>Ga0315298_1000593_pt1 | contig 70203 bp, 83 predicted proteins | sample WHS_1_MG_FD_203077 | JGI IMG/M metagenome (GOLD analysis project Ga0315298, IMG submission 203077) | Extremophilic microbial mat communities from Washburn Hot Springs, YNP, Wyoming, USA - WHS_1_MG | ecosystem: Environmental > Aquatic > Thermal springs > Hot (42-90C) | place: USA: Wyoming...
TGTTTTATAGCTTTTCTTGCAATGTTCTCCCGCTCTGTGAATGGGCCTTTGGTTTCTCTTTCCTTTTCAAGTATTTCAATCCATTTTCTGATCTCTTCTTCCTTTCGCATTTACCCACCCTCCCAATTCGCTTTCAGTTATTTGTTTTGTAAGGGTAAGATTTATATATTTCTGTGCTTTTTCACATAATTGAAAATGTGCATAAACACAAAATAGAGTGAGGTGAAAAGAAAACATGGCATGGGGTTGGAGAGGAAGAGGCGGAGGATGGGCTGGACCTTGGCCTGGAAGAGGGCCGTTTAGCTATTTGCCGCCATGGCAAAGACCTGGATGGCTTTTCGGTTTTGGCAGAGGATTCGGCAGATGGCTGTGGGCTTACCAGTATAACCCTTGGGTTTGCGCTAGGTTTCCGTGGCTTCCAAGATGGTGGTGGGCATATCCGCAATATGGATATGGACTACCATACACAGGTTACGGGCTGCCCTACACAGCTTACGGTTGGGGCTATTGGTATCCATGGAGTGTTTATGGACTACGCAGTTACAGATATCCCTATTGGCTTCCAACGCCTTACATGCCATATTGGTGAGAGTGAATTAAAATGACATGGCCTTGGCCTAGAAGATATCGACGTTGGTGGACTTATCCACCTCAATACCCATACGCATATCCACCGACAGTACCCGGACAAATACCGCAGCAATACCCATACATGCCATATGCTTATCCGCCAATATACCCGCAATATCCACCACCGACACCGCCTACGTCACAGTCCCTAGAAGACGAAATAGAAGCCCTAGAAGACTATAAGAAGGAGCTTGAGGACGAAAAAGCGAGTATAGAACAAGAAATCAGCGACGTAGAAGCAAGAATTAAAGAGTTGAGGGCGATGCTTGAAAAGGGCGGAAAACCGCCAGGACCGTGAAGACTTTGAGTATACCCATGAAGCGTTTCCAATGCGGAAACTGCGGACAAATAATAGAAGTTCCTCAAGGGGTTCCAAAGCCAGCCAACTGCCCAAGGTGCGGAGCACCAGCAATGTTGATTCACAGGCTGGATAAGGGTCCGCCTGGAGGAAGGAGAGGAAGAGGCGGTAGGGGCGGAGGACCTCCATGGCAGCGCTCACAGCCATAATTCTCCCCTTTTTTAGTTTTAGAGTTCTCAAATAAGCATGCTATTAGGAGTTGATGAGGGTATGGGAAAGAAGATAGCTGTTCCAACAAAAAGTTATGGCGGTTTAGAAGATGTTGTCTCAGAGGTTTTTGGCAAAGCCAAAACTTTCACTATAGTGGAAGTTGAAAATGGTCAAGTTGAAAATGTGCAGGTAATTGATAACCCTGCGGCAGCTTACGAGTATGGGTCTGGACCAGTTGCCGTGAAAACGCTCGCAGATCTAAGGGTAGATTTTGTATTAGTTGTAGAGCTTGGTCCAGGCGCTTTAGGATTGCTTAAGCGTCATAATATAAAGGTGTTTTCAGTGAAACCCAACACAAAAGTTGCAGACGTCATAAAAGAGATTTTGGAAGGGTTAAGAGTTTGGTAATTAAGGGGGCAGTATCATCTAAAAAGACTTTGAGGAACACCTTAAATGCAGAAATTAGATAAGCATAATTGTGAAGTTAAAATGTTGGATAATGAAGCTGAAAAGGCAATATTGACTGCACAAAAGAATGAAATTACAGAGCATTATATTTATGAAAAGTTGGCGCAGTCGACAAAAGATTCGCATAATAGGGAAGTTTTAAACCGTATTTCACACGATGAACTGAAACACTATGGTTTTTGGAAAGAATGCACTCAAAGAGACGTAAAGCCGGATAAGTTTAAGGTGTGGTGGTATTTTTTGATTTCAAAAATTTTTGGGATAACTTTTGGAATAAAGCTTATGGAAAATGGCGAAGAGAAGGCTCAAGCAACTTATGAAAAAATGTCTGAGTTTGTGCCCGATGCTAAAAGTATTGTAAAAGACGAGGATGAACATGAAAGACAGCTTATGAATTTAATTGATGAAGAAAGGCTGAGATATGTTGGCTCTATAGTTTTAGGCTTGAATGATGCCCTTGTCGAGCTTACAGGCGCCCTTGCGGGATTCACGCTTGCTCTTCAAAACACTCGTTTAGTCGCAATGACGGGATTAATTACTGGAGTGGCAGCGTCGCTGTCGATGGCTACGTCAGAATATCTATCTACTAAGTCAGAAGGAAACGCCAAAAATCCATTTAAGGCGGCAACATACACAGGCATCGCTTATGTTTTAACAGTTCTGTTCCTAATATCGCCTTATCTTCTTCTTACAGACGCATACGCCTGCCTAGGTTTGACAATACTAGCTGCAATTATCGTTATTTTCCTGTTCACCTTCTACGTTTCGGTTGCAAGAGAACTTCCATTCAAGAGAAGGTTTCTGGAAATGACGCTAGTAAGCCTTGGGATAGCTGGCATTACCTTCATAATAGGATTTCTCATAAAAACATCATTGAACATAGAAGGGCAGTGATGGTAACGAATTAAGAATTGATTAAAGTGTTTTTGCTGTAGTTAGGACTAGCCGTAACCTTCGAAAGTATGAGGGTTTGGATGCAACCAGGCTCAAAATCTGAAAAAGCGATTAAATTCTATGAAGAAAACGGTATCTGTGTGGTGTATGGCATTCAGCCTAATGATTGAACAAGCAAAATATGGCATAAGCTGTTAGAAATTTAGCGAAGCTGGTTAGATGAGGAAATGCGAAATCTTAAGGCAGAAATGTTTAACAAGAAAGCTTTTGATCCAAAGAATAAACCTGATGAGATGCTGAAAGCCTTGAAGTTACAGCGAGGACAAAAAGTTGCTGATATTGGAGCAGGCGGTGGTTATTATTCTCTGCGGTTTGCTGAGGTTATTGGAAAGAATGGGCTAGTTTTTGCCGTGGATACAAATCCGAAATTTCTTGAATTTATTAGGCGTCTTGCAAAGAAAAGTGGCTTTAAATTATTGAAACCGTTCTTGTTGCTGAAGATGCTCCAAATTTACCTGATAAAAGCATAAATTTGATTTATGCGAAACGTATACCATCATTTAACAAACAGAGTGAAATACTTCAAGAAACTAAAAAGCTCTGAAATCAAACAGAAGAATCGCCATAATCGAGTATAGGTCTAGTAGTGGACGTTTCAACTTTCACAGAAAGTTTGGGCATGCCCCTAAAGAAACTTTAATGGCTGAAATGAAAGAAGCTGGATATAAACCGATAAAAGACTTGGATTTTTACCAGAACAATTCTTTATGATTTTCCTAGCTGAATAAATAGCTTGAACATGCATTAGCATCCGCAAATATTGCAGTCCTACTTATACAAATCTTCTCTGAAGGAGTTTTGTTGCTGGTAAAATGAAAAGTGTGAAGAAGATTATGAGCACCAGAGTGTCTACGAAGATTAGAGTGCTTGGGTCTAAAACGCAAAGCAAAGCACCTAGAGACGAGAAAACCAAGAGAGAAGGAACAATGATTAAAACGAGATAAAGCACGCTGACATTGAACAGCCCAAAAGCCAGTATAGAGCCGAGAGTAACCACTACGGCCATTATAAGCCCAAAAATTGCTCCTCCAATCACTTTTCCAAGAAGCACCGCTGACATACTGACGGGAGCAAGCAGCAGCCTCTCAAGAGAACCAAGCCGGAGCTCAAAGTTAATGACAACAGCCTCAGCAGCAGTTGTGCTAAATAAGATAGTCATGGCAATAAGCCCCGGCACCAGCTGCTCAAAGTTTTGAGGATTCCTTAAGTAGAAGGCTAAAATCCATGCGAAGGGAAAAACTATTCCCCAGCTGATAGAGGGCGGCTTAAGATAATATGTGCTCATATCCTTTAAAGCAATGTAGAATATGCCGCGTAATTCGTCACGCCACATTCTATTTTCCTCCTTTCTCCACAGCCATTATAGTTGGGCTTAAACCAGTAATTTTAATGAAGGCATCCTCTAAGCTTGGCTTAACACTGTTTACTTTATCAATTTCAACCCCTTCACTTCTAGCATATTGAAGAACCTTTTCAAGCACCTCTAGGGGGGACTCTCCACCATAAATTCGCACCTTGTTATGATTGGTTGTGACAACATTAAGTTCAGGCAACTTTCGAGAAAGCTCTTCAATAATTCTAGAAACCGTTTTCTTGAAGGATACTTTAATTATGGGCTCTTCCTCAGCAACAGTCTTCAGCATTTCAGGCGTATCAATTTTCAATATTCTTCCATTTACTATTATAGCAATACGGTTGCAGAGAAGATCTGCTTCCTCAAGATAATGGGTTGTGAGGAAAACAGTGACTCCTTGGCGACAGAGATTGCTGATCAAATTGCGCAGAGAACGAGCAGCAACAACATCTAAACCAACCGTGGGCTCGTCAAGGAAAAGCAAGTGAGGGTTATGAATCAAGGCAGCTGCAATTGTTAATGCACGTTTCATACCACGCGAGAAAGTCCCGAAAAGATCGTCTTTACGTTCATAAAGCCCAAAAGCTTTCAGAAGCTCATCCGCCCTTGCTTTACGCTGGTTGCGTGGAACGCCATAAAGCTGTGCCATAAATAACAAATTTTTAAAAGCTGAAAGCTCGTCATATAAATTTGAAATTTCTGGAACTACGCCTATATGCTTCTTTACCTCAACAATCTCAGAAACAACATCGTAACCTAAAACGCGAGCAAAACCAGCAGAAGGCTTAGAAAGTCCTGTAAGCATGCGGATGGTTGTAGTTTTGCCAGCGCCATTTGGCCCCAAAAAACCGAAGATTTCACCCTCCCTAACCTCAAAACTAATGTGGTCGACAGCCAAGATTTTCCTATAAAATTTAGTTAAGCCCGATGCCTCTATGGCATTTTTCATTTTAGTTTCCCTCTTAAAATGTTTTTCATATAATAGATGTGGGTTCACCATCAGGCACGAAAGTGATATAATCTATCCTTTCACCTGCAATTTTGCCTCGCTAATTTTCCTTTTAACTTGCATCAAAACATGCTCCGGTTTATAGAAGGCTTGCCTATCAACAAGCATGTAGGTGGTTTTCCCAAATTGGCAGTAAACACATGAATAGGAGCATGTTTTTGGCAGAATATTATTTACGCCCAAACTTCTTCCTAAACATCTTAATGGAACAAGCCCGAAAACCAGCGTTTTAACGTTTTGCAAACCAGTTACCTCAGAACCAATTCTTCACAGAGTTTATTCCATACGCTCGATATTTCTTTTGCCACATCGCATTGCGGAGAATACTCTATTATAGTTTTTCCATTAACCATGGCTTCAGTAACTATGGAGTTAAAGGGTATTCTGCCCACCACTTCAATGCCGTTTTCTCTGCAGAATCTCGAAATTTTTTCGGTGTTGTCCATGTTTACATCATACATGTTCACGCATACGAAGGGCTTTACATTAAAGTGTCTCAAAAGCTGTATCGCCCTTTCCAAATCATGGATACCTGACAATGTTGGTTCAGTAACCACTAAACCAGCGTCTGCACCGGTGACTGAAGCTATTACTGGACAGCCGATTCCGGGAGGCCCGTCTATTATTATGAGATTGCTTTTCTCTTTTTCAGCTAAAACTTTGGCATTCTGCCTAATCAGTGACACAAGTTTTCCAGAATTTGATTCGCCCGGTTTAAGTAAGGCATGAGTCATAAACCCATATTTCGTCTTTGAGATGTAAGCGTAACCTGAAACTCGTTCAGTTAACGTTATGGCGTTCGTCGGGCAAACAACAACGCAGACGCCGCATCCTTCGCATGAGAGGGGATCGACTATGAGAATTTGTGTTATGGCGTCAAATCTACATTTTTCCTTGCAAGCACCGCACTTAACGCATTTGGCTTCGTCAATGACAGCTAATTTCGAGCCCTTAAACTCTCTCTTTTCAAGGATTTCTGGATGCAAAAGCATGTGAAGATCCGGTGCGTCAACATCACAGTCTGCAATGAGGGCCTTTTTCGCCAAAACCGCAAATGCAGCAGTTATGGTTGTTTTACCTGTTCCTCCTTTCCCACTTAGAACTGTTATTTGCTTCACTTACCTACCAGCCTCTTTATGTCGTCAAACAATTTTTGGAATTCCTCGCGCCACCCCGGCATTTTTAGGCTAAATGGAATTCCTTTAGAATATAATTCTGCAATATCTCTTTGATATGGAATTTCGAGAAGAATTGGTATGCTCTTTTCCCTACAGTATTCGTAAACCTTTTTGTCACCTATTCCAGCCTTATTAACCACAACGCCCAAAGGCATTTTCATGTCCTCTAAAACTGTCACGGATATTTTCAAGTCGTGAAGCCCAAAAGGGGTGGGTTCGGTTATTAGCAGACAGAAGTCACTGCCCTTAACCGTTTCAATCATGGGACAACCTGTTCCTGGGGGGGCATCCAAAATAACGTTTCTAGTTTTATCTATGCGCTTTTTAACTTCCCTAATTAATGGAACAGCCATTGGTTCGCCAACATCAAGCTCTCCAAAAACAATCCATAAATTATTCTGGCATCCCTCTTTTAGACATCCAATTTTGTGCTTTTCCTCGATTATGGCCTTTTTAGGGCACATAAGGGCGCATCCTCCACAGCCATGGCATAACTCAGGAAAAATCAGGACTTTTTGGGGAATCACCAAAATGGCGTTGTGTTGGCAGAAATATGCACATTCTCCGCAAAGGTCACATAAATCCTCATTTATGGATGGAATAAACCTAAAAACAGGTTCTTCACGGGTTATTTTCAGGTTTAAAAGCAGATATGCGTTAGGTTCTTCAACATCACAGTCCAATAATTGGGCTTTTTCTATGGAAACGGCTAGGTTAACTGCTACTGTTGTTTTGCCTGTTCCACCCTTTCCACTGGCAACAGCAACTATCATTCTAATCTCCCGCATTTGTTGTTTATCTTCTCTCCAGTTTTTCGAGAGCCATGCGTAGAGCGTTGATAGCCAATTCTAAACAGCGAGCTTCTGGAAGCCCATCCAGCTCCCTTAAAACATCCTTCTTCGTAATTTTCCATGCCTCATTAACGTGTTTGCCAATTGTCAGGGATGTTAATGCCGGATCCAGCGCAAGCTGTTCCGACACCGCCCATATACTCAAATTTTGCATCTTTTATCACGTCCTTTTCAAGCTCCAAATAGAGGGTGATGTGATTGGCGGCATCCCTCTGTTAGCTCTTCAAGCTTATTTTGCCTATATGCCTCGATAACCTCCTTGACTGTGCTTGCATTAGCCCGCAAGACAGCAACTTTTGCCTCTTGGAAAATGCTTAGTGCCCGCTGTCCCATTCCATAAGTGATCACAGCGTTAGGTTTGAATTGTAGTAATCGATCTGGTGGGCGTCCAGTTCCCCCAAAATGTTCGCTTTCGTTGGGCACCGCTTGGACATTTGCAATGCTGCCATCTTCGTTTAACTCTACGACAATGAAGTATGGTGCCCTACCAAAATGCTTCGAAAGCCTAGCATTAAGCCCGTTTTCATCTTCAGCGGGAATAACTATTCTCTCCTTCACTGTTTCACCTCCTACTTTTCTAGATGCTTGTAACAATTTTTCAAGCTTTTTCCGCCTTAACCTTTCAACTCTTCTTCATCTGCATTTTCTATGGCCCCCACTGCCTTTGCCTCCAACCACGCCCTCTACCGGTTCCCATTCCAAAATGCCCTGCAACAGTTGGGGCACTTGTCCCTTTTAGTTCTCCTCTCTTGTATTTTTCAACGACTTCTCTCACAGTTCCAGCTGCACCTGTAACAATTTTTATGCCCGCCGCCGACAAAGCTTGGAAAGCATTAGGTCCAACATTTCCAGTAATGAGCACCTCGACGCCCTTACTCGCAATGGTTTGAGCTGCCCGTATTCCAGCTCCGCCCATAGCTTCTGCAGCCAAATTTGGAACAACCTCAAACTCCATGGTTTCAGAATTTACTATAACAAAGTAGGCACACCTACCAAATCTAGGGTCTAAGGGAACATCTAAGCCGCCCGCCGCAGCTGAAACGCAAATTTTCATCCAATTACTACCTCCTTCTAAAGTTATCCAGCCATTAACCTCGCAATTTACTCACGCCTATTTTTTAACGGGATTTCTACATGCCTCTTTTGTTCAAGGTAATTTTCAATGTTTTTAACAATCTCCTTGAATGCTTTTGACGCTGGCGAATCTGGGTGTCCAATTATGAAAGGTTTCCCCTCGTCTGAATCAGCGCATATATCTGGATCTATTGGTATGCTTCCCAAAAATGGAACAGCCAAGTCTTCGGCTATTTTTCTCCCGCCCCCAGTTTTGAAAATATTCACTTCTGCTCCGCATTTGGGGCATATGAAACCGCTCATGTTTTCAATTATACCAATCACAGGGACGCCCAGCTGCCTAGTGAAGGCCACGGCCTTCTTCACGACAATCTGAGAAATTTCTGAGGGTATTGTGACTATGACTACGCCGTCCATGTCGGGGATAAGCTGCATAAGGCTTAAAGGCTCGTCGCCTGTTCCAGGTGGGAGATCCACAAAAAGGAAGTCAAGTTCTCCCCAAGTAATGTCTGACAAGAACTGTTGGATAGCCCTCATTTTTAATGGTCCACGCCAGATCACCGGCGAATCGTCGCTTGGAAGCAGAAAGTCCATGGAAACCACCTTTATCCCCAGCGGTCCAGTAACTGGAAATATTATCCCAGCAGCGAGGGCTTGAAGTCTCTGTCCCCTTAAGCCCAGCATTTTTGGAATGCTTGGACCATGAATATCTGCGTCTAGAATGCCTACACGGTTTGCACGACTGTGCATTGCGAAAGCCATGGCAAGATTTACCGTCACAGTGCTTTTTCCAACACCGCCCTTGCCGCTTATAACCGCTATTTTATGCTTGATCTTGCTTATTTTCTCCTTTAACCTCTGCTGCTCCTCCCACCTTTCCTTTCGCGGGTCTGCACATTCGCTTCTCTTTGAACAAGATTCACATTTACCATCACATTCAGCGCTCATTTTGGTTCCTCGCGTGTTTTCCCCACTAATTGCTCTATCTGTTTTGCGGATCTAGTTTAATGCACAAACTATATTAATACTTTATGTTTAGAAAATAAACAGAGGACGAGCCTTGGATGAAGTTGACAGAAAGATAATTTCCCAACTTCAAATGGATGGTAGAGCCACTCTAGAAGAGCTGGCCAAGAATGTTGGGTTCACAAGCATGGGAGTAAAGAAAAGGCTTCAAAGGCTTATCCAACAAAACGCCATAAAAGTGACCACTTTAATGAATCCTTTCTTTTTCAAACTTTATCCTGCCGTTGTCCTTTTAGAAATGGAAAGCGCAGAAGCAATGCAAAAACTTCTTGAACGCTTCAAAGACTGCCCAAGAGTAATCAACATATTTAAAACAATAGGCGGCTACAACCTAATAGCCCTAGTTGTAGCAGAAAACCAAGACACTCTAGAAAGCATATCCATAGAAAAATGCTCCCTAAGAAGCAGCGCTGGCATACGCAGATCAGAATTCTACCCAATAGGGGAAATACACTTCACGCCATTTCTACCAATAAGAGAATATCTAACCCATAAACAACAGGAAACAGCACCATGCAACGTAGACTGCAAACCATGCACACGCTACACAAACAACAAATGCGTCGGATGCCCAACGACAAAACACTACAAAGGAACACTCTAAAGAAAACGGGAGAATGAGAATTTACTGGCAAATTCATGCGCAAAGCCCGGCCAAAGCACTATTGTCCGGGATAAAACCGTCATATCCATTTAACTATTTGCGTTTGCGGAAAAGATTGAAGCGTTACATTTCGCATACATAGTCAAATCCATCTCTATTGTTGACGGCGGATTTTTGCGGAAACTTAATAAAAGGGAACATTACTAGCTACACGTTCGGCTGGGGAATGATTTTGTGTATAAAGACCGTAAGGAAAGAAAACCCAACAGACTGATATATGAAAAGAGCCCCTACCTGCTTCAGCATGCTTATAATCCAGTAGATTGGCATCCATGGAGTGAAGAGGCTTTTGCAAAAGCTAAAGCACAAGATAAACCTGTTTTTGTTTCTATAGGCTATTCTTCATGCCACTGGTGTCATGTCATGGAAAAGGAAAGTTTTGACGACGAAGAAGTGGCTATGCTAATGAATGATGCATTTGTGTGCATAAAAGTTGACAGGGAAGAAAGACCTGACATAGATAAGTTCTACATGAAAGTATGCCAAGTGATGGGAAGAAACTGCGGGTGGCCTCTTAACATAATAATGTCGCCGGATAAAAAACCGTTCTTTGTTGCTGGTTATATCCCTAAAAACACCAAATTCGGTTTAGTTGGAATGATGAACCTTATCCCTCAGATTAAAGAAATCTGGAATGCTAATAGGTCTGAGTTAGATGCATTAGGAATCGAGATAAGAAATAGAATAGAGAACCTGGAGAAAAGAAGTGTGGAAGGAGACTTGGAAAAAAATGTATTGGATTATGCCTACAAGTGGTTCGTCTTAAACTTTGACGCAGAACATGGCGGCTTCAATAGTGCTCCAAAGTTTCCTTTTCCTAATATCTTGCTGTTTTTGTTAAGATACTGGAACAGAACTAAAGAAAAAGCAGCATTGGAAATTGTGGGGAAGAGCTTGCGTGCCATAAGGCTAGGCGGCATATTCGATCAGGTAGGTTTTGGTTTCCATCGCTACTCAACAGACGCAGAATGGTTGGTTCCGCACTTTGAAAAAATGTTGTATGATCAGGCGTTGTTGGTGTTAGCTTATACAGAAGCATATCAAGCAACTGGCGAGAAAATGTTCAAATCAACAGCTGAAGAGGTTTTAGAGTATGTTTTGAGAGATTTAACTTCACCAGAAGGTGTTTTTTACGCATCCGAAGATGCTGATAGCGAGGGAGAAGAGGGCAAATTCTACTTGTGGACTGAGGAAGAAATTAGGAATACTTTAGAACGTGAAGAAGCGGACTTAGCAATTAGAATTTTCGGAATCAAGACTATGGGAAACTATGCTGAAGCTATTCGAAAGCGAAACGGCAAAAATATACTTCACATTGCAAAACCACTGTCAGAAATTGCTCAAGAATTTCACCTAAGTTTTGAGGAACTTACCCTTAAGCTAAACAAGATTTTACGTGTGCTTTTTGATAAAAGAGAAAGGCGTATACGTCCGGCAAAGGATTACAAAATTTTAGTAGACTGGAACGGTTTAATGATTGCTGCCTTGGCAAAAGCAAGTTTTGTTTTAAATGAACCATTATACGTGAATGCTGCAAGAAAAGCCGTAGACTTCATACTAAAGAACGTGAGGAATGAAAATGGAATACTTTATCATCTTTACGCAAAAGGCGAAAAGTCAGTGGAAGGATTTCTGGATGATTACGCATTTTTAATATGGGGTCTCATCGAAATTTACGAGGCAAGTTTTGAGAACAAATACTTGCAAACGGCGTTAGAATTAACCAAAACAATGATTGACGGGTTTTGGGATAAATCGTATGGTGGCTTCTACTTCACAGCAAAAAATACAGATGACGCCTTCCCCAAGATAAAGGAAGTGTATGATGGCGCGGTTCCTTCCGGTAATTCCGTGGCTCTACTAAACTTATTACGCTTAGCATGGTTGACCAGAGAATTTGAATATGAAGATAAGGCTAAACAAATCATAAAAGTATTTTCAAAGGAAGTAAAGCAAGCGCCAGCAGCGCATACTTTCATGCTTATTGGCTTGGATTTTGCCCTCGGACCAACCTATCAAGTCACCTTAGTCGGCGACCCTGATGAAAAAAGTATGCACGAAATGATTAGAGCTTTAAAAGCACAATATTTACCGAACGTGATAGTTTCCTTAAAGCAAAATAACGAAATGGGCTACGAAAGGATTGAGGCTAAAGCTACTGCATACGTATGCCTTGATCAAATATGCATGCCTCCAACTAATAAAGCTGAAAAATTGCTGAAACTTCTTAGATTAGACAGACAATAAATAATTATTAAATCTCCAAATCTTTTTAACCCCCGCGTTTCACAAAATTCGCACACGGTTTAAGGAAAAGGGGCGAGTGGAAAATGAGACACAGCATATTAACATTTTTATCAAGGGTAAAAATAGATCTACGCGAAATTGAACATCTTGTTAACAAGCTTAAAAATGAAAAAGACGAACTAAAAGGCTTTCATAACAATGCAATTATTGATAAACTATAAGCTGCAGCTCTTAAGCCATCTTAATCGCAGATAGGATCTGTTTGAAATTTGTGAATGGTTAGAAGTTTATTGTTTTGATTGTCAAGCAATAAGATTTATATTGAGTATTGTGATAAAAGAAACAGCTGGTGTATGAGTTGGGAGGCCCCTCTGAACGCGAATACACAGAAAAACTCGCCAAAATAAAACAGAAAATGAACAAGAAAATTGGAGACGTAAAAAAACAATTTGAAAAAATTGAAAAAGCTAAAGTGGATTTGCTGAAGAAAACGAAAGAGATGAAACACGACTTTGAACGCGAAGTGTCGAAAATGGAAAACGACATAGGAAAGTCGAAGGACTTGGCCCTGAATCTAAGAGGAGACTAAGCTTAGAAATCGACGCTCTCAAAAGCGAAATCAGAGAACGCCACACTGAACTGGAAAGGCTGATTGCGGAAGCCATCGCAACACTGTGACTTCAAGCTCGAGAAGAACCAAACCCAGAAAATAATTCGTTCAAAGGCTAGAATTTAAAATGAAGAAAGTTCTTCGTAAACAGAAATCTGCATATGCGTTTAGCCTAATACTTTGCCTAATAGGAGTAGCCTCTATTCTAGCCACTTTATGGAAGACGTACCCCCAAATTTCCAGAAGCGAAGACCCTTTCTCGACCTTTTTGTCGCTTCTTTGGACAGAAAAAATTTCTGTTACGCCATTTTTTGAATTCAAACTCATATACCTTATTATTTTAGGAAACGTAATGCTGGTTTCAGGAGTAATCTTACTAATTTTAAGCCGACAGTGGCTTCTTGTTCCCGGAAAAACAGTGTGGTTTCAATGCCCATTCTGCAAAAAGAAGTGGAGGTCAGTTGGAGACAAAGCATTGGTCCATTGCCCTTATTGCCGTCAACTAGTTCACCCAATAATCACAGAAAAATAGTTGAATGTGTTGTAAACCACGATTGAAAAGTTGCACATGTTTTACGGAGGGGAACACCTTATAATCATTTTAGGCGATAAGCATTTGGTTGGAGGCAAAGCCCCTTGACTGAAAGGATAGGGATGGATAAGCCCCTCGTGGAGATTAACGGAGACGAAATGGCTCGGGTGATGTGGGGTTGGATAAAGGAGAAGCTTATTCTTCCTTACGTGGATTTGAAGGTTGAATATTATGACCTTCACATAAAGAAAAGAGATGAAACCAACGACCACATTACGGTGCAGGCGGCTGAGGCCATAAAGAAATGGAGCGTAGGCGTCAAATGTGCAACAATAACGCCTAACGCTGAACGCGTAAAAGAATATAATTTAAAGAAGGAGTGGAAAAGTCCAAATGCCACGATTAGGAATATACTTGACGGCACAATTTTTAGAGCACCCATAATCCTAAGTAATATACTACCAACCGTGAAGTTGTGGAAAAGACCAATAATTGTTGCAAGACATGCTTTCGGAGATATATACGACGGAGTAGGTGTTAGATTCGACGGCCCGGCTGAGGCCGAAGTTGTGGTTAAACAAAAAAATGGAAAGAAGCTTAAGGTTAAATTTCCCCAACTAAGTGGAGCGGGTGTCCTTCAAGGCATATACAACATTGACGCCTCAATTGAAAGCTTTGCTAGAGCTTCTTTTAGGTATGCATTGGAAAACAAGTTTGACATTTGGTTTGCAGCAAAAGACACTATTTCAAAGGTTTACGACGGCAGATTCAAGGAAATATTTCAAAGTGTTTACGAGGAGGAGTTTAAGGAAAAATATGAAGAGGCTGGGTTAAAATATTATTATTTTTTGATAGATGATGCTGTAGCTAGGGCTGTTAGGTCTGAAGGCGGGTTTGTTTGGGCTTGCAAAAACTTCGACGGTGATGTTTTCTCAGATTTTGTAGCTGCGGCTTATGTGGGCAGCCTAGCCCTAATGACATCGGTGCTTTTTTCACCTGAAGGCCATTTTTTGTCTGAAGCTGCACATGGCACGGTTCAAAAACATTACTATAGGCATTTGAAGGGCGAGAAAACTTCAACAAACCCAACAGCTATAATATTTGCTTGGGCTGCCGCTTTGAAAAAAAGAGGTGAGCTAGACAACATAAGAGAGCTTGTTGATTTCGCCGACAAACTGGAAACTGCTGTGAGGCTAACGATAGAGAAGGATAGAGTAATGACGGTTGATGTCGCCAACGTTTCTGAACCACCAATAAAAATAACCGTTGGCACCGAAGAGTTCATTGAGGTGGTAAAGAAAAACTTGGAGAAAATTCTCCATTAACCCGACTTCTTAATCATTTTTAATTTAGCCAAAAACTTCTCTCTAAGGGACTTGAAGTAAAGCAAAGTTAACCCAAACGTTGAAGCCGCAACAAAAAAGTAAAACATGCTGTCGAGAACACCCATCATCCTTGCACCTATTAGTGGTTCGGATGTACTTCCTCCGAGAAAAATCCAGTGGCTCAAACCCATCTGCGGGAAAACAATATAAAACGGAAGGTCTACCGCCCCAAACAATCCCAAAATTTTTAATGCTGTCTGTTTTTTGTTTCCAAAACTTTTTCGGAGTAGGATTAGGGCTAGAATCCATGAAGCAATGTTTGTTGTTAATGAGCCTCCGAGAAGCATTACTCCATATGCAAATGAACCGTAAGTAAGCCCTTCAATCATTGTTGACCCAAGAACGAAGTGTGAAGTTATGGCAATTTGAGGGTAAATTTGGAAGTAGGCTATCTGCATGTAAGTGGGAGCACCACCCATAAGAGTTCCCCATAATGCGTGACCAAATTCGTGAACAAAATCCATAACAACTCCCATAGGAGCTAATAAAGCTGCGGGTAAAAGGAAAACTTTGTAGCTTGCGTTTACTCCTAATTTTGGGAACAAAATTTTCCAGAGAAACAACAGAATTAGAAAAGAGATAACGAACCAAAACAAGAAATTTAATGTAAAGTTTGTTGCCGCATATTCCGTTGAACCGTCTAGAGAGGTTATTCGCCAAACAAGGGGATAACCATAATATTTGTTTTCAGGTATGCCAATCTGTCCTCTATTTTCAAAGAAACCAGCAACCAGAGAGGCTATAACTCCACAAGTTAATGCCGCAAACAAGAGTTTCAGAAGAGGATTTTGCAGTTTACTCATAAACTCACCTTAACACAGTTAGAATAATAAGCATCTTTATTGACACTATACGTTTTAGAATAGTAACCGAATAATTTTTAGGGTGCAAAACACTCTTCCTAAGTGCCGATGAAGAATTTACCTGTCTGAAAGATGATGCACCCTGGGGTATCTGAGGCACAAACAACTTTTCGCCCTAATAAATAATCTTCTTTCTAATCAAGTACCAAATGAGAATTAAACCAGCTGCGAGCAAAACAAGCCCAGAAAGCATTGACACCATATAGCCTATTTCAAGAACCTCATGAAGCACATAAACCACGTATGTAGGTCCAACAAAAGTTAGGAAAGCCGCCAGTAGCACTAAAAATGTTTTTCGCGTTTTTGAATTCGCGTCAAACTTTGTCATTTTTCCACATCCATGCAATTTATCTATGATGATTTCTCTTATAACCCTTCTTTCACTTCGTTTCCAAAGGCTTTCATTAAAAATTTGAAAATAGAGAAACCTGCGCCACGGTCAGCGGTAAAGCCTGTTGTTGCACCTAAAAGGCATATTCCTTCTAAGCCTCGTTCTTTTGCCAGTCCCAGCATTAAACCCGTGGCTCCGACTATTCTGCCTTTGCTGTATAGTACTGCGCCCTTTTCCATAAACTCCATTGCTAGCCTAGGCGAAGTTGCAGCTACATATATCTGTGTCTTTTCTTCTGAGGTGGGCACTCCACCTATTGTAACAAGGAAGTTGCAGCCAAATTTCTGGATGAAATTTAATATTTCGCTGCAAACCTCATAATGTGCCAAAACATCGTCAATTGAGGGTTGCGTGTCCCCAGTCATTATTATGAAGTCGTTCTTTTCCATAGGCGCGGCGTAAAAATCGTATTTTGGCAGGTGACAGACGCCCTTGTGGTCGACGGAAACATAATCTGGAAAGTAAGGCGAATATAACTCGGCGAAGGGCTTAGCACTACAAAACTTAATTAAGAGATGAACTGCAATCTTGCCGACATTGCCGAAGCCCGGAAGACCTTGAACGAAAACGGGATTTTTAAGAGCCGGATTGTGGAATTGGCGGAAATAGGGCTTATCCATGACGTTGAACCAAACTCGATAAAGACAGATACAATAATAAACCTTTCCCAACCTCCTAAAAACATTTAAGAAAGCATGCATTCAGCATAAATATAGCGGGGTGGGGTAGCCAGGATTAACCCGCTGGGCTCATAACCCAGAGATCGGTCGTTCAAAAAGAGGCTGGGTTTCTGGTCTCTTGAAAGTCGACCCCCCGCTACCAAAATCCCACCCCGCGGAGAACTTCGATTTTTGAACTAAATTTTAAGTAAAGATTGAACAAACGCCTTTTAGAGGTTAATAATATGCCGTTTAAACCAAATGACCCCAAAACTAAGGAAATAGCAAGTAAGGGAGCTAAAGCAAAGAATGAGAAATATCCTGAGCATTACAGAAAATGGCTTTTTAAGAAAGATGATCTTCGGACAAAGGAATTGTCTAGAAAAGGGGTTTTAGAAAGACATAAGAAATTCTCCGATATTCACGAGTTTTATAGTAAATTGGGAAGAAAAAGTAGAGATTTTGAAAATAAGGTTGTAGAAAGTATAAAGAACAAATATGATAAAATCTTTTACATTTCCTCTATCTGTGATAGAATAGCTTTGAGGGGAGACGAATTAATATTTATCGAGATTAAAAAGCCTGGGCGCAGGCTCAGGCCTCAGCAAAAGGAAATTGCAGAAATGCTAAAAAATATTAAAAAAGTAAGCTTTGAGATCAGACCATAATGCAACCAAGAATATTTTTCCTCACACAATGCAAAACAAAATCCATCCCGCTATCAAAACAATGAGTTAGTTTTGAAGTTTAAAATTGAAAAGAAGTTCTTTGGCAGAGAAACTGTTTATGAGTTTAGATATCAGTCGGTGAGAGTCCAGTTAGTTTACAGTCACCGCAGTTTATTTTTTCGCCGTTAACTGTTATATTCTCCAGTTCAAGAAATGAATTAAACAGTTTTGCTTCTGCGATTTTCTGTCGTAAACTTTCTTTTGCTTTTTCAAGGGTTTGTGACCTTTCAACATCTGATATTTCTAATAGGTTGATTCGAATGGTTTTTTCCTTTTTTCTTGCTCTCATGATCACACCTTCCGGGATAAATATATTATATCTTAATAAAACCGTTCTTTCTGAAATCGATATATATCCCATTCACGATACACACTACATGTTTAAACTGCTCGTGGAAAAAGTAAACAATAAATTATCTACATGCGTCATAAAGATAAAGTGACCGAAATGAATATTGACACAATTGAAAACGCGCTTTTCTCCGTTACCGTTAACCCCGTTCTTAGATACTTAATTAGCCGTTTTGATAAAGAATGCTTGAAAGACGGCGGTCTCCTCCTGAACTCCTTAAAAGACTTTTTAGGAGAAAATGTTAATCTTTGCCCAACATGTCTGCACATAAGCAACAAAATAGCAAAACCGTTTTATGAAATGGGAAGCCGCCTTTTACACGTAGACAAGAATTTCATGCGCAGCCAATTTTTGAATGAACAATATGGTGAGGCGTGGCTTAGAGGCTTCGGCTTAATGATGAAAGGCATAGAAAAATACGGTGTGCGAGTGCCCTTCACCCCAGCCGGACCATTCGAAATTGTTTGGAACTTCACATACCAATGTAATTTAAGATGTAAGCACTGTTATGAAGACGCTGGAAGCGGAAAACGAACTGAACTCTCAACAGAAGAGGCAAAACAGGTTTTGGATAAACTCGCGAAGATTGCAGGCATAGGCTTGCCAGCCCTATCCTTCAGCGGTGGCGAACCACTAATAAGAAGAGACTTCTTTGAAATTGCAGCTTACGCGAAAAAGCGAATAGGCTATGTTAGCATAGCCTCCAATGGAACACTAATAACAAAAGATAACGCAAAGAAAATCAAAGATGTGGGAGTCGATTATGTAGAAATAAGTGTTGACGGCGCATCACCCACGTTACACGACGAGTTTAGGGGGATACCAGGCGCCTTTGAAAGAGCAATGGAAGGCGTTAGGAACTGCGTAGAGGAAGGTATAGATACATGCATCGCAACAACTCTACATAGAGATAACCTATCTGAACTCAACAAGCTTCTAGAACTCTCAAAAAGCTTAGGTGTGAGGTTCATGCATTTTAATTACATTCCAACTGGTAGAGCAAAGGAATATGTTGAACTTGATCTAACTCCCGAAGAAAGACTTCATGTGCTTGAAACAATAGGGAAAGAAATTGTCGGATTATATCTGCAAGCCAAAGAGGAGCAAATAAAATTTGGGAAATCGAATATCAAAGTTGACAGGTTTTTCAGCACAAGCCCGCAATACGCAAGCGTAACAAAGGAGCTTTCGAAAAAATGCGGCGAAAAATTCATGGTTGAAGCCCACTACGCAGCGAAGAAAGGCGTCGAAAACGTTGCAAACTTTTTAGGCGGTTGTGGAGCCGGACGCTTATACTGTGCGATAGAGCCTAACGGCGACATTAAACCATGCGTCTTCTTCCCCACAAACAAGAACACGGTTCTCGGCAACATACTGAAGAATAATTTCGAAGAAAAATGGGACAACCACCCACTTTTGTGGAGGCTCCGCGTGAGAGAAAAATTGCAAGATTATGTGGTTGATGGAAAACGCGTTGGTTGCGGAAGCTGTCCAGACAAATACATTTGTGGAGGGTGCCGAGCAAGAGCCTTCAGTTATTTCGATGGAAACGTTAATGCGCCAGATATAGGTTGCGTTCATAACAAGCCTTTATGGGAAAAAATTGTTGGAATGAGAAGACGTTAGGCTTTACCTTTTTCCTCTTTACCAAAATACTTTGTCCACTTAAGCTTCCGTGCATCTCGCCGTTGGTTTAAGGAGCTTTTTCTGCATTTGCTTGAACAAAACCATAAAATTGTCCCATCATTCCTAACATACATCATGCCTGTACCCGGTGGAAAGTCACTTCCGCAAAATGAGCATTTTCTTGGTTTAGGCAATGGTGACCACCTTCAAACCGTTTTAGCCACAGTTATGTTGTGATTTTCTTCGCTTCTCTCTCGGTTTCCCGCAGCATCAAAACGTCTTGGACACGCACTGGACCTTTAACATTGCGAGTTATGATACGTCCTTTGTCCCTTCCTTCTAGTATGCGCACTCTAACCTGCGTGATTTCCCCGGTCACTCCTGTTCTCCCGATGATTTGGATTACTTCAGCGGGCGTAAGTTGTTCTTCAGCGGACTTTTCTTCCTTGCTCATCACTTAGCTCCTCTTTTCACTTTCTCAACTCTTGCAACTATTTCCTTAACCAAACCAGCAGCTTCACCTTCTTTGACTATGCAAGCAGAAGCGGCTGAAACGTCAATGCCAACAGCCTTACCCAGATTTTCTTTGCTTGGAACGAAAACATATGGAATTTTTCTTTCCTCGCAAAGAAGCGGCAAATGCGCCACCACCTCAGGTGGGTCAACATCTTCAGCTATAACAACAAGTTTGGCTTGAGCCCTTTCAACAGCCTTCGTTGTCTCATTTGTGCCTTTCCTAACAGTTCCCGTTTTGGCGGCGATTTGCAGGGCTTCATAGGCAGCATCTGCAATCTCCTTTGGAACCTCAAATTTTACGTAAAATGGTTTGGACATGTGCCTCACCCTTCAAGTGCATGTTTTATCAACACTCCTTATTTATGAAGGTTTCGACTAAAAACGAACTGTAAAAGCGTTACTCCCAAAAATAATTAGAAAGGTTTAAATAAGATCATTCGTTGAACCATTCTCACTTTTAGTGAGGGGAACATAAAAGTTTGCAGAGATTAGGCCGAGTTCTACACATTACTCCAAGTCGAAACATCATAGTAAAAATTGAAAACCTCCCGAAAATCGGCGAGAACGTCGTCGACGAGGATTTGAAAAATATTGGAAAAGTTTTTGACATACTCGGCCCAGTATCCTCGCCTTATGCAGTGGTGAAACCCGCAATTCGCGAAATCAAAAAGTTAGCGAACAAAGTTCTTTACGTGTCCCCTCATCAGAGAGAGAAAGGGGGAAAATTTAAATGAGCGTAGATGAAGAAGGGCATGACGCTTCAGATCCTGTAATACCGCCGCCTCACCAAGCTGAAACTGTGAAGATTCAATGTTGCCCCGAATGCGGTAGCACACGAATAATGCGTGATTATGAATGCGCTGAAATGGTCTGTATGGACTGTGGATTTGTAATAGCCGCAAAAATAGCTGACAGAGGGCCGGAATGGAGGGCCTTTGACGATGAACAAAGGTCTAAGCGTACGAGAGTGGGTGCGCCTTTAACCTTTACAATCCATGATAAAGGCTTATCGACAATGATTGATTGGCATGATAGAGACATCTATGGAAAAAGCCTATCACCAGGACAAAAAGCACAAGTTTACCGCCTCAGAAAATGGCAGCGCCGCATAAGGGTTTCAGACGCTACGGAACGCAACTTAGCATTTGCACTTTCTGAAATCACTAAAATAGCTAACAACTTAAGTCTCCCAAAAAACATCCTTGAAACAGCTTCAATCATATATAGGAAAGCCGTAAAAGAGCGTCTCATCCGTGGAAGATCTATCCAAGGCGTGACGTCAGCAGCAATTTATCTCGCTTGTAGGCAATGCGGAGTAGCCAGAACATTAGAGGAGATAGCCCAAGCATCAAACGTCAGCAAAAAAGAGGTGGGACGCAGCTATCGTTTTTTGATAAAAGAGCTAAATTATTCCATACCACCACTTAAACCAAACCAGTACATAACTAAATTTTCAAATCAGCTGACAATGCAAGGAAAAGTTGAGGAAATAGCCCATAAAATACTGACAGCCGCAAAAGAACTCAAACTCACCTCTGGCCGCGGTCCCACTGGCATAGCGGCTGCAGCAAGTTACATAGCATCTGTTTTGACAGGGGAGAGAAAAACGCAGAGGGAAATAGCCGAAATAGCTCAAGTTACTGAGGTTACGATTAGGAACCGTTATAAAGAGCTCGTTGAACGTCTAATGTTCCAGATAACTATCTAAGCTTCTACTCTTTTTTCCTTATACATCTATCTAAACGGCCTTAGAGACATCCTCTTCGTTTGGCAGCTCATATTCGTTTAGCGTTATTGTTTCTCCGGGTTCTTACAAAAACTCTTGCGGAATTTTATCCTTAAAATTTGTAATTCTTTGCCTTCTCGCTTAGTTTAACAATTTCTTTAAGTTGCGCAATCTATTCAAGGAAAGCTATTCTCATTTTCCAAAGCTTTAATTTGTCTTCCAGTTGGGTTTTCATTTTGATAACTTGCCCAAAAACAATAGCAACTACAAAAGGCATTTTAACGCAAGCGCCCTACTACTAATGGGGGGCGCGTAGTTTGGTTAATTGTCCAAAATGCGGGACTGAGGTGACAACTCCCGTCAAAACATGGTCTATGACTAGAAAACCTTCGAAGGGAGGGGAGGAATCCAACCTTACGATGGGGTTGTTTGCTTGTCCAAAGTGTAATGCAAAGTTCAAAGCAGTGTTGGATGCCGAAACTCAAATAGAAGAGATAGTAAGTATTAAAAACATGGTTGAGAGAATAAAAGGGATAAAGGGAGAGTTCATGCAAACTTTGAAGAATCTACGTGAAAAAATAAAAACTTTGGAGACTGAGCGCGCAAACTTAATGATTGAAATTGAAAAGTTAAAGAAGGCTGCTGAATCCAGAGTTAACGCCCTCGAAAGTGAAGTGAGCATGCTGCGAGAAGAGGTAAAATCTCTCAGAGAACTTTTGGGCTACACAGAAGAAATGGAAAAATAGCACATTAGAATCAAATCTAAAACCATAAGCGCAAAAACAGGAGAACCAGAAAAACCTTGCTTTAAATATATTTCGATAGTATTCCTGAGCTTTGGCTACTGCTTCTTCTGGATTGTTTAATATCGGGATATTTTCGTTAGGCGAAATTTTTGGCATTCGTCAAAGTACTCCACAACTTTTTCACGTCGCTTTCATAAATCGCCCAAGCCTTCAGCAACTCTAAACCACCACTTTGCCTTAATAAGATCCTCATTTTTAGGAATTTTGACTTTTTTCAGCTGCATCTTTCATTGTCATGCCTATCTTTATCGTCTCCGTAAATTTGTTCAAGGTCCGTTATCGTTTCGGTTTTCTTTTTCTCCTTCTTCCTTATTTTCCTCTTGAACAAGTCTAGTAATCCCTAACATTCACTGTTCATACAAGTTTAATACGTCTTGAAATGCCTTAAGGCATGTTGTAGCAGATAATTTTAAAGGTTCATCCGTACACTGTAAAAGGTTATGCCATACAAGTTTACCTTCGACCTTTCAAAAGTTCCACGTTTATTCTTCACAGAAATTGCTAGAGTTAGCCATCAGAAGGGCATGCACAAGAAGGTTGGTATGGCTGTGCAGAGAATGATAGAAAAGTTTAAGATTCAAGAGGCAACTGGTCTTAATCTGTCGGATGCTGTTCTTCTTCTTCAAGATTTCATCGACATGCAAGCAAGGAACATTTTGGAAAGAAAAAAATTTGTACAAACAAAAAGGCGAGCGCTTTTTCTTCCACACTGCTCAAGAAAGTACATGGATAACCGTTGTAAAGCAACTTTTAACCCTAACATACCCTCCTATATTTGCGCGCATTGCTCCCCAGACTGTCTAATTAACAAGGCTGTTTCATTCTCTGAAAAGAAGGGCTACGACGTTTACATTCTACCAGGGAGCTCTTGTATATCAAAGATTTTGAAAGAAAAAAGATACGAAGGAGTTGTTGGAGTTGCTTGCGGTGAAGAATTAAGAGTAGCCGAACAAATGTTAGAAGCCTTTGGGTTGGTTGGACAAGCTGTTCCTTTAATAAAAAATGGATGTGCAAACACGTTTTTCAACATTGAAACTTTAGCGAAAATACTTTAAAGTAAGGAGCTACTTCACAAGTTCTCTCTTCTTCCAACGCAAGTTTTTGCTTCTGCAGTTTCTGCATTTTACAGCGGTCGCAGCGTTCCTTGCTCCACACTCGCGGCATATCTTCATATAGAGCCTATGTTTTTGGGCGATTGATTTCTTAAACGGATCCATTATTGGCATTTTAGAGCAAACCTCTCTGCAGCGGCTTACAACAAAGAAACAGCCAAATATATTTTTTGCCGTCACCTTTTATTCATGAGGATTTTTGTCAGCAACTCCGCTACATCACTTGGTTTTTCAGCAACCTTTACTCCAGCGTTTTGGAAAGCCTCAATCTTGCTTTCAGCCGTCCCAGCATTGCCAGTCACTATTGCACCTGCATGCCCCATGTGCTTTCCGAGCGGAGCGGAGCGTCCAGCGACGAAAGCCACAACTGGTTTTGGGTAATTTCGTTTTGCGATATACTTTGCTGCTAGCTCTTCGAGGTTGCCGCCAATCTCACCTACTAGGACAACAGCTATGGTCTGACCGTCTTTTTCAAATATTTTCAGCGCGTCTATGAAGTTCAACCCTGTTATTGGATCCCCCCCAAGCCCCAAACATGTGGATTGCCCTAAATTTTTTCGAGTTAAGCCAGCTGCTATCTCATATGTGAGCGTCCCGCTTCTAGAAACAATACCCACGCTGCCGTGCCTAAAAATTTGGGCGGGCATTATTCCAAGCTTACACTCTCCGGGGGTTATTATTCCAGGAGTGTTTGGGCCGATTATTGTTGCTTTGATTTGTTTCGCATAGTCCATTATGGTTATTGCGTCTTTTATTGGAATGTGTTCAGTAATTATTACGACTGTTTTTATTTTGTTGTCTAAGGCTTCCAAGGCTGCGTCTGCCGCGAAGGGGGCTGGAACGAAAATTATGGATGCATTGGCTGAATGTTTTTCTTGAGCCTCTTCCACAGTGTCATAGACTGGGATTCCGTGGATTTGTGTTCCGCCTTTTCCTGGAGTTACGCCAGCCACGATTTTTGTTCCATAATCTAACATGAGTTTTGTGTGGAAGCTTCCTTGTGCTCCAGTTATGCCTTGAACAATGGCGCGTGTTTTCTTGTTGACTATTATTCCCAAAGGTTCACCTCTTTTGCCTTTGGATTTCAACAACTCGCTTGGCTGCTTCTTCCATGCTCTCTAAAACTTGCATTCCAGCTTCTGTCAGTATTCGCTTTCCCTCTTCCTCATTTGTACCCATAAACCTAATAACCATAGGCTTTGTTGCTCCAACAGCCTTTTTCGCTTCCAAAATTCCTCGGGCAACTTCGTCGCATCTGGTTATTCCGCCTAAAATGTTTATGAAAAGCACCTCGACGCTCAGATCTGAAAGCACAATTCTAAGTGCTGCAGCGATTTTATCGGATGAAGCGCCACCGCCAACATCTAGAAAATTGGCTGGTTTTCCGCCGAAGTAACGAATTATGTCTAATGTCGCCATCACCAGTCCCGCACCGTTTCCTATAACGCCTATATTCCCATCCAACTTGACGTATGCCAAACCCTTCTTCAAAGCCTCCAACTCTTGCGGGCTATGTTCGCTTTCGTCTTCAAAAAGCCTCTTTTTATATTCGGGATGCCTAAACAACGCATTATCGTCCACTATTATTCTGGCGTCAGCCACAACGAAATTTCCATCAAACGTTTCTACAAGCGGATTCATTTCAATTAATTCTGCGTCATAATCCATACAAACCGAGTAAAGCCTCTCAAAAATTTTTCCCAACGCGACCAGTTGGTCGCCGGAATAACCAATTCTTTTCGCAATTTGCCTAGCCTTGTACGGTTTAAGACCTTGTTGCGGACTCAAAAAGGTCTTAACTATGCTTTCTGGTTTCTTTTGGGCTACTTCTTCAATTTTCATCCCACCGAAAACCGAGGCAATCGCTACGTAACTTCGCTTAAATCTGTCTATTGTTATGCCGAAGTAAATTTCTCTTTTTACATTCAGTTTTTCTTCAAGCCAAACACTTTTTACGGGCATACCCTTAATCTGTATGCCTATTAGCTTTCCAGCGATTTTCTCTGCCTCTTCAGCAGAGTTGGCGAAAACTATTCCACCAGCTTTTCCTCTTCCCGCTACAAGCACTTGTGCTTTGACGGCGAATGGGGGCTTTAGTTTGGATGCTATTTCGCGGGCTTGTTTGGCGTTTATTGCTAGCTCTCCCCCTGGTGTCGGTATTCCATATTCTGCGAGTATTTTTTTGGCTTCGTACTCAAAAAGCTTCAATATTTTCCGCTCAGTTTACTTTATAGTTTCTACCGTAACATAAGATTTCGCTCTTGTACGCCTTCGATAGAGGAAAGCCTCTTTAGAGTTTCGTCAAGTTTTTCCCTTTCAACAATTAAGAGCATCCATGTCGCCTGCTACTCTAAAGGCTCCTTGTATTGCGAGTTCTTTTATTTGTTCATGAGCGTAATTTCTCTTTAAAGAAGATATTTTGAGGAATATAAAGACTGGGCTTAGAATATCTAAAGAGCGTTTAACTCCTTTTCAGTTATATTCTAGGAAAACACGCCCAGTGCGCATGCAACTCATGCTTCTAATCTTTCGCAAGTGAACATTTAAGGCTTGGCTGCTTATGCTTTACTGCTTCGCCAGCTTCTCCGGTTCACGATGAGAGCGTATGTGTTTAAAAATCTGCTTTTTCGTAAATGGTTTTTAAAAGTTGCATTGGCTTCTTGTAAGAGTTTACAACACATTTCTCCTCTACTATTTTGTTAGGCTTATCTTTTACAATTCTATGAAGTATCTTAAACATTCAGTAATGTCAAAACACTCTTATACAGATTTCAAATCCAATATTCGTAAGTAAAGTCTTAATTCTATAATAATTAAAACCGCAATGTATTTATTTGTGGATAAAAAAGGTTATGAAGCCATTAAGAATGCAAAAACTAGGAGTGAGGCGGTACAAAATGTCGGATAGCAACTCAGTGCTGATCGGAAATAAGCCAGTAATGAACTATGTACTGGCTTGCATAACCCTCTTTCACGGCGGAGCAAAAGAAGTGAACGTTAAAGCGAGGGGAAGATCAATAAGTAGAGCGGTAGATGTCGTTGAAGTCGTTAGACGCCGATTCCTTCCAGACGTAAAAATCAAGAAAGTCGGCATTGGAACAGAGCAGATGGCACCCAGAGAAGAGGGTGGCACGCCCACAAACGTCAGTACAATAGAGATAACACTCGAACGTTAGATACGGTTCAAGCAAAATTTCAGTGCTCCGCCGCCCCTCCTTTATTTGTGGAGGGCGCTTCCAAGGTGAAAACTGTACTATGTAACTTCTGTTTGAAAAGTGGTGTGCTGTGCCCAAAGTGTTCAGCTAAACTTAAATCTGGAGAAATTAGTGAGTTAGACCTTAAAATTGCCCGTTTGCTCTTATCTTTAGAGGAAAAATTTCCTTCTCTTCAGAATATCTTTTTTCATAAAGCTGTTGACGTTGACAAGACTCTGGCGGTGATCGTTGGTCCTGGGGATGTCCCACGCCTTTTAAGCTATGGCGGAAAAATTATTAAGGCTTTAAGCGAAGAAACAGGCAAAAGCATTCGTGTTCTAGAGTATGGAGCTGATGATAGAAAGTTTTTAGAGGATTTATTTGCTCCCCTAAGCATAGTGACGATTAACACCATTTGGCTGCCTGATGGAACTACTGAAACAAGAGTTATTTTAAAGAAAAGACATGGAAGACAGATGCCCTTTAATATAAAGGCTTTAAAGGAAATTGCCAGTAAAGTTCGCAACATAACCCTTCGGGTGGAATTCACGGACTAAACATTGGCTGGTGAAGCTTTTATGAAATTAGACACTCTCGGCGACTGGCGGAGAACCCATTACTCTGTAGATGTTAAACCAGAAATGGACGGAGAAGAAGTCACACTTTTCGGATGGGTTCAAGAAGTCAGAGACCTAGGCGGAATACGCTTCATAATATTGCAGGATAGAGAAGGAACAATACAAATTACGGTATCACAAAAGAATTCAAGTAAGGAAGTCTTAGCAAAGTCAGAGGCTCTGCAAAAAAGGTACAGCATAGGTGTTAAAGGAAATGTAAATAAAACTACCATGACTCCAAGGGGCGTCGAAATAATACCTAAGGAGATTAAAATTCTCAGCACGGCAACTATCCAGTTGCCTATCGACATCACTGGAAAAACGCCTGCAAGCCTTGAAACTAGGCTGGATGCTAGGGCGCTGGACCTCTGCCGAGAAGAGAATAAGGCAATTTTCAAAGTTCAACACGTAGCCGTCAACGCTATAAGGGACTTCTTGTTCGAGAGAGGCTTTATAGAGGTGCACACTCCCCGCATAATTGCATCTGCAACCGAAGGCGGAGCAGCCCTATTCTCCGTCAATTACTTTGATAAAAAGGCGTTTTTGGCTCAGAGCCCCCAACTTTATAAAGAACAGCTCGTAATGAGTTTGGAGCGCGTTTTTGAAGTCGGTCCCTTCTTTAGAGCTGAGGAATCCCACACGAGGCGTCACTTAAGCGAGTTTGTGTCCATAGACATTGAACAAGCTTTCGCCGACGCTGAAGATGTTATGCAGTTGCTAGAACAACTCATTCAACATGTATGCAAAACCGTTAACGAAAAATGCCAAAAAGAACTCTCCACGCTAAAGTATAAGGTAGAAGTGCCAGAAGTGCCATTTAAGCGATTAACCTACGAAGAGGTTCTCAGAGAGTTAAAGAAAAAAGGAGCAGACGTTCCTTGGGGCGAAGACATACCGACGCCACTGTTGAGAACTCTTGGTAAACTTCACCCATACTTTTACTTCATAACAGACTGGCCTAGACAAACAAAAGCCTTCTACATCCAACCGAAAGAAGATAATCCAGAATTATGTGAGGGATTCGACTTGATGTGGCGCTGGATAGAACTTGTTTCAGGCGGTACAAGAATCGCCTCAAAAGAACTTCTCATAGAAAGGTTAAAAGAGAAGGGGCTGAATCCCGAATCTTTCAAGTATCATCTTCAAGCGTTCGATTATGGAATGCCGCCCCACGCAGGTTGGGCTATTGGCTTAGAAAGACTTACGATGATGTTGACTGGAAAGAAGAACATAAGGGAAGTTACACTTTACCCAAGAGACAAGTTTAGGCTTACGCCTTAAAATCTTCTAAGAAGAAATGTGTTGTATGAACTTTTCAGGTGTGTATTGCAGTATACCTCTAGCCTGATAGGCGAAGCCCTTGGCAACTAAAACCTTCAAAATCTTCTCTGGACAAAGATGCTTCTGTATTAGAAGCCCTAGGGCATGAATGTAATTGCGGTTAAGCTCCCTCACGGCTAAGATTTGCTGTTTATGAGACAAAACATAATCTTTGCATTCAACTAAGTAAGCCAAAGACATGTCACATTTTACGGCCAAAACATCACAGTGGTTTCTGCGGGTGAAAACAATGTAGCCTCTATTTCTGAAAGCTTGAGCAACCATATCCTCAAGTAGAGACCCACTCATGTTAAGCGCACCTTCAAAACTCTATCTATAGCTAATGATGTTTTAGCTGTTTCTCCAAACCAGCAAATTAGCCGCTTAATTCCTGTTAGTAAGGTTTAAATAAAGTATGGTTAATTTCGTAGTTAGTTTAACCAAGAAACGGATGGCAGTAAAATGTCAAGGGAGTTTAGGCACATACTTCGAATAATAGACACAGATGTAGACGGTACTCTAAAGGCTTCTTACGCATTAACTAAAATTAAGGGAATAAGCTTCAACCTTGCAAACGCCATACTGAAAAAGGCGGGAATAGACCCAGATATTAGAGCTGGGTTTTTAACGGAAGCGGAAGTCGAGAAGATAGAAGAAATTATTAAAGAACCTTCCAAGTATGAACTCCCCGGTTGGCTTTTCAACAGAAAGAAAGACCTTGAAACTGGAAAGGACATGCATTTAATAGGCGCAGACCTTGTTTTAAGAACAAAAATGGACATAGAGCAGATGAAGGAGATAAAATCATGGCGTGGATATCGTCACGCTTACGGTTTGAAGGTGCGAGGGCAGAGGACCAAAACAACTGGAAGGGCTGGAAAAGCCCTTGGAGTCAAAAAGAAGGCAATCGCTAAGCCAGGGGCTGGGTAACAATGGGAGACCCTAAAAAGCAAAGAAAGAAATATGAAACTCCACGTTTTCCATGGCGAACAGACATTCTGCAGGAAGAGCTTAGACTTCTAGGTCAATATGGCTTAAGGAACAAGCATGAACTGTGGCGTCACGAGACAATGCTGTCGAAATTCAGGGGTATAGCCCGTTCACTAATTGGAAAGTCTCAGAATGAAAGGGGAAAAATGGAGAGGGAACTACTTTCAAAATTGAAAAAGTTAGGAATTCTTCATGAAACCGCTGTTTTGGACGATGTTTTGGACTTAACCATTGAAGATATCCTTGAAAGGCGACTTCAAACATTAGTTTTCCGCAAAGGCTTAGCCAAAACAATACATCAAGCCCGTCAACTCATAACTCATGGACACATAGTCATAGGAAAACAGAAAGTTACAGTGCCGAGTTACCTTGTATCGAAGGATGAAGAGGGCCAAATAGCATATGCTCCAAAAAGCGTTGTCGCAAATCCCGGCCATCCCCTACGCCAAACTATAACGGTTACAACATCATCTAGCACAAAATCGGGAAAGAAGGTTGAAGGAGAATAATGAGCAGCAAAAAAACCGACAAATGGGCTGTAGTCCACATTTACAGTTCATACAACAACACCATAGTTCATATAACAGATATTTCAGGAGCTGAAACGATCGCTAGAACGTCCGGCGGAATGTTCGTTAAAGCCGACAGGCTTGAGTCTTCGCCTTACGCGGCAATGCAAGCAGCCACAGCGGCAGCAGAAATAGCTAAAGATAAGGGAATAACAGCAATACACATCAAAGTTAGAGCACCAGGAGGCTCTGGACCCAGAACGCCGGGGCCTGGAGCACAAGCAGCTATAAGGGCGTTGGCGAGAGCAGGGTTCCGCATAGAACGCATAGAGGAGGTTACACCCATACCGCATGATGGCACTAGAAGACCCGGCGGCAGAAGGGGTAGAAGAGTCTAACATCATCTTTCCCATTTTAATAGAAAAATTGAAATAATGCACTAGTGTTCTATTCAACGGCATGCTCATTACCATATGAGCGAAAAACGGAGTGTCCAGAGTGGTTGAGATTAAAGTACTTGAGAAAGATGACAAAAATATTCGTCTACTCATTCAAGGAGTTGACGTCCCATTCATGAACGCTTTGAGAAGGACGATAATTTCTGAAGTCCACGTGATGGCGATAGACGAGGTTATGATAATTGACAATTCCTCCATACTTCAGGATGAAATTATAGCCCATAGGCTTGGCTTAATTCCGTTGAAAACAGATCTGGATGGTTATAACCCGCCGGAGGAGTGCCCTTGTAAAAGCGAGTTTGGATGTAACCTCTGTCGGGTTACACTTACGCTGGATGTAGAGGCAAGGGAAGGCACTAGAACTGTTTATTCTGGAGACCTAGCCTCAGAAAATCCCAACATAGTGCCAGTGAGCGATAAAATTCCAATCGTAAAACTTGCAAAGGGACAAAGGCTAAAGTTTGAAGCATACGCAAGACTGGGCAGAGGCAAAGACCATGCAAAATGGCAGCCTGTCTCGATGTGCGCATATAAATATTTCCCAAAAATAGAGGTCGTCAGCGAAAAATGCGATGCTTGTGGGAAATGCGTCGAAATCTGCCCAAGGAGAGTTCTAGTTAAGAAAGAAAAACGCATCGAAGTTCATGATTTGATGGCTTGCACCCTATGTAAAGATTGCGTTGACGCGTGCCCGCAGAAACCCCCAGCCATAAGAATTGGTTGGGAAGAAAATACCTTTATATTTAGTTTAGAGTCCACAGGCGCGCTGCCGCCAGAGAGAATAATCACAGAAGCCGTCAAAATACTGGACAAGCAACTGATGGAATTAGAAAATTACGTGAAAGGTGAAAATAGTGAAGGAGACTAGGAAAACAAATCCGGAGCTGATAAAGCTTATCCGTTTCCTAAAAAAGCAAAGTAAAGAAAACGAGGCTAAAATCTGGCGTGAAATTGCAGAAAAACTTTCTAAACCTAGAAGAAAAAGCATAGCTGTGAACTTAAGTCGTTTAAATAGGTATACGCAAGAAAATGAAACAGTGGTGGTCCCGGGCAAAGTTCTGGGCACAGGCAAAATAGACCATTCAATTACTGTGGCAGCTTTTGCTTTTTCGGAAAAAGCAAAAGAAAAGATAAAGGCTGTAAAGGGCAAGTGTTTATCTGTTTTTGAGCTTGTTAAGAAAAACCCTAAAGGTTCAAACGTAAAGATAATCGGGTGAAGCAAATGGAGCCAACAAGTAAACAAGCCACAATAATAAATGCTGAGGGTTTAATTCTTGGCAGAATGGCAAGCACAGTTGCCAAACGCTTGTTGAACGGAGAAGAAATTATAATCGTGAATGCGGAAAAGGCTGTGCTCTCCGGGAAGAAAAAAAGCAAAGTCATGGAAGCTAAAGAATTTCTTGAAGTTGGATCCCCGAAAAAAGGACCGTTTCACCATAAAAGACCAGACATGGTAGTTAGGAGAACTGTTAGAGGCATGCTTCCCTACAAACAACCAAAAGGAAAGCAAGCATTTAAAAGACTTAAAGTGTTTATCGGAGTCCCGGAGGAACTTAAGGATGAAAAAATGGAAACCATAATGGACGCTCAAGCCGAAAAGTTATCATGTTCCTACTTCACGATTGAGGAACTTGCAAAGGAAATCGGATGGAGTTCTGGGGGATAAACATGACAACTAAAAAAGTTTTAGCAGTAAGCGGAAAAAGGAAGACCGCGATAGCACGCGCTCTAATTAAGCCTGGAGCCGGAAGGGTACGCATAAATAAAGTTCCCATAGAAATTTTTGAACCGGAAGTTGCACGTGAGAAAATTTTGGAACCACTCATACAGGCTGGAGATGAAATTTGGAAACAATTGGATATAGATGTTAAAGTTTATGGAGGGGGTTACATGGGCCAAGCGGAAGCTGCAAGAATGGCAATTGCAAGGGGACTGTGGGAGTGGAACAAAAAAAGTCCGCAACTAAAAAGGATATTTACAGAATATGATAGAACGTTGCTCGCTGGAGATCCGAGACGAAAGGAACCAAAGAAGTTTGGTGGACCAGGCGCACGAGCTAGAGACCAGAAAAGCTACAGATGAAAAAAAGGTGGATGATGAATGATTATACCGGTAAGATGTTTTACGTGCGGTAAATTGATTGGAGACAAATGGGAAGAGTTCGCCAGAAGGATTAAAGCAGGAGAAGATGCAAGCGAGGTTTTAGACAGCTTAGGGTTTAAACGATACTGTTGTAGGCGCATGTTACTATCACATGTGGAAATTATTGACGAGGTCCTCCGCTTTTACGAAGAGGCTGAAAAAAGAAAAGAGGTTAGAACGTATTAGGAAGAACATAATAGAGAAGTGAAAGCATGTCAACAATTATTGAAGATATAATTGCTAGAAAAATTTTCCTTAGCCGAGGGCAAGAAACAATCGAGGTTGACGTAACAACAACATCTGGGTTTGGAAGAGCGTCCGCCCCAGCGGGAGAAAGCCGCGGGAGAGCTGAAGTTGTCTACTATCCAGATGGAAGTGTGGACAAAGCCATAGAAAAAGTTGAAGAGTTAATAGCTCCTGAATTAATAGGTTTGAACGCTGATTCCCAATATGAAATTGACAGGATGCTCCACGAAATAGATGGTTCAAAGGACTTTAGAGTCATAGGCGGAAATACGGCATTTGCTATTTCCATAGCCGCCGCAGAGGCAGCCGCGAACTCTTACGGCATTCTTCTCTTCCAATACTTAGGAGGATACATCGCCAACGAACTCCCCTATCCTCTTGGAAATGTAATAAGCGGTGGAAAACACACCAAAGGAAAAACGCCGGACTTCCAAGAATTTCTAGTGCTTCCCTATGAAGCTGAAAACTTTTTAGAGGCAGCCATTGCCAACGCCAAAATCCACAGCAAAACTGGTGCTATGCTAAAAGAGAAGAGTGAATTGTTTAGCGGTGGAAAAAGCGACGAAGGAGCATGGATTGCGAATATAACCGACTTAGACGCTTTTGAGTTCCTAGCCGAAGCATGTGAAGAAGTTGGCAATGAGCTTGGATTCAAATGCGGCATGGGCATCGATGTTGCGGCATCCTCACTATGGAATAAAAGGGGAAAAGTTTATGACTACAAAAATGAGGGAAAAAAACGCGATTCAGGAGAGCAGTTAGAGTACATTTTGGAACTTATAAAGAAATATCATTTGGTGTACGTTGAGGACCCCTTCCACGAGGAAGACTTCGCAAGCTTTGCGGAACTCACAAAAAAGGTTAAGGGCTGTTTGATTTGCGGCGACGACTTATTCGTGACAAACAGCGAGAGACTGAGCCGCGGAATAGAAAAAGGCGCGGCCAACGCCATCATAATAAAAGTGAACCAAGTGGGTACAATTACAGACGCTTTAGAAACTGTGGAACTAGCCAAACGGAATGGGTATGTACCGACAATATCCCACCGTTCAGGCGATACATGCGATTGGCACATAGCCCATTTGGCTGTAGCCTTCAAATGTCCAATAATAAAGACGGGAATCGCTGAAGGAGCAAGAATCGCGAAAATAAACGAGCTGATAAGGATAGAAGAGTTTCTGGAAGATAGAGCTAAAATGGCTGATCTTAGAAAAATTTTAGGAAGATGAAAAAATGTCTGAGGATAAAGAACAGAAAGAGATGAAAAGTGAAAATAACTCTGAAGAAGAAAACGCAGCGATTGCAGAAGAAGAGCTTCTGATGCAACGAGAAGCCCTATTATCAGCGGGCATACATATCGGAACACGTATGAAAACAGGAGACATGGAAAACTTCATCTATCGCGTTAGACCGGACGGACTATTCGTTTTGGATGTGAAAAAAACCGATGAACGTATAAGGGTAGCTGCAAAGTTTCTAGCAAGATTCGAACCAGCGAAAATTGCCGCAGCCGCTGCCAGACTTTATGCTCAAGAACCAGTTAAAAAATTCTGTGAAGTAACAGGGGCAACTCCGATAATTGGGCGATTTATACCAGGACTTTTGACAAATCCGCTTTATCCAAACCGCATTGAACCCGAAGTTTTAATAGTTTCTGATCCGAGGGCTGATTCCCAAGCTGTTAAGGAGGCTTCGAAGGCTGGCATACCTGTTGTTGCATTATGTAGTACAGACAACGAGTTTTCGGAGGTAGACCTAGTTATTCCAACAAACAATAAGGGCAGGCGTGCCTTAGCTGTCATTTACTGGTTGTTGGCGAGACAGATTTTGAGGGAGAGGGGAGAGCTGCCTCCAGATAAGGATTTGCCCTTAACCATAGAGGATTTTGAGGCTAAAATCTCAAAGGAGGAGGAAACCTAACAAAATGGCGAAGGTTCGGCGTCCCACACAAGCTGGAGCATTCTACGAGGGAAACGCCGAGTCCTTAAAAAGACAAATTGAAAACTGTTTTCTCCACGAGTTTGGTCCAGGAAAAGTACCTGAAGTTACGAAAACAGGCTTGAAAAAGGTTATTGGTTTAGTTTGTCCACATGCTGGTTACATGTTTTCTGGCCCAGTGGCAGCACACGCTTATTACTCGCTTGCTTGTGATGGTAAGCCAGACATCGCCGTTATTTTTGGTCCGAACCATACGGGTTATGGCAGTGCTTTGGCTGTTATGAACGATGGTTTTTGGCGTACTCCTTTGGGCGATGTGGAGGTTGACGGTGAAACAGCCAACCAAATTGTTCGTGAATCGCGCATTGTTGATGTTGACGATTCCGCCCACCGTTTTGAACATTCTATTGAGGTTCAGCTTCCGTTTCTCCAGTACCTTTATGGCTCAGAAACAAAAATTGTACCTATCTGTTTTTTGATGCAAGATTTATCCTCAGCTAAAGAAGTTGGGAAAGCCGTGGCTAAGGTTTTATCTGGTAAAAACGCGGTGATTATAGCCTCTTCCGACATGACACATTATGAACCACAAAAAAGTGCCGAAAAAAAAGATAAAATGGCTTTAGAAGCGGTTGAAAAAATGGATGAAGACAAATTCTACTCAATTATCGAGACATACCACATTACTGCTTGCGGATACGGTCCAATAGTTGCTTTGATTACCGCTGCAAAAATTTTGGGGGCAAAAGAGGCAAAAGTGTTATGTTATAAGACAAGCGGAGATATAATCGGCGACTACTCAAGTGTTGTTGGGTATGCCGCCGTCTGCTTCAAAAAATAGTGGTGAATGATGAGTGTCATTGCCTCAGCCCCAGCGAAAGTGATACTTTTCGGAGAACACTTCGTCGTATACGGCGAACCAGCCATAGTAACCGCTATAGATAGAAGAGCCTACGCAACAGTTGAAAAACGCAGCGACAAAAGGCTTTACCTACGCTCAGCAAACCTTAGCTTGTCTGGATATTTTGACAACGGCAACTTCAAAGTTGAACAAGGCGACTTCAGAGAAGCCATAATAAAGTTTGAACCGATCAGGCTAGCGGTAGAAAAAGTCATGGAAAAATGTGGAGAAAAGGCTGGCTTAAACATTGAAATTAACTCAGCAGTTCCCGTTGCCGCCGGTTTAGGGTCTTCTGCAGCCGTGGTGGCGGCTGTGACCAAAGCCGTCGGCGCCTTGTTGAATTTAGAGCTGTCGAAAGAGGAAGTTTTCCGCATAACTTTTCAATCTGAAAAAATAGTGCATGGCTCCCCCTCAGGGATAGACCCAGCGATTTCAACTTTCGGCGGAACTCTTTTGTTTCAGATGGATACAGGTTTTAAACCCCTTGAAGTTAAGGCTGACATCCCATTGGTTATAGGCTACACTGGTGTAGAACGGTCAACACGCACTCAAGTTGAAAAAGTACGGGATATTAGGGACAAGTATCCTTACGTTATAGAGCCTATGATGCACGCTGCGAGAGAACTTGTTCTTAGGGCTGTTGATGCCTTAAAAGACAACGACTTGGAAACGCTTGGGGAATTAATGAACATTAATCACGCGTTGCTCTATGGGTTGGGCGTTTCAGACGAGTCATTAGAATGGCTTATAAGCGCAGCCCGAAAGGCTGGGGCTTTAGGTGCGAAATTGACAGGGGCTGGAGGCGGCGGATGTATGATCGCGTTAACCAGAAGCGAGGAGATTGAAAAGGTTGTTGAAGCCATTCAGAGGGCTGGAGGAAGACCGTTTATAGCTAGAAAAACTGAGGAAGGTGTTAAAGTTGAAGCAGCCTAGACCAACAATTTTGAAAGTCGGCGGCTCCGTGATAACGGACAAAAACGAAGAGATGAAGGCAAGAACAGAGGTAATGAACAGAATAGCCATAGAGATAAAGAAGGCAAATGTTCAAAACTTGATAATAGTGCATGGCGGCGGAAGCTTCGGTCATCCAGTAGCCCAAAAATACGCCATAAAGGACGGTTTCAAAGAGGAAGCACAGCGGATTGGCTTTGCTGAAACCCACCACATAATGACTGTTCTTAACGGTTTATTTATGGACGCTTTGGTTTGGCATGGAATCCCAGCGGTGAGCATAACACCTTCATCATGCATGTTGACGGAAGATGGAAGAATAAAGTGTTTTGAGGACGCACCATTAAGAATGCTAGTAGACATGGGCTTCTTTCCAGTTCTCTATGGTGATGCAGTCCTGGACACAAAGTTGGGCTTCACAATTCTTTCCGGCGACCAGCAAATTTCAACCATTGCTACGAGACTTAATGCGGAACGTATTATAATCGGCGTTGACGTAGACGGGTTATATGATTATGACCCAAAGGTTAGAAAAGACGCTAAGATGTTCAGTCACTTAACGTTAGAAGAGCTCAGGAAGCTTCAAAACAAAATAGGTAAGTCAACTGCTTGCGACGTTACTGGCGGAATGTTTGGCAAAATAGCTGAGCTCATACCAGCAATAGAAAATGGAATCCCAGTGTCAATTGTCAACGCTTCTAAGCCAAATTACATTTATAAGGCTCTTAAAAAAGAAGAAGTTGAAGGCACACTTATAGAGAAGGAGTAGTTTTGGCTAAAGAAACAGAAAGACGTAAGGCGGAGCACATTCGAATTTCCTTAAAAAGAAATGTTCAAGCCAGAAAGGCGACAACGGGGTTTGAGGAAATTTATTTAATTCACAATGCTCTGCCTGAAATCGACAAACAAAGAATTGATTTAGCAACAACTGTGCTGGGTCACAAGTTCTCCGCTCCTCTCATAGTGGGAGCAATAACAGGAGGAACAAGAGAGGCGATAAAGATAAATGCTGCAATAGCCGAAGCCGTTGAAAAACTTGGGCTTGGGATGGGGGTTGGAAGCCAACGTGCAGCAATAGAAGACAGAAAACTTGAGAAAACATTCGTAATAGCCAGAAAAAAGGCGCCTACAGCCTTTTTGATAGCAAACATTGGTGGGGTACAGCTTGCCAGAAGCTATGGAATAGAGGAGGTTGAAAGAGCGGTGGAAATGATTGACGCAGACGCGTTGGTGGTGCATTTAAACCCGCTGCAGGAAGCTGTGCAACCAGAGGGACAAACGAACTTTAATGGAGTGCTGGAAAAAATCAGCGAATTAGCCGAAAAGCTAGATGTTCCAATTATCGCAAAGGAAACGGGTGCTGGAATCGCTGCTGAGGAAGCAAAAAAGCTTGAGGATGCTGGAGTGAAAGCGATAGATGTGAGCGGAAGCGGAGGCACAAGTTTCGCTGCTGTGGAATACCACAGAGTAAAAGATAAAGAAAACAAGTTTCAGAGCATACTCGGCAAGGCTTTCTGGGATTGGGGCATTCCTACAGCCATAAGCGTTGTTGAAGTTTCTCAAACAGTAAAGATACCTGTTATCGCATCTGGTGGAGTGCGCAGCGGCCTAGACATGGCGAAAGCTTTAGCCTTAGGCGCAAGCTTAACAAGCCTTTCCCACCCTATACTGAAAGCTGCAGTTAAAGGAGCGGAAAAAACTGAAAACATGCTTTCAGTTTTAATTGAAGAATTGAGAAACACGATGTTTCTTGTAGGTGCAAAATCCGTTGAGGATTTACAAAAAGCACCAGTTGTAATAACTGGCAAAACGGCAGAGTGGTTGCGGGTTAGAGGCTTTAACATAGAAGAATACGCCAAAAGAAGGAGATGCTAAACTTTGGATATTGAAAAACTCCTTGAAGAAAAAGCCACGTTAATCGACAAAATTATCGAAGAGTATATTCCCAGAAAAATTTCCAAAGAAGCAGTTCTTTTCAAACTTAACCCGCCGAGATACGCATACAACCTAGAAACGCTGAACAAAGCCGTAGCAGAGCCCATTTGGGAGTTTCTTGACAGAGGCGGGAAAAGGTGGCGTCCATCACTATTTCTACTCATCTGTGAGGCTTTCGGCAAAAACCCAGAGGACTTCATAGACTTCGCCATAATTCCAGAAGTAATCCACAATGGAACATTAATCATAGACGACATAGAAGACTCTTCAGACTACCGCAGAGGAAAACCTTGTACATACAAAATCTACGGCTTAGACATAGCCATAAACGCCGGAAACGCTATGTACTATCTACCGCTTCTGCCACTAATAAAAAACAAGGAAAAGATTCCGCCACAAAAACTATGCAAAATCTACGAGATTTATGTGCAGGAAATGATTAATTTAAGCCTTGGACAAGCAATGGATATCGCTTGGCATAGGGGCTTAGCAAACGCGGATGAAATAAGCGAAGAAGATTATTTGCAAATGTGCGCTTACAAAACTGGAACCTTAGCTAGAATGGCTGCTAAAATGGCTGCTGTTTTAGCTGACGCCACAACGGAGCAAGTGGAGAAAATTGGTCATTTCGCTGAAAGTATAGGAGTAGCCTTTCAAATGCAAGACGACATCCTTGACTTGACGGGGGAAGAATTTGCAGAAAAAAAGGGCGGGTGCGGAAAAGACATAACTGAGGGAAAAAGAACCCTACTAGTTATTCACACATTGAAGGTTGCAGATTCCAAAGACAAGAAAAGGCTTATAGAGATACTTAACATGCACACTTCAGACCAAAAGCTGCGAGAAGAAGCCATATCAATAATAGGGAAGTACGGTTCCATCGAATACGCGAAGCGTTTTGCAACCAAGATAGTAGAGGAAAGCTGGAGGGAAGTGGAAAAAATTTTGCCAGCTTCCGAAGCGAAGGAAAAACTAAAAGCCTTCGTAGAGTTCTTGATTAATAGGAAAATTTAAACATCCTAAGAGTGTAAACCTTTGCCACTTGAAGAAGATGTTGAACTTAAAGAAATTATTCGAAAAAACGCTTTGCTAAACGCTATTAGGCATGGTGGCAAAGCCCAAGCAGATCCAGTTATAGGGAAAATTTTGGCGGAAAAACCCGAGCTAAAAACCAAGGTCAAGGAGCTATCACTTCTTATCAACCGAATAGTTGAGGAAGTTAATAAGTTAACGCTGAACGAACAGAGGAAAATAATCGAGGAAAAGTGGCTTGAAACCCTAGCAAGAGAGGAAAAAACAGAAAGAGAAAAGCTTCTTCCACCCCTTCCAAACGTTGAAAAGTATGACAAAGTTGTAACGCGCTTCTCGCCCAACCCAGACTGCGTTCTACATCTTGGTTCAGCAAGAGCCATAATACTATGTCACGAGTACGCACGCATGTATAAGGGCAAGTTCATCCTACGCTTCGAAGACACAGACCCAAAATTGAAGAGACCCGTTTTGGAGTTTTACGACCGCATTAGAGAGGACTTAATGTGGCTTGGATGCAAGCCAGATGAGGAGTACATTCAAAGCGATAGAATCCCCATATACTATGAGCATGCAGAAAAATTGCTGAGAGAGGGCAACGCTTACATCTGCACATGCCAACCAGAAGTCTTCAGAAAGAAAATCCTAGCCAATCAGCCTTGTAAATGTCGCAATTTACCACCAGAAGAACATCTCACACGATGGCAACGTATGCTTAAAGGAGACTATAAAGAAGGCGAAGCAGTGCTTCGGGTAAAAACTGATTTGCAACATCCGAATCCAGCAGTTAGAGACTGGCCAGCTTTAAGAGTAATAGACAGCGAAAAGTATCCGCATCCAAGGGTTGGAAGCCGATACCACGTATGGCCTTTATACAATTTCGCTTGCGGCATAGACGACCATCTCATGGGTATAACGCACATAATACGGGGAAAAGAACATCTCACAAACATGATCAGGCAAGAGTACATGTACAAGTATTTTGGTTGGAAGTATCCAGAAGCTATACACTACGGGAGACTAAAAATTACAGGAGCGTCTCTAAGCAAGTCAAAAATTGTTCAAGGAATTAGGGAAGGCCTCTACAAGGATTGGGGTGATCCTCGCCTCGCAACTTTTGCCGCTTTGAGGAGACGAGGAATCACTCCTGAGGCTATTAAAAAGTTAATAATTGATGTTGGACCCAAAACCTCAGATGTTGTTTTAAGCTGGGAGAACCTGTACGCTTACAACCGCAAAATCCTCGACCCGGCAGTTGACAGGTACTTCTTTGTGCAAGACCCAATAGAGCTGACCGTTAAGGGTGTTCCAAAGCCGTTTAAGGTAAGGCTGAATTTGCATCCAGAACATCCAGAAAGGGGGTTCAGAGAATACCTCATAAAGCCTAAAGAGGATAGTTCTGTGAAGTTCTGGATTACAAGGAGAGACGCTGCCGATGCGAAAACGGAAGAACTGATGCGCCTTATGGAGCTTTTTAACATAAGAATTGAAAAGGTAAGCTCATACTCTGCTGAGGCACATTTTGCTAGCGAAGCCTACGAGGATGCGAAGAAAGCCAAAGCAAAGCTTATTCACTGGATACCAGTTGGAGAAGACATGCCATGTCAAGTTGTGATGCCGGACGCCACAACAGCCGAAGGAATAGCTGAAAGCGCTTGCAGCAGGCTAAAGCCAAACACCATAGTGCAGTTTGAACGGTTTGGCTTCGTCAGAATAGACAAAGTTAACAAGAAATTAACGACTTATTACGCTCATAAATAATGGGAAAAGTCGTGAGAGCATGCGCAAGCAAGATAAAATAATCATATGGCCAGCTTACTTTGATTCAACAAAAACTAGAGGAGAAGGAAGGCGTATTCCAAAGAGTTTTGCTGTGCCATCTCCAAAAATCACTGAGGTTATGGATGCCGCTGAGAAGCTTGGTTTGGAGTGCGAAGTTGTTTTGGACGCCAGCTATCCGAAGACACCTTGGCTGAAAACTGGAATGCTTCTTGTAAGAAAAAGCGAGTCCAAAGACAAAACCGTCAAAAAGATTGCGAAAACTCTTCAAAAAATCCGAAGCACGGCAACCATCAAATAAATGAAGCCTAATCCCTTTCTTCTCTGCCTATCAAAACAGCGTTTATGACTCCGTTTTGTCCTGGACGGGATGTAACCCTAGCCAAACCTAGGGAAGTCTCTATTTCTGCGCCCTTGGTTATTACGCCCCTGCGGTCATAGTCGATGTTGGCTGGGTTTTTAACAACCCTTAGGATTTCGGTTTTGACCGTTTTTCCGCTTTTTGGGTCTGTTACACACGCGTATTTGTCGCTTAAAACTTTGATTTTTATGTTTCCGCCTCTAGTTTTTTCCACTTTCCTTTTTGTCTCGCCTAATATTGTTTCAACTGGAAATGAGCCTTCTTCAAATTTTCTTTTTCCTCTGTAGGGTCTTTTTCTGCCTCCGGAAGGCTTTTTCTTATGTAGGTCTCCGTGCCAAACTGACATTTCTATTTCACTTTTAACATGCTATGTTGGTGTTCACTATCACAGTTATTTGGCATATAAACCTATCTCTATTTTAGGATTGAAAGTTTTCCTTCTTCGCAAAGTCTTTGAATACATTTTTTAACTCTTTCTTCATCGTGGCAATATCGTGACTTAAACCGAAGTAGTCTGCGAAATATTCTGTTGTTCGAAGAACCGTTGAACGCCCACCTCTTTCGCTGGCAACAAGCCCCATCTCCTTCAACAGTTTAATATGCCCATAAGCGTGGTGACCTCGCACTTCAATAACGCGTTTTTGGGACACCGGCTGCCTATAGGCTATGTAAGACAATGTTTTAAGCGGACCTATCGAAAGCAACGGTCTATTCACAAGCTTTCTGACATAGGGTGTAAACTCGGCTTTTAACTGCAAAACATATCTTTCGTCTTTCAACTCTAAAATTTCGAGAGCCGTTTTTCTACTTGCGTATTCTCGCATAAGTGTTTTTATAAGCTTCTTAACCTTGTTTTTAGAGCGCGTCTTTAAAACAGAGCATAACTCGTTTATGTTTAGGGGACGACCTGCAACGTATAAGGCGGCTTCCAACAGAACCAAATCGTGTTGGAGTCCCTCGTCAGGGTTAGGTGTCTGCTTTTCCACTTCTTGCAAGGCTAAAATCCCCGACTGTTATGTATATTTCTTCTGTTTCATCATCTTGCCACAAATTCACTTTCAAATCTTGCGCCAAAAACAATAGGAGAATGAAAGTGCGTATGGCTTCCAGCCGCTCCATTCCCTTTATCAATGTTGAGAACTCTATTATTCCAGCGCCTTTCAACCTCTCCACAAGAGAGTTGTAGAGCTTCTCCATCTGCAGCTCAATTTCCATCAAATACAATTCGAATCGAGGAAGAACCTCTGAGGGAGCAGGCAGTATGGGTTCTGAAACAGCCTTTTCGAGACGCAGCAGCTTTTCTCCTTTTAAAACGTCGTCCAAGACTTCCAGTAGTTGCCTTATAGTTGTTGATGTCAATTCATGCCGGAGCGGAAGAAAAAGAGGCGGCGGCAGAAATTCTTTAGGAGGCTTGGGTGGCGGTGGCGGTTCCTCGAGTTTGAGCAGAAGCTTTGACTTCATTAAGTATATGAGGGCTGAGGAATCTAAAGCTATGCCAGAAGCCCTAAAATCAATTTGCCCAATGCGCTCCATCTCTTCTAGGAAGGATGCTAGCAGATAAGCTATGTTAATGTTCCATGGAATAAGCCTCTCAAGCCTATGAAAATCAAAGAGAATGTTCCATGGTGGACGTAAGTAAAAGGGTTTTTTAGTGATTGTTGAGGAAGCCGTCAGCTTGGCACCTCCAAGAACCTTGCTGAAATTATGTTGGAGACACCGTTCCGTTCATAAACTCCATAAACCTTCTGCGCCTTGTTCACCATCTCGGGCTTTAGGGTTATTACTATGAACTGGTTTTTCTCCGATTCTTCAAGTAGTAAGTCGGCGAGTTTTGAAACGTGAAAAGCATCCAGATGGGCGTCTATCTCGTCTAGAATGTAGAAGGATGCCGGACTGAAGTCTTTGATGGCGAATATGAAGGCTACAGCAGCAACCGAACGTTCTCCTCCGCTGGCTCCACTTACAACTATGGAAGGCTTGTTAGGGAACTGAACAACCATTTCAATTCCGCCTTGGAAGGGTTCATCTGGGTTTTCGAGTTTCATAGTTGCGTTTCCGCCTCCAGTAAGTTTTGAAAAGTATTTTCCAAGGTTTTGGTTAATTTTTTCGAAAGCTTCTGTGAAGACCTTGCGTTTTTTGCGTTCGATTTCCTCCATAAAGTTAACTATGGCTTGTTTTTCTCTTTCAAGCTCGTTTAGCCGCATGGAAAGTTCCTTATACCGTGAAATTTGCTCTGCATAGTGGGAAAGGGCAAGCTGGTTCACTGCGCCAATCCTTTCGAGTTCAAACTGCATCATTTTAATTGAAGTTTCAGCCTCCTCAACCTGCTTCGGTGTTACTTCTAGGGGCTGTTCGTAGCCAAGCTGCCTAAGTCTACTTCGGCACTGTTCAAGTTGCAGAAGTGACGTTTGTATGCTGAGTTGAAGTTGATTGAATAAGCGGTCAGCTTGCTCGTATTCTGCGTCAAGTTTACGGAGTTCCTTATCTATCTCGTCTATCTGGCTTGTGAACTTCTTTGCTTCCTCTCTTGCAGAAAACACTGTTTTTGAAAGTTCGATGCGGCTTTTTTCCAGTTCAGAAATTTCTTGTTTCAGCGATTCTCTTTCTTTGAGCGCATCCTCAACTTCCTTCTCAATGTGGTTTAGTTGTTGTTCAACCTTTGAAAGCTGAATCTTCGCATTCTTATATCCAACTCTTAAAACATTGTCAAACTGAGATTGAAGCGTCGAAATTTCTGTTTGGAGAGCGCCAAGTTTCTGTCTCAAAGTGATTATCTCTTCTGCAAGCTTCTCCCTTTTCGCCTCCAGTTCTTGAATGTGCCCAGGATCTGTCTTTCGCCTTAAGCTGATAAGTTCGCTTCGAAGTTTCTGTATCTCCTTTTGGATTGAGCTGCCTTCTGCTCTTCGAAGCCACATCTGTGCTTTCTCGTTTTCTATTTCGCTTTGATAACGCTGAATAAAATGTTCTACCCGTCTTAAGTTGGTTTTAGTCCTCTTAATACTTCTCTTAACCCTTGCTATTTCCCTGTCTAATGTGGTTATGGCTTCTGAGATACGGGTAATTTCCACGCGTGTTCTGTCTATTTCCTCCTCAAAAGTTGCCAAGTCCATGTCTCTTTGGGTAAGGTGCTGCTGGAGGGCTCTGACAGCTTCATCAAGGCTTTTGATGGCTGCCTCACTTGGTATAATTGCGGAGAAATCTATTGGAGCCCTGTAATAGCCGCTTTCGAAGGCTCCGCCTGCCTCATACAAGTCCCCGTTAACTGTAACTGCACGGTAACCCTCATTTGATAATGTAAAGGCCGTTTTGTCGTCTGAAACTATTACCGTGTCGCCGAACACGAATTGAACAGCTGGCTCGTAAGACTTCTCGCATTTGACGAAGGCGGAAGCTGCTCCATTGACGCCTTCTATTGACGGAATTTTTATTGGTTTGGCGGTGGGCGTTCCTTGAAGCGGTATTATCTTTATTCTTCCAAGCTTCATTCTTCGTAAAGTTTCTACACAAGTGAAGGCAGCGTCAAAATCCTTGACTACTATGGCGTCAAGCCATCCAGCCGCAGCCACTTCCATAGCCCTTTCATAAGCCTTATCCATCTTGATCAAATTGCGTAGTCTTCCATAAACTCCTGGAATCACACCTAACTCGCCTAATTCCTCTATACTTTTTAGAGCCTTTTCCTCGGAAGCTACGGTTTCCGCGAGTTCTCTTTGTGTTTCAAATTCAATAACTGCTTCCCGAGCGGAATCAGCTATTTTACCCGCTTGGGCTATTTCTTTTTCGATGGCTTCTTTCTGGGCAATTCTCCTTTCAAGGAGTCGCTCGAGACTTTTAAGCTGGGCTTTCTGCTCTTTCTGTACTTTTTCAAGTTCTGCCGATGACTTTTCCAGTTCTGAAAGCGTTGATGCGAACCTTTCTTTCCTATCATTTAAGTCTTTAAGCCTTCTTGCGCGAAGTTTAACAGCTGTTTGGCTTTTTGCTTGTTCAGACCTTAATATTGCGAGCCTTCTATAGTTATTTTCAAGTTGAAGTTCCATCTCACGAATTTTCTTGCTGTTTTCTCCAATATTTTCCCAGAGTAAAGCTGTTTCTCGTGCAAGAGCATCATGCTCTGACTGTTTTTGGTTTATCTGGTTTAGGATCTCCTCAAACTCTTTTTTGAGTTTCCTTATTTTTAGGCGGTTTTCACTGATTTCTTTTCTTATAGACTGATATTGTTGAAGGTTGTTTTCTCGAACGCGTTTTAAGCCCTCGAGGCTTGCTTTACCAGAACTTATTTTTGTTGTCAACTCTGTAAGTTTGGATTTCAGCTCGCCGATTCTAATTTGAACCTTTAAAACCTGGGAACCGCCTTCTTCAACTATTTCGGAGCTTAGTTTTCGCCATTCTCCCTCAATCGCCCTTCTCTTTGACCGATATTCCTCGCGTAACTGCCTTAATTTTTCAACTCTGATTTTAATTTTGTCTGCTTGTGAAGAGTTTTCCTCCAGCTTTTTCTGCATCTGAGCTATTTCATGCGAAATTTTGATAGATTCAAATTTTTTTATTTCGTTGTGTATAAAATTGAACCTTAAAAGCTCGTTGCGCTCCCTCTCTAAATCATCCAGCCTCTTCTGAACCTCGTCTATTCTGCCCATAGCCGTGCGGATGGATATGTCTGCCATCCGAAGTTTTTCTTCAGCCTCTGCCTTTTCAGCGTCATACTGGGCTATTCCAATTAAGTCTTCAATTATTTTCCTACGCTCTTGAGGAGTTATATCTGTTAGGCGAGTTATCGTGCCCTGTGGGATAATGTTTTGGCTTGTGCTGCTTATACCAGCCATAGACAGAATTTCCAAAATATATGCTCTGGAAATTCGTCTGCCATTAAGCCTATACACGCTTTGACCGTTTCTGTAAACCTCTCGTGATACTGTAACCGTGCTTGTGTCAACGGGCATTCTACCATCCGAATTGTCAAACTGAATTATGACTTTAGCCATCTTCGCCTTCTCTAAACCAGCCTTCTCGGAACCGTGAAAAATTAGTTTAGCCGCGTTTTCAGCACGAAGCCTTCTCGTGCTTAACTCGCCGAGAGCGAATAAAACCGCGTCGACAATGTTTGTTTTCCCGCTTCCATTGGGTCCAGTAATGGCCGTGAAGCCCTTATCCAAGACTACTTTAACGGTTTGCGGGCCAAAGGACTTGAAACCCTTAACCTCAATTTTTTTAATGTAGGGCATTCAGTTTGCGCCCTCACCCTTTTTGGAACGTTGCAACTATATTAACTTACATTATCTCCTCTAATTTTTAATAAAAATATTGTGTGGAAGATTTTAACGGTTATGTAAACTTTCGACGCTATTTTGAGCCTTAATCTTCTATTTTATAGCTACTTTCTTAACAAATTCTTTTATGCGTTCTTCTTCACCGTAAACAAGCAAGTAACCATCACTTTGAACATTATATGAGAGGTTTGACTCTTCAGCTATAGATTTCAGCTTTTCAATCGGTAAATTAGCAGAAGGCTTAACGCGAACCCACTTTTGCTCCCGCGGAAGCCCAGGAACAAACCTTATCTCCTCCTCTTCTTCAGCGAAAAGCGCCTTTCCAGCTTCATCAAGACGCTTAAGCCACTCACTAGCGTATTTGTCTCCAAAATTTTTTGTTCCTTCAGAGATTAGGTAAGATTCAACATTTCCAAGATATTCCTCGATTTTTTGAATAGTTTCCCTGTGTGTCGGGTTGGCCTTTAAGATGTTAATCAGTGTTTTCGCAGATTTTAAATCATTTACGATTTCTTTCGGGACTGATATACCCTTTTTCCGAAAGTCTGTAATAATTTCTTCGAGAACTTTCCAAACGGCTAGATACCCCATTTCAACAGTCACCAGTTTATATTAATGGTTAGGTTTAAGCATTATAAAGAGGTTACTGGGCGCATTTTATTGAGCTTGTGACTAAACATAATCCACATTTTTCCGTGTCGACAGATGGGTCTATAGCTTTGTGCATCTTGCATAAGAGCCCTTTAGCTCTTATTTTTTTGCAGATTTCGCAGAACAGTTGTATAAACTCTTTGTAGGTTAGGTTTTCTTTTGCTAGAATGTTTGCCATGTTTTCTATTTGTTCCATGATTTCTGGGTCTTTTTTTAGGTCTATGGCTTTTCCGCGGATTTTTCTTTGGTATAGACTTATGGCTGGTTGACTTACGCCTAGCAGTTTTGCTGCTTCTGACTGTTTTAGGTTGTGTTTGGCTGTGAGTTCCTCGGCTAGGAGAGCTCGAACTGGTGGGAGTAGGCATTTTATTGCTATTTCGCATGGCAGTGACATTTTGTTGTCTCCGGGTCATATTGTGTAGAAAGACATAAATATACTTTATTACAATAGTAATATTATATTGAGGTATATGCGTGAGTTGGAGAAAAATTGAAAAAATCTCGGAAAACGTTTATTGGGTCGGCTCAAAAGACTGGAACCGAAGAATTTTCGACGCGTTAATTCCGTTACCTAAAGGAACAAGCTACAACGCTTACCTAATAATTGGCAAAGATAAAAAAGTGTTAATAGACACTGTGAACCCGGGCTTTGAAAAAGAGTTAGAAGAGAAAATACGTAAGCTTGTTGACCCAAGCGAAATCGACTATGTGGTGATGAATCACGCAGAGCCAGACCACGCTGGAGCCATACCATACATAATGGCTATAAACAAAAAAGCAAAGCTTGTAGCTACAAACAAAGGCGCGCGGATGGCTCAAACATTTTACAAGGTGTCAGAAGAACGCATAATCGCTGTTAAAGACCAAGACACCATAAGCTTAGGAGACAAAACTCTCCAGTTTATTGAGGCCCCAATGCTCCATTGGCCAGAAACGATGTTTACTTATCTAAGAGAAGACAAAATTCTGTTTTCATGCGACTTTTTCGGATCACACATAGCGAAGGAACTATATGATGACGAGGTTAATGATTTACTTGTTCATGCCCAACGTTACTGGGGCGAAATAATGATGCCCTTTAGGGTTATGGCTCAAAAAGCCCTAGAAAAAATAAAAGACTTAAAAGTTAGTTTGATAGCCCCAAGCCACGGTCCAATTCACAGAAATCCAGAGCGCATTCTCACCGCTTATCGTAAGTGGGCGAACGGGGAAACAAAGAGGAAGGCAACGATAGTTTATGTGACGATGTGGAACAGTGTAGAGAAGATGATACAGCCAATGGCTGAAACCCTAACTTCAGAAGGCATTGAAGTTGCGCTTTACAATCTTGTTTCAGCCGATGTAGGCGAAATAGCAAAAGACTTAGTGGATTCTAAAGCCATTGTTTTAGGAGCGCCAACAGTGTTGGGCGGTGCACACCCACTAGCTGTATACGCCACATATCTAGTAAAAGCCTTAAAGCCGCCACTGAAATTTGGAGCAGTCTTAAGCTCTTATGGCTGGGGTGGAGGAGCCATAAAACACGTTCAAGAAGTGCTTGGACAGACGAAGATTGAAGTTGTTGGAGCGTTGGAAATAAATGGTCCGCCCACGGATAAGGATGTTGTGCAAATAGTGGGTTTGGGTAAAGCTTTAGCCAACAAGATTAAAGAGGAGTAAATGAGGAGGGATTTGTGGCTATGCCCGAAGGCGCATTGCAGTTTGAAAATGGAACTCTTTCAAAAGAGGAAATTGAAGCCTTGCTGGACACGCTTCCAGTAGACATAACATTTGTAGACGCAAATGACAATGTCAAATATTTTAACAAAGCTGAAAAGAGAATTTTTGTGAGAACAAAGGCTGTTATTGGAAGAAAAGTGCAGTTGTGCCACCCGCAGAAAAGTGTCCACATAGTAAACAGAATCCTCGAAGCATTCAAAAAAGGCGAGAAGGACATGGCAGAATTCTGGATTCAGGTAGGCAATGGCCTAGTCCATATAAGATATTTCGCGGTGAGAGACAAAAACGGGAAATATTTAGGAACCCTTGAAGTAACTCAAGACATAACAGACATCCAAAAGATTGAAGGAGAAAAAAGACTTTTAGACTGGAAAGAATAACCAACCATCACTCCAAACAATCCACACTGTCAATGGGAAAAGGTTTTTAACCAAATTATTGGAAATGGTTACCGCATTTTTCCCTTTTCATTTTGAAATAGTACGTGTTACTTTTTAATTTGTTTATTCAGTATGGTGCCAAACACTGTGCTATTTGCGCGCCTGCCGGGAGCCCGAAAAGTAAGCTCTTGAGGTTAACTACAATGTAATGAGCGTAAGCTTTTTGGTTTCTTCCAGCCAACTACGAAAATTTTTGACTTCTCTTTCAACTTCATCCAGTAATTGTTTTTGGTTGTAGATGTGACTTTTTCAAAGTTTTTCTGCTTCTTTAATCGTATCCGCAATGGGCTTATGGCTATATTCCTCGTACAATTTAAAGCTTCTTGAGCGACGCTCTTCAACATCGTATACTTCAAGTTCAGCTAGAAAACTAACTGTCTTGGATTGCATGAACGACGTTTTCTAATCTTAGCGATATTCCATTTATGAATTCTCTGAACATATCCAAATTTCAAGTGTACCTTGTTTTAGCGTGCTTTCGCCCTAACTCTAGGCTCAAGCAAAGTCCAAAGCCACTCCACAAACTCTCCCAGATTTTTCGTCTGAATATAGACTTCTCCTGGACCCTCGATATTTACCACTAGACCTTCTCCGCCGAAGATAGTTTCTTTTAATCCACCGAACTTTGTGACTTTGTAGTTGCATGTGCTACTGAAAGCCACCAAGTGAAAATTATCAACAATCAATGATTGACCAGGCTGTAAAATATGTTTGTCTATGGCTCCAAAAGTGTTTATGAAGAGCATTCCGTCGCCTGTAACTTTTATCATGAATAAGCCTTGTCCGAACAAGCCTTTTGTGAAGCCTTCCCATTTAACGTCTAAATCCACGTTTTCTGTGGAAGCTACGTAAGCGGCTTTCTGTATAATATAGCCTTGATTGGGCTTGACTTCCAGTTTTTCAATGTCACCTATTGGTGCAGAAACAAACGCGACTTCTCCAGCACCGTTTCTCGCAGTGTATTCATTTACCCAAAAAGATTGGCGTCCAAAAATCGCTAGACCTAAGGTGCCTAAGAGACTTGCTTCTCTTTTTCTTGTGTGAACTTCAATGTTCGGATCCATGTATGTCATTGCACCCGACTCAGCAACTATTCTCTCGTTTGGTTCTAGTTTTACCACAAGCATTGAATACGACGGTTTGTATTTTATTTCATACTTCATCAAATTTCCTCTTCGTAAATCCTACGCTAATACACTTTTAGCTCTTGCGGAAACATTGATAGCTTTGGAATTTTAATATCATGTTGAAAGTCGTTTTGCCCGAGGATCTTCGCTGTTTTAAGACCTTAGAGGATAAAGCGGACATAACGACGGAGGCAAAATCTTCCGAAAGCGCAAATAGAAGATTTAAATTAAAAACGAGATTTAATAGAAAAAGGTTTCTTCCGCAACTCATTTTTATGGATGAAATCACCAACTATTTTATTTCTGTGAGTACTTTTGAAATTGATAGCTTGTGAACTGAATAATTAGGTGATTATTCAAAAAATAAAAGAAAGGCATGTGATTAGGTGGTAAGCCGTCTTCTTTGCCGCAAATTTCACACTAATAACTCATTACGCCTTTCGCTATATTTAAGTCAGTAAAATCTATTAGATTTTATGTTTTACAACCAAAATTTGAAATATGCTATTGAAGCAACAAAAACTCATCCCATTAATTAAAATAGTATAAATTTTGATCGGAACCACATAAGGCTAATTTTATAAGCTTAACCCAGTTCTCCATATTGCCATCTCGTAATGTCCATGATGTTCTGCTTTTGTTAATTTACCTGAAGCTACGGAAATAATTTCTTTAAATATTTCTTGTCCAACGTCTCTAATTGATAAACCATGTGAAAGAATTTTTCCAGCGTTTATATCGATGTTATCTTTCATTTTTTCAAAGGTCAAAGGATTACCTGTTACTTTGATGACTGGGGCTATAGGATTTCCGGTAGGAGTCCCTCTACCAGTCGTAAAAATTATAAGTTGTGCGCCTCCAGCAACCATCCCGGTGAGAGATTCAACATCACATCCTGGAGTATTCATTATCACAAGTCCCTTTTTGTTTACTCTTTCGCCATAATCAACTACATCAACAATTTTTGAATTGCCCGCCTTATAAATGGCTCCTAAAGATTTTTCCTCCAACGTAGTTATGCCTCCAACTATGTTTCCTGGTGTTGGTTGTCCCTCCCGTATACTTCCACCCAGCAGTCTTATCCGCTCTTCATAATCCGTGACTATCTCAAAGATCTTTTTGCTTATCGCCTCATTAACAGCTCTCTTAGCCAAAATATGCTCAGCTCCAACGAGTTCGGTAGTTTCAGATAAAATCACGGTTCCTCCATTTTCCACTATTAAATCCGAAGCAAAGCCCACTGCAGGATTGGCAGCCACACCTGAAGTCCAATCCGAACCTCCACATTCTGTGCCAACAATCAATTCTGATAAACATGCCGTCTTCCTCTTCTGTCTCTGCGCCTCTTCTGACAATTTTTTGACGATTTTAACACCCTTTTTAATTGACTTTACAGTTCCACCTTCATTCTGAATGTTGAAATGGTATACTGATTTTCCAGACTTTGAAATTTCATCTACCAGCTTCTCCCCAGAAATGGCTTCACATCCTAGTCCAACAACAACCACACCGTAAACATTCGAATTTAAACCAAGCCCCACAAGAGTTCTAAAGGTTTGATTCAAATCTTTCTCTATTTGACAGCAACCACAGGAATGAGATAATGCAATAACTCCGTTTACCTTTGATGCTATTTTTTCCACAACCCTATTCGCGCAGATAACCGTTGGAATAATTGCAATGTAATTTCTAGTGCCGTAAGATCCGTCTGGGCGTTCATAACCTAAGAAATAATCCAATAATCACCGCTCCTTACTTCAAATCTACGTATTATATCTAATTAATTCCCCCTTTTTCCACAGCTTTGATACACACAGCTACATTAACATTTTTGTTAACTTTAATAGCTTTTATCATCACCTACATCATCTTCTAGAAATCTCTGATACTAGTATGTTATACGAAAATAAAAATCTTTTATTTCTGGTCCCTTGGTGGTTCAGATTATGATGCTGACTGCGGAACTGTGAACTTAGAGAGATCTCAATGCCGAGAACCTTGACATCACCATAAAACTAATAGAAAACTGGATTTGAATATCTATACACCTACGACAGTAAAATGCTATTCAGAAAGCCAAGGTGAACAACTATACTAAAATCCCAAATAATTTAGGAAAAGGTTTTTAGTTTAGTTGTCATATGAAAGTTTGCAAGTGTATAAGGTATAGTGTGAGGTTGATAGTTAATGTCTGTGTTTGCAGCGCCAGGAGCGTATGACCGAGCTATAACCGTTTTCTCGCCAGATGGGCGGCTCTTCCAAGTTGAATACGCAATGGAGCTTGTTAACCGTGGAGCCACAATCTTGGGGATGCGTTGCTCTGAAGGAGTTGTTTTGGGAGCGGAGGAAAACGTTGAGCCTCTAGAGGAGGCAGAATACTCTTGGAAAATTTTCAAAATTGATGAGCATATTGGAGCGGCGATAGTTGGTTTAAGCTCCGACGCAAGAATATTGATTGATCAAGCGCGGATTTACGCTCAAAGCAACAGGTTGACGTATGATGAGCCCATAGACGTGGAAGTTGTAACAAAAAGGACGTGCGACATCAAACAGCTCTACACCCAGCATGCAGGTGTTAGACCCTTCGGGGTTTCCATAATTTTTGGCGGAGTTGACAAAACTGGAAATAGGGTTTTTTACACTCACCCAAGCGGAACTTATAGAGGGTATAAAGCAACAGCCGTAGGCGCTGGAAGAGAAACTGTACTCTCGGTTTTGAAGGACGAATATCGAGAAGAAATGAAACTTGATGAAGCTATAAAACTCGCTGTAAAATGTCTAGTGAAAGCTCTAGAGGCAAGACAACTACCTATCAGAATAAAAATTGCAGTCATCCCATCAGCAACAAAGAAAATGGAGATGTTAAGCGACGAAAAGATTGATGGCTATTTGAAAGCCTTAGGTTCTGGCAAGTGAAATGCTGATGAGTGAAAAATACACGGTTGCACGCATAACAAAAGACAATGAGCATTTCGAAGTTCTCGTAAAGCCGCAAAAGGCGCTAGACTACCGCATGGGAAAAATTTCCTCAATAACAGAGGTTTTGGTAACCGAAACAATTTTTTCAGACGCAAACAAAGGCACAAAAGTCGCGGAAGGAAACTTACAAAAAGCCTTCGGCACAACAGACCCGCTTAAAATAGCGGAGATAATACTCAAAAAAGGCACAATCCAGTTGACAACGGAACAACGAAGAAAAATGATTGAGGGTAAAAGAAAACAGATAATAGACTTCATATCTCGGCAGGCGGTTGACCCCAAAACAAATCTTCCACACCCACCACTTCGAATAGAAAACGCCATGGAACAAATACATTATTCAATAGACCCATTCAAGCCGGTTGAGGAACAAGCAAGAGAAATAATTAAACTGCTACGTTCAATTCTGCCATTAAAAATAGAACAAGTATCCGTAGGAGTTCACATACCCGCCGAGTATTCAGCGAGAGCCTACGGCACAATAAAGGCTTTTGGAGCAATTAAACGGGAAGAGTGGCGCGCAGACGGCTCATGGTATGGAGTTCTTGAAATGCCAGTAGGCTTATATGGACAATTCCTCGAAAAACTTGGAGAAGTAACTAAAGGAAGCGGTGAAGCAAAGATAATCTCGTAAAATTGTTATGGTGTGTGATAAATTTGCCGACATTTTTTGAAAGAAGACAACTTGTAACTCCGGGAGATTTAATTGCTGAAGGCGATTATATAGCTGGAGAGAATACTTACAAGGAAGACAACAAGATATACGCTTCGCGGATTGGGCTAGTTGATTATGAAGACAAAAAAGTCAATGTGGTTGCCTTAAGGGCTTTTTACATTCCAAGAGTTGGAGACACCGTTATAGGAACAGTTGTCGAGGTAGGCTTCAACGGTTGGGTTGTGGACATAAATTCGCCATATCTAGCCCTTTTAAGAGCTTCAGACGTTTTAGGCAGACCCTTCAGACCGCAAAAGGACGAGCTGTCGCAGGTTCTTGATGTGGGGGATTTGATAGTGGCGAAAATAGTTGCCTATGACAGAACACATGACCCTCAATTAACCGTTGGAGAGCCTGGACTGGGGAAAATAACCCGCGGAGAAATAGTTAAAGTAACTCCGACAAAGATTCCCAGAGTTATAGGTAGAAAGGGCTCCATGATATCCATGATAAAACAGGAGACGGGATGCCAAATAATTTTGGGGCTTAATGGAATTGTATTGGTTACTGGAAAGAGTCTTGAAGACGAACAGTTGGCGATTATGGCCATTCGCAAGATTGAGGAAGAATCTCATACAAGCGGTTTAACAGACCGCATAGTCCAAATGTTGAAGGAAGAAAAAGCGAAAAGGGAGGGAATGAGAAATGAGTCAGAAAACTGAAAAGTTAATTGATAAAAAGGGTTTAAGGTTGGATGGTAGAAAACCAGATGAATTAAGACCTATAAAGATTGGAGTTGGCGTGTTATCAAACGCTGATGGTTCGGCATATATTGAACAGGGGAAAAACAAGATTTTAGCTGCAGTGTACGGTCCAAGGGAGCTACACCCTAAACACATGGCGCTTCCAGATAGGACGGTTTTGAGGTGTCGCTATCATATGGCACCCTTCTCCGTTCAGGAACGCAAATCACCAGCACCTTCGAGGAGAGAAATAGAACTTTCAAAGGTCATCAGGGAAGCCCTTGAACCATCAATTTTCTTAGAATATTACCCGCGAACGGCAATAGACGTTTTCATAGAGGTTCTGCAAGCGGATGGAGGAACAAGATGTGCAAGCATAACCGCTGCTTCTTTGGCACTGGCAGACGCAGGTATTCCAATGCGAGATTTAGTTGTTGCATGTGCAGCTGGAAAAGTTGACGACACAATAGTGTTGGATCTAATGGATGAAGAGGATAAGATTGGAACGGCAGATGTGCCAGTGGCTTTAATGCCAAACCTAAACGTTATAACACTATTGCAGATGGATGGAATACTAACGCCAGAGGAGTTTGAAAAAGCTGTAAATCTAGCCATCGAAGGATGCAAAAAAATCTACACTATGCAGAAGGAAGCCTTAAGAGCTAAGTACGTAGCGGTGAAGGAGGTTGAAGAGTAATGTCAACGGTGATTACCCGCGTGAAACAGAGGCAAATAGCCCAGTTAATTGCAAAAGGAAAGCGCTTAGACGGGAGAGGCTTAACAGATTATCGCGAAATAAAAGTTGAACAGGGGATAATCGAGCGCGCAGAAGGCTCAGCAAGGGTATGCCTCGGAAAAACAGAAGTCATGGTTGGAACAAAAATCGAAGTTGGCGAACCATTCTCAGACACTCCAGACGAAGGCGTCCTAACAGTCAACGCAGAACTAGTGCCCTTAGCTTCTCCAACATTTGAGCCGGGACCCCCGGATGAAAACTCTATAGAACTTGCCAGAATTGTTGACCGTGGAATTAGGGAATCGAAGGCTATTGATGTGGGGAAGTTGTGCATTGAACCCGGAAAGAAAGTCTTTGTAATCTTCGTGGATGTCTATGTGTTGAACCACGACGGAAATCTAATAGACGCCTCAGCCCTTGCAGCCATTGCAGCTTTACTGAACACAAAAATGCCCAAATACGAGGTTGAAGAGGATAAAATTAAAATAAAACCGGGTTACACTCAAATTCCAATCAGGAGACATCCGGTGACGGTTACTTTTGCCAAAATAAATGAAAAACTCGTTGTAGATCCGTGGTTGGACGAGGAGCAAGTGATGGATGCAAGGCTCAGTGTAGCCTTCGACGATGAGGGCAACATTTGCGCCGTGCAGAAAGGCGGAAGTGGATACTTTACACAAAAACAAGTGCTTGAGGCTGTTGCTATAGGTAGGGAAAAGGCTAATGAAATCCGCAAAAAATTAGGATGGTGAGTTTGCTTTGGGAAGAACAAAAAAGGTTGGATCAACCCGCGGGCTTGGACCCCGTTACGGCGCGACCGTTAGGAAACGTTACATAAAAGTGGTTACGGAGATGAAGAAGCCACATACATGCCCTCAATGCGGTTTTCCACAAGTTAAGAGGGTTAGCGTGGGCGTTTGGAAATGTAGAAAATGTGGCTTCACATTTGCAGGTGGAGCTTATACACCAACTACGAAGCTTGGAGTGGTTGCAAAGCGGGTGGCAAAGAGTGCACCAGTTGAAGAAGCAGTAAAGACTATTGAGGAAGAAGAATAGTTTTTGACTCAAGTGATTTTAGATTGGCTGGCAAACAGCGTATCCTTTTAACAACATCGAGAAGACCGACTAAAAACATGAGGACTCTCTGCAGAGAGATAAGCTACAATGTTCCCTTTGCCATACGGATAAACCGTGGTAAATTAAGCCTAGAAGGAATAGCGGAAAAATCTGTGGAATTGGGCGCTGAAAAAGTTATAATTATCGAAAGATGGAAATTCGGACTTGGAAAGATACAGTTTTTCAATGTAAAACCAGAGGGATTGGAAAAGGTCCCGCTAACCATTTACGTGCGCAACGTAAAATTTCGAAGAAAAATGGCAGGAGAAATAATGAAGGGGAGAAGGATAAAATCAATAGTAGTTGCAGCCTCACCGCAAGAAAATTCTACAACTAAGAAGCTTGAAAAAGCTTTAGCGAATTTTTTTGCAATACCAGTTTTCTCGTTAAAAGAAGCAATTAATAGGAAATATGATGCAGCAATGCAAGTCAAAATTAATCCGAAAAAAGAAGTGGTTACCACTTTTATACTTCTGCCAGAATTAGTAGAGATTGGCCCACAAGTAATAGTGTCACATGTATCTTGGGGTTAGAACCCATTGAAGGCGAAGGCTGTTGTCAAGTTAAAGCTCCCCTCAAGAACGTATCTAGAAATATTTGCCAAGGCTTTGGAGCCAGAGATTAAAAAGCCGGCCACCACCCGTTCAAAGGCAAGCATGGAAAAGCGAGGGAAATTTCTGATTTTGACCGCTGAAGCTAAGGATACTGTGGCTTTACGTGCTACGTTAAATGCTTATTTGAGGTGGATAAACTCAATTATGAATGTTATCGAGTTTTTGGAACTCCGATGACTAGTTAACCTTTAAAATTGCAGATTTTGGTTCATAACTCAACATGTTTATGCTGCCTGCTTGTTTTAGGAAGATGTCGAATTTCAAAAAATCTTTACCATGAGTGTAAACATCTTCCACCAGTTTTTAATAGGTTCTAGTTCCACACTTGTTTTTCCCATTCAATTGAAAAATTCATAAGCTTGTAACCTTTACGTATGCTTCAAACGATGATTTTGGTATCCCAAACCAGTCTTTACCTTCACATTGGTCCAAAAGGTCTTTCACAAGTTTGCCAGAAAACACTTGTCTAAAGAGAGACATAAAGCGAAATATAATGGTTTTGCTTTGGCGATATTTCCGACAATTTTTTTATGGAAAATTGCCAGTCGCCTCGCGGCGATAATGATAGCTCTCATGTCCATAATGTTAATGGTGGTGGTGAACTGTCCTTTTTTGCGACGTGGAGGTTTTATCTATAATTTGTTTAGTTTTCAACGTTTTGAGAAAATCCTTAATTAACTGCTGTGCCTATTGCTGTGCAGAACAGGAGTGTATGTAATTGGGTGAGGAACTTTCGAAACTTCCACCTCAAGTTCAAGAACGCCTATTAAGGCTTCAGCAGCTTCAACAAACCCTACAGTCAGTTCTGGCTCAAAAGCAGCAAGTGGAAATTGAGTTAACTGAAAGCGAGCAAGCCTTAAATGAACTGCAAAAAATGGGAGACGACGCGGTTATTTACAAGGCTATTGGCATGCTTTTGGTGAAAACTGAAAAGGCGAAAATAACTGCAGAGTTAAGCGAGCGAAAAGAACTTCTAAACACTAGGGCAACAGTTTTAGGAAAACAAGAAGAGAGACTGCGCACTCAACTGAAGGATTTGCAAGCCAAACTGCAAGAAGACCTACATCCATTATCTGCGCCTTAACCGCCAAGTGTTCCCAGGTGAAAAATGTGGAGGAACTGCGCCTACCAGAGTTGACAAGTGAGCAAATTGAGGAATTGTGTTTAGTTGCAGAGGAAGCAGCACGAAAATACGTAACGTCAAAAGTTCCCTTAAAGAGGATAGAAGCTCTGAACATCAGCATTGAGGCTGAAGGAGCAAAGCCCATGACTTTAACCGTTGATGTAGACGTTACTTTATCACCTCTGATGAAAGACTTTGATGTACAAAAACTCGTCAATGAAGCGGTAAAGGAAGCCTTTGCATCTGTCGAAAAATATTTGAGGAACATGCCATGTCATTCGCAGAAATGACTAAACTTCTTGAAGAATTAGATGCCAAACTAGTTGTTTTGTTATGCCACCATAACGCAGATCCGGATGCCATTTGTTCAGCATACGCCTTCGCTAGCTTGCTCAAAAGATTAAGACCAAAAATGGAGGTTGAAATTGGAGCGGCACAGGGAATAAGTCGTTTGTCAAAACATTTTTTGAAATATTTACTATTGGAGTTGAAAACTGAGCCAAATGTTGAGAACGCGGACGCCATAGTTTTGCTTGACACAAACACTGTTCAACAGTTGAATAATCTTGCTGAAAAAGTGAAAACCGCGAAGGCTCCAATAATTGTTGTAGACCATCATGCAGCTCACCCTGAAACAGAAAAAATGGCGAAGATCTGCATAACAAACGAAGAGTCATCATCAACATGCGAAATTGTTTATAACTTTTTTAAACAAGCTGGCATAAAACCCGCCGAGGAGGAGGCAAAAGCGTTGTTTTTGGGTATAGCCTTTGACACACGCCATTTTGTTTTAGCCAACTCATCCACGCTGAAAGCCGTTGCAGAACTCATCGATGCCGGAGTAAACGCGCAAGAAGCCCTATCTCTGCTTTCGCTACCCATGGACTTCTCTGAACGAGTAGCAAGGTTAAAGGCTTGTAGAAGAGCAAAAATTTTCAAGATTGGAGAATGGATACTTGCCTTTTCTCATGTTAGTGCCTTTCAAGCTTCGGCGGCTAGAGCCATAGTGGATTTAGGCGCTCATGTTGCGGTAGTAGCTGGACAGAAGAACGAAAACATGGAGATTAGCCTACGTTGCACACGAGAATTTCATGAAACAACCGGAATACATTTGGGCAGAGATATAGCCAAACCTTTAGGCGAATATCTACGCGGTATGGGCGGTGGACATTCAACAGCCGCCGGAGTTAACGGTATTGGTGATATTGAAGCTGGACTTAAGCGTTGTTTAAGGCTTTTTAAGGAGAGGCTTTCTAGTCATAATTAAGTAGTTACTCTTAAATGAGAGATTACCCTCCGCTTAAAAACGGGTTGGCAACCCAAACATGGCTATAATTGAAGCAAAAAACCTCACATATACATATCCAAACGCGACAAAACCGTCAATAGTAGATGTCTCCATAAAAATAGAGAAAGGTGAATTCACCCTAATCACTGGACCAAGCGGATGCGGAAAAACAACCCTCTGCAGATGTTTAAACGGGCTAATTCCCCACTTTTATCAAGGTGAGTTAAAAGGTCAAATAACAGTTGCTGGGCTCGACGTTACCAAACATCCAATCTACGAATTGGCAAAGCATGTGGGTCTTGTGTTTCAAAACCCTGAAAATCAGCTTTTCGCCCTCTCTGTCGAGAAGGATGTGGCTTTCGGGCTTGAAAACCTAGGATTTCCCAGGGAAGAGATTCGCAAGAGGGTGGATTGGGCGATGGAATTGACTGGCATATATGATTTGAGGGAAAGAGCCCCATACGAACTTTCAGGGGGACAGCAACAACGCGTCGCAATTGCTTCGGTTTTAGCCATGCAACCAGAAGTAATGGTTCTCGACGAACCAACATCCTTTCTTGACCCATTAACCGCCAAGAAAATATTTGATGTAATTTATGAACTTAACAGAAAATTGGGAATAACTGTAGTGCTTGTTGAGCATAGGCTGGATTTGACAGCTAAATACACGGATCACATAATCGTAATGGACGACGGCAAGGTAATTATAGATGGTGAACCACGCCAAATCTTAAGCTTAGAGGAAACCAGACTGATTGGTGTGGGAATCCCAAAGGCAACGCTTCTTTATAAAATGTTAAGGAAAGAGGGGGTGAGATTAGGCAATAAAATTCCCCTCTCCTCCGAAGAAATGGCAGCGCTGATACGGGAGGCTTTCAAACACGATGATTGAAGTTGAAAATGTCTACTTCACATACCCAAGAGGTGTAGAAGCATTAAAGGGAATATCCCTAAAAATCTGTGATGGAGAATTTGTTGCCATAATGGGACAAAACGGCGCTGGAAAAACAACGCTCGTTAAACATTTTAATGGACTTCTTAAGCCAACGAAAGGCAGAGTCCTCGTTGACGGTGTTGAAACAACAAAAACTAGTGTGGCAGCTTTGGCTAGAAATGTAGGTTTTGTTTTCCAAAACCCAGATCATCAGTTATTTAGCGAAACAGTGGAGGATGAAATAGCCTTCGCCTTAAAAAACTTTGGATTCAAACAAAGTGTGATAGAGAGAAGAATAACGTGGGCGCTAAACCTCTTGGGTTTGGCGCAGTATAGAAAGACTTCACCATTCATGCTTAGCGGCGGAGAAAGAAAACGCGTCGCTTTGGCCGCTGTTTTAGCGTGGGATCCAAAGATACTGATATTGGATGAGCCGACAATAGGACAAGATTACCAGCAAAAGGAGAAGCTGAGACAATTTATTATGCAAATGAAAACTCAGGGAAAAACAACAATAATTGTTACACATGATGTTGAGTTTGTAGCAGAGTGCAACCCAAGAGTTGTACTGATGCGGGATGGAAAGATAGTTGTCGACGGAGAGGCAAAGAAGATTTTAACAAACACCGAAATGCTGTATAATGCATTTATCATTCCGCCCCAAATAACCCAAATATTCATTCAACTTCGAGATTTGAATTTGCCCCAGGAAGTTATTGACATTTATGAAGCACAAGAAATCTTACTAAACCATTTAGGGAAAAAGGTGTCTAAATGAGCGTGTTTGACGGACTCAAATTCCGCAAAGTCCATTCGCCAATCCACAACTTAGACCCACGAATAAAATTCATATATGTGTGCGTGATATTTGTTGTTGCCATAATTTATGGTGAACTGCTACCCCTACTAGTGCTATTTGTTATGCAAATTCCATTTGTCTTATTGGCTGGTGTTCAGCGGGAGTGGCTCCGCTCGTTGCGAGGTGCAGCTTTCTTGGCTATAATAATTTTCTTAACAAACTTCTTGTTTGCATACTTTGGAGCGAAGGGATTGACAGAGAGTTTGGAAAATGCCGCTGCCATGACATTGCGCTTTATAGTGCTCATAGAGTCCTTTTCCATATTTTTCCTAACAACATCACCAGACAACTTAGGCTTAGCCCTAGAACAAGCCCGAGTGCCCTACGAATTTTCCTTCGCCTTCACAACCGCCGTTAGATTTGTCCCAGTTTTAGCTGAAGAAGCCCAAACAATTATGGATGCCCAAAAGGCAAGAGGGCTGGAGCTGGAACGCGGAAACTTTCTGAAAAGAATACGGAATTACATTCCCATACTTGTGCCCTTAATAGTGAGCGCAATCCGCAGAAGCCTCGAACTAGCAGAGGCTATGGAATCCCGCGCTTGGGGCGCAACCAAAAAACGCACAAACCTTTACACCTTAAAAATGCACAGGGGAGACTTTGTTTTATTGGCTATTACGGTTGGGATATTAGCATTGGCAATTTATGTTCGCTTAACTTGCATCAGTATCCCATCCCTATTCAGCTTCTTGGGATAAAAAGCGCCTCAAAACCGCAAGACTTTTAATGCTGGGGAAAATGTAATGGGTTCTCGGAGTTTGAAGTAATTGGAATGGTTGAAAGCGGCGGCGGAAGAAATCATCACCGAAATCAAAAGAAGCATTGAAGAGTTAAACGCGAAAGAGGTTGAGCGACTAATTAAACTTCTACTTGAAGCCAAGAATAAAAAAATCTTCATTGTAGGTATGGGAAGAAGCGGGTTTGTTGCAAGAGCATTTGCGTTACGCCTAATGAACCTAGGCTTCAACGTCTACTTTCTGGGCGAAACCATCACGCCAGCAGCGGAAAAAGGAGACTTATTAATAGCAATTTCAGGAACAGGTGCTACAAAAATGGTTCTAACAGCAAGTGCAGCCGCTAAAGAGATTGGAGCAACAGTAATTGCCATAACATCCTTTCCAGAATCCCCACTGGGTCAAATGGCTGATCACACAGTTACGATTAAAGGAAGAACAAAAACCGGATGGCCGAAAGAAGAAGATTACTTAGCGAGGCAAATTATGGGTGAACGGGAACCTCTAACTCCTCTTGGAAGCGTTTTTGAAAACAACTGCATGGTTTTTCTAGATAGCTTGATTGTGGAGTTGATGCATCGGATGGGGCGAACGGAGGAGGATTTGCGACGCAGACACGCTACAATAGAGTGAAAATTATGGGGCGTGCGAGATATCCGCGCTAAATGGAAAAAGAAAAGGATGCGCCGACAGAAAAAGAAGCGTCAAAAAAGAAGGGCAAGATACAAGTAAACTGTTTAGAGTTTTCAGTTAGTTTATTATCCTCAAGGCAATGCTCATAATAGCCACGCTTTCACGCTCTTAAAGCGACCAAATTTAGGTTTTGAACGCGTTTAGCATTTTTTCTATGTTTTGGCGTTCAAGAGATTCCCTAAAGATTAGACGTGCATATAACTTATTAAGACTCACTACACACTATATCTACTTGAAAGACCAGATGCCAAAAACTAAGGGGCGTTAAACCCCAATGAAAAAGCAAAAGCCAAAGGACATTCAAGCCATTAAAGAGCCGGAAGCAGGCATAATAATAAAGGAAGAAGAAAAGAAACCAACAGTGTTCCAAGAAATCTACCCAATACAAGAACCATACGTCTATGTCGCTATAGTAAAAAACCCAGAAACCCAAAAAATAGTCTACGAAGTCATAGAGCCCACGCTGAAAAAGGAGGAGGAAAACCTCCTCAAAGAAATAAAGACATTCTTGATGGAAGAAGTGGATGTAAACCTAAAAGAAATAGAAACAAGAGAAAAAGCCGAAAACTACCTCAAAGAAAAAACTAAGGAAACAATCAGGAAATACCGGATAAAAGTTCCACCAGAAGCCGTCGACAAGCTCATCTACTACATAATTAGAGACTTTATGGGTTATGGAAAAATAGACCCGTTAATGAAGGACCACCTAATTGAGGATATATCAGCAGATGGCGTAAACATACCATTATACGTTTGGCACAGGCTCTACGAGTCTTTGCCAACTAACATAGTTTTCAAAGATGAAGTCGAACTGAACTCGTTCATAATACGCTTAGCATATCTTGCTGGGAAAAACATTTCCATAGCTTCACCAATTTTGGACGCCTCCCTTCCAGATGGAAGTCGCATACAATTAACCTATGGAAACGAAGTTACGCGGAGAGGCTCAACCTTCACTATTAGACGCTTCAGAGTTGACCCATTGACAATATCAGACTTGATAGCCTTCAAAACAGTTTCATCTGAAATGGCTGCATACTTATGGTATATTATAGAGAACAGAGCCTCAGTGCTGGTTGCAGGAGGTGTAGCCGCGGGAAAAACTACGATGCTAAACTGTTTGTCCATGTTCATAAAACCAGAAATGAAAATAGTTAGCGTAGAAGACACACAAGAACTTAACCTTCCACACGAAAACTGGATACCGTCAGTTGCAAGGCTAGGTTTTGGCCATGAAGACAAGAAGAGTGGGACAATAACACTTTTTGACTTATTGAAAGCAGCCGTCAGACAAAGACCAGACTACATAATTGTCGGCGAGGTTAGAGGCGAGGAGGCATACACGCTTTTTCAAGCCATGGCAACTGGTCACCTTGGAATGAGCACAATACATGCAGAATCGGTTGAAGCTGTCATAAATAGGCTGGAGTCCGAACCCATGAATATCCCACGGTCGCTGATAGCAATGACTGACGTAATAATGGTCGTAACAAGAACCGAAGTGGAAGGAAAACCAGCGAGACGAACCCTTACAACCACCGAAATCGCGGGAATAGACCAAAAAACAAGGAACATAATAACAGAAGAAATTTTCCGCTGGAACCCAAAAGAAGACAAGTTTATCCCAGTTGGAAATAGCCCGTTTATAGAGACCCACATGAATAAAATGGGGATAACAGAGGATGATGTTAGGCGTGAGTTGAACAGAAGAAGAACCGTTCTAGAGTGGATGGTGCACAGTGGAATCCGCCGTTACATGGATGTTGCTAAGGTAATTCGCGAATACTACTCCAACTCAAACCGCGTATATCAAAAGGCTATAATGGGATTAAAATGAGCGAAAACAAAGTTCTAGAAAAAGTTAAGAAACTTGTTATCCGCATAAAAGCATTGTTTAAGGGAAAGATCGAAGCACCTAGTAAAGAGTTTAGTATAGAGCTTAATAAACCACATTCTTTGGCATTTCAGCTTTTGGGCGGTAGAATAGACCGAGTTTTACCCCTTTTTAGAGATTTAGACCAAAGTCTGTATAAGTCTGGGATAAAAGTCAATTTCAAGGCTTATGTCAGTTTAACAGTTTTCTCCGCGATATTAGTCACCACGGCAACTGTGGTTCTTGTTCCATCACTACTGATTCTTGCCTTCCACACGCCATTTTTGCCAGCGCTTCTTTATGGTTGCGGTGGAGGATTGTTTGCTTTCGCATTCTCAATCATGGGATTTTACTTTTATCCAATTTATCGCGCGGACAAGCTCAAGAGAGAGTTGGAAGATGAGTTGCCATTCACAACAGGTTATATGGCCATTCTTGCCAGCGCTCGAGTTTCACCGGAAAAAATTTTCTATACGCTTTCAAACATGAGCGTGCCCTTAGCGATTTCTTATGAAGCTAGGGATGTTGTTAGAAACATAAACCTTTTCGGTCTAGACGTAATTTCAGCTCTTGAAGAAGCCTCGAGACGTTCCCCCTCGGAGGTATTTCGAGAAACACTGGAAGGCTTCATTTCAATAATACATTCTGGAGGTAATTTAGCAGCATATTTACGTGAAAAATCCAAGCAGTTTATGAAGTTGAAAAGAATAAGTCTTAAAAAGTTCTCAGACACATTGTCGATTCTGTCGGAGTTTTACATATCCATCCTGTTGACTGGACCGCTTCTCTTCGTAATAATGTTAGCGGTTATATCCATGCTTGGAGGGGGTTTCCTCGGGTTTTTAAGCTCAGAGCTTCTGCTGAACCTGCTTACTTACATCGGAATCCCTGTCGGCGCTATAATATTTCTGATAATTTTGGATGCTATCTCGCCAAGATGGTAGTGGAAAATGCCGAAAATAGAGAGGAAAACCAAAAAAATCGTGCTTGCAACCTCTGTTTTGTTAGCTGTTTTCCTAATTCTTTTTGCATACTTCATGTTTTGGGGTAACGAAATTTTTGATGACTTCGTCTTCTTTGCGGCAATAATTGCCATCACGCCCGTATCCATCTTAAACTACATCGATTACAGATGGAGGAAAGAAGTGGATGAACACTTACCAGACCTATTCCGAAGCATTGTTCAAGCTCAAGAAACTGGCATGACATTGCCTCAGGCTTTGGAGGAAGCTGCAAAAAGGGATTATGGACCGCTTACGGCGGAACTGAGGAAGATGACCGCGCAGATTTCTTGGGGAATGAGTTTTGACGAGGCTCTTCTGGCTTTGGGGAACCGCGTTAACACTGTTTTGATGCAGAGGACTGTTCCCATGATTTTTGAGGCTGGACGTTCAGGAGGACATGTTGAAAGAGTCTTTGAACCAATGGGCAAGTTTATACAGACAACCCTTTTGTTGGAAAAGGAACGCCGAACACGGACAAGACCTTACATCTCAATAATTTATGTAGCTTTCTTCGTTTTTCTATTTACAATAATTCTTCTATTCAAATCATTCTTTGCAACAATTGAAGGTTTGCCAACTCTTGGAGTAGCCGTAATGACACCAGACGAAATGCAAAGACTGTTCTTTCATATGACGGCAATCCAAGCCTTTTTTGGCGGTTTAGTGGCTGGTAAAATGGGGGAAGGAACAATAAATGCTGGGTTAAAGCACAGTCTAATTATGATGTTGTGCGGTTATTTGGCGCTAAAAATTTTCTTATGAGGTCGAAGGCTATGAAGACTAGGTTTAAAAGATTTTTCTGTGACAAACGTGCCATTACACCAGTGTTAAGTAACCTTTTGCTTATGGTTGTTGCTGTGGGAGCCATGGCAATTGCCACAACTTCAACGTACGTTATAACAACAAACCTTCGAGAAAATATGAGTGAACGCCTCTTGGTGGAAGATGTTTGGTTCAACTCCACCAATGGCATAATGGTTTATCTTCACAATATTGGAAAAGTCGCGGTTGACATTTCAAGAGTCTATGTTAACGGTACTCCTCAATCCTTCAGTTCACCCTTCCGTTTGGAGATAGACGAGCATGGATGGCTAAACGTTTCATACTCTTGGGTTTCAGACGGGGTCTATTACGTGGATATTGTTACGACAAGGGGGAATCACGCTGGGGGCTATTATAAGGCGCCTTAAACGCGACAAACATGGCGTAAGCAATGTAATAGTTGTTATGTTAAGCTTAATTTTAATAGTGATGATTGTTGGCAACACCGTCCTCTGGAGCTACCAAATGAACCAGTTAGATTTGGAAAGAATGCAAGAAACAGTGCAAGTTACCAATGTTACTCGCATAACACGCTCCTCATGGTTCACAGCCCAAGAAGAGTTTTCAATTCTCACGGGAACCAGATTAAGTGGCACCTATGCCAACACAAAGGTCATAGATGATTTCCACGAAACTTTCAGAGAGGAAATACCATCCATTTGCTATAACCCTTCGAACTACATTTTGGGCGGCTTCACAACATTTGTTTCTGGTTCATTGACAGATTTGCAAACTGACAATGGCGTTTACATGCAGCTAAGTAGTTATCCCTCTGTATTTTCTAATACTACAGAAACTTTCGGAAATACGTCGCCCGGAACAAGTCGTCGTGATACAAGAAACAATATTGTCGGTTCACTTTTTACTCCAGCAAAAGACGGGGAAGCACAAAGTGTTACTGCATACATCCGTATAACAGCAGTTCCTAAGAAAATGAAGTGCGCAATTTATTTGCACAGCAACCTAAGTTTGGTAGCTCAAACAGAAGAGGAAACCGTTTCTCTGGGCACCGCCTGGGTCACATTCAACTTTCCCACACCCAAACCGATACTTAAAGCCGGAGCAGAATACTTGCTTGTTGCGTGGTCAGAAACTGGAAATGGTTATGCTTATCTATATTATACTTCAGGAACAACAAACCAAGGACATTACGTAAGCGCCACTTATGGAACAAACTTTCCAAATCCAATGCCAAATCCGGCCCATGAGAGCAAGGCGTATAGTATCTACTGCACTTTTAAACCCGCAATAGAAGAAACTGTTGAAGTTGAGTTCACAGGCACATCCGACACAGAATCTTGGACAACCCTGACGTGGACGGTTGATGGTTGTTTTACGACGGAGGGAGTAAATACAACATTTCAACTTTATAATTACCAAACGGAAGAATATCCCACAAGCGGAGATGGATACATGACAGCCACCATAGGAACAACAGACGCAACCATGACGCAAACAATAACCAACCCTGCGCAATTCAGAGATGCCAACGGAAATTGGAAATTGAGGATTACAGGAATTAAATCCGCGGAAACACCATTTAACTTTAAAGCAGATTGGATGGAATACAAAGTAACGGCACCCGACATTTATCGCCTTGACATCTGCACATATTTTGCTATAGATTTGTCAACATACCCGCTGGACCACATACAAGGCATCGAAATACTGCTCAGATACAACGTCACTGAAAACATGGAAAAATGGTTTATAAAAGCGTACAATTGGGCAACTATGAGCTTTAGCGATGCAGGCTTTAACAGTACTGAAGGGAGCCGGCCTTTGTTAAATGAGTGGAATAATTATGCAATTAATGTTACTGGAAGCTGGATGGACTACGTAAGAAGCGACGGCGTTATTTTTATAAAATTTGAGGACGAAGGGTTAAACGTAAGCCAAACGGTTGTAGGGATAGATTTCCTCAGCGTCAGAGCAATAATTGACGGAGCAAGCATTAAAATCAGAAACCTAGGTCCATCAACAACGCATATTGTAGCCGTGTGGATAATAAATTCAACAAACCATCAACGCTACAGCGCAAACTTATTTATAAACTCTGGAGAAGAAGCTGCATGCATCAAAGCATATATGAAACTGCCAGAAGACAAATTTACTGTCAAAATAGTTACAGAAAGAGGCAATATGGCAATTTTCGCAGTAGACTGACATTTATTTTTTAAGTTTCTCTTTTAACGCCTTTACAACTTCCTTCTGGTTCCTTGCCTCAATAATCTGAATATTAAATAATTCAGCCATCTTCTTACCGTTCTCATTAATCTTCGGAACCACGATTAAGAAAGCCTTTTCAGGAGAAACATCAAATATTTTAGCGAAAAGAGCAATAACTGGCTGCTCTGAAACCTCCTCACCTTCAACAGAAAATGCAAAATCGATAACCATCAATTTTTCAGCAGTGTTTTTATATGCCGCAATGTCGAACCTGTGGTTTGCACCTGATCTGCCCTTAAGAAAAGCTGGGCTTTCAATGTAAAAACCATCCTCAACCAACAGTTCTTGGACGTGTGTCACCAAAACCCAGCCAAGCGGAGCCTCTCCCTTTGCTTCTTCGTTAAGACTGTAAACATAAACATCCAGTATTTCCGCGTCTTCAAAAGCGAAGTTCTCATGGCAACTTCTACAGAAATGCGTGGAAACTGGAATGTCAAAACTTTTCCCGCAAACCTTGCAAGTGCACCATACCCCAGCCTTTCTATAATCAACATCAGCTTTTTTAAGCTCCTCTCCACATTTTGGACAAACCATCTTAGCTCCTTTTATGAAACTTTCTTGTACGTCCATGTACCCACATTTGACATGCTCGATAAGGGAACTTTTTTGGATATCAAAAGACTTACAGTAAGGGCAACAATAACGAATAGAAATGTTTGCGGAACCACACTTTGGACAATAAATAACTTTATCGTAAAGCTTCCGCTCTAAAATTCCAGCCTCATAAAGCTTGTTCAAAAAAGGCATAACTTTTGAAACGTCTCCAATTATCTCCTCAACCGCCGGATAACGATAGCCAACTTGCGAGTCATAAACTGGCTCAAGCTCGGTGATTTCTCCGCTTAAAAATTTACCTAGTAAAACTTGTGTATCACGTTCCCTATATAGCTCCAAACGCTCTGCTTTGTTTTTTCTCTGCATCTTTTTCCCGGTCTCAAACTTAAATCTACTTCTCATTATA
>Ga0315298_1000595_pt1 | contig 70177 bp, 66 predicted proteins | sample WHS_1_MG_FD_203077 | JGI IMG/M metagenome (GOLD analysis project Ga0315298, IMG submission 203077) | Extremophilic microbial mat communities from Washburn Hot Springs, YNP, Wyoming, USA - WHS_1_MG | ecosystem: Environmental > Aquatic > Thermal springs > Hot (42-90C) | place: USA: Wyoming...
GCTGGCGCTACTCGACCTGTTTGCCCTGCCGGGCGATGCCTTTGCCGCGCGCCGGCGTCACCCCAGCCGGGTGTGCGTGCTGTCGGACGCGGTGCGCGACAACCTGATCCGCGCCGGCTGGCCGGCGGCAGCCATCGCCGTCACCGGCAACCCGGCGTTCGACGCGCTGCACAGCGCCGACGTCGCCGCTGCCGGACGGCGGCTGCGCGCCGCGCTGGCCGCGCCGCCGCAGCATCTGCTACTGCTGGCGCTGCAACCCGAACCCCGCGAACACCCGGCGTCCCCCGGCGTGCACGGCGACCCGGCGCTGCCGCAACGCATCCTGCAGCACACCATCGCCTGCGTGCAGCGCCATGCCGACTGGCGGCTGCTGGTGCGGCCCCATCCGTCGCAGCCCATGCCCGCGCTGCCGGCCTCGACCCAGGTCATCGCCGCGCCATCCACCGAACCGCTGCACCCGCTGCTGCACGCCGTGGACGTGGTGATCACTGGCACGTCCACCGTCGGACTCGAAGCGCATCTGGCCGGCGCGCGGGTGCTGCAGCTGCTCGATTCCATCGCGGCTGCCGCCATGCCGTACCGCGCGCTGGGCGTGGCCGACGCCGCCTGCCACCTGTCCGCGCTGGAGCCGACGCTGACGGCGCTGCTGGCGCAGCCGCGGCGGGATGCCGCAGCGGCGCCGGCGGGCGACGCGGCGCAGCGGGTCGCGGCGCAGGCGCTCGCCCTGCTCGCCGCGCAAGCGGAGGACACCACACCATGACCACCATCGCCACCATCTGCGCGCGCGGCGGCAGCAAAGGGCTGCCGCGCAAAAACCTGCTGCCGTTTCTCGGCACGCCGCTGATTGCGCACAGCATCGCCTTTGCCCGCGCGCACCCGGCGATCGACGGCGGCGTGTTCGTCTCCACCGACGACCCCGACATCGCCCGCGTGGCGCGCGACGCCGGCGCGCAGGTGCCTTACCTGCGCCCGGCGGAACTGGCAGCCGACGACAGCCCGAAACTACCGGTGATCGAACACCTCGTCGCCCACCTCGAAGCCCAGGGCCGGGTGATCGACTGCATCGTCGATCTGCAGCCCACTTCGCCGCTGCGCACCGCCGCCGACCTCGACGGCTGCCTGCAGCGCTGGGCCGCAGCCGACGCGCCCGGGCTGGTGCTCACCGTGTTCGACAGCGGCTTCAACCCGTATTTCAACCTGGTCGAACCTGCGGCCGACGGCAGCGTCTGCCTCAGCAAGGGCGGCGGCCTCAGCCGCCGGCAGAGCGCGCCACCCGTCTGGGCGCTCAACGGCTCGATCTACGTCTGGCGGCGCCAGGCGCTGGCGCATGCCGCGCAACACGGGTTGTGGAGCGTGCGTGTGGCCGCGCACCCCATGCCAGCGTCGCGCTCGGTGGACATCGACACCGCAGACGATTTCGCCCTGGCGCAGTGGTGGGCTGCGCGCCAACCCACAGAAGGACAGACCGCCTGATGACCGACGATCGCATCACCCTCATCGCCGAAGCCGGGGTGAACCACAACGGCAGCCTGGACATGGCGCTGCGCCTGGTCGACGCCGCGCACGCCGCCGGCGCCGACGCGGTGAAGTTCCAGACCTTCCGCGCCGAAGACCTGGCGTTGCCCGGAGCCGCCACCGCGGCGTACCAGCAGGGCGCCACCGGCGAGACCAACCAGTTCGCCATGCTGCGCCGGCTCGAACTCGACGCCGCGCAGCACCAGCGCATCGCGGCGCACTGCGCGCAGCGCGGCATCGAATTTCTCTCCACGCCGTTTTCCGAAGAGGCCGTCGATCTGCTCGTCGGCCTGGGGGTGAAGCGGCTCAAGCTGTCCTCGGGCGAGCTGGTCAACCGTCCGCTGCTGGAAAAAGCCGCCGCCACCGGCCTGCCGCTGCTGCTGTCCACCGGCATGGCCACGCTCGACGAAGTGCAGCAGGCCGTCGGCTGGGTGCGCACGGCCTGGGCGCAGCGCGGCGTGCCGCCGCAGCGGCAGGCGTTGACCCTGCTGCATTGCACCTCGGCCTACCCTGCCCCCGATGCCGCGCTGAACCTGCGCGCCATCGTCACGCTGCAGCACGCCACCGGCCTGCCTGTGGGGTATTCCGACCACAGCCTGGGCAACGTCGCCGCGCTCGCCGCGGCGGCGCTGGGCGCACGGGTGATCGAAAAACACCTCACCCTGGACCGCGCCCTGCCCGGCCCCGACCACCAGGCGTCGAGCGAGCCGGCGGAATTCGCCGCGCTGGCGCGCGACCTGCGCCGGCTGCAGGACATGCTGGGCGACGGCGTCAAGGCGCCGCGCGCCGACGAACTGGACGTGCGCACCGTCGCCCGCCGCAGTGTGGTGCTGGCGCACGACCTGCCCGCCGGCACCGTGCTGCGGCGCGAACACCTGCTGCTGCGCCGGCCGCAGAACGGTATCGCCGCCGCCGACCTCGACGCCGTCGTCGGTCGCACCCTGCGCGCCGACACCGCGGCGCTGCGCGCGCTGCAATGGGACGATCTGCGCTGAGTACCGCCTCGCTGCCATGCCCCGCCGCCTGCTCTACCTCTCCGGCACCCGCGCCGATTTCGGCCTGATGCGCCACACCCTGTGCCTGGCCGCGGCGCATCCCGGGCTGGACGTCGCCGTGGCCGTCACCGGCATGCACCTGCTCGACGCCTTCGGCCACACCGTGCGCGAGATCGAAGCCAGCGGGCTGCGCATCGCCGCGCGCATCGCCAGCGACGTCGGCACGCGCGACGGCGCGGGCATGGCGCGCGCCATCAGCCAGACGCTGTCCGGTCTGGTGCCGGTGCTGCAAGCCGAACGGCCCGACGCCCTGCTGCTGCTGGGCGACCGCGGGGAAATGCTCGCCGGCGCGATCGCCGCGCTGCACCTGGGCGTGCCCAGCATCCATCTGCACGGCGGCGAACGCTCGGGCACGGTGGACGAGCCGGTGCGCCACGCCATCAGCAAGCTGGCGGCGCTGCATTTTTGCGCCACCGAACAGTCGCGCGAACGGCTGATCGCGCTGGGCGAGCAGCCGCAGCGCGTGTTCGTCACCGGCGCGCCGGGGCTGGACGACGTGCAGCAGGCGCTGCAGGTGCCGCGCGACGTCGCGCTGCGCGCGCTGCACGCCGGCGCAACGCCAGCCGCCGGCGACGCCCAGCGCCCGCCGCGCCCCTACGCCCTGGTGGTGTTCCACCCCGTGGTGCAGGAAGCCGGCGACGCCGCGGCGCAGACGCAGGCGCTGATCGACGCGCTGCGTGACGCCGGCGCCGGCAGCCGCCTGGACGTGTTCTGGCTCGCGCCCAACGCCGATGCCGGCTCGGCGGCGATCGAAGCCGTTTTGCAGGCGCAGACCTGGCCGGGGTTCTACCGCATCACCCACCTGCCGCGCCCGGCGTATCTGGCCGCGCTGCGCCACGCCGCGGTGCTGGCGGGCAATTCGTCTTCTGGCATCATCGAGGCGGCAAGCTACGGCACCCCGGTGGTCAACGTCGGCAGCCGGCAGCATCTGCGCGAGCGCAACGCCAACACCCTCGACGTCGCGCCGCAGGCCGGCGCCATCGCCGCCGCGCTGCGGCAGGCGCTCGCGCATGGGCCGTGGCCGCCGCACAATGTGTATGGCGACGGCCACAGCGCCGCCCGCATCGTCGACCTGCTGGCCACGCTGCCGCTGCCGGCCAGCCTGCTGCACAAAGTCAACCGATACTGATCCCCGCATGCCCGGCCACTCTCCTGCTTCCGTACTCATCGTGTTCGGCGCCGGCGGTCACGGCCGCGTCGCCGCCGACGCCGCGCTGGCCAGCGGGGCGTTTACCCGCGTCGTCGCCAGCGACCGCGACCCGGCCACCTGGGGCGGCGAACTGTTGCCCGGCGTGCCGGTGCTGTCGCTGCAGGCGGTGGCGGAATTGCCGGCGCCGCTGGCCGTGCACGTGGCCATCGGCAACAACGCGCTGCGCCGCAGCGAGGCCGACCGCCTGCTGGCGCAGTGGCCCGGGGCGCAGCTGTCGAGCATCGTCCACCCGCACGCCAGTGTGGCCGCCACGGCGCGCATCGGCGCGGGCTGCCTGGTCACCGCGCAAAGCGTGGTCGCGCCGCTGGCCGAGCTTGGCGCCGGGGTCATCGTCAACCACGGCGCGGTGGTCGATCACGACTGCCGCGTCGGCGCCTGGGCGCACATCGCGCCGGGAGCGCGTCTGGGCGGTGCGGTACGCGTCGGCGACGCCGCGCTCGTCGGCGCCGGCAGCACGGTGCTGCGCAACCTGCGCGTGGGCGCGCAGGCCACGCTGGGCGCCGGCGCCGTGCTGCTGGCCGACCTGCCCGACGGCGCCGCCTGGGCCGGTGTTCCCGCCCGCCCGCTGCAAGGAGCAAGTGCATGAATTCAGCGACTTTCGACGCGCTGTGCGTCGCCCCCACGACCACGCTGCACGCGGCGCTGGCCCGGCTGGACGCGACGGCGCAGGGCATTTTGCTCGTCACCGACGCCGACGGCGTGCTGCTGCGCACCGTGACCGACGGCGATCTGCGCCGCGCCACGCTCGCCGGCCTGCCGGGCGATGCGCCGCTGTCGGCGCTGCCGGCGCACGCGCCGCACACCGTCGGGCTGCACGCCAACCAGCGTGACGTCGTCGCGCTGATGGACGCGCAGCGCATCGACCACGTCCCGGTGGTCGATGCCGCCGGGCGCGCCGTCGATCTCGTCACCCGCCGCGAACTCACGCAGCGCGTCTGGCTGTCGTCGCCGCATCTGGGCGAGGACGAAGCCGCGCTGGTGCAGGAGGCGTTCAGCAGCAACTGGATCGCCCCGCTCGGGCCGCACGTCGATGCCTTCGAACGCGAAGTCGCCGCGCTGGTGGGCGTGCCGCACGCCGCGGCGACCAGCTCGGGCACGGCGGCGCTGCACCTCGGGCTGCGGCTGCTGGGCGTCGGCCCGGGCGACGTGGTGCTGTGCTCCAGCCTGACGTTCGTCGCCAGCGCCAATCCGATCAAACAACTCGGCGCCACCCCGGTGTTCGTCGATTCCGAGCCGCAGGGCTGGAACCTGTCGCCGCAGGCGCTCAAGCGCGCGCTGCACACCCTGCGCGGCGAGGGCATCACCCCGAAGGCCGCGGTGGTGGTGAACCTCTACGGCCAGAGCGCCGAGATGGACGCCATCGTCCCGCTGCTCGACGCGTTCGGTGTGCCCATGCTCGAAGACGCCGCCGAGTCGCTCGGCGCGTTCTACCACGGGCGGCCCAGCGGCAGCTTCGGTCGGCTGGCGGTGTTTTCGTTCAACGGCAACAAAATCATCACCACGTCGGGCGGCGGCATGCTCGTCGGCCGCGATGCCGACCTCATCGCCCACGCGCGCAAGCTGTCCACCCAGGCGCGCGAGCCGGCGCGGCACTACGAGCACATCGAGGACGGTTACAACTATCGGCTGTCGAACGTGCTGGCGGGAATCGGCCGCGGCCAGCTGCGCGTGCTGCAGCAGCGGGTGCAGGCGCGGCGCGAGGTGTTTGCGCACTACCGCGAGGCGCTGGCCGGCGTTGCCGGCCTGCGCTGGATGGCCGAGCCTGCGGGCCACCAGTCCACGCGCTGGCTGTCGGCCTTCGTGCTCGAAGGCGACGACGCGCAGCAGCGGCGCGACGCGCTGCTCGATTTTCTCGAACGCCACAACGTCGAGGCCCGCCCGGTGTGGAAGCCGATGCACCTGCAGCCGCTGTACGCCGGCAGCCGCTATTTCCCGCACGCTGCGGGGCAGGACGTCAGCCGCGCGCTGTTCGAGGGCGGCATCTGCCTGCCGTCGGGGTCGAATCTGGGCGTGGCGCAGCGTCAGCGGGTGTGCGAGCTGGTCGTCCGCGGCCTGGCACTGCCGCTGCGGAGCGCGGCATGACGCTCTGGCCCCGCGCGGCGTGGCGCAACGCCGCCAGACCGGCTGCGGCGGACTTCGCCGTCGTCGCCGTGGCCTGGCTGCTGGCGTTCGCCTTCCGCTTCAGTCTGCTGCGCAACAACCCGCCGCTGAACCTCGGGCAGATTCTGTGGATCAGCACCCCGCTGGCCGCTGCGGTCTGGGTGGCGGCGCTGGCGGCGATGGGGGCGTACCGCACGCCGTGGCGGCACACCAGCGTGCCGGAGTTCAAGCGCCTGGTGGCGGCGATGCTGGTGGCCGCGCTGGCGCTGGCGGCGGTGCTGCTGCTGTTGCGGCTGCCCAATTTCCCTCGTTCCATCGTCTTGCTGCACCCCTTGTTTGCCGCCGCGCTGTTGCTCGGTCTGCGGCTGGGCGCACGCATCCTGGCCGAAGGCCGGGTCACGCGCCGCAGCGGTCAGGGCAAACCGTTGCTGGTGCTGGGCCGGCTCGACGACGCCGCGCGCGCGCTGCAGACGCTGCGCGGCAGCACGCTGTGGCAGGTGGTGGCGCTGGTCAGCCCGCTTGCCGCCGAGGTCGGACGCAGCGTGCAGGGGGTGCGCGTGGTCGCCAGCATCGACGACCTGCCGGCGGTGGCGCGGCAGTTCGGCGCGGCGCACGCGCTGATCGCCAGCGCTTCGGGCAGCGCCGAGCGGCGCGAGCTGCTGCTGCGCGCCAGCGACGCGCGGCTGGCCCTGCTCACCCTGCCGCGCGCCGACGACTGGCTGCAGACCGGCGCGGCGGGCACGGCGCCCCGCCAGATGGAGCTGGCCGACCTGCTCGGCCGCGAAGCGGTGCAGCTCGACGTGCGCGCGCTGTCGGAACTGCTCGCCGGGCAGGTGGCGCTGGTCACCGGCGCGGGCGGCAGCATCGGCTCCGAACTGTGCCGGCAGATCGCACGCTTCGGCGTGCGCCAGCTGGTGTGCATCGACGCCTCGGAAATCGCGGTCTACGCGCTGGAGCAGGAATTCAAGTCGCGCTTTCCCGAACTCGACGTGCGCTACTACACCGCCAATGTGCGCGAGGCGCAGCGCCTGCTCGACCTGTTCGCGCGGCATCGCCCGGCGGTGGTGTTCCACGCCGCGGCATACAAGCACGTGCCGCTGATGGAGCACGACAACGCCGTCGAGGCGCTGCGCACCAATGTGCTGGGCACGCTCAACGCCGCACGCGCCGCCAGCGCCTGCGGCGCGCACCGCTTCGTGCTCATTTCCACCGACAAGGCGGTCAACCCGACGAATGTGATGGGCGCGAGCAAGCGCCTGGCCGAACTCGCCCTGCAGGCGCATGCCGCGCAGCACCCCGACACGCATTGCTGCGCAGTGCGTTTTGGCAACGTGCTGGGATCGAGCGGCAGCGTGGTGCCGCGCTTTGCCGCGCAGATCGCCGCCGGCGGCCCGGTGACGGTGACGCACCCGGACATCGTGCGTTACTTCATGACCATCCCCGAGGCCGCGCAGCTCGTGCTGCAGGCCGGGCTGATGGGACAAAGCGGCACCATTTTCGTCCTCGACATGGGCGAGCCGGTGAAAATCGTCGACCTCGCCCGGCTGATGATCCGCCTGTCGAACAAGACCGAGGACGACATTCCCATCCATTTCACCGGCCTGCGTCCGGGCGAAAAGCTGTTCGAGGAACTGCTCGCCGACGACGAAACCACCCTGCCCACCCCGCACCCCAAGCTGCGCGTGGCCCGGCTGGCGCCGCAGGAGCCGCTTGATCTGGCGGCGCTGCAGGCGTGGATCGCCGCCTGCGGCAACGACTCGCCGGCGCAGATCAAGGCCGCGCTGCACGCCCTGGTGCCCGAATACTCTCCGCAACACAGCGCATGACCACCCCACCTTCCGTCTGTTCCCCCATTTTGCTGGCCTCGCAGGTGCACAAGCGTTACACCGAAGGCCCGCAGCCGGTCGATGTGCTGCGCGGCGTCAACCTGCGGCTCGACGGCGGGCAGAGCCTGGCCATCCTCGGTGCGTCCGGGTCGGGCAAGAGCACGCTGATGCACCTGCTGGGCGGGCTGGACCGCGTCGATGGCGGGGTCGTGCAGGTCTGCGGCCGCGACTGGGCGCAGATGTCGCCCAAGGCGCAGGGCGTGTGGCGCAACCTGCACCTGGGGTTCGTCTACCAGTTCCACCATCTGCTCATGGAATTCAGCGCGCTGGACAACGTGGCCATGCCGCTGCGCATCCGCCGCGTCGCCGCCGCGCCGGCGCGCGACGCCGCGGCGCTGATGCTGCAGCGCATGGGGCTGGGGGCGCGGCTGCACCACCGCCCGGCCGAGCTGTCGGGCGGCGAGCGCCAGCGCGTGGCCATCGCCCGCGCGCTGGTGACGCGGCCGCAGCTCGTGCTCGCCGACGAACCTACCGGCAACCTCGACAGCGACGCGGCGCAGACCGCGCTGGACATGCTGCTCGACGTCGCCCTGGCGCAGGGTGACGCGGTGATCATCGTCACCCACGAGGCGGCGGTGGCCGCGCGCTGCCAGCGCCGGCTGCGTCTGGCCGGCGGCGTGCTGCACGAAGTCTGAACCGCGGCAGCCGCCCGCTGCAATCCACTACGATTGCCGGGTTGTCGTTCTCCTGCCCTCGCGTCCGTCCCGTCCATGTCCCGTGCTCCGACCACCGCGTTCGAACTGCGTAGCGGCGCCATCGACGCCGTTCACCTGGTGGTGAAAACGGCGGATTTCGCCAGCCTCACGGCGCAACTGCAGCAGCGCTTCGATGCCTCGCCGGAGTTCTTTTCGGGCGAAGCGGTGGCCATCGACCTGCGCCGCCTGCCGGCAGAGGCCTCGCTGCCGCTGGACGCGCTCGTCGCCCTGCTGCGCCGGCTGAACATGCGGCCGCTGGGCGTCGTGGCGCATGCCGCGCAGGGGTGGGCCGCTGCCGCCGATCTGCCGCGCCTGGACAGCCGCGAGCCGCGCAAGCCCGCCGGCGGCACCGAACCGGCCGCTGCCGCGCAGGAGGCGACCGAGACGCCGCCCGCCCCTGCGACCGAGACGCCGCCCGCCTCTGCCACGCGGCAGCCGCCCGCCGGCGAGGTCGCAATCCCCGCCGCTGCCGCGCAAACCGTGGTCATCGACCGCCCGCTGCGCTCCGGGCAGCGGGTGTATTCGCCCGGCGACCTGGTGGTGCAGGGCGTGGTCAGCCACGGCGCGGAGGTGATGGCCGAAGGCCATGTGCACGTGTACGGCGCGCTGCGCGGCCGGGCGCTGGCCGGCGCGCGCGGCAATACCGCGGCACGGATTTTCTGCACCAGCTTCGAGCCGGAGCTGGTGGCCATCGCCGGCATCTACCGCACCGCCGAGCAGGATTTCCCGCCAGCGGTGCGCGGCGCACCGGCCAGCGTGCGGCTGCAGGGCGAACAACTGTTGATCGAACCGTTGGCACTCAAGTAATTCACGAAACGAAGGACTGGACTCATGGCGAAAATCATTGTGGTGACTTCGGGCAAGGGCGGCGTGGGCAAAACCACGACCAGCGCCAGCTTCGCCTCGGGCCTGGCGCTGCGCGGCCACAAAACGGCGGTGATCGACTTCGACGTCGGGCTGCGCAACCTCGACCTCATCATGGGCTGCGAACGCCGCGTGGTGTACGACCTGATCAACGTCATCCAGGGCGAAGCCAAGCTGACGCAGGCGCTGATCAAGGACAAGCAGTGCGACAACCTGTTCATCCTCCCCGCCTCGCAGACGCGTGACAAGGACGCACTGACGCAGGAGGGCGTCGAGCGCGTGCTCAAGGAGCTCGACGACATGGGTTTCACCTACATCGTCTGCGACTCGCCCGCGGGCATCGAAAGCGGCGCGCTCATGGCGATGCATTTCGCCGACGAAGCGCTGGTGGTGACCAACCCCGAGGTGTCGTCGGTGCGCGACTCCGACCGTATTCTGGGCATTCTGTCGAGCAAGACCAAGCGGGCGATCGAAGGCAGCGAGCCCGTGCGCGAACACCTGCTCATCACCCGCTACAACCCCAAGCGGGTGAGCGAAGGCGAAATGCTCTCGCTCACCGACATCCAGGACATTCTGCGCATCGAGCTCATCGGCGTGATTCCGGAAAGCGAGGCCGTGCTGCAGGCGTCCAACCAGGGCACGCCCGCCATCCATCTCAGCGGCAGCGACGTCGCCGAGGCGTATCAGGACGTGGTGGCGCGGTTCCTTGGCGAGCAGCGGCCGCTGCGCTTCACCGACTACCAGAAACCCGGATTGTTCAAGCGGCTGTTTGGCGGCTGAAAACGGAGGCACGCCATGTCATTCCTCTCGTTTTTTCTCGGCGAAAAGAAAAAAACCGCCGCGGTCGCCAAGGAACGTCTGCAAATCATTCTGGCGCACGAACGCGGCGGCACCGGCGCCCCGGCCGACTGGCTGCCGGCGCTGCAGCGTGAGCTCGTCGGCGTGATTTCCAAATACGTCAAGATCGACAGCGACGACATCCAGGTCAAGCTCGAACGCCAGGACACGCTGGAAGTGCTCGAAGTCAAAATCGAAATTCCGCCGCACGCCAGCTGAAGCCGGCAGCACGCCGGCGGGGCCGATCATGCGGCCCGTCCCTGCGGCGCAGCGCTGCGCGCCACCCGGGCGAACAGCGGCAGCGCCAGCGCCTGTGTGAGCAGGCAGAACGCCACCAGCCAGCCGGCAGACAGCTGGTACAGCGCGCCGATGGCCACGCTGCCGCCGAACCAGGCGACGCCGTAGGCCGCGGTGAACAGGCCATACGCCGACGCCCGCCGTGCCGGATCGACACGCGGGGCCAGCGCCGCCGGAATGATCGACTCGTGCACTCCCATGCCCAGCCCCCACAGCGCCACCCCCAGCCAGGCAGCCCAGTGTGCATGGCCGAGGAAAACCAGCGGGGCGAACAGCGCGCCGGCCACGGTCAGCGGCAGCAGCACGCGGGTGCCGCTGCGGTCGAACCAGCGGCCAAACAGCAGCGAACCGCCGCCGGCCACGGCCATCGCCAGCGCGTAGGCCTGCGCGATCCAGGTGCCGGACACGGCGTCTTGCGCGTGCAAGTGAAAGGCGATGAGCGGATAGTCGGCGTACCCCGCGGCGACCAGGCAGGCCGCGCTCAGGTACAGCCAGAAGGCATGGCCGTAGCCGCGCTGCGGTGGCGTCGCCTGCGGCGGCGCCTGCTCCAGCTCCTGCGGCCGCGGATAGACGCGGCGGGCGCGCAGCACCAGCGCCAGGTTGATCAACGCCGGCACCGCCAGCCAGGCGTAGGCCAGGCGGAAATCGTGCCGCCAGCTCAGCACCGTGGCCACCAGCAGCGGACCGAGCACGGCGCCCGTCTGGTCCAGCGCCTCGTGCAGGCCGAACGCCCAGCCGTAGCCGCCCAGGCTGCGCCCGGCGTGCGACAGCAGCGCATCGCGCGGCGGGTTGCGCAAGCCTTTGCCGATGCGCTCCAGAATGAGCAGCGCCGCCGCCTGCGGCCAGGTGTGCACCAGCGCCAGCGCCGGCACCGACAGCATCTGCACCGTATAGCCGGTGAGGATGATCGGCCAGAAGGCGCGGGTCTGGTCGGCGGCGCGACCGGACAACAGCCGCAGCGCATAGCCGGCGAGTTCGCCAAAACCGGTGACACTGCTGATGGCCAGCGCCGACGCGCCGAGCACACCCAGGTAGGGGCCGAGGATGGAGCGCGAGCCTTCGTAGGTGCAGTCGGCAAACAGGCTGAGCACGCCGATGGTGAGCACGAAGGCCAGCGCCCGGCGCCGCTGCGGTGCCGGCACGGACTGCGCCGGCGGATGGGCCGGCGGCTGCATCAGCGCCGCCCCCCGGCACTCACCGGCGTTGCGGACGCCGTGCAGGCGGCGCCGGCCGGTGCGGCACGGTAGGGTCTGGCTGTGATGGACATGGCGTTCTCCCCGGCAGGCGGCGTCGCACGGCAAACGGCCGTGGATCGCAGACATCATCAGCGCAGGGGCGGTTGGGTGCAGGAGGATGCCATCTCCCGTGCCGCATTACAGCAAATCCACCTGCGACACCGTGTATCGAATTGTGTCGATGCTGCTCGGATCTTTGCGCCCGCCCGGGCTGGCCGGCGCCCCGTCGATCGCGGATGCCGCGCGCTTGGCGCGCACCCGCGCGTCCTCACCCCCCGGGCAAACGGTTCAGCCAGACCACGCCGCAGACGATCAACACCATCCCGGCCAGGGCTGCGGGCTGTGGCCACTCGCCGAGCAGCACCCACGCCAGCGCAGAGGCCAGGACCGGGGTCAGCGCCCCGCCAACGGCGGCACGCTGCGCCCCCAGCCGGGTGATGGCCACGCCGTAGCTGAACGTCGAGATCAGGCCGACGCCGACCCCTTGGAGCAGAGCGTGCATCCACAGCGCATCCGCTGGCAGCGCGCGCAGCGCGTGCAGGCCTTGCAACGCGCCGGAAAACGGCCACCACGCCAGCAACCCCAGCAGCGAGCCGGTGGACAGCAGCGCCGCGGCCTCCAACGGTGTCAAGCCACTGCGGCGCAACGCCACGGTGTAATTCGCCCACAGCAGGCTGCAGAGCAAAAAGATCAGCTCACCCCGCCATGTCCCCGGCGCACCGTGCCGCAGCGACAGGGCCAGCATCAACACCACTCCCAGGCTGATGACACCCAGCGCCCGCCACTGCGCCAAGGGCGTGCGCTGGCCGCGAAGGTGCAGCAGCAGCGCGACGGCCAGCGGGATGGTGCCCGGCACCAGGGTGCTGCCGTCGCTCACCGGAGCAAAGCGCAAGCCTTCGCCGGCGATCAGAAAATACGGCAATCCCGCGCCGAGCAGCATGACCAGCAGGCCGCTGGCACCCACCGCAGCGATGCGACGCCGCCTCTGCCAAAGCAGGGGAGCGAACAGCAATCCTGCAGGGCCAAAGCGCAACAGCGCCAGTTCGGCCACCGGCAGATGCGCCTGCGCCCCGGCGCGCAAGGAGACGAAAAACCCGGCCCAGATGCAGACCGTCACGCCCAGGGCGATGACGCCCAGTGATGTGGACGCCGCGGAAACGTGCAGCGCGGGCGCAGGCGAAAGACGGGGGCTGGTGGACATGGCACACAACATGGCGGTCTGCGAGACCCCATTGTCCGCCAGCTGCCGCGGTGAAATCAGGCAGATTTCCGCCGGCAAGCGGGTGCTCTTGGCGGATTCCGCCTGTTTTATTGCAAAATCCGTCGAATTTTGCCCCTGCCCTATGCTCGACCCGACCGACCTCAAGCTGCTGCGCCTGCTGCAGACCGATGGCAAGCTCACCATCGCCGAACTGGCTGAGCGCGTTGCGCTATCGCCCTCCCCCTGCGCCCGCCGCGTCAAGCGTCTGGAGCAGGACGGATTCATCCGCGGCTACCGTGCCGAACTGGACCGCAGGCGTCTGGGACTGGGCATGACCGTGTTCGTCAGCGTGCGGCTGCAACACCACCGCGAGGACGCCGCCCGCGCCTTCGAGCGCGAGATCGAAGCGCTGCCGGTGATCGTGGCCTGCCATGTCGTCTCCGGCTCCTTCGACTACCTGCTCGAAGTCGTGGTGCCCGATCTGTCAGGCTACGAACGTTTCGTGCGCAGCTTGCAGACCCTGGCCACGGTGCAGGACATCAACAGCAGCTTTGCCATCCGCACCGTCAAAAGCGGCGGCGTCCTGCCGCTGGATGCCGCTGCCGCGGTCTGAATCCCGCCGCGTGCCCGCACGGCGCGGGCCGCGCGCTGCGGCGCTCAGCCGCAGCTGCCGATGTAGCCGCAGTTCTCGCAGCGGTCGCAGCCATCGACCCGGCGCAGGAACGGCCCGCCGCATTCGGGGCAGATGCGCCCGCCGGGCAACAGTTCGGGCGCCGGCGCGATGCTCGATTCCAGGTCGATGCGCAGCGATGCGTTCGCCTGGGGCCGCTGCGCCAGCACCTGCACCGGCAGTTCGCGCCCCTGCTCGTCGAGAAAGCCGCGGCGGCGCAGCAGTTCCTGCAGCGCGTAGGCGATCGCCGCCACCTCGGACTGGTGAAACCGCGGCGCGCGCGCGCCGTCGGCCTTGATGACTTCGCCGCAGCGCACCGGGCCTTTGTCCCACACCACTTCGCGCATGTTCTGCAGGCTTTTGGCCACCGAGCCCCCCGAGCGCGCCACCAGCGACAGCAGCCGCATGTTCGACGCGATCCACTGCTGGCCTTCGTCGCGCTGCCCCGCCGGCATGAAAAACTCGATCGGCCGCTCGATGCGCACCGTCTGCCCGCCGATGCGCCCCTCGACCTCGGCGAACGACACCGACAGGTACACCGTCTTGCTGCCCTCGGCGGTCATGTAGCTGATTTTGCTCGTCACCGCCTGCAGGTCACCCGCCGGCCGGCCCTCGATACGCCGGGTCAGCGGGTCGATGTCCTCGGGCGCCGCAGGCGTGGCCTGCGCCGTGGCCGGTGTAGTGGCCGGTGTGGCCTGCAGCACGGCACCGAGAACGGTGTTCGGCCGGTAGGTCGCCAGCCCCTTGAGCCCGGCCTGCCAGGCCTGCAGGTAGAGGTCCTTGAAATCGGCGTAGGGATAGTCCGCCGGCACATTGACCGTCTTGCTGATGCTGGTGTCGATGAAGGGCTGCACCGCCTGCAGCATGCGCATGTGGTCGAGCGCCGACATTTCCAGCGCGGTGACGAAGGCCGGCGGCAGGTGCTCCATGTCGTGACCCAGGCTGCGGTACAGCCGCCAGGCGTGGTCGGCCACTTCATACTCGCGCGTGGAGTTGTCGGGCATGCGCTTTTTGCGCGTGTACACCCAGGAGAACGGTGGCTCGATGCCGTTGCTGGCGTTGTCGGCGAACGCCAGGCTGATGGTGCCGGTGGGCGCCACCGCCAGCAGGTGCGAATTGCGCACGCCGTGCTCGCGGATGGCCGCGCGCAGCGGTTCGGGCAGGCGTTTGGCAAAGCCGCTGCTGAGGTATTTATCGGCGTCGAACAACGGGAAAGCGCCCTTTTGCCGGGCGAGTTCGACCGACGCGGCGTAGGCGGCGTCGCGCAGCGTCTGCGCCATCTGCGCGGCAAAGCGCCGGGCGTCGTCCGTGTCGTAGCGCAGGCCGAGCATCACGCAGGCGTCGCCCAGGCCGAGAAACCCCAGGCCGATGCGGCGCTTGTTCTGCGCCTCGCGCTGCTGCTCGGGCAACGGCCAATAGGTGACGTCGAGCACGTTGTCGAGCATGCGCACTGCAGTGGGCACGACCGCGGCAAACGCGGTGAAATCGAACCGCGCCTGCGGCGTGAACGGCTCGCGCACGAAGCGCGTGAGGTTGATCGACCCCAGGCAGCAGCAGCCGTAGTCGGGGAGGAATTCCTCGGCGCAGGGGTTGGTGGCCTCGAAGGTTTCGCAGTACCAGAGGTTGTTGTCGGCGTTGGCGGTGTCGAGAAACAGGATGCCCGGCTCGGCGTGGTCGTAGGTGGACTGCATGATCTGATCCCACAGATCGCGCGCGCGCACCGTGCGGTACACCCATAGACCGTCGGCGCGCTGGTGGGCGCCTGCGGCGATCTGCTCGTCGCCCGGCCGCGCCTTGTGCACCAGATCGACGGGCGCATCGGCCTGCACCGCCTGCATGAACGCATCGCTGACGCCGACCGACAGGTTGAAGTTTTTGAACGCCCCGTGGTCTTTGGCGTGGATGAACGCCTCGATGTCGGGGTGGTCGATGCGCAGCACCCCCATCTGCGCTCCCCGCCGGCTGCCTGCCGATTCGACCGTTTCGCACGACGCGTCGAACACCCGCATGAACGACAGCGGACCGCTGGCGCGGCTGAGTGTGCTGCCCACATACGCGCCGGCCGGACGGATGCGCGAAAAGTCGTACCCCACCCCGCCGCCGCGGCGCATGGTCTCGGCCGCCTGCGCCAGCGCCTTGTAGATGCTGGGCTTGCCGTCTTTGTCGTCGGACACCGAATCGCCTACCGGCTGGACAAAGCAGTTGATCAGCGTGGCCTGGATGCCGCTGCCGGCTGCCGACATGATGCGCCCGGCGGGAACGAAGCCGGCGTCCAGCGCCTGGCGGAACAGCGCCTCGCTGCCCGCCGGGTCGGCTTCGGGCGCCGCCAGCGCACGGGCGACTCGGGCGTGGATGTCGGCGATGCTGCGCTCGTCGCCCTTGGCGTATTTTTCGGCCAGAACGTCGAGGCTGATGTCTTGTGCTTGCATGATGTGAACGGACCAAGCGGCGCTGGCGCCGCGTCAAGTGGAAAAAATGGGGCGTCGAAAAACGCAGGTTATACCGCGTCTGCCGCGTCGTCGGACTCGACGTCGGTCAAGCCCAGCAGGGTTTGGGTCTGCGCCGCAGGCAGCGCCTCCACCGTCTTGAGCTGCCGCGCCATGACGCGGGTGCGGGTTTCGGCCTGGCCGATGGTGTTGCTCGCTTCGTCGAGCTTTTTGCGGGTTTTGGCCAGAACCTCGCCGAATTTGCCGAACTCGGTCTTGACCGCACCCAGCACTTTCCACACCTCGGCCGAGCGCTGCTCCAGCGCCACGGTGCGAAAGCCCATCTGCAGGCTGCTGAGCAACGCCAGCAGCGTGGTCGGCCCGGCGAGCATCACGCGGTGATCGCGCTGCAGCGCCTCGACCAGCCCCGGGCGGCGCAGCGCCTCGGCGTACAGCCCCTCGGTGGGCAGGAACAGGATGCCGAAGTCGGCGGTGAACGGCGCGGCGAGATATTTGGTCTGGATGGTGCGCGCCTCGTCGCGCACGCGTTGTTCCAGCGCCCTGGCCGCGGCGTCGGCAGCGGCCTTGTCGGCGCGCTCCTGCGCGTCGAGCAGCCGCTCGTAGTCCTCGCGCGGGAACTTGGCGTCGATCGGCAGCCACACCGGGCCGTCGCCCTTGCCCGGCAGGCGGATGGCATACTCCACCCGCGCGCCGCTGCCCGGCACGGTCTCGATGTTGGTGGCGTACTGCTCGGGGGTGAACACCTGCTCGATCAGCGCGGCAAGCTGGATTTCGCCGAACACCCCGCGGGTCTTGACGTTGCCCAGCACGCGCTGCAGATCGCCCACCCCCTGCGCCAGCGCCTGCATTTCGCCCAGCCCGCGGTGCACCAGTTCGAGCCGCTCGGCCACCTGCTTGAAGCTCTCGCCCAGCCGCTGTTCCAGCGTGGCGTGCAGCTTTTCGTCGACGGTGGCGCGCATCTGCTCCAGCTTTTTTTCGTTGTCGGCCTGCAGCTCACGCAGCCGCTGCTCGACGGTGGCGCGCACTTCGGCCAGATTCTTGTCGCTGGACTGGCGCAGCTCGGCCAGCCGCGCCTCGGTGGCTTCGCGCAGCGCGGTCTGCGCCTGCTCGGCGCTGTGCCGCGACTCACTCAGGCGTTGGTCGGTGGTCTGGCGCAGCGCGTCCAGGCGCTGCACCAGCTGGCCCTGCAGCGCCTGCAGCGTCTGGGTGTTGTGCTGGCTGAGCTGGCCGACCTGCTGCACCAGGGTGTCGGCGACGTTTTTCTGCAGCGCCTGCACCGCCAGCGCGACGGCGTCGAGCTGGGCGTTCTGCGTGCGCGTGGCCTCGGCCTGCTGCGTCAGCAGGGTCTGCTGCATCTGCGCCAGCAGCGCGGTCTGCTCGGTGCGCTGCGCCTGCGCCGCCGACTGCACCGCGCCGCGCAGCTCGCGCTCCACGCGCTCGATCGGCGGCGCGAGTTCCGCGACGAGTTCGCGCCGCAGCTCGCCCAGGCCGCGCAGCCGCGCCAGCAGCAGCAAGCCGACGAGCAGCAGCAGCGCGAGCAGCACGAGAGCGGCAAAAAGCAGCAGCGTGTCGATGGTGAGCATGGCGTGGCAGGAGCGTGGGCAAAGGGGTGCGACGGCAAAACGGGCGTGCGGTGCAGACGGCAAGTGCAGACGGCTGGCTGACCGGGCGGGCTGGTGGTTCAGGCGGGGACCGGGGTCAGCGGCGGCCGGCCCTGCAGCACGGCGAGCAGATTGTCCACCGCCAGCTGCACCATCGCCCGCCGCGTCGGGATGCTGGCGCTGGCGATGTGCGGGGTGAGCACGGTGCGCGGCGCGGCCAGCAGCGCCGGGTGCACCTTGGGCTCGCCCTCGAACACGTCCAGACCTGCGGCGCCAATGTGGCCGCTGTGCAGCTCCACGGCCAGCTCCGGCTCGTCGATCAGCCCGCCACGGCCAATGTTGACCAGGGTCGCGCCGGGCTTCATGCGCGCCAGCTGTTTTGCGCCGATCAGGTGATGCGCATCGGGGCTGTACGGCAGCGCCAGCAGCACGTGGTCGCTCTCGGCGAGCAGATCGTCGAGGGCGCGGTACTGCGCGCCGCCGGCGGCCTGCTCGGCCTCGGCGGACAGACGGTGCCGGTTGTGGTAGAGCACGCGCATGGCAAAGCCGCCGGCGGCACGGCGGGCGATGGCCTGGCCGATGCGCCCCATGCCGACGATGCCCAGCACGCTGCCGTGCACGTCGGCGCCGGCGAAAAAGTCCACGCTCCAGCGCGTCCACTGCCCGGCACGCAAATGCCGCTCGGCCTCGGTGACGCGGCGGGCTGCGGCCAGCAGCAGCGCAAAGCCGAAGTCGGCGGTGGTTTCGGTCAGCACGTCCGGCGCGTGGGTGACGACGATGCCCTGCTGCCGGCAGGCGGCGACGTCGATGTGGTCGTAACCCACGGTCATGGTGCTGATGACGCGCAGCTGCGGGCACGCGGCGAGCAGCTCGCGGTCGATGCGCTCGCTGGCGGTGATGAACGCGCCGTGCTTGTCGGCCAACAGCGCGCGCAATTCGGATGGGGTATAGACACGGTCTTCGGGGTTGTGCGTGACGTCGGCGACGGTGTCGAGCTGCGCCAGGATGTCGGCAAATGCCGCGCGGGCGGCAAGCACACGCGGCCGCGGCGACGGGGTGGGATCGGTCATCGGAAAAATACGACGGTGAGAAGCAGGAAAGCCGGCAGCAGCAGCGCCATCGACCAGCCGATGTAGGCAAAAAACGAGGGCATGCGCACCCCGCGGTGCTCGGCGATGGCCTTGACCATGAAATTCGGCGCATTGCCGATGTACGTCACCGCGCCCATGAATACCGCGCCGGCGGAAATCGCCAGCAGCGTCGTCACCTCGGCCATGAGCTGCGGCGCGTCGCCGCCGGCGAGGTTGAAAAACACCAGATAGGTCGGGGCGTTGTCGAGAAACGACGATAGCGCCCCGGTGAGCCAGAAGTAGGCGGCGGGAATCGGCTGTCCCGCGGCGTCGGAGGTCAGCCTCACCAGCGGCGCCAGCGCCCCGTCGGTGCCGGCGCGCAAAATGGCGATCACTGGAATGATGGTGAGAAAAATGCCGGCGAACAGCTTGGCGACCTCGACCATCGGCCCCCAGGTGAAGTGATTGTCGTGCCGCGCCTGCCACGGCGTGGTCGCCAGCGACAGCAGCGCGACCACGACCAGTGCGGCGTCGCGCAGCAGGTTCTGCAGCTCCAGATGCTGACCCAGGACGTGCACGCTCACCCCCGGGGCCCACAGCCCGCTGGCGAGCACGGCGGCGACGATCACCCCCAGCCACAGCAGATTCCACGCTCCCACCAGCGCCAGCGGCGAGTCGGGGGTGGGGTCCGGGCGCGCCGGCGCGTCCTCGTGCCGCCAGTACCAGCGGTCGAGCAGGTAAAACACCGTCAGCAGCAGCGCGCAGAGCAAGGCGGTGGGCGCGAGCAGATGTTTGAGCGTCCAGAAAAAGTCCACCCCCTTGAGAAAGCCGAGGAACAGCGGCGGGTCGCCCAGCGGGGTGAGCGCGCCGCCGGCGTTGGCGACGAGGAAAATGAAAAACACCAGCACATGCGCGTTGTGGCGGCGGGCGTCGTTGGCGCGGATCACCGGGCGCACCATGAGCATCGCCGCGCCGGTGGTGCCCATCAGGCTGGCCAGCACCGTGCCCACCGCCAGCAGCAGGGTGTTCTGCCCCGGGCTGCCGTGCAGATTGCCGCGCAGCGCGATGCCACCGCTGACGGTGTAGAGCGCAGTGAGCAGCACGACGAAGGGCAGGTACTCGTGCAGCAAGGTGTGCAGCACGGCGTCCAGCGTCGACGCCACGCCGAAACGCAGGGCGAACGGCACGAGGAACAGCAGCGCCCAGAACGCGGCGATCTTGCCCTGGTGGTGGTGCCACAGCCGCCCGGCCAGCAGCGGCAGCAGCGCGATGGACAGCAGCATCGCGGCAAACGGCAGCCCCCACCACAGGCTCAAGGCGGCGCCGTCTGGCGCCGCGGCGGCGGCCCGGGCAGCGGCCGGCACCGCGACGAACAGCGCGGCACCCAGACCGAGCCGGCGCAGTCGCTCAGGCCGCATCGACCAGCACCACATGCACGCGGTACGGCCCGTGGGCGCCGAGCACGATGGTTTGTTCGATGTCGCCGGTGCGCGACGGCCCGGATACGGTCGATAGTGCCCGCGGCAGCTCGCCCAGCTCGCGGCGCAGCAGGGCGTAGGCGTCTTCGAGGCTGGCGACGATACGCGCCGCAGGGACGATGGCGACGTGCGTTTCCGGCAGCAGATGGGTCGATGCCGGGGTCGCGGGCGAGCTCGTCAGCAGCAGCGAGCCGGTTTCCGCCACGGCGCAGAAGCAGCCGGTGATGCCGAGCTGGTCCGCATCGCGTGGCGGGCGCAGCTCCAGCGTCAGGCCGGCCTGTTCCCACGGCAGTTGCCCCAGGGTCTGCCAGGCCACGCCGTGACGCGGCAGCGCGTGCGCGTCGAGATACGCGGCCACGGCCTGCGGCGCGTCGGCCAGCCGCGGCACCCGGGTCACGCTGGTCTGCAGGGCCTGCGCCTGCGTGGTGAACACTGCGGGCAGATCGTCTCCCAGCCGCGGCTGCGGGCCACGCACGTGGCGGTCTATGTCGGCCTGCACATCGGCCATTTCGCTGGCGTGCAGCGCGTCGGGCCGGCCCTGACGGGCGCGGATCTGCGCCAGGATGGCGGCGCGGGCGGCATCGGTGTTCATCGCGCGGATTTTAGGCCGCCGGGCGATCAGCCTTCCTCGGCCTCGTGGTCGGCAAGCTGGGTGTCGGGGATTTGAAACACCTGCCGCAGGTAGGCCAGGTAGTTCGGGTCGTCGCACATGTTCTTGCCCGGCGCGTCGCTGACCTTGGCCACCGGCTGGCCGTTGCAGCGGGTCATTTTGATCACCATCTGCGGCGCCTCATACCCCAGATCGTGCATCAGGTTGGTGCCGATGCCAAACGCCAGGCCGACTCGGGCGTGAAACCGGCGGTACAGCGCAATCACCTTCGGGATGGTGAGCATGTCGGAAAACACCAGCGTTTTGCCGCGGGGATCGACGCGGTGGTTCTGGTAGTGCGCGATCATTGCCTCGCCCCAGGCAAAGGGATCGCCCGAGTCGTGGCGGGCGCCGTCGAACAGCTTGCAGAAATACAGGTCGAAATCGCGCAAAAACGCCTGCAGGCCGTAAACGTCGGCCAGCGCGATGCCCAGATCGCCGCGGTATTCCCTGGCCCATATGTCGAAGGCGAACACCTGGGTGTCGCGCAGCCGCGGGCCCAGCGCCTGGCAGGCCTGCAGGTATTCATGCGCCATCGTGCCCAGCGGGGTCAGCCCCATGTCCCTGGCGAGCAGCACATTGCTGGTGCCGGCCAGCTGCGGCCCCAGCCCTTCGCGCAGCCGCGCCAGGACCTGCGCCTGCCAGCGGCGCGAGTAACGGCGGCGGGTGCCGTAGTCGGCGATGCGGCAGTCGCGCAGTTCGTCGGTTCTGAGCTGGGCGATTTTGTCGTCCACCCGCTGCAGCCCGGCGTGCAGGTCGGCGTCGGCGTGGGCGTGGCGGGCGTAGACCTCGCCGACGATGGCCAGCACCGGCACTTCGAACAGAATGGTGTGCAGCCACGGCCCGCGGATGGTGATGTCGATCTCGCCACGCTGCCGCGCTGCCGGGTCGTCGGCCGCACGCGCCTGGATGCGGTCGCGGCGCAGGCGGAACAGTTCGAGGAAATCGACGAAATCGGATTTGATGAAGCGCAGGCTGCGCAGATAGTCGAGTTCGTCCGGACGAAACTGCAGACTGCACAGGGCGTCGAGCTCGGCGTTGATTTCTGCCAGATGCGACAGCAAATCGACCCCGGCAGTGCGGCATTTGAAACGGTATTCGACCTGCGCGCCGGGAAAGTGATGCAGCACCACCTGCATCATGGTGAATTTGTACAGGTCGGTGTCGAGCAGCGAGGTGATGATCATGCCGTCGGCTCCTCCCCTGCCGCTGCGCGCCGCGCCAGCGCCCTGGCCCATAGCAGGCGCAGCACGGCGCGCTGGCGGGCGTCGCGCTGGCGGTCGGCGTCCTGCAGCCGGCGGGCGCGGTCGAGCAGTTCCAGACCGAGCCGGGTCTGCGCGTCGAGCGCGGCGTCGCGCACCGACAGCTCCAGCGGCTTTCCGCTGCCCGGCAGATTGTCGAACTGGCCGTCCTGCACCGCCTGCGCGATGCGCGTCTCGCCGATCCAGGCCAGCGCGTTCATGCGGTGTGAAACCGGGTGAACTCGGCCACCGGCGCGCGCTCGGTGACCAGGGTGTTTTCCACCGCGTGCGGATCGGCCCAGCCCAGCGACATGGCGCACACCAACTGCTGCACGGCAGGGTCCAGACCGAGTTCGTCTTCGATGATGCGGTGAAACGCATTGAACGCCGCCTGCGGGCAGGTGTGCAGCCCGCGGGCGCGCGCGGCGATCATGATGTTTTGCAAAAACATGCCGTAATCGAGCCAACTGCCCTGCTGCATCACCCGATCGATGGTGAAAACCAGCCCGACCGGCGCGTCGAAAAACCGGTAGTTGCGGCCATGCTGCGCGTGCATCGCCGCCTTGTCGCCCTTGGCGATGCCCAGCAGACCGTACAGGTCCCAGCCAACCTTGCGCCGGCGGTCGATGTACGGCGACACCCACTGCCGCGGGTAATAGGCGTAGTCTTCGCTGTGCTGCGCGGCCTGCGACGGATCGTCATAGGCGGCGAGCACGCGCGCCGACAGCCGCTGCAGCGCCGCACCGGTGAGCACGTGCACCTGCCACGGCTGGGTATTGGTGCCCGAGGGCGCACGCGCGGCCACCTGCAGAATGTCCTCGATCGTTTGCCGTGGCACCGGTGTGGGCAGGAAGCGGCGGATCGAACGCCGCGAGGTGATGGCGGCATCGACTGCTGCCTGTGTCGGCAGATCGGGTTCGGCGGTGGGCGGAGGCGGAATCGATGACATGCGCAGAGCGGCAGATGCACAGACGGACGCCAGCAGTCTATCTCCCGCCGCCTATGCCGCGCCTGCCACCGGGATCAGGGGTGTGCAAGACCGCATGCCCAGTCCATGATGCCACACGCAAGTCGTGTCACCCGATGTCAGCATCGTCAGGAGGCGTTGGCCATGAAACGCATCGCCCTGTTTTCCGACGGCACGTGGAGCAAACCCGATCAGGCCGACGGCAACGCACCCACGCCGACCAATGTGGTCAAGCTGTCGATCGCCGTCGCCCCGCAGGATGCCCACGGCATCGAGCAAATCGTGTTCTACCAGAAAGGGCTGGGAGAACAGGGCGGGCTTTGGGACAAACTCAGCGGCGGCGCGTTCGGCCTGGGCATTTCGTCGAACATCCGCGATTTGTATCTGTTCGTCGTGCAAAACTACACACCCGGCGATCAGCTGTTTCTCTTTGGCTTCAGCCGCGGCGCGTACACCGTGCGCAGCGTCGCCGGGCTGATCCGCAACTGCGGGATTCTGCGTCCGCAGCACGTCACCCAGCTCGGCGCGGCCTACGCGCTGTACCGCGACCGCACGCCCGACAGCCACCCGAACGCCGCACGGTCGGTGGCGTTTCGCGAAGCCTACTCCTGGCCGGATGCGCCGATCGACATGATCGGCGTATGGGACACGGTGGGCGCGCTGGGCATCCCGGTGACCCCACTGCGTTTTTGGAGCAAACCGTTTTACGAATTCCACGACGTCACCCTCAGCAGCCATGTGCGCTACGCCTACCAGGCGCTGGCGATCGACGAGCGGCGCAAGCCCTTCGTTCCCACACTGTGGCAGACGCAGCCGCAGGCCAGCGGCCAGGTGGTCGAGCAGGCGTGGTTCCCCGGTGTACACGGCGACGTTGGCGGCGGTCAGGCGCTCACCGGCCTGTCCGACGGTGCGTTGCTGTGGATGGCCGACCGCGCGCAACGCTGCGGGCTGGCGCTCGACACCTCGCTGCTGCCGCCCCACGGCGACCCGGCGGCGCCGATGGGTGACAGCATGACGCTGTTTTACCGCCTGCTCGGCTCCGGCGAACGCCAGCCTGGGCTGACCAACCCTGGCGGCCACGAGGGGGTGCATACCTCCACCCTCAGCCGCCATGCCACCGTACCGGGCTACCGCCCCGCCGCGCTGGAGCGGTTTTTGGCCATGCGCCCGGTGACTTACCTGCCGTGAGGCGCCGCCGCGCCCTTCCCGGCCACCAGTTCCAGCCGCAGCGTGACGCCGGCAGACGCGGTCTCGGCAGCGGTTGCCGCAGGCGCCAGATGCACCCGCGCCGCCGGCAGCGCCTTGGGCCCGCTGGTCAGCGCGGCGACGACGGCCCTGGCCCGCGCCAGCGCCAGTTCGTCCAGCGTGGCGCGGGGAATGGTCACGGCCTGCTCCAGCTGCTGCAGCATGGCGTGCAGCAAAGCATGGTCCTTCGCCCCGCCGTCGGGCAGCGAGCGCTTGAGCGCCGCGTACGCGCTGGTCGGATGCTGGTCGAGGTAGAGCGCTTCGATGGCGTTGCGCGTGCGCGCGCTGCCCAGGTCGAGCGGGCCGGGGTTGGCGTCGGCAGCGACGTCCACGCCGAGTTTGTGCAGCACGGCGCGGCGCACTGCCGCCTGCTGCAGCGCGGCGGTGTCGCGTGCCGTGTCGAGCGTCGGCGGCACCTGCACGTCCAGCCGCGGGCGCTCGGCCAAGGCCTGGGCGAGCCGCGCCAGCGCCTCGCGCTCGGGCGGCGCCAGTGCGGCGCTGCCCGGGGCGAACTGCACCGCCTGCGCCACTTGCTGCTCGCCGCCGCCGAACAGCGCACCCAGCGCACGGAACGGCGCGGTGACGATTTTGCTCAGCACGTTGACGATGGCCTGCCAGATGATGCCGCCGTAGCTGAATTTGGGGTTGTCCAGATCGCCGTGCACGGGCAGGTTCAGGTCGATCACGCCCTGGCTGTTTTCCAGCACGGCGATGGCCAGATCGAGCGGCAGGTTGATGGCGTCCGGGCTGTCCACGTGCGGGCCGAGCTTGAGCCGGGTGATGGTGAACTGGTTGTCGCCCTGCATCTGCGCCTTGACGATTTTGTACTGCAGCCTGGCGTCGAGCCGGCCTGACTCGATGGTGCGCCCGGCGAACTTGCCCGAGTACGGCGAAATCGCCGCCATGTCGAGATTGCGGAAATCCAGCGTGACGTCGGTGTCGTTGGTGGCGCGAAACGGCTGCAGCCGGCCGCGCGCGCTCACCTGGCCATAGTCGTTGACCTGTCCGTCCAGAACGATTTGTGCGCTGCTGCCCGGCGCGTCGGACAGGCCGTTGATCACCCCGCTGAGCTTTTGCATGCGCACGCGGAATTCGGGTTTGATCGACAGGTCGGTGAAATCGACGTCGGCGTCGTCGATGGCCGTGCGGTCGATGCGCAGCGCCAGGGGCAGCGACGCGTCTGCCGCCGCTGCGCCAGCCGTCACCGGCTGCCGTGTGAGCAGCACCGCCTGGACGTTGAGCGTATGGTCGGGGTTGAGCACGATGCGCCCATAGGGCTCGACGGCCTGCAGATTGAGCACGTGCACCGCCAGCGGTGCGGTTTGCACGTTCAGCCCGGTGGCAGCGAGTTTGCGCCAGCCGAGAAACGGCGTGCGCACCTGCGGCTCGACCAGCGCCAGATTGTCCACCTGCGCGCGGCCGTCGAAACGCATCTGCGGCAGTCCGCCGCTGGCGGGCTGCAGCCGCAACGTGCCGCTGGCCGAGGCCGTCCCGCTGGTCAGCCGCAGGCGCACGTAAGGCTTGAGCAGACCGCCGAACGGCGGCAGAGCCAGCTGCTGCAGCTGCACCTGGAACTCGCCGGCCAGCGGCGCCGGGGTGAGACTGCCGCGCCCGCTGAACTGTCCGCCCTGCTGCAGGGCAAAGTGCAGTTGCAGCGGCACCGCCCGGTGCAGATCGAGGCTGAGATGCTGCGCCTGCACCAGGCCGCGCACGATGTCCAGGCGGATCGGCTCCGCCGCCGTGGTGTCGTCGATCTGCGCCGCCACGTTGCGCAAGGTGATGCTCTGCAGACTGACTTGCGGCGGCGCAGACGCTGGCGCGGCTGCCGGGGAAGAGGCGCCCTGCGCCGGCTGCAGTGCCCGCGCCCAGTTCAGGCCGTCGCGCCCCAGCCGCAGCCGTGCCTGCACGTCCGCGATCTGCAGCGCCCCGGCCTGCACGCGCAGCGGCGCCGCCGGCGACAGCGCGAGCTGCGTCGGCGCCAGCTGCAATCGCCCCCAGCGCGCCAGCGGCTGGCCGGCGCTGTCGATGCGCAGCGCCGCGGTGCGCAACTGCAGGTCGCTGGCGCGCAGCGTCGTGCCGGAGGCGCCGCCGAGGGTGGCGGCGACTGCGGTATCGAGCTGCGCATCGTGCACCTGCACCTGCAGCGGCGCGGCAAAACCGTGGTCGGTGTAATCCAGCGTGGCAACGCGCGCGGCCACCCGCTGCAGCGCGACCTGCCACGCCGCACCCGGCGCCGCAGCAGGCGCGACCGCGGCCGGCGGCGCCCCCGCGCCCAGCGCCTGCAGCAGATCGATGCGCCCGTCCGCCAGCCGCGCCAGCCGCAGCGCGCTGGCGTCGACCTGCACCGCGCCGGCCTGCACCTGACGCTGCGCGGCATCGACCTGCAGCGCGTCGACGCGCAACACCGGCAGGGTCAGCCAGGGCTGCGCCGCCGAGGCGGGCTGCAGCCGCACGTCGTGCACCGCCAGTTGAGGCAGCCGCACCCGCCGTGCCGCCCCATCGGCACTGCCGGGCTGCGTCTGCACGCTGGCGGCCTGCCACCGGGAGTGACCGATGCGGCCGCTCAGCCCGCTGAGCTGCAACGGGCCGAATGCCGCCTGCAGCGTGCGCCAGTCCAGCCGTGCACCCGCCCACTGCGCCGATTGCAGCGCCAGGCGCGCGCCACCCTGCGCCACATGCACATCGTGCACGGCGACGGTCTGCAACACGGCGGTACGCGCTGCGCCGTCGATGTGCGCCCCGCCGAGCTGCAGCGTGCCGATGTGCAGCGCCGTCCCCGCGGCGCGGGCATCGACGCCGCTGAGAGTCGCCTGCAGCTGGTTGACCGCCCACTGCAGCGCGCCGTTGCCGAGCACCACGCTGTACGCCGCGCGCACATCGGCGGTGCCGCCGGCGATCTGCAGCCGCGGCGCCAGTTGCGGCACGGCGCGCGCCGCCGCGGCCAAGTCCAGCCCGCTGAGCTCGGCCCGTCCGCCCGACACCGGGGGGTTGATGCCGACGTAACCCGTCCAGCGCAGCGTCGCCTTCTGCTGCGGCAGCAGCAGGCTGATGGCGTAATCGGCCCGCGCCTGCGGCAGGGTGGACAGCATGTCGATGCGCACGTTCAGCGGCGCCAGCCGGGTGACGTAGGGATGGGCGCGGTTGGCGTCGGCAAACCGCAACACGCCGCCGCGGATCAGCAGGCTGCGGATCACCAGCCGCACGATGCGGTCGGACGGCCTGGCCGGCTGCGCCCCGCGCTGCAGCGCGTGCAGCAGCCCGTCCCAGTTCATCGCCCCGTCGCGGGCGATGGCGAAATTCACCTGCGGCCGATCCAGCCGGATCTGGTGGAAGCTCCACGCCCAGCGCCACAGGCTGGCGGCGTCGAAGTCGATGAACAGCCGGTCGAACCCGGCCAGCGGCACACCCTGCGCAGTACTCAGGCGAAAATCGTCGACGGTGAGTTGCAGCCGCAGCGGATCGAAGGCCACGCGGCGCACGGTGGCACGGCTGTCGAGCTGCGACTGCGCCAGCCGGGGCACGAGGTCGGCCAGCAGCGGGCCGACGGCGAAATACCCCAGCGCGAAGTACAGCACGAGCAAAGCGGCGACGATGCGCACGCTCCACGCGCGCAGCAGCGCGCGCGCCAGGCGCAGCGGCAACGGGACGTGGGAGGGCGGGGAGGCGTCGGACATCTCGGCCTGCAAAGGTGGTGTCGATCCCAGCGTACCGCCGCGCCCCGGCAGCATCAACCCCCCTGCCGCCGCGGCGGCGATGCCTGCGACGGCAGGTGCAGGTGCAGTGCCGCCTTGGCCAGCAGATGCGCGCTTACCGGCGCGGTGATGAACAAAAACAGGCTGACCAGAATTTCGTGCAGACCGAAGCGCCCCCGGCTGGCAAAGTGCAACACGGACGCCAGCAGCAGACAGCCCAGACCGAAGGTGGTGATTTTGGTCGGGCCGTGCAGCCGCAGGTAAAAATCGCCCATGCGCAGCAGCCCCAGCGAGCCGATGAGCGCGAATGCCGTACCGAGCACGATCAAAGCGGCGACGATCCAGTCCATGCCGTTCCTCAGTCAAACAGCCGGCCGCGCAGGAGATACCTGCTCAGCGCGACGGTCGAAACGAAACCCACCAGCGCGATGAGCAGCGCGGCTTCGAAATACAGACTGCTGTCCAGATGCACGCCCAGCAGAATGAGCAGCGCCACGGTGTCGACGTACAGCGTGTCGAGCGCGAGCACGCGGTCTGGCGCGTGCGGTCCGCGCAGCAGGCGGACGAAGGCCAGCACGAACGCCAGCGTGAGCATGGCAAACCCGGCGATGACGGCCCATTGCATCATGATTCGAACACCTCCTGCAGCGGCGCTTCGTAGCGCTGCCGGATCTGCGCCAGCAACGCCTGCGGATCGGGGGCGTGCAGCGCGTGCACCCACAAGGTGCGGCGGTCGGGCGTGAGCCACGCCGACACCGTGCCCGGGGTGAGCGAAATGATGTTGGCCAGCAGACTGATGGCCAGATCGCTGCGCACTTGCAGCGGCAGCGCGATGAACGCCGGGCGCAGCCGGCGCTGCGGACCGAGGATCAGTACCGCCACCTGCACACTGGCGCGCACGATGTCCCCCAGCACCCGCAGCAGCAAGCGCAGCAGCGTCAGCGGCCGCCGCAGCCGCACCGCCTCCGGCCAGAACGCCTGCGTCAGCAACGGGATCGCCCAGCCGAGGACGACGCCGGCCGCCACCTGTCCGGGGCTCACGCCGTTGACCAGCAGCAGCCACAGCACCAGCAGCACGCCGCTGAGCACGGGATGCGGAAACAGCCGGCGCCTCACCGCTCTGCTCCCAGCACGGCGTGGAGATACCCCTGCGGCTGCGCGATCTGCTGCGCCACCGCCGTGGCCGCCGCAGACAGCGGGCCGGCCGCCAGCGCCATGCCCACGCCCAACGCCGCCAGCAGCCCGGCGGCAGGCAGCAGCGACCGCGGCAAGGCCGATGCCGTCGCCGCGTCGGCGGGCAGCACGCGCATGAACAGCGACGTGCCGCTGCGGCTGAGCGCGACCAGCGTGGCCAGCCCGCCGCCCAGCACCACGGCCCAGACCCAGATCCAGTGCGGCTGCCCCAGCGCCGCCTGCAGCAGCATGAACTTGCCGACGAACCCCGACAGCGGCGGCAGCCCGGCCACGTTCACCGCCAGCACGAGGAATAGCGCCGCCAGCAGCCCGCGCTGCGGCATCGCCGGTGCCGGGCCGAAGCCGTCGGCTGCCGCGCCGCGGGTGCGGACGAGCAAATCGGCCAGCAGGAACAGCGCGGCGCTGACGAACACGCTGTGCGGCAGGTAATACAGGCCGGCAGCCAGCGACTGCGGGGTGTCGAGTGCAAAGCCCAGCAACAACGTGCCCATCGACAGCACGATCAGATGTCCGGTCTGCTGGCGCAGGCTGGTCGCAGCCAGCGTACCGGCAGCCCCCGCAGCCACCGTGGCCAGCGCCAGTGCCAGCAGCCAGGGCTGCACCCAGCCGGCGAGCACGCTGCCCCCCAGCAGCATGATGTGCACGCGCAAAATGGCGTAGGCGCCGACCTTGGTCATCACCGCCAGCAGCGCCGCCACTCCCGCCCCCGTGTTGCCGTAGGCGGCAGGCAGCCACAGCGACAGCGGCAACAGCGCGGCCTTGAGCGCAAACACCACGAGCAGCACGAGCAGCGCGCTGCGCAGCAGCGGCCAGTCGGCCTGGGGCAGCAGCGGCAGCCTGACCGCCAGATCGGCCATGTTCAACGTCCCCGCCACCCCGTACAGCGTGCCCACGGCGAACAAGAACAGGGTCGAGCCGAGCAGATTGAGCACGACGTAATGCAGCCCGGCACGGGTGCGTAAACGTCCCCCGCCGTGCAGCAGCAGACCGTAGGAGGCCAGCAGCAACACCTCGAAAAACACGAACAGGTTGAACAGGTCACCAGTGAGAAAAGCCCCGTCGAGGCCGAACAGCTGCCACTGGAACAGCACGTGGAAATGCGGCCCGTGCGCATCCTCGCCGTGCAGCGCGTGCAGCAGCGCACCCAGCGCCACCAGCGCGGTGACCAGCAGCATCCATGCCGCCAGCCGGTCGGCCACGAGCACGATACCGACGGGCACGGGCCAGTTGCCCAGCGCATACACCACCGGCGCCCCGCCCTGCACCTGCAGCCACAACGCCACGTCCAGCGCCAGAAGCAGCAGCAGCGCGAGCACGCTGACGGCGCGCTGCAGCGCCAGAGGGGCGCGCCGCAACGCCAGCAGCACGATGCCCGCTGCCAGCGGCAGCAGCACGGGCGCAATGGGCAGATGTGCGGCCAGCGCCGCCTGCAGCGGGCTCACCGGCCGTCTCCGTCGCCGCGGCCATCGACATGGTCGCTGCCCCATTCGGCATGCGCGCGCAGCGCCAGCACGATGACGAACGCGGTCATGGCAAAGCCAATGACGATGGCGGTGAGCACCAGCGCCTGCGGCAGCGGGTCGGCCGTCGTCCCGCCGCGGCCGGCGATCGGCGGTGCACCGATCACCAGCCGGCCCATGACGAACAAAAACAGGTTGACGGCGTAGGACAGCAGCGTCAGCCCGAGGACCACGGGATAGGTTTGCGCGCGCAGCAGCAGCCACACCCCGCCTGCGGTGAGCGCGCCGATGAGCACGGCGATCAGCGCGGCCATGCGTCAGCCTCCTCCGTGCCACCGCCCGCGGGGCGCAGGCCGCCGAGCTGGCGCAGCATGAGCAGCGTCGCGCCGACGACCACCAGATACACCCCGAGGTCGAACGCCATCGCCGACGCCCATTCGACCTCGCCGATCAGCGGCAGACTGCAGTGACCGAACGCCGAGGTGAGAAACGGCCGGCCGAAGATCCAGCTCGCCAGGCCGGTGAGACCGGCCACGGCCAGGCCGACGGCGATCGCGCTGCGGGCGTCCAGCCGCAGCCGCTGGTCGGTCCAGCGCAGGCCGTTGGCCAGGTATTGGCCGAGCAGCGCGATGGCGGTGATCAGCCCGGCGATGAAGCCGCCACCCGGCGCGTTGTGCCCGCGCAAAAAAATGAACACCGCCACCAGCAGCATGAGCGGCAGCATCAGCCGCATCAGCGTCGCCAGGATCGGCGGGTGCGCGTCGGCATCGCGGCGGTCCGCCGGCACCGCGCCCGGCGGCAGGCGCAGCCCGTGCAGCAGCGCGAACACGCCCAGCGCAGCCAGCGCCAGCACGGTGATTTCGCCCAGGGTGTCGTAGCCGCGGAAATCGACCAGAATGACGTTGACCACGTTGGCGCCGCCGCCCTCGCTGACGCTGCGCTGCATCATCTGCTGCGCCAGCGCGGTGTCCGGCGCGCGGGTGAGCACCGCCCAGGCCAGCGCGCTGGCGGCGACGCCGCAGCCCAGCGCCAGCGCGGCGTCGCGCCCCAGACGGCGCGGGCAAGTCTCGGCACGGCTGGTCTGCGGCAGGAAGGACAGGGCGAGCAGCAGCAGCAAAATGCTCACGACCTCGACCATCAACTGGGTCAGCGCCAGATCGGGGGCGGAGAATTTGACAAACACCAGCGACACGATCAATCCGACCACACCCAGCGGCAACAGCGCCATGTAGCGCTGGCGTTGCAGCGCCAGCACCGCGGCCACCGCGGCGAGCAACACCAGGCCGACGACCAGGCTGACCGCATCCAGCCCAGGCCCCGTCACCCCGCCCGAAAGCCCCTCGCCCGGCGGCCACCACGGCGCCATGCCGAGACCCCCTGCGGCCAGCAGCACCAGCACGAGTTGCCGCTGCAGCGAAGCGGTGTCGACCCAGCGCGCGACGGCGCCGGCCAGCCGCGTCAGACCGTCGATCAGCGCGTCGTAGACGATGCCCGCGTCGGCGCGTTCCAGGCGCGGGCCGACATGGCGGAACAGCGGTTTGCGCCCGAGATAGATCGCCGCGCCCAGCGCCATCGCCGCCAGGCTCATCAGCAGCGCGGCGTTGACGCCATGCCACAGTGCCAGGCTGTAGGCCGGCGGCGGTGACTGCAGCGCCGCGCCCGCTGCCGTCTGCAGCAGCGGCGCCACCGACCAGTTGGGCAACACGCCGATGACGATGCACAGCACGACCAGAACCGCCACCGGCAGCAGCATCCAGCGCGGCGGCTCGTGCGGCGTGCGCGGCAGATCGACCGGCTCGCCGTTGAAAAACACGTCATGGATGAAGCGGATCGAATACGCCACGGCGAAGGCCCCGGCCAGCGTGACCAGCACGGGGAAAAACCAGCCGCGCTGCGCCCCCAGATCGGCGGCCTCGGCGAAAAACATTTCCTTGGACAAAAAACCGTTGAGCAGCGGCACCCCGGCCATCGACGCCGCGGCGACCATCGCCAGCGTCGCCGTCAGCGGCATGAAGCGCCACAGCCCGTTGAGCTTACGCATGTCGCGCGTTCCCGTCTCATGGTCGATGATGCCCGCCGACATGAACAGCGACGCCTTGAAAATGGCGTGGTTGATGACGTGAAACAACGCTGCCACCAGCGCCAGCGGCGTGGCCATGCCGAGCAACAGGGTGATGAGCCCGAGATGGCTGAGCGTCGAATACGCCAGCAGCCCCTTGAGGTCGTGCTTAAACAGCGCGATGAACGCGCCCAGTAGCAGCGTGACCAGCCCGGTGCCACCAACCAGCCAGAACCACAGCGGCGTCCCCGACAACACGGGATACAGCCGGGCGAGCAAAAACAGCCCGGCGTTGACCATCGTCGCCGAATGCAGGTACGCCGACACCGGCGTGGGCGCCGCCATGGCCCGAGGCAGCCAGAAATGAAACGGAAACTGCGCCGATTTGGTCAGCGCGCCCAGCAGGATGAGCAGCAGCGCGGGAACGTACAGCGCGCTGGCACGCACGGCGTCGCCGGCGGCCAGGATGTCACCCAGCGCGTAGCTGCCGGCAACCTGGCCCAGCAGCAACAGCCCGGCCAGCAACGCCAGGCCGCCCAAACCGGTGGTGATCAGCGCCATGCGCGCGCCGCGGCGCGCCTCGGGCCTGGTGGCCCAGTAGCCGATGAGCAGAAACGAACTCAGGCTGGTGAGCTCCCAGAACACGAGCAACTGAATGACCTGCCCGGACAGCACCACGCCGAGCATCGACCCCATGAACAGCAGCAAGTAGGCGTAAAACCGCCCCATGCCGTCGCGCGCCGACAGGTAGTAACGCGCGTAGATCACCACCAGCAGACCGATGCCCAGTACCAGCAGGGCAAACAGCAGCCCCAGCCCGTCCAGCCGCATGTCCAGCGTCAGCCCGATGGCCGGTGCCCACGGCAACTGCTGTTGCAGCGTGGCGCCGCCGAGCGCGGCACCGGCGTCGCCTGCGAGCAGGGCAAAGGCCAGCAGCGTCGCGGCAGCAGCCGTCCACGCCGCAGCCAGGCGGTGGCTGCGCCCAGCCCAGGCGGCCAGCGGCGCGGCGGCGAACGGCGTGAGCACGGCGAGAAACAGCATCATGGGGTGGGCAGACAGCCTCGGCAGCGGAAGTGGGGAAGTGGGCCAGCACGCCCTACCGCATCGTAAGATGCAACCGGTCTGCCGCTGCCCAGAGAATGTGTATCGATTTGTTACAACGATGCTAGCAGCCGGTGCTTTTCCCTACTGTCTGAACTGCCCATCATGACGCTGTCCGATTCCTCCCCACCGACCGCCACCCCCGTGAGCACCGCGTTTCTTGGCCTGGGCGTCATGGGCGATCCGATGGCCGGCCACCTGGCGCGCGCCGGGCACCGCGTGACGGTGTACAACCGCACGGCGAGCAAGGCACACGACTGGGTGCGGCGCAACGGCGGCACCTCGGCGCCGACGCCGCGGCAGGCTGCGGCCGAGGCGGATTTCGTGTTTTCCTGCGTCGGCAACGACGACGACCTGCGCGCCGTCACCCTGGGGCCGGACGGTGCGTTTGCCGCGATGCGGCCCGGCGCGGTCTACGTCGATCACACCACCACGTCGGCCGACGTGGCGCGCGAGCTGGCGCAGGCAGCCCGCGAGCGCGGGCTGTGGTTCATCGACGCCCCGGTGTCGGGCGGCCAGGCCGGAGCACAGCACGGCACGCTGACGGTGATGTGCGGTGGCGATGCGCAGGCCTTCGACCGCGCGCGGCCGGTGATCGCAGCCTACGCCCGCGCCGTCACCCGGCTGGGCGACAACGGTGCCGGACAGCTGTGCAAAATGGTCAACCAGATTGCCATTGCCGGCGTGGTGCAGAGTCTGGCCGAAGCGCTGGCCTTCGGTGAACGCGCCGGTCTGGACCTGCCCACGGTACTGCAGGTCATCGGCAAGGGGGCGGCGCAAAGCTGGCAAATGGACAACCGCGGCCCGACGATGATCGAGGGCCGTTACGACTTCGGCTTCGCCGTCGATTTGATGCGCAAGGATTTTGCGCTGTGCCTGAACGAGGCACGGCAAAACGGCGCGCGGCTGCCCGTGCTCGCTCTGGTCGACCAGTTCTACGCCGACGTGCAGGCCGCCGGCGGCGGGCGGCTGGACACTTCGTCGTTGCTGCTGCGGCTGCGCGACAAGGCCCGTTGAGGCCAGGCTGCGCCGCGGCGGAAAAAACGGCAACGGCCAACGCACGGTCGGCCGCATGGGTGAAAAACTGGCGACGAACGCCGGCCAACTGGCAAGCCGGCGGAGCCGCCGGCATAGACGGCGTTACGGCGTCATTTCGCGGCGTAGCGTGCCGCGCTGGCGCTGATTTCGGCGCGCGCGGCCTCGGGGCCGACCCAGCCTTCGGTTTTCACCCACTTGCCGGCTTCGAGCTCTTTGTAGTGGTTGAAAAAGTGCTCGATCTGCTTGAGCAGCTCGGGCGGCAGGTCTTCGGGCTTGTGGATGTTGCGGTATTGCGGCAGGAGTTTTTCCACCGGCACGGCGATCAGCTTGGCGTCCACGCCGGCTTCATCGGTCATTTTCAGCAGGCCGATCGGGCGGCAGCGCACGACGCAGCCGTGCACCAGCGGAATGGGGGTGACGACCAGCACGTCCACCGGGTCGCCGTCTTCGGACAGCGTTTGCGGAATGTAGCCATAGTTGCACGGATAGTGCATCGCGGTAGACATGAAGCGGTCGACGAACAGCGCGCCGCTGGACTTGTCGACCTCGTATTTCACCGGCGCGGCATGCGCCGGGATTTCGATCACCACGTTGACATCGTCAGGCAGGTTTTTGCCGGCAGGAACGTCGAGCAAACTCATACAGCATCCTTCATCGGGGTTGAGAAACAGGGTCAGGCGGGGTTGTTGCCCCGCGGCTCGGGCGGCGGCGCGTTTTCCTTCTGCGGGTTCTGCATCTCGCGCAACTGCTGCTCGCTGATGATGTTGAACATGGTCACGACCTTGGACACGCCCGTGGTGTCGCGCGCGATCTGCACGGCGCGGTCGGCCTCGCGCTGCGTGACGATGCCCATCAGATACACCACGCTGTTGGACGTGGTGACTTTGAACGCATTGCCAAAAATATCGTTGGCGTCGATCAGCCGCGCCTTGACCTTGGTGGTGATGAGCGCGTCGGTGGCCTGGCGGTTGAGGTCGGCCACCGGACCGACGTCGATTTCGTTGAGCACCGCCTTGACGTTGGGAATGCCCTTGACGATCTCGGCAGCACGCTGCTTGTCCGCCTCGGTAGGCACCTGCCCGACGAGCAGCACCTGCTGGTTGTAGCTCACCGCACGCACGTTGGCGTTGGGCCCGAGCGCCGAGGCGATCTGGTTGTCGGCCTTCAGCCCGATGGTGTTGTCTTCGACGATCGAGCCCGCGGTGCGCCGGTCGGTGGCGACGTAGGCCGTAGTACCCACCGCCCCAAGGCCAAGGACGAAACAACCCTGCAGTTGCGTGGCCGCCAGCACGACGGCGAGCACGCCCGCGGCACGCCACAGCCGGGGATGACCCCGCGCCGGGGCCGCCGCTGCGGCGGAAGGTGCGGAACAACGATCCGCGTTGCACTGTGTCAGACGTGTCATGGCATCGACTCCGGTTCACCCATCAACACCCAGTCTAAGCCATCGCAAAGACAGTGCAGCGTCAGCAGGTGGACTTCCTGGATCCGCGCGGTGCGCTCGTGCGGCACGGCAAGGTGCACATCGACCTCGCGCAGCAGCCCGGCCACGCGCCCGCCGCTGCGCCCGGTCAGCGCCAGCACGGTCATGTCGCGCTCCTGCGCGGCGCGCACCGCCTCGACGATGCTGGCCGAATTGCCGCTGGTGCTCAGCGCGACGAGCACGTCGCCAGGCAGGCCGAGCGCACGCACCTGTTTGGCAAACACGTGGTCGAAGCCGTAATCGTTGGACACCGCGGTGAGGATGGACGTGTCGGTGGTCAGCGCGATGGCCGCCAGTTCCGGGCGCTCGCGCTCGAAGCGCCCAACCAGTTCGGCCGCCAGGTGCTGGCTGTCCGCCGCCGAGCCGCCATTGCCGCAAATGAGGATTTTGTGACCATTGGAAATCGCCGTGGCCAGCACGTCGACGGCACGGGCGATCGGCGCGGCCAGCAGCTCGGCCGCCTGGTACTTCAGATCGGCGCTGTCGAAAAACTGCTTCTGGATGCGCTGCTCAAGCATGGCAGAAAGACAATGGAAAACGCGCAATATTAGGCGCCTTCAGTCCTGCACGGCAAACGCCGCGGGCAGCCAGTGCAGCCGCCCGGCGTCGAGCGTGACCACGTCGAAACGGCAGGCCGGCTCGCTGGCGTAGCCCGCCAGATAATGCCGCGCGGCAAGAATGAGGCGCTGACGCTTGCGCGCGCCGATGCTCGCGGCGGCGCCGCCAAACGCGCCGTGGCTGCGCGCACGCACTTCGACGAACACCAGGGTGCCGTCCGGCGCGCGCATGATCAGGTCGATCTCGCCGCCGCGCACCCGATAATTGCGCTCGACCAGCCGCAGACCGCGCGCCTGCAAATACGCGCAGGCGTCGTCCTCGGCCGACTCGCCCAGCGATTGCGCCGCGCGCCGCCTTTCCGTCTGCATCATGTCCTCTCTGCCCTCCCCGACCCAAGCCGCGCTGCAATTGTGCGCGCCGCAGGATTTTCCGCCCGCGCTGTACATGCTGGCCACCCCCATCGGCAACCTGGCCGACATCAGCCTGCGCGCGCTGGCCGCGCTGCACCACGCCGACCGCATCGCTGCCGAGGACACGCGGGTGGCACAGCGCCTGCTCGACGCCTACGGGCTGCGCAAACCGGCGCTGCGCTGCGACCGTCACCGCGAAGCGCATGCGGCGCAGCACATCGTCGCTGCGGTGGCCGCAGGCGAGCGCGTGGCCTTTGTCAGCGACGCGGGCACACCGGGGATCAGCGACCCGGGCAGCCGCATCGCCGCCGCCGTCCATGCCGCCGGGCTGCGCGTGCTGCCCATCCCCGGCGCCAGCGCAGTGACGGCCGCGCTCAGCGCCAGCGGGCTGGATCTGCACGCCGGCTACTGCTTCGCCGGTTTCGCCCCGGACAAGCCGGCAGCGCTGCACGCCTTTTTGCAGGCGGCGCTGCAGCAATCGCGGGTGACGGTGTTTTTCGAGGCCCCCCACCGCATCCTGCACTGCGTGCAGGCGCTGTGCGCGCTCGACGCTCAAGCCCGCCTGGTCCTGGCCAAGGAATTGAGCAAGCAGTTCGAAACCGTGCTGCCCGGCAGCGCGCAGCAGGTGCTGGACTGGCTGCAGGCCGACCCCCGGCGCCAGCAAGGCGAGTTCGTGCTGCTGCTGCAGCCACGACCGCAGGCGGCGCTGCTCGATGCCGCAGCGCAGCAGATGCTGCAACGCCTGGCGCAGGAGTTGCCCGCCGCACGTGCTGCGGCAGTCGCCGCCGACCTCACCGGGGTACGGCGCGACGTGCTCTACCGCTGGCTGCTCGACCACAAGACCGTGCGCGGCTGAGCCACGGTCAATCCGGCACCGGCGACGCGCCGTTCCAGATTTCCACCCGGTTGCGCCCGGATTGTTTGGCGCGGTAGAGGGCCTGGTCGGCATGGTCGAGCAGCTCGTCGGCGTCGATCAGCGACGCCGTGGGGACGTATTCGGCAATGCCGATGCTGGTGGTCAGCTTCTGCCCGGCACCTGCCGGCAGGCAACCCGCCTCCTGGATGGCCAGGCGCAGGCGTTGCCCCACGTCGAATGCGACCTGCCGCGTGGTCTGCGGCAGCACGATGGCGAACTCGTCGCCGCCCAGCCGGCCGCACACATCCTGCGCGCGCAGCTGCTGCGCGCAGTTCTGCGCAAAGCAGCGGATGACCGCATCGCCCGTCTGGTGGCCGAACGTGTCGTTGATCTGCTTGAACCGGTCGATGTCGAGCACCATCACCACCATCGGGGTGCGCTCGCGCTGCGCCTTGCGCAGCTCCAGCGCGGCGCGCGCCAGGAAGTAGCGGCGGTTGGCAATGCCGGTGAGCGCGTCGGTGTAGGCCAGCTGGCGCAGCTCGGTCTCGCGCTCCTTGGCTGCGGTGATGTCTTTGTAGGCAAAGATGAGCGCATCCTCGTCGCGGTAGCGGCCACGGGTGACCGACAGCAGCAGCCACACCGGGCTGCCGTCGAAGCGGCGGAACCGGGCCTCCATGCCGCGCACCATGCCGCCCTCGTTCTGCAGCCGCCGCAGCAGGGTGTCACGGTCGGCCGGATCGACCCACAGCGACGCCATCGGCTGGCCGGCGTACTGCGCGTAGCCGCCGCGCAGCAAGGTGTCCGACGCCTTGTTGGAAAACAGCAGCGCCGAGTCGCTCAGCCGGGTGATGACCAGAGGCACCGGAGATTCCTCGGCGAGAAAGCGAAAGCGCTGCTCATCCTCGCTGAGCTGTTGCTGCAACTGCTTGAGCGCGGTGATGTCCTGCATGCTCGTGACCACGCCGACGATCTGCCGGCTGACGGCGTCGCGCACCAGTGCCTTGTTCACGATCCACACCGTCGGCTCGTGCTCGGGGTGCAGGTAGGTCGCCTCGCGCGTGACCTGCAGGCTGCCAGCCAGCAGCTCGGACTCCATCTCTTCCCACACCCGCCCCATCGCCGGGCCGAGGATCTGCTGCGCGGTACGGCCGTGAATCTCCGGACTGCCCAGGCCGACGAGCAGATTGAACGCGACGTTCACGCGGGTGAAGCGGCCATGCGGGTCGCTGAACGCCACCGGATTGGGCAAGGCGTTGAGCAGCGACTCCTGAAACCGCAGCTGCGCCTGCGTCGTCGCCTGGCTGATCTGCAACGCGGCGGTACGCCGGCTGACCTTTTTTTCCAGATTGGCGTTGATGTCACGGAACTGCCTGAGCGCGGCCATGCGCTCGTTGGCCATCAGCCCGGCCAGCAGCATGGCGCTGGACAGGGCGAGCAGGATGATCTGCACCGCTGCGGCGCGGTCGTCGCCGGCCAGCGTGCTCAGCGGTCCGCGCTGCATCGCGGTGAGGGTGACGATGAGCACGCTGACCGCCGCCGTGGTCAGCGTGGACACGGCCAGCGGCTGGCGCATCGCCGTCCACAGCAGCGGCAGCATCGCCAGGCTGGCCAGACCGATGGGAATCGCGCTGCCCTGCGCCGGCAGGGTGTACACCAGCAAAGTGCCGGCCAGCACCAGCAGCGGCGACAGCATCGCCTCGCCGCGCCACACCGTGCGCCGCTGCGCCGCGTCCAGCCGGTGCCAGACGAACGCCGCGGGCACCAGCACCACGATGGCCGTAAGATCGGTCAGCCACCAGCGCAACGGCTGCCGCAGCGACACCTGCGGCGCGCCCGCACACAGCGCGGCGAGCCAGCCGACGAGCGCCGACACTGCCGGCGCCAGCAGCCCCATGACGGCGATGAACCAGACGGCGTCGGACATTTCGGCAAACCCCTGCCAGCGCCCTGGCCGCCGCCGCAGCAGCCACAGGCCGAGCAGCGGGCCGAGTGCGTCACCGAGCGCGATCATGCCGGCCGGCAACGCCTGCCAGCCCAGCAGCACGTGCGCGTTGAACCATGATGCCGCCAGTACCGCCGGCAGCATCGACGCGCCACGCGCCATCAACGCAAATACCACCACCGCCGCCGCAGGCCACAGCATCGTGCCTTCGGCCTGCAGCCGCGTCACTACCCACGACAGCAGCGTCGAGCACGCCACGACCCCGGCCGACCAGAGCAGCCAGCGCAGCGGGGAGCGGGACGGGCAGGACGACATGGCGACGAACCGGAGTGAATGCAACGCAGCGGCCGGAACGCCGGATGACTGAATGTCAACGCATCAGCCTTTCCCCGACGATTCGTTCAAATCTGGCGATGACCGCATCGCATCCGCATTTCTCCTCGATGGACAGACGATGCTCCGGATTGTCGTCAACCGCCCGTCTTCTGTCCGTGAATTCGTTCACGTCCTTCCCCCCTTCCGGTGGGTCAACTGTAAAAACTGCAGGGTCGCAGCGCCCGCGCCATCGCGCATAATGGCGGCCCCGCTGTTCGCCTGTGCCGTCGTGTTCCGTCTGTTTCGCCCCAAGCCCGCGCCCGCCATTCAACCCCCCTCCTCCGCCGGCAGCGACGAATTCCGCGGCGCGACGACCGCCGGCTACCACTTCGCCTTGCGACTGCAGCGCGACGCGCAGCAGCAGCCGCAACGCCTGATCGGCTGGCACGGCTCGGCCTCGGGCGGCGCGCGGGTCGAACTGCAGCGCGGTGCCGACGGCCTGTGGCGCGACGTCCACGGCCGGCAGGCAGCGGCGTTCGAAGCCCTACTGCCCGATCCCATCCGGCTGAGCGCCGCCTGGGCGGCACAGCGGCCACAAGCCGCAAACGCCGGCGGCCCGGACCATCCGGCCGCTGCGGGCGTGCTGCCCGCGCTCGACCAGGCATGACTGCCCCCGCCGCCCTCCGCCCGTCGCGCCGCGCCGCCGTGCGGCTGGCCGCTGCGCTGGCGGTGCTGCCGCTGCTGCCAGCCGCGCTGGCGCGCGCGGCGGTCAACCTGGCCGCCGTGCCCATCGGCCGGATGGATCTGCCGTGGTGGCGCAGGCGTTTTCTCGCCACGCTGCAGCAGGTGCGGCACAGCCGGCCCGAACTGGTCTGGCTGGGCGACTCGATCACCCAGAACTGGGAAAGAACCGGACCGCAGCCCTGGGCCGACTACCAGCCGATCTGGCAGCGTGAATACGGCCGCTACCAGGCGCTGAACCTCGGGTTCATCGGCGACACCACGGCGAGCGTGCTGTGGCGCCTCGACCACGGCCAGGTCGACAGCATCGACCCCAGAGTCGTCATCGTGCTCATCGGCGCCAACAATCTCGGCCGCCCGCACTGGGGCGCGGACCTCACCGTGCCCGGCATCGAAGCCGTGGTGAACAAGCTGCGGCAACTGCTGCCGCGCAGCCGGGTGCTGCTGCTGGGCGTGCTGCCGAGCAAACGCTCGGCATGGATCAGCGAGCAGACGGCGAAAATCAACGCCGCGCTGGCGCAGCGCTACGCCCACAGCGAGCACGTGCGTTTCGCCGACGTCGGCCATGTGCTGCTCGGCGCCGACGGACAGCCCGATCCCCAGCTTTACCTCGAAGGCCACACGGCACATCCCGGCGTGCTGCTGCATCCCGATGCACAGGGCATGGAGCGCATCGCCCAGGCGATTGCACCGTTGCTGCACGACTGGATGCAGCCGCCGCGCTGATCCGCGCACCCACCCGGCTGTCTGCGGGCAAACCGGGCGCGGCTGTGGAATACTGCGGCGCACACATTCCCTGCCGACCCTCGACACGTCATCGTTTTTGCAGGAGACCGCCATGCCCCTCGCCTTTGCCCGTCTGGGCGCCATCCTCGGCCTGTGCGCCGCATGCGCCGCACCCGCCTGCGCCGCCGAACCCCTGACCATCGCCGTGCACCGCCTCACGCTGGACACCGCCGAGCGCATCGCCCAAGGGGCGATCAAGGCCTGCCGCGCCAAAGGGCTGCAAGTCAGCGCCACGGTGGTCGACCGCAACGGCATCGTCCAGGCGACGCTGCGCGACACCTTGGCGCCGCCGGTGTCGCTGACCATCAGCCGGCAAAAGGCGTACACCGCCGCGATGTTCGGCATCAAAGGCACGGCAATGGGCCCGCAGGCGGCGTCGCCGCTGGCGCTGCTCGGCGATGGCCTGGCGTTCACCGCCGGCTCGGTGCCGATCGAGGCCGGCGGACGCATGTACGGCGCCGTCGGCGTCAGCGGCGCGCCTGACGGCAAGATCGACGAAGAATGCGCGCAGGCCGGGCTGGACGCGGTGCTGCCCGACCTGGAGATGCAGTAACCAGCCCTCGCCGCCTGCCTACAATCGCCGCGACACCCGCTGCACGGCGCGTACCCGGGCAGCCCGGCAGCCTGCTCATTTTTTGGGCAAGCCGATCAACCCGCATGAAATCAGGGGTTTCCGGTCAGCCGGCGGCCAATTTTCCCCAGCCGATGGGGATAACTCCGCCGCCGTCCGTGCCCTGTGGATAAATTGCCTCGCCATTCTGCGTGTCCTTCATGGCCTCTCGCCGTCCCTCTGCCGTTTATTCCGAATCGTCGATCCGCGTGCTCAAAGGGCTGGAGCCGGTGCGCCAGCGCCCGGGCATGTACACCCGCACCGACAACCCGCTGCACATCGTGCAGGAGGTCATCGACAACAGCGCCGACGAGGCGCTGGCCGGGCACTGCCAGCACATCGACCTGACGCTGCACACCGACGGCAGCGTCAGCGTCGAAGACGACGGCCGCGGCATTCCGTTCGGCCTGCACCCGGAGGAAAACGCCCCGGTGGTCGAGCTGGTGTTCACCCGGCTGCACGCCGGCGGCAAGTTCGACAAGCTCGCCGGCGGCGCCTACAGCTTTTCCGGCGGGCTGCACGGGGTGGGGGTGTCGGTGACCAATGCGCTGTCGCGCCGGCTGGAAGTGACGGTGTGGCGCGACGGCCAGGTGGCGACCATCGCCTTTGCCGACGGCGAAGTGGCGCAGCCGCTGGCGCTGCGCAAGGCCAGTCGCGACGACAAAAAACACGGCACCCGGGTGCGGGTGTGGCCCGACGCCAGCTACTTCGATTCGCCGCAGCTGCCGCAGGCCGAACTGGTGCACCTGCTGCGCAGCAAGGCGGTGCTGCTGCCCGGGGTCGAGGTGTCGCTAACGGTTGAAAAAACCGGCGACACGCAGCGCTGGCGCTACGCGCAGGGGCTGCGCGACTATTTGCTTGCCGCGCTGCCTGCCGAGCCGTGCATCGAACTGTTCGAGGGCGAGCATTACGCCGCCGCCGGCGACGACGGGGCCGCCGAGGGCGAAGGCGCGGCGTGGTGCGTGGCGTTCACCGAAGATGGCGCGCCGCTGCGCGAGTCCTACGTCAACCTCATCCCCACGCCAGCCGGCGGCACGCACGAAGCCGGGCTGCGCGACGGGCTGTTCCAGGCGGTCAAGGGCTTCGTCGAACTGCACGGCCTGCTGCCCAAAGGCGTGAAGCTGCTGCCCGACGATGTGTTCGCGCGCGCGTCGTTCGTGCTGTCGGCGCGGGTGCTCGATCCGCAGTTCCAGGGGCAGATCAAGGAAAAGCTCAACAGCCGCGACGCGCTGCGGCTGGTGAGCAACTGCGTGCGCCCGGCGTTCGAGCTGTGGCTCAACCAGCATGTCGAGCAGGGCAAGAAGCTCGCCGAGCTGGTGATCCGCCAGGCGCAGAGCCGGTTGCGCGCCGCGCAAAAAGTCGAAAAGAAAAAAGGCTCGGGCGTGGCGGTGCTACCGGGCAAGCTCACCGATTGCGAAAGCCGCGACCCGGCGCGTACCGAGCTGTTTCTGGTCGAGGGCGACAGCGCCGGTGGCAGCGCCAAAATGGGTCGCGACAAGGAGTTTCAGGCGGTGCTGCCGCTGCGCGGCAAGGTGCTCAACGTCTGGGAGGTCGAGCGCGACCGGCTGTTTGCCAACACCGAGATTCACGACATCGCGGTGGCCATCGGCGTCGACCCGCATGGCGCGGACGACGATGCCGACCTCTCCGGGCTGCGCTACGGCAAGATTTGCATTCTGTCGGACGCCGATGTGGACGGCGCGCACATCCAGGTGCTGCTGCTCACGCTGTTCTACCGCCACTTCCCGCAGCTGATCGCGCGCGGCCACGTTTTCATCGCCCGCCCGCCGCTGTATCGCATCGACGCGCCGGCGCGGGGCAAAAAGCCGGCGCAGAAAATCTACGTGCTCGACGACTTCGAGCGCGACGCCGCGCTGGACAAATTGCGCAAGGACGGGGTGCGCGAAGGCAGCTGGCAGATTTCGCGCTTCAAAGGTCTGGGCGAAATGAGTGCCGAGCAGCTGTGGGACACCACACTCAACCCCGACACCCGGCGCCTGTACCGCGTGCAGCCCGACGACGCGCAGACCGTATTCCACCAGCTCATGGGCAAGGGCGAGGCGCAGGCACGGCGCAGCCTGATGGAGGAATACGGCGACCAGGTCGAGGCCGACATCTGACAACGATATGAGCGAACAAGCCACTCTGGATCTGACCCCCGCGGCCGACGACGACAGCCTGCCGCTGTCGGACTACGCGCGCCGCGCCTATCTCGACTACGCGATTTCGGTGGTCAAGGGCCGCGCGCTGCCCGATGTGTGCGATGGCTTGAAGCCCGTGCAGCGCCGCATCCTGTACGCGATGTGGCGCATGGGGCTGGCGGCCGAGGCCAAGCCGGTGAAGTCCGCGCGGGTGGTCGGTGACGTGCTCGGCCGCTTTCACCCGCACGGCGATCAAGCCGCGTACGACGCGCTGGTGCGCATGGCACAGGACTTTGCGCAACGCTACCCGCTGATCGACGGCCAGGGCAACTTCGGCAGCCGCGACGGCGACGGCGCCGCGGCGATGCGCTACACCGAGGCGCGGCTCACGCCGATTGCCCGGCTGCTGCTGGCCGAGATCGACAGCGGCACGGTGGACTTCATCCCCAACTACGACGGCTCGACGCAGGAGCCGCGGCTGCTGCCCGCGCGGCTGCCGATTGTGCTGCTCAACGGCGCCAGCGGCATCGCGGTGGGGCTGGCCACCGAAATCCCGGCGCACAACCTGCGCGAAGTCGCTGGCGCGTGCGTCGCTCTGCTCAAAAACCCGCAGGCCACGCTCGCCGACATCTTGCCGCTGCTGCCCGGCCCGGACTTTGCCACCGGCGGGCAGATCATCTCCAGCTTCGACGACATCGAAAGCGCCTACGCCAGCGGCCGCGGCAGCCTGAAGGTGCGTGCGCGCTGGCATGTCGAAGACCTGGCGCGCGGCCAGTGGCAGCTGGTGATCGATGAACTGCCGCCGGGGGTGAGCACCCAGCGGGTGCTCGAAGAAATCGAGGAACTCAGCAACCCCAAGCTGCGGCCCGGCAAAAAAAGCCTGTCGCCCGACCAGATCGCGGTCAAGCAGACCGTGCTGGCGCTGCTCGACGCGGTGCGCGACGAATCCGGGCGCGACGCCGCGGTTCGCCTGGTGCTGGAGCCGCGCAGCTCGCGCATCGACGTCGCCGAGTTCGTCAACACCCTGCTGGCACGCACCAGCCTGGAGGCGAGCGTGCCGGTCAACCTCGTGGTCATCGGCCGCGACGGCAAGCCGCGGCAGAAAGGACTGCTCGACATCCTGCGCGAGTGGGTCGCGTTCCGCCGCGACACCGTGCAGCGCCGCAGCCACCACCGCCTGCAGCAGGTCGACGAGCGCATCCACATTCTCGAAGGCCGGCAGCAGGTGCTGCTCAACCTCGACGAGGTCATCGACACCATCCGCAACAGTGACGACCCCAAGCCGGCGCTGATCGCGCGCTTCCATCTCACCGACGCGCAGGCCGAGGACATCCTGGAAATGCGGCTGCGGCAGCTGGCGCGGCTGGAAGCCATCCGCATCGACAAGGAACTGCAGGGATTGCGCAACGAGCAGTCCGAGCTGCGCAAACTGCTGGCCGACGACAAGGCGATGACCCGCCGGCTGATCGCCGAAATCGAGGCCGACGCCAAACAGTTCGGCGACGAGCGCCGCACCCTGATCCAGCCCGAGCAGCGCGCGGTGGCCGAAGTCAAGGTGATCGACGAGCCGGTGACGGTGATCGTGTCGCAGAAAGGCTGGCTGCGCACGCAAAAAGGCCACGAGGTCAACGCGCAGACGCTCGCTTTCAAGCCCGGCGATGCGCTGTATGCGACCTTCGCCTGTCGCAGTGTCGACACCGTCGCGGTGCTGGGTAGCGACGGCCGGGCGTATTCCTTAGACGTGGCCGATCTGCCGGGCGGGCGCGGCGACGGCCAGCCGGTCACCGCGTTCATCGATCTGGCGCCTGGCACGCAGGCAGTTCACTTCGTCGCCGGCAGTAAAACGCAGCGACTGCTGCTGTGGACCGCGCAGGGCTACGGCTTCACCTGCACGATCGGCGACCTGACCAGCCGCCAGCGCGGCGGCAAGACCTTTGTGCAGATGGAGGCTGGCGACAGCCTGCAGCGCCCGCTGCTGCTGGCTGCCGATGCCGCGGACGCGCCGGCGGGACGGCTGGCGCTGCTCGGCGCGCAAGGCCGGCTGCTGTTGTTTCCAGCCGCCGAAGTCAAAACCCTGGCGCGCGGCGGTCGCGGCGTGACGCTCATCGGCCTGGACGCCGGCGAACAGGCCATCAGCGCCGTGCAACTGCCTGCCGATCGCGACCCGCTGGTCGTCAGCGGCACCGGGCGTGGCGGCGCAGCACGCAGCGTCACCCTCGGCCCCGCGCAGCTCGCCGCTTTCGCCGGCAAGCGCGGCCGGCGCGGCCGCAGGCTGGAGCTGACGTTCAAGCCCGAGCGGCTGGCGCCGGCCTGAGCCGTCGCTGCGCTCAGGGGGCGCTCAGGGAGCGATTTCGGCGATCAGTTCGATTTCCACCGCGGCGCCCAGCGGCAGTTGCGCCACACCGAACGCGCTGCGCGCGTGCGCGCCGCGCTCGCCGAAAACCTGCGCGATCAGCTCGGACGCGCCGTTGACCACCAGATGATGCTCGGTGAACGTCGGCGCGGAGTTGACCAGGCCAAGCAGCTTGACGATGCGCCGCACTCGTTCCAGGTCGCCCACGGCGGCCTGCAAGGTGCCCAGCAGATCGATGGCGATGGCCCGCGCCGCCAGTTTGCCGGTGGCCGTGTCCATATCGGTGCCGAGCTGCCCAGTCCATACGGCGCCGTCGCGCTTGGCGATATGCCCGGACAAAAACACCAGATTGCCCGTCTGCACAAAAGGCACGTAGGCCGCAGCCGGGGTGGATACGGGAGGCAGGCTGATGCCCAGCCGTTCGAGGGTTTGCGCGATCGACATGACGTTCTCCAGACAAAAACCGCAGTGTAGGGCGTGAAATAGCCCGGAGAAAAAAGCGGGGCGCAAGGCCCCGCCAAACACTGCTTGGAGGAAATCTGGACTGCCGGTCAGCCGATCTGCACCGGAACGAAAATGCGGTTGCTGCCGCGCTGGATGAGCAGCGCGACCGATTTGCCGGCGTTTTTCAGGATCTGGCGCACCTGCTCGATGCTGCTCACCGACTTGCCGTCGACGGCGATCAGAATGTCGCCGGGCTGGATGCCGGCTTCTTCCGCCGGGCCGCTGACACCTTCGATCAGCAGGCCGTGCGACACGCCGGCCTGCTGCTCCTCGCTGGCGTTGAGCGGACGCACCACCAGCCCGAGTCCGCCGTGCTCGCCGTGCGTGCCCTGCCCCGCGGCGGCCAGCGTGACGTTGTCGCTGAAATTGCCCAGCACCGCGGTGACGTTCTGCTCCCTGTGGTCGCGCCAAACCCCCAGCGTCACCTTACTGCCGGGAGCGGACAGGCCGATCATCATCGGCAGATCGGCCGAGTCGTTCACCGGCTGGCCGTTGACGCTCAGGATGATGTCACCCGGCCTGAGTCCGGCCTTGGCCGCCGGGCTGTCTTTTTCCACCTGCGCCACCAGCGCGCCGCGCGGGGTCTGCAGGCCGAACGACGTCGCCAGATTTTGCGTCACTGTCTGCACCGCGATGCCCAGCCGCGCATGTTCGACCTTGCCATGCTCGATGATCTGCTTGGCCACACGCTCGGCCACGTTGATCGGGATGGCGAACGACAGCCCCTCGAAGGCGCCGGTCTGGGTGAAGATCTGCGAGTTGATGCCGACGACTTCGCCCTTGGTGTTGAACAGCGGGCCACCGGAATTGCCGGGGTTGACGGCGACGTCGGTCTGGATGAACGGCACCATGCTGTCATCGGGCAGCGAGCGACTCTTGGCGCTGACGATGCCCGCCGTCACCGTGTTGTAAAAGCCGTAGGGTGAGCCGATGGCCAGCACCCAGTCGCCCGGCTCCAGGTTGTTCGGGTTGCCCAGACGCACCGTGGGCAGGTTGGTCGCCGGAATCTTGATCACCGCGATGTCGGTCTTGGTGTCATACCCCAGGACCTTGGCCTTGTAGGTGCGGTGGTCGGTGAGCGTCACCCGCACCGAGCTCGCCCCTTTGACGACGTGCGCATTGGTCAGGATCAGGCCGTCGGAGCTGATGATGAAGCCCGAGCCCAGCCCCTCGGTGGGAACGACGCGCTGCTGCCCGTTGTTGAACTGCTGGAAAAAGCGGAAGAACGGGTCGTTCTGGAACTCCTTGGGAATTTGCTGCTGCACCGTCTCCCGGGTTTCCCCCTTGACGTTGATGTGCACCACCGCCGGGCCGTAGGCCTTGACGATGGAAGCGAAGTTCGGCGCGTTGGTCGCCACGCTGGTCATGGGGGCGGCCGGCGGGTTGTTGAACAGCGGCACCACCTTGTGGTTCATTTCCACCTGCGGCGCCTGCTCGGCGTAGCTGAACTGGTACGCCAGCGTCCCCGCGCCGGCAATGATCCCCGCCGCCGCCAGCGCCGCCCACAGCTTGCGGGAGAGTTGCGATGTTGTGGTTTGCATGAATGCCTCCGAAACGAAACCAACGAATTGCGATGGTGGAATGTTCGCAGTGCTGCCTTAGACTCGGCTTAAGCCATCGAACGAGGTCCGCCATGTCCCCATCTGCCGTCCTGCGCCCTGCCCGTGTGCTGTTGGCCGTCTGTCTGTCCACTGCCGCCGTGCTGGCGCAGACTGCCGCCGCGGAACCTGCGGCGATCGTCGAACTGCAGGCCACGGCGCAGACTGAGGTCAGCCCCGATCTGGCGGTGATGACCCTGGCGGTCGAACGCAGCGGCAGCGATGCCGCCGCGCTGACCGCACAGGTCAGCCAGGCCCTGCAGGCGGCGCTGCAGCGTGCCCGCGCAGTCGGCGCGGTGCAGGCCGCCAGCGGCGGTTTCAGCACCCAGCCGCAATGGAAAACGGTAGACGGCAAGCCGCAGCGCGACGGCTGGATAGTGCGCGCCACGCTGCTGCTCAAATCCCGCGACGTCGATGCGCTGGGCAGGCTGGCGGCGCAGCTGGCGCAGCAGGGCCTGCTCATCGAGTCCAGCGCGTTCGAGGTCTCGGCAGACCTGCGCGAGCGCGAGGAAACCGCGCTCATCCAGACCGCGATCGCCCGCTTCCAGGACAAGGCGGCCACCGCTGCACGCGCGCTGGGTGAAGCGCACGCGACCCTGCGCACGCTGCAGATCGGAGCAGTGCAGGAAAGCGCGCCGCCGCCGCGGCCGCTGATGCTGCGCGCTGCCGGTGCGCTGCAGGCCGAGCCAGCCCCCGCCGTGCCGCTGGCGTCGGCGCCGGTGACGCTGCAACTCACGGTGCAGGGCAGCGTGCAGCTCAACCCCTGACCGCCGCCTGTACGGAGTGGTCACGCGACAGCGCGGGGCGGCGGGCTCCTACAATGGCAGCGCTTGCGCTGTCTGCTCCCGGTATGCCTGCCCCCCTCACCCAGCCAGAATTCGTCCTCACCCTGTCGTGCCCGGATGCTCCGGGCATCGTGCACTCGGTATCCGGGCTGCTGTACCAGGCCGGGTGCAACATCATGGACTCGCAGCAGTACGGCGACGCCGATACCGGGCTGTTTTTCATGCGGGTGCATTTTTCCGCACCGGTGCATTTGCAGGATGCCGCGCAGTTCGCCCTGCTGTTCGCCGACGTGCGCCAGCGTTTCGACATGCAGGCGCAGTTCCACGATTTGCGCGTGCGCCCCACCGTGGTCATCGCCGTCAGCCAGCACGGCCATTGCCTCAACGATCTGCTCTACCGCTGGAAGGCCGGGCAGCTGGCCATGCACATCGGCGCTGTCGTGTCCAACCACACCACGTTCGCCGACCTCACCCGCAGTTACGGGCTGGAGTTTCACCACCTGCCGCTGCCCGCAGGCGCGGACGCGCAAGTCCGGCGCGCACAGGAGCAGGCCATCGCCGCGGTGATGCAGCAGTGCGGCGCCGATCTGTTGGTGCTGGCGCGCTACATGCAGATCCTCAGTCCCGAGTTCTGCGACACCCTGGCCGGGCGAGCGATCAACATCCATCACTCGTTCCTGCCCAGCTTCAAGGGGGCGCGGCCTTACGCCCAGGCCTACGCCCGCGGCGTCAAACTCATCGGCGCCACGGCGCATTACGTCACCGCCGACCTGGATGAAGGCCCGATCATCGAGCAGGATGTCGAGCGGGTCGATCACACCATGAGCGCTGCCGACCTCACCGCCGTCGGCCAGGATGTGGAAAGCGTCGTGCTTGCCCGTGCCGTGCGCTGGCATGTGGAGCACCGCATTTTGCGCAACGGCCACAAAACCGTGGTGTTCCGCTGAGACGGCATCTGTCCCGAGCCCTGCCATGCCCCGTCGCAAACTTCCGCCGCAAACCCCCTGGACCAACACTCCCGACGACGTCGAGGCCGCGTTCTACGACACCCTGACCAGTGGCAACGTCGAGGCGCTGATGTCGCTGTGGGCCGAAGACGAAGACATCTGCTGCATCCACCCGGGCGGGCAGCGGCTGGACGGCCACGCCGCGGTGCGCGACAGCTTTGCCCAACTGCTCGCCGGCGGTGGCCTGCAGATCAACGCCGAAGTGCAGCATCGCTGGCACAGCATGAGCAGCGCCGTGCACAGCGTGGTCGAGCGCATGCAGGTGGAGGTCGATGGCCAGACGCAGTGGGGTTTCGTCCTCGCCACCAATGTGTTCGTCCACACCCCGGCAGGCTGGCGCCTGGTGTTGCACCACGCCAGCCCAGGCGTGCCGCAAACCCCGCTGGACATCATCCTGCCCGGCGACGTACTGCACTGAAGTCACCGGCCGCACCAGCCGCCCGATGCCAATGGCCGCAGCGCCGGCTTTTTCGCTTTACTCGCCGCCGCGCTGGCTGCCCGGCGGACAGTTGCAGACCGTCGTGCCGGCGCTGCTGTCGCGCACCGGCTGGCCGGCTGCGGCGCTGCGGCGCCAGCGTTGGTCCACCCCGGACGGCGATTTCATCGACGTCGACTGGCTGGCTGCTCCCGCCGCCCCCGACGCCCCGCTCCTCGTACTGTTCCACGGCCTGGAAGGATCGTCACGCAGCCATTACGCGCAGGCGTTGCTGGCCGCCTGCGCCGCCGCGGGCTGGCAGTGCGCCGTGCCGCACTTTCGCGGCTGCTCGGGCGAAGACAACCTCGCCCCGCGCGCCTACCACAGCGGCGACTGGGCCGAAATCGACTGGATCCTGCAGCGCTTCGCCCGGCAGCAGCCCCACACGCCGCTGTTCGCTGCCGGCGTGTCGCTCGGCGGCAACGCCTTGCTGCGCTGGGCGCAAGAACGCGGCGACGATGCCGGCCGCTGGGTACAGGCCATCGCTGCGGTCAGCGCGCCACTCGATCTGGCCGCAGGCGGCCAGGCCATTTCCCGCGGCCTGAGCCACGCGCTGTACACCCGCCTGTTTTTGCGCACCCTCAAACCCAAGGCGCTGCGCATGATCGCGCGACATCCCGGACTGGCCGACGCCCGGCGGGTGCGGCAGGGGCGCGACCTGCATGCGTTCGACGACGCTTTCACCGCGCCGGTGCACGGCTTTCGCGACGCCGACGATTACTGGTCACGCGCGTCGAGCAGGCCGCATTTACACCGCCTGCGTCTGCCCACCTTGATTCTCAATGCGCGCAACGATCCGTTTCAGCCGGCGGCGGTGCTGCCCGGCGCCGGCAGCACCTCCTCCTGGGTGCGGCTGGAGCAACCGGCGCACGGCGGGCATGCCGGCTTTGCCCAAGGCGGCCCGCCTGGTACGCTGCAATGGCTACCGCAGCGCCTGCTGCACTTTTTCCGCCACGGAGTCTGACACCGCATGGATGCCGCCGTTGTCCGCGCCATGGCACGCTGGCCGAATGTGCCGCGTTGCACCGGCTGGCTGGCGCTCGATCAGCGCGGCCAATGGTGGCTGCGCGACCAGGTCAGCAGCCCGGTCTGGCCGCGACGCGCCGACGGTCTGCTCGACAAAACCGGCGCGGGGCCGGTCCTGCACACCGGGCTGGCGGCATTCATCGGCCGCAACTACGCCGCAGACCCCAGCGGGACCTGGTATGTGCAAAACGGGCCGCAGCGCGTGGACGTGACGCTGGAAAGCGCGCCGTGGATTCTGCGCCTGCAGCACGATGCCGCGCTAGGCTGGCAGGTGCAGACACACACCGGGGCGAACGCCACGCCCGCCGCCGTCTGGCTCGACGCGCAGGGCCGCATCTGGATGCAGACCTCCGTGGGCCCTGGCTTGCTGCACAGCAACGACGTGCCGCTGTTGGCTGCCCACCTCGACGCCGCAGGCAGCAGCCTGCACCTGCCTGGGGCAGCGCCGCTGCCGGTGCACGAATTCAGCGGTAGCGCGGCAGAGCGGTTTGGGTTTCAGCCCGATCCGCCAGCCTGAGGCGCCACGCCGCGGGCGGCGTCACACCTCGCCAGAGCCTCCCGCCGTGCGCGGCAGGCCGTGCGCCGCTCATTTCGACTGGGACACCATGTAATCGACCGCTGCCTTGACCGCATCATCACTCGCCGTCGATCCGCCCTTGGGCGGCATCACGCCGCGCTTGCCGGTGTAGCCGTGGATCGCGCGGTCGTACAGCACCGCCTCGCCCTGCGCGATGATCGGCGCCCAAGCCGCTTTGTCACCCACCTTCGGCGCACCGGCGACGCCGGCACCGTGGCAAGCCACACAGGTCGATTCATACAGCGACTTGCCATCGGCCTTGGCCGCGGCAACCGGCACCGCCGCACCGCTGCCGCCCCCCGCCGGGGCTGCGGCCGCCGAAGCCGCGGGTGCCGCGGCGGTGGACATCGACGCTGCATTCTGCTGCGCCGCCGCCTGGCTGCTGGCGGCCACCGCCACCGACGCCACCGGCGCCACCCGCGCATCGACGGCAGCGGTCGACAGCGCATCCGACCCGGCTGGCGGCTCGTTGCTGCTGCCGATGTAATACGCGATGAGCAGCAACAGCACGATGGGGATGATGAAACCAATGCCCATGACGACCAGGATTTTGCGCAGTGTCGGCGCAAACGGCAGATCGGGCACGTCGGTGCTGTCGGCGGGAACGGGTTGGGTATTCGAGTGCGGTGCGCTCATGGTGGTGCAGAGAGTGAATGGAAGTTCAAATCGACAGCGCACATGATATGCGCAGCACATGATTCATCGACCGGGTCAACCCCAAGCACGCCACGCACCGGTTTTGAATTTGATTTGGATCACTCTGCATTGCACTTGCCGCCGCCGTGAGCCACGCTGGCGTCATGTAGTCAAGGATTTGCTCTACCCGTCTCGCCAGCCGCAGGCTCGCCGCAGGAAACAGGGTAGAATGTTGCGTTCAGCTGCTCATCGCAGTTGCCGTGCGCCCGTAGCTCAGTGGATAGAGTATTGGCCTCCGAAGCCAAGGGTCGCTGGTTCGATCCCAGCCGGGCGCGCCAGAAAATCACGATAAATCAAGCAGTTGCAGAACAAGGCCACGTTAACAGTAGGGTCTGATTTCGGCAAATTTTCGGGGTCTGTTCCCCCTCAATTCCCCCTCAATTCCCCCTAGATTCCCCCAAGCCCCCGCAACCACTCCCTAGAATTCCCCCTGCCTTGCTCCAGCGCCTACAATATTTGGCCACCATGAGCGACAACACCGACAGCCTCATCCTCGAACACTTGCGGCACATCCGCATGCGTGTGGAGCAGATCGCGGACGACCCCGAAGAACTCAAAAACCGCATGAGCAGCCTTGAGGGGGCATTTCTCAACGTCAAGCGCGAGTTGGTGCATTGCGCCGAGACCGACGCCCGTCAGCAGCTTGCCATCGACCGCATCATGCAGCGCCTGGAGCGCATCGAACGCCGCTTGGAACTTTCGTAACGCAATAGAGGCCCTAGGAGCCGATTTCATGCCGTCCCGCTAGGGTGGTATAGACTCGCGCCTGTTCGCCGTGCCTGCGCCGTTTTAAGGGCCTTGATGGGCATGTTCTATGCGTCGCCTCCTTCGGATGCGACGGTGGTAGCCGTTTGCGTCATGCCATAGTTGGGGTGGTTGTGAAAACTCAGGTGCCCGTGTGACATGTCTGTGTCCATTTCTGCCGCAGTGAGCCCAGCGCGGCGCGCACAACCTCCGGCGCCGCCACTGGCATCGACCCGCCCGATACGGGCTGATGGTTCTTCCTGGCAATCTCGGCGAGCCTTATGGCAGTCTTCTCCGCAGCGAGCATTTCGGCGCGCACCTTGCTGGCATCAGCGAGCAAGGTGCCCAGGTCATGTGCCTTTTTGACATACCAGTCGTGGTTGCTCCGCAGGTAGTGCGCTGCAACATCCGGCGCTCGCTCCCGCAGGCTTCGGGTCAACGCAGCGAGCTGGTAATTCGCCCGGCCGTCACGCAGCGGGGGTGCGCTGTAGCGTTCCTCGAAGGCTTGCGCGTAGCGCTGCCACAGCCGTTCGGCGATTTGCTGCTCCTGCGGCGTGAGTCTTGCCGCCTTCTTGCCCGTATCCCACGTCGTGGTGTTTGCCGGGGTTGGAGGTTGTGTCTCAGAAACGGGGGGCGCGGCGAAGGCGCGTGAGCGCCTGCAGCCGCAGGCATGGCCTGCAGGATGGGCAGGTGACGCTGCGCCTGTGACGCCGTGACGGGCGTGACGTTCGGCGTCACTTCAGGCGTCACATCGTGCGTCACATGTGACGCTTCTCGCGCGTCACCCCCTTCCTCTTTCTCTTCTTCTTTATGGGGTGGGGTGTGGGGAGGGGGCGTCACACCGTGCGTCACATGTGACGCTTGTGACGCGGCGTCACGCTCGGCTTTCTGCCGGGCACGCAGGCGGCGCATGCGCTCCGCACCGCTGCTCACGCGCCGGGCCGGTGCGCTGTCGTCAAGGCGGTCGCGCACCTTGTCGAAGGCGTCCAGCGCGAATTCCGCAATGACGGGATGATACAGGCGGCCATCGCTGCAAAGAATCCAGACGCGCAGCGCCTGCTCCTTGATGCGTTTCCAGCGCTGCGGCGTGACATGGGCCAGCCAGGCCAGGGACTTGTCGTCCGCAGGCAGGCTGGCAGCGGGCACCTGCTGCCAGCTCGTCATCATCAGCGTCACCCCGGCCTTGAAAGTATGACAGTCGCTCTGGGCAATGAAATCGGAATTCAGCATCCGGGTGACGTCCAGCGGCATGTGGGGCATGGCTCGCAGGTCGCAGTTCGGCGGGGTGAGGGGTTCCATCCTCGAATCGACGAATAGATCAGGGTTCATCGCGGATGCTCCTTGGGGGAGGGTTGCGGAAAGGTCTGCTTTGCGCCCCGCGCTGTCGGCGGGCGCTGGCAAGGGTCAGGGCCGACTGGAGCCGTTGGTCAGCCCGGCGCGCGGCCTGCCCCCCTTGCGGGTCGGCTCTGGCGGCAACGTCAGTGCCGCAGGTTCGGGCGGCAAAGCCCCGAGCGCGCGCAACCAAGCATTGAACTCGTGCACTGGCACCCGTCGCGCCTTGCCGATCTTGACGGTTCGCAGTGGCGGCGCCCCCCGAAACTCAATGCACTGCGTCTTGGGGTTGATGTGATTCTCAAGTGTCTTGCTTGCAAACGGCGCACCCAGCGCCGTGCATTCAGCCAGTGTCAGGAACAGTTTTTCCATGATCGTCTCGGTCGATGCCTTGCGGCCCTACCCTGACTCTGCAGGGCGGGCCCCGTTGCCCCCTGTCGGCTATTCAAAGCCATCGACAAGGGCGAACGCCGCCCCATGCACGCGCAGCGCACAGAATTCAGGTCGGGTTGCGGTGGTGGGTCAGTGACTGGACGAGCTGAACGGATGCCCCCGCATCCGTTCCCAGTCCTTGCGGGCTTTTTCGCGCTGCGCGTCGATGTAGGCGGCGAGATCGCGCACATCGACCATCCAGGGCGCTTTCTGGCTACCCGGTTGATAGGCGGGAACGGGCAATGCCTGCCGGCAGGCGCGTTTGCATGCCTCCGCCCGCGACAGACCAAAAAGCGGCGCGATCTTCTCCAGCGGAATTTCCGCTGACCCATGCTCGGCCATGAGCAGGAACATGGTGTTCATGGCGTCGCTCCCGCGTCATCGGCATAGGCGTTCACCTGGTCGGCAAGGCCGTTGGCCCGGTGCCCGAGGTCGCGCACGACACGCGCTGCGCGCCCGACGCGCTCGGCCAGGCCAGGCACCTGGCATGATGCCAAGTCCTCCGCAACCCCGGCCAGCGACTCGCTGCACATAGCTGCAAGGCTCGCCATCGTCTGCGCCTCGTCCTGCACCAACCCGGCTGCGTCGCGCAGGGCAGCCTGCAAGGCTTGCAGGTCGGCGCTCATACTGCACCCCCGCTGCGCAGATCGTCCGCTGCCGCATCCAGCGCGTTCGCAACATCCCACGCCTGCGCCGCCGCCCGTTGCAGCGCCTGGTGTCCGTCCCCGGCCAGCCTGTCGAGGAGCGATTCCATGCCGTAGGCGTGAATCTTCGCCAGCAGGCGGCACCAGAACAGCCCATGCGGGCCGGAGCGATCTGCCACCACGGCGGCGATCAGGCGCGGGATTTCCTGGGCGAAGCGCATCTCTGCGCGCAGCCAGGGCAGCCCGTCGCCGCACAACAGCGCAGGCAACGGTTCCAACGACCGGGCGTGCGCGCTGGCCTGGTCGAGCGCCAGCATCAACGACAGGGGGATGGGTGAGGACAAGCCCGCATCGTCTGCGGGTACAGCCGGGCCGTTGCGGCCCTGCGGGGTGGTCATGGTCATGCTCCTACTTGCGGTGTCGAACCGCCGCCCCGCTTCCAAACGGGGTGAGGCGGAACCTGACGGGTTGGAAGACCGGAAGTAGGAACCGGCGAGCCTTGCGGCTCCCCGCCAGGCCCGCCCCGTGGAGCTTGCCTGACGCGCAAAACAAAGGCCGCGAGGTGCTGTCTGGTGAGACAAAACCGGCGCGGCCTGCTGCTCTGCGCCTACTTTCCGGGCTTCCAAACCCGATCTCTTGCGAGATAAATTAGACTCTAGCGAGTGTTTGCGGGGTTGTCAAGCCCTGCAAAGCCCCTCGTCCAGCCCATGCGCTTTTCTCGCATCGACTTGCTTGAATAGATCGGATAGGCCGCAAACACCATAGGGGGATTCTAAGAGTCCGCCGCGTGCGCCCCGCATCGCCTCAACTGCCGAGAGCTATACCCCTTTGGTCGCTTTGATCGCGGTGATGAACTGGCCCCGGATGTGTCGCTTCTCATCGCCGGTCAGGCGTTGTCCAGACAAAGCGGCTGACACTTTGGCGATAAACGGGCGGTCGAACTCTGGTGGGATCGTCCGCTGCGTTGTGACGTGCGTCACCAACAGCGCAAGCTGATCCTGTGTGATGGGGGCAAGCATCTCGGCAATTACCGAAGCCGCCGCTGTCTCCAGGTTGATTGCCTGGGAAGCCAGAATCGGCTTGCTGGATGGCCCCGTTTGCGCGCCAGCGGGCGGCGATGCGGTCTGAGCCGGACTGATGAGGTCAAAGTGGCTACCGAACCATGCAGAATCGAGTGCCGTTACTGAGTCCGCCTCCATCTGGAGCGATGGGCTGACATTTTTTGTGGGGTCTCCGGCTGCCAGAATATGCACTTTCACCCCGAACGATTGGGCGACTTGGAACGCGATGCGCAAGTCCTCGTCGCCAGTAACCACCACTGCGTCGGAAATCGCCCGATTCCGGGCAAGTTCGATCATGTCGGTGACGATGAGGGAGTCAACACCTTTTTGCTCTCCGGCACTATTCAGGGCACCGAGCCGGAGCTTGACGCCGGAGAGCAAAGCCAAAGCCGATTGGTCGAGGGACATGCGTGGCCCCGGCATGGCGTCATACCAATAGACGCGAAGCAGAGGAAGATTCGCAGTGGCCGCCGCTGCTTCGTGGCACAAAGCGTCCAACATCGCCCGAGGCGATTTAACCGAGACCTGCTTGCGGGTTATACGGGCATTGCCGATGCCAAAGGCGGCCTGAGCGCCAGCAGCGAAAAAATAACCGGCATCAACGAAAACTGCGTAACGATCCATCGCATACCTTCCTTTCGGAGTTGAAATAAGTAAAGCCCCTTTCGGGGCTTTGGGTAGGCTACCGCGCCAAATAAAGTAGTGGACAACGGCAGCAACACAGAAATAATACACAAAATTCGCAAAATGTCAATTCGATTGTTGTTGGGGAATCGGGCATGGCAGCACTCACAAGGGTTCAACGCTCCACCCCGCGCTGTCTGTCCATTGCCAACCCTTGCACCTGCCGCATGAGGTCGGCATAGGCCCCGCCCAGCGCCTTGCGGGTGCGGTCATTGGCTGCGGCCACGTCGCCGCCCCGCTTCTGCACCTCCTCCATGCCCTGCATCCAGTCCTGCGCCGCCCGGCTGCGTGCCTGCGGCGTCGTCGCCCGCAGCCACGCCTGCACGGCGGCATCGACTGCCCGCCATTCAGGCAGCGCAGCGGCGCCTTGATGTTTCAAGGACTTATCGCGGTCAGCCGCGGAGTTTTCCCCAGCCTGTGGGGATAACCCTGGCCCTTGCGACGCCTGCGACAAGGGCCGGTGAATCGCAACCGTCGCAGGCCGCTGCGTCGCATTGCGCGCCGCCTGCTGCTCGGCCAGCCGCGCCGCCGCATCCTGTACCACGGCCTGCAAGTCTGCATCGGCCACGGTCAGCCCCATGCGCCCGGCTTCCCGCGCCGCCCGTTCGCGGAATGCCGCGCTGCCGGTGATGGTCAGCGGCTTGTCCTGAGCGCCCCAGCCCTTGGCCTGCGCAGCGCGTAGCGCGGTGTAAATTTCGGTGTCGCTGGCCTGCGCACTGGTGGGCCTGATGCGGTCGCCCGTGTCCAGCACGCCGCCGCCGTGCTTGAGGTCCAGGCGCAGCCCCTCACGGGTGCGGCTGACCCTGCCGAACGCGGCCAGTTCGGCGGCGATCTTCTGCGCGTATCCGGCGTCAGTGAGCACCTGTCTGCGCCACGTCAACCAGTCCCGTGCCGGGGCCGGTGCCGTGATGCCGTCGCGCCGGTCGGCGGCTGTCTCGGCGTCGGCCCGGTCATCGGCTGGTGTGCGCGCCTGCTGCCGCGCCTTGGCCTGCTCATCGTGGGCCTGCAATGCGCTCTCGATGCTGCCGATCTCCTGCTCGATACGCTGCCGTTCGGCACCAGTCACGCGCCGCCGTCTGCGCCGCCCCGGTCGCGGTTCCGTGGACGGCTCCCGGTCGATAACCTTGCCCCGCCGCGCCATCGAGGTCGCCGCAAGGCCGAGACGCGGCGCTGTCTGCTCCTTGCCTGCCTGCTCGTCCAGGCTGCGGGCGTCGATGCGCGCCGCCACCCCGGCCCGTTCGAGCGCCCGGTTGGCGTGCTGCTCCCACAATTTCCGCACATCGGCCACCTCATCGGCTGCGCCTCCCAGCCCCATTTCCCTGCGCTTTTTGTCCGACAACTCAATGCTGGCCTTGTCTGCGAATCCGCCCGGCCCGATCTGCCGTGTGCTCAGCAGGATATGTGCATGGTGGTTGCGGTCATCGCCGCGTCGGCTCGGTGCATGGATGCACACGTCAGCGGCCACCCCGTAACGTCGCACCAGTTCACGCGCAAAACCATGCGCGAGTTCCTGCCGCTGCGCGGGGGTCAACTCCGCAGGCAAGGCAACTTCCCACTCACGCGCAATGCGGGCATCCTTGCGCTTCTCGGCGGCTTCCGCAGCGTTCCACAACCGCCCCCGGTCAGCCGCCCACTCCGGCGCACCATCCGGCAGGATGATGGCGCGCGATTCGATGCCCCGCTTGCGCGAGTAGTCGGCCACCTCTCCGGTGCGCTCATCGGTGAGCTTCAACCCGGCCCTGTAGGCCGCCGCTTTGATGGCCGAACGGCCCCCGCCGCGTGCAACGGGTTTGGTGGTCGCGTGATAGATCGCCATGCACATGCTCCTGTCTTTTGGAAACCGCGACGGCGCGGTTTCGGGGTGCGGGGGTATCCCCCGCCACGCTGACTTGCCCCCGGCAAGTCGTAAGCGTGCCCTTGGGGTTTTCCTGCACGCTGCCCCGCCTTGTCCGTGTCCGCAGAAAACACACCTGCGCGGGGGGTTCTTACGCTGACTCTGCGAGCCGGGCCCGCCTCGCAGAGTCAGGGTAGGGTGTCATGCAATCGACGCCTCCAAGCTGAGTCTGCAACGTGGGGACAACCAGTTGTCCCTGTCCCGCAGAGTCAGTGCATGGCGCTATGTCGCGCCGCTACTCTGGAGCCTTGCCATGTCCGCAGAAACCGAACTCAACCCACGCCAGCGCCTTGCCAAATTGCGCGCCGAACTACGTCAACTCGAAGCCGCAGAAAAGCGCCGCAATGCCCGCGCCCATGAAACCCGCCGCCGCATCCTCATCGGTGCTGCCATCATGCACAAGATCAATGCCGGAGAATGGCCGCGCGACAAACTGCTGGCGATGATGGACGGCTACCTGACCCGTGACGCCGACCGGGCCTTGTTTGACCTGCCGCGCAAGGCAGGTCAGGTCAAAGCCAGGAAACCGGCGAACCATGCGCCGCAAAAGGCCGCCGCCGTCGCCACGTCAAGCAGTGCATTGGAACGTCCAACGTGGGCGGACGGCTCAGATCGCATGCCGGACGAATCTGAGGCGGACTACATCCTGCGCAAGCACATCGAGGGGCCGCCGCAGGGCTGGGCGTGAGGTCGCCAGTCACCCCAGCTTGGCGGCAAGTTTCTGCGCCTCGATGTGGGTGTACCGCTTGAGCATCGACAGGCTCTTGTGGCCGGTCATGCTCGCCACTTCCATGATGCCGAGGCCCTTCTCGAACAGCCGGGATGTAGCTTCATGGCGCAGGTCGTGAAAGCGCAAGTCAGCAAGGAATGCAGGGTCAGGCTCGATGCCTCTGACCTTGCAGTCCGTGTCATACAACCGCCGTGCTCTGGCGAGCGTGCGCTGCCACAAGTTTTCAAACGAACCGTTCTCATGGCCGGGCTTCCATGCGAACACCTTTCCGTCGATGCGACGCGGCAAACTGTCCAAGGCGGCAAGCGCCCGGCTCGACAGCGCCACAGTGCGGCTCTGCCCGTTCTTGGTGTCAACCAGGTGAGCCGTGCGGGCCTGTATGTCGATGTGCTCCCAGCGCAGTTGCAGTAACTCGCCAAGGCGCATGCTGGTCTCTACGGCCAGGGTAATAAGTTCGCGCACGCCGACAGCCCGCGCTGCGTCGGCTGCGCGCAGCAGTGCATCCAGTTCGCCCGGTCGCAGCCGCCGATCTCTGGCCTTGCTGCCCGATGGCTTGCGCACCACGCGGGCCGGGTTGCCGGTCGGCAAGGCCATGCCGAGTTCCTGCTCGGCAAACCGCAGGAGCCGTGACATGAGGTTGAGGCTGTGGGTCACGCTCTGCGCCGACAACTTCTCGGCCAGCAGATCGTCCCGCCACTTCGCCAGGTCAACCGGGCGAATCTGCGCGACATACACCCTGCCCCAGCGTGCCGCAATCTGCCTGAGTCGGCTTTCCAGGGGGGCGCGACTGGATGCCTTGTAGGTGCCTAGTATGCTGACCTGAAACCGCTCGATCACCTCACCCAAGGTGGTGCGCTGCGCCGTGGTGTCGAGCACGCTGACATTGCCGCGCTGGAGTTCACGCTCGATCGCCGTAGCCCACGCCTGCGCATCGGCCTTGAGGGCGAACGTCCGCGATATGGACGGCAAGCCCCGCCGCCTGATCTGCACGCGCCATCCGTTGGTTCGCTGTTCGAAGTGGGCCATGCGGCATTCCCCCTAGATTCCCCCTGAACGCTCTTGCAAACTTGAAAAACCTAGCATTCATGCGGGCTGCGAGCCTAATATAGTTTGCACTCCGAAGCCAAGGGTCGCTGGTTCGATCCCAGCCGGGCGCGCCACGGTCTCGTGGCACGTCATTGCGCGCCGCGCTGCAGCCAATCGACGATCGGCTGCCACTGCTCCAGGTCTTTGGCCGTCTGGCTGGCGGGCAGATCCCACAGCGTGAGTCCATGCGCGGCCATTTGCGGGTACAGCGTGGTTTGGCGTAGCGCGCCGATCATCGGCAAGCCGCTCTGGCTGACGAAAGCCTGCAACTGCTCGGCCGCGTGCGTGCGCGGATCGATGCGCACGCCGACCAGCGCCAGACCGAAACCGTGTTTTTCGTGGGCATCGCGCAGCCTTGCGACGAAATCCTGCGTGGCGTAGATGTCGAAAATCGACGCTGACAGCGGCACCAGCACCTTGTCGGCTTGACGCAGGACGTCGTTCAACCGCCAGCCGTGCAGCCCTGCCGAGGTGTCGATCACCGCATGCGTCGTTCCCTTGGGGGGTTTGGCGATGTAGTCGTGGCTCATGTCCCAGGTGTCGATGCGCGGCAGCGCCGGGTCGCGCAGCGACAGCCACAGCCTGGCTGACTCCTGCCGGTCGGAATCGCCGAGCAGGACCTGATGTCCACGGTGGGCAAAGTACCCGGCGATCTGGGTGGACAGGGTGGTTTTGCCCACCCCGCCCTTGGGATTGGCGACGACGATGACCGGCATGGCGCGACCTCTGCGTTTGGGAAGACGTGTGACGCACAAATTACCAGAAGCCGCCGGCCAATACCATGTCGCCTGTCGCCATCGGCCACACCGGACACGCGCCCGCGGGTCCGCCGCGGCCGAGCGGGGCGCGCAGGGGCTCTGTCACGAGCGGGCGATGGCGGGTGCGTTCACACCGTCTCAGCCGCGACGCTGCCGCACCGCTTCGTACAGGCACACCCCCGTCGCGACCGAGACGTTGAGGCTTTCGACGGCGCCGAGCATCGGAATGCGCAGCAACTGGTCGCAGGTTTCGCGCACCAGCCGGCGCATCCCCGACCCTTCGGCGCCCATCACCAGCACCGCCGCCTGCCGCCAGTCGGCGGCGTAGACGTCGTCGGTGGCGCTTTCGTCGGTGCCCATGACCCACAGCCCGCGTTCCTGCAGCTCGCCCAGGCTGCGCACCAGGTTGGTCACCATCACATACGGCACGGTTTCGGCCGCACCGCTGGCCACACGCGCCACCGTCGGGTTGATGCCGACGGCGCGGTCTTTGGGGGCGATCACCAGATGCACCCCGGCGGCATCGGCGGTGCGCAGAATCGCGCCCAGGTTGTGCGGGTCGGTCACGCCGTCGAGCGCCAGCACCAGCGGCGCCCCCTGCACACCGTCGAGCACGGCGTGCACGTCGTGCGCCTGCGGGCGATCCTCCACCTGTGCCACCACGCCCTGATGCCTGTCGGTGCCGGCCAGCGCGGTCAGACGCTCTGCAGGCAGCGCGCTGACCTGCACCCCGGCGGCCTGCGCCTTGCGCAAAAACTGCTGCATGCGTGCGTCGCGACGCGCGGCATCGACATAGACCGCATGCACCGAAGCCGGCGCGGCGCGCAGCCGGGCGCCGACGGCGTGAAAGCCGTACAGCGGTTTCATGCGGCCTCCCGCTGCGGCCGTTCGCTCAGCCGCCCGGCGTGCAGCGTGCAGATGCGGTCACAGCGCGCGGCCAGGGCCGCATCGTGCGTCACCAGCAGCAGTGTGGCCCCAGTCTGCGCGCTCAGGCGGAACATCAAATCGACCACGCGCCCGCCGGTGGCGGCGTCGAGGTTGCCCGTGGGCTCGTCGGCGAGCACCAGCCGCGGACTGCCGACGAAGGCACGTGCCAGCGCCACGCGCTGCTGCTCACCGCCGGACAGCAGCGCCGGGCGGTGATGCAGGCGCTGCCCCAGGCCGACGGCGTGCAGCAGCGTCGTGGCCAGGTCCACCGCGCCGTGCGCCCGGCCGGAGATCTCCAGCGGCAACATCACGTTTTCCAACGCGGTGTAGTGGTCGATGAGTTGAAAGTTCTGGAAGACGAAGCCGATTTTTTGCGCGCGCAGATCGGCACGGCCGTTTTCGTCCAGGCTGGCGAGATCGACGCCGTCGATCCACACCCGCCCGGTGCTGGGCAGGTCCAGCCCGGCGAGCAGGGCCAGCAGCGTCGATTTGCCCGAGCCAGACGCACCGGTGATGGCCACCGTCTGCCCGGCGGGCACGCGCAGGTCGACCCCGGCGAGAATGGTCAGGGCGTCGCCGGCGTCGGCCACGGTCTTGCCCAGATCCTGCGCGACAATCACATCGACCGTCATGGAAGCCCTGTCATGGAAGTGGAAAACAAGTCCGCGATTGTAGAAACCCGGCCCGGCGCGCCGCGGCGCAAGGTTTTGGCGCTGCTGGCTACTGCTGTGCTGCTGCCGCGCGCGCATGCCGCCGCGCCGAGGCCCCCGCTGCTGCTCGTCGTCGGCGACAGTCTGTCGGCCGGATACGGGCTGGAAACCGGCAAAGGCTGGGTCGATCTGCTGCGCCAGCGGCTGCACGCGCACCATCCGCGCTGGACGGTGGTCAACGCCAGCATCAGCGGCGACACCACTGCGGGCGGTCTGGCGCGGCTGCCTGCGCTGCTCGAACGCGACCGGCCACAGGTCGTGATCATCGAGCTCGGCGGCAACGACGCCCTGCGCGGCCTGTCGCTGGAGCAAACCGCCGACAATCTGTCGCAGATGGTGGCGTTGTGCAAAAAAGCCGGTGCCCAGGTGCTGCTCGTGGGCATGCAGATTCCGCCGAACTATGGGCCGACGTACACCGCGCGCTTCGCCGCCGTGTTTCCCGCCGTGGCCAAGGCGCAGCACGTGGCGCTGGTGCCGTTTCTGCTGGCCGGCGTGGTGGCCCACCCGGACTGGTTCCAGGCGGACAACATCCACCCTACGGCGCAGGCGCAGCCGGTGATGCTCGACACCGTCTGGCCGCATCTGCAACCGCTGCTGCACGCCGCAGGCAAAGGCCGGCGATGAACCCGCGGTCGATCGACGCCAGCGCGGCGCTGCAGGCCCTGTCCACCTTCAGCGCCGTCATCGATGTGCGCACGCCGTCGGAGTTTGCCCTGGACCACCTGCCGGGAGCGCAGAACTGGCCGGTGCTCGACGACGCGCAGCGCGCCGAAATCGGCACGCTGTACGCGCAGGTCGATCCGTTCACCGCCAACAAGCGCGGCGCGGCGCTGATCGCGCGCAACATCGCGCGACATCTCGACATGCACACGGGGCCACTGCCCAAGTCCTGGTCACCGCTGGTGTATTGCTGGCGCGGCGGCAACCGCTCGGGGGCGCTGGCGCACATCCTGGCGCGCATCGGGTTTTCCGTCACCGTGGTGCAGGGCGGCTACCGGGCGCTGCGCCGGGCGCTGCGCGCGCAGCTGGAGCAACTGCCGGCGACCCTGCAGTTCCATGTGGTCTGTGGCCGCACCGGCTGCGGCAAAAGCCGGCTGCTGCATGCACTGAGCGAGGCCGGCGCGCAGGTGCTCGATCTGGAAGCGCTGGCGCAGCACCGCGGCTCGGTGCTCGGTCTGGAACCGGGCACGCAGCAGCCGTCGCAAAAGCTGTTCGAATCGCGGCTCTGGGCGGTGCTGCGTGGTTTCGATCCGCAGCGCCCGGTGTACGTCGAGGCCGAAAGCAAAAAAATCGGCGCGCTGCAGGTGCCCGACGCGCTGATGGCGCGAATCCGCCAAGGCCGCTGCCTTGCGCTCGAACTCGATCTGCCGCTGCGCGTGCAATTGCTGCTGCGCGACTATGCCGCGCTCGGCGCCGACCGCGAATTGCTGCGGCAGCGGCTGCACGCCCTGCGCGAGTTGCGCGGCGCGCAGGCCGTGGATCGCTGGCAGCAGCTCGTCACCGCCGGGCAGTTGGACACCTTCACCGCCGAAATCCTGCAACAGCATTACGACCCGAGTTACCAGCGGTCGATGTCGCGCAATTTCCAACACTTCGATGGTGCGCTACGGCTAGAGCTGGACGGCATCGACGCGCCAGCGTTCGCGCGTGCGGCGCAGCGCGTCCTGACGCTGGCGCAGGCGTGGCCGCCCACCGCGGCGCAGCCGCAGACACCGCGCGCAGCGGCTCCCGGCTGAGCGAGCTCGGCGGGCAGGCAGATGACGGGGCGGATGCCGGCTCAGACGCAGCCGGCGGCGTACTGCGGCTGCGTCGGCGACGGCTCCAGCGCCGCGGCGGACAAACGCGCCTGCCGTGCGCGGGCAAACAACTGCGCCGCCGGCAGCGAAGACAGCAGCCGGGCATCGCTGAGCACCTGCCGCCACAGCCTGCCGCCGGGTTGGCCTTTCCACAAATTGAGCATGTGGCGGGTGATGGCCTGCGGGTGCAGTCCCCTGCCCTGCCACTGCGCGATGTAGTCACACATCGCCTCTTCCACGTCTTCCCGCTGCAGCGGCGGGCGTGCAGCATCGCCGAAGTACAGCGCGTCCCACGATGCCATCGTCCACGGGTCGTGATACGCGGCGCGACCGATCATCACCGCGTCGGCCAGCTGCAGCCCGGCGTCGATGTCCGCAAGGGTTTTCAGCCCGCCGTTGAGAACGAAACGCAGCGTGGGAAAGTCGCGCCTGAGCTGCTGCACGAACTCGGGGCGCAGCGGGGGGATGTCGCGGTTGTCCTTCGGACTCAGGCCGTCGAGCCAGGCCGAGCGGGCGTGGACGATGAAGGTGCTGCAGCCGCCCTGCGCCACGGTGCCGACAAAATCGCGCACGAAGGCGTAGCTGTCCTGGTGGTCGATGCCGATACGGTGCTTGACGGTCACGGCAACCTCCCCCTGCAGCGCATCGTTCATCGCGCGCACGGCGTCGCGCACCAGCGCCGGCTCGGCCATGAGGCAGGCGCCAAACGCCCCACGCTGCACCCGCGGGCTGGGACAGCCGCAATTCAGGTTGATTTCGTCATACCCCCATTGCTTGCCCAGAAGGGCGCAGCGGGCCAGATCGCCCGGCTCGCTGCCACCAAGCTGCAGCGCCAGCGGGTGCTCCGCCGCGGAGTAGTCCAGATGCCGCGCCACGTCGCCGTACAGCAAGGCCCCGGTGGTGACCATTTCGGTGTACAGCAGGGTACGGCGGGTGATGAGGCGATGAAAAAACCGGCAGTGCCGGTCGGTCCAGTCGAGCATCGGCGCGACTGCAATCTTGTGCAACATGCTTGGGTGGAATTTCAAAATCTGGCGCGCACCTGGCGCAGGCCCTGCAGCATGGCCTGCCGGATCTGCCGGTCGAACAGCAAGATCAAGATGCCGTAAACCGCAACGCCGACGGTGATCTGCGCAAACAGCCTGACCGTGGCATTCTCCGGCTGTGTGGCCACCACGGCGACGTACATGACGATGGAAAATGTGCCGAACCTGGCCAGATCGGTCCAAGGAATCCTGACCCGGATGACCTTGCGGCCATAATATGCAGCTAGCAAAGTATAAACCATATAGCTGACCAGCGCGGCGAACGCCGCGCCTTCGATGCCAAACGGCTTGACCAGCAGCGCGGTCAGCGTCAGGTTCACCGCGGCTGCGGTCAGTACCGAATACATCACCACCTTGGTCAGTTTGTTGATATAAATGCCGGCGCTGAAAATCGGTGTCCCCCCGGATACCAGCATGCCGCCGACGATGAACACGATCAATTCCGTACTCACGGCGTATTTCGACGACGCCAGCAGACGCAGCAATTCCGGGCCGACCGCGGCCATCCCGGCCAAAATCGGCAAAGCCAGCGCGAGATAATATTTGAGCGCCTGCTGGATGAACTCGACGGTTTTATCCCGCCCCTGCTGTTCCCACATTCTGAAATACATCGGCACCACGGCCTGGGCGAACGACGCGGTCAATACCCCCTGCAAATAATCGCTGAAATTGAACGCCGCGGAAAATGCCCCCAAAGGTTCCGGCCCGAGCTCATAGTTGATGATGTAACGTCCGCCCATATTCAGCAGCAGCATGGACAATTCGCTCGCCAACAGCGGCAGGCCAAAAATCAGCATCGACCAGAACAGCGGTTTGTCGAACTGGCGGATGTCGAACACATGCTGCCGCGCGTAGTAAACGACGATCACCGCCACCGCGGCCAGCTCGCCGACGATCGAGGAAACAAAAAACCCCTCGAGCGTGCGCGAGACATAAAACAGCACCAGCAGGATCAATCCCAGGCCGAGATATTTCCGTGCCGTCAGATAGATGCTGTAAATTCCGCTTTTCTGCTGCGCACGCAGCAAATTGCACAGCGCGCTGTCGACCACCCGGATGAAAATCAGCGGCGACGCGATCACGATCAGATATTTGGTCTGCGCGTTGGCCAGCCAGGCCGTCGGCAGGACGTCGATCAGGCCGACGCTGAGCAGGGTCACGGCCAGGCCCACTCCGATCATGCCGAACAGCACCGTAGAAAAAAACTGCTGCGGCGTGTTTTGCCGCGTTCCGGCCTCGACCTCGCTGTAATACCGCACCACCGAATGTTGCAGCCCGAGTTTGCCCACCCCGACCAGAAACAGAATGGTCGACGTCACCAGCGCCAACGTGCCGTATTCGGCCACGGAAAATATCCGGGTCAGCACGGGAAACGACACGATACTCGCCAGCATGACCAGTATGCTGCCGATGGTGTAGTTCGACGTGTGCTGAAACAAACGCGCCAGGACGCCACGTTTTTCGCTCTGCGTCACCGGTTTGAATCCCTCACTGACATGCATGGCGGTGCTGGTGGATAGGAACGGCTCGCGCTCAGGTTTTGCTGTAGATCGCCAGCAGCGATTCGAGCACCCGGCTGGTGGAAAAATGGCGCTCGACGAATCGTCTGGCGGCCGCGCCCATGCGTTCGCGCGCCGGCGGGTCGAACGCCAGTTTGCCGAGCGCCTCGGCCAGCGCCTGCGGGTCGTTGGGGGGAACGAGCAGGCCATTGTCGCCATCGACGATGACGTCTTCATGCCCACTCACCCGGGTGACCACGGCGGGCAGCGCGCTGGCCATGGCTTCGAGCACGGCGTTGGGCAGGCCCTCCTGGTGCGACGCTTGAACGTACACATTGCCCGTGGCCAACAGCGCCGGCACGTCGGTCACCAGACCGGGAAAACGCACGCTGGCGTCGATGCCGAGGGTTTTGGCCAGGGCCCTCAGCCGCGGCGTTTCCGGGCCGTCACCTGCCAGGGTCAGCGTCGCGCCGTCAGGCAGGCGCGCCGCCGCCCACGCGCGCAACAATACATCCAGACCCTTGACCGGCACATGCCGGCCGACGAACACGGCGTGCAGCGTGGACTGATCCCGCTGCCCGGGGGGCTGGAAGCGACGCACATCGACAGCGTTGGGCACCAGATGCAGCCGCTGCGGCGCGAACCCGGCATCGGCCATGATGCCCGCGGTGCGCTGGCTGATGCACTGAAAGCCGTCGAGCCGCTGTGCGCCCCGGCGCAACAGCCGGTGCACCACGCGGTGGCGCAGCGTCGGGTCGAGAACGCCCCCCTGGAATTCGGCCGCCCCCGAGACCTTGACGATCACCCGCGGTTTCAGCCAGGGTTTGAACCAGCCTGCAGCACCGGCAAGGTTGTGCATCATGTGGATGTGGATCGCGTCGTAGGCGTGCTGATGGCGCAGCAACCACCAGCCAAAGCGCAGGTTCAGCAGCATCGCGCCCAGCCCTTTGACCCGCGGATACGGCAGACGCGTGACGCCCACGCCATCGACGGTATCGCGCACCGGCAATGAACGGTCGAGCTGCGGCACCAGGACGTGGACGTGGTGCCCGGCAGCAGCAAACGCCGCACTGAGCAGCCTGGCCTGCATTTCGGCGCCGCCGGTGGCCGGATAACGCCCGTCCACGACCATCAGCACACGCAGGGGATGCCGCTGCGGCGCGG
>Ga0315298_1000596_pt1 | contig 70003 bp, 59 predicted proteins | sample WHS_1_MG_FD_203077 | JGI IMG/M metagenome (GOLD analysis project Ga0315298, IMG submission 203077) | Extremophilic microbial mat communities from Washburn Hot Springs, YNP, Wyoming, USA - WHS_1_MG | ecosystem: Environmental > Aquatic > Thermal springs > Hot (42-90C) | place: USA: Wyoming...
ATGAAAAATCCATATTACGAGAAGGAGAAGTTATTTTTAAAGTATTAAGGTTAACACTATTGGTATAGAAAAAGAATTGGCCGATAAAGCAACGCCGACGGGTTTTCTTTCGGTTACCTTTCTTTTGGCCGGACAAAAGAAAGGTAACAATTGGTTTCCCCTTGACCCTGCTCAGGGCATGCTTTTTTGGTTACTTTTTCTTTGTTGCTGGAGACAAAGAAAAAGTAACATTCCAACCACAAATGTTGTGGTGTAATAACTGTCCGATAAAGCGGTGTCGGCGACTCTTTTCCCTCGACTTCGCTCGGGACATGCTTTGCACACTTTCTTTCTGGTCGTTCAGAAAGAAAGTGTGAAGGGTTTCCCCTGCTTTTCCCTAAAAAGCAGTAAACTCTTTCTTTTGGCCGTTCAAAAGAAAGTGAACCAAAAGCATGCCCTGAGGCAAAGCCGAAGGGGATGTGGTCGTTGAGGGCGTTGCCAGCTGATTTTATTGAATCTTCACAAAAACTTCCAAAAGAACACTTTCTAACATATTGCTATTAAAAAAATTACAAATATGCTTTTTCCCAGAAGTCCAATTTTTTATAAAATCAACAGGCAAGTGACAGGACGCTGAATGTTTTCTTTAAGGAATTGCTTCACTATGGCGCATTTATTTAGCTATAACCATATAATCTATTTCTTCTGTATAGCAATATCGTCTTTAGCCATTTGCTCCTTTTGTTCAACTATTTCTGCTATACAAAACTTATCCTTTATTTCCACTATTTTTACCTTTCCTATTTCTTTATCCTCACTACCAAGGCTTTCTCCTATATCCGGATCAATCAATTCCTCTCCTTTTCGCATTACGATAAAAGTTTGCCCTGTTGAAATCCCGGAATCCTTACCAAGGTTTATATATACCTTTTTCCCATCAATTTTCATTATCTTCCCTTCAACAGGTTGCCCCTCAAAAATTTTAGAAATTTTATCCACCAGGTTGTTAACACATTTCTTTGTCGCTTTGCCAATAATAGTTTCATCAAAACCCTTTGAACCGAACTCAAGTTCCGTAGGAAGGATATCCGCATTATCAACACTTACTCCTGTAGCAGTTTCTTCTCCTTTACCATCCTCAGCAGCTATGATTCTACTGCTTTCAACATTAATAATCCTTACATCGGTTGCCACTCTGGCGGTTAATGTATCCACACTTATGCCAAAGGCTTTTGCTCTTTCAGTTTTCTGTCCAAACTGATTAACACTACCAACAACAATATACTGAACACCGAGAATTTTCCCAAGTTTAGCAGCACTCTCTGGTGTAACCAAACCTGTTAACCCGAGTTTTTGTTCCTTAATAATCGCTTCCATCTTCTGTCTCTCAAAAACATCAAATTTACCGGACTTAACCAATGCTGTGGCAAGCATGTCCGCTATACCTTCACCTATTTCCCAGTGTCCATAAGTACTCCCTGTCTTGTTTTCAAAATCAATTATGGCAATTCTTGGCTTTTTTGCATAAAGAAACAAAGGTAAAAACAACAGCACAATAAAAATAATCTTTGTTTTCATATTATCCTCCGTATATATACTTCATTATATATTAAACTTGATATTTAATAAAATCAAAACTTTTTGTTATTTTAAAAATATTTAAGTATAATCTGAATGCATAAATCTTTTATTATAAAGGGGAAAATATGAATATCATTGTTAACCACCTGGGCTTTCGACCACAGAATACAGAAAAAAAGGCAATTATCTGGGGAAAAGAAAAATTTACCGAATTTCAGATAGTTTATCTTACAGAGATGGGTTATAATGAAATTGGCCCAAATTCCAGAGAAAACTCTATTATTTACCGTGGAAAATTACAGGAGAAGGATTTTGTATGGGGAAAATATTTTATAGCCGATTTTTCAGATTTAAAAACCCCCGGTTTTTTTCTAATCACCTTAAATAACCAATATAATTCTGTACCTTTTCAGATTAGAGATGATATCTATTCCAGAACGCTTAGAAAGGCTTTTGAATATATACATATTCAGCGATGTGGACAGGCTGTTCCAAACTACCATGGCCCCTGTCATCTTGATGATGCAATCAGACGGGATACTGGAGAATATGTGGATACAGTGGGAGGATGGCATGACGCTGGAGATCTACGAAAATGGATGGAACATACACTATTACTAGGGATTGCAATAAATATACTAAAGAAATATGTTGACCCCGACTGGAGGACCTTTAACATAAAAGAGGGGGATTTACTGGATGAATTAAGATGGGGAAATCAATACTTTTTAAAAATGCTTTCCCCTGAAGGGCAGGTATGGAATGATGTTGCAGCTGGAATTGATGGGGATAATAGTGACAATCACTGGACAGACAATATAGTAGGTACAAAGGATGATAGACATATAAATACCTTCTTCAATCCCGTTGTACAATGGGAATTTATATATATGGAATCCTTAACAAGCGCTACTTTTAAAGAAACTGATCCCTACTATTCCAGAATATGCCTCCAATCAGCTTTGAAGGCTTATGAGTTTGTAAAAGCATATGAAAACAAAAGGACAGTTGAAATAGCATGGGCAATACTGGCTTTAAAAGAATTATACACCATTACAGGAAATAAAGAATTATTCCCGCGGCTTGAAAAAGAAACTCGAACTCTTCTTTCCTTACAGGAAACTGAATACATGTTCGGGCAGGATAAAGTAAAAGGCTTCTGGTATTATGATTTAGAAAAGAATACTTTCTATAAAACTGCCCGGGATTCCGGAATTCCCATTGTGGCTTTAATCGAGGTATCAACTATTTTTGAGAAGGATTATGGCTTAAAAGAAGCCTGCATCAATGCGGTGAAGAATCATTGTTTGTTTTATATTAAACCATTGTCTTCTCTAAGCCCATTTGGAATTATACCATATTCTCTATTCAACAAAGAAGAAACTTTAAATGGAGATGTATTTCGACCTATAGAAGGGGAGCTTTATTACAGATTCTTTCCGGAAGTCACGGGCAAATGCGCCTTTGGAACTTCATCTCATTTATTATCGTACGCTGTAGGACTTAAGCTCGCTTCGGATATACTAAATGAAAGTGAATGGGAAATTATCGGCAGAAAGCAATTAGAATGGGTCATGGGGGCAAACACTGAAAATGCCTGTTTAATGACAGGGGAGGGAATTAACAACCCCTATCCACATTCAAGATTTCTTGGACTTATCCCCGGCGGAATTATGAATGGTATAGCCGGAACAGAAGAGGACTTACCGTTGCTTGATAAAAGCTATAGTATGGACTGGAGAACAACAGAATACTGGAGCCCTCATGTGGCTTTTTATATATGGTTTGTGTCATTGATTTCAAAAGGAGAGAAAATAGATAAGATGCCTTAATATATGATTTTGTTTGACTTTAGATAAACCTCTGCTTATAATTAATTCGTCCTGAGAAGATGGTTTTCTGTCTTCAAGGGTTCATCTTCAATCTAATCCAGAGGAGGTTCTGATGGAGAAGAGATTTGGTGTTATTGCAGTTCTTCTTTTCAATCGAAAACATGTTCAAAAGCTAAATTCGATTTTTTCTTCTCATGAAGATATTATAATCGGCAGAATGGGCTTACCTATGCGAGACAAAGGGCTTCATATTATCTCCCTGATAGTTGAAGGTGATACCGACAGGATTGGTTCCCTTACAGGAAAAGTTGGCCGTCTTGAGGGAATTCAGGTTAAATCGGTTTTAACTAAATACAGGGAGGAAACAAAAAATGAAAAGCCCGGCAAAGTATCTAAAAACTAATTTTATTGATAGAGACAAACTATACGAATTAGCCTTTGGTAAAGAACCTGACGATTCAACTGTAGATAATGTTCTGAATAAGGCTCTAAAACTCAAAGGGCTCGATTTAAAAGAAGCCTCTGTTCTCCTTCAAATAAAAAAGCCCCATCAGCTCAAGAAACTTCTGCAAACTGCGAATATAGTAAAGCAGCAGATTTATGGGAATAGACTTGTACTTTTTGCTCCGCTATACATAGGAAATCAATGTTCAAATAACTGCTTATATTGCGCTTTTCGCCGTGATAATAAAACCCTTAAAAGGGCTAACTTAACAATCCCACAGATCGAACAGGAGGTAAAAACACTTCTTGAGCAGGGTCACAAAAGATTATTAATGCTCTGCGGGGAAACTGAAGAACTTCCATTTGATTATTTTCTTGAAGCAATAAGAACTGCATACAGAGTAAGGGTTGGGAATTCATACGTTCGCCGTATAAATGTAGAAATTGCCCCCGTTGAAGTGGAAGATTTTGCAAGACTTAAAGCGGAGAAAATTGGTACCTATGTATGTTTTCAGGAGACCTATGATCAGGAACTCTACAAAAAATATCATCCATCTGGTAAGAAAGCGGATTACGAATATCGTTTGTTTGCTATGGACAGGGCTATGTTAGGTGGAATTGATGATGTGGGAATTGGTGCCTTGTTTGGTCTTGCAGATTATAGATTTGAGGTTCTGGCTCTGATGGAACACGCCGGTCATCTCGAAAAAGTTTTTGGCTGTGGTTGTCACACTGTAAGTGTTCCAAGAATTGAGCCTGCAGAAGGAGCTCCTCTTTCTAGAAATGTACCATATCCGGTCAGTGATGAAGATTTCAAAAAGCTTGTCGCAGTAATAAGGGTATCATTGCCTTATACCGGCATAATCCTCTCCACACGCGAAAGTGAAGCCCTTCGCACAGAGTTATTCCATTATGGTGTAAGTCAAATTTCTGCGGGGTCGCGTACAAATCCAGGGGCTTACTCAAGCCATGACAATACCAATACAGGAAGCCAATTTTCGCTTGGTGATCATCGCTCCCTTGATGAGGTTATTTCTGCTTTGATTGATGATGAATATATTCCATCCTTCTGTACTGGATGTTATCGCAAGGGCCGCGTTGGACAGGATTTCATGGATCTTGCAAAACCTGGACTTATAAAGCAATTTTGCTTTCCAAATGCTGTCTTTACATTTAAAGAATACCTTGATGACTATGCTTCGCCAGAAACAAAGGCAAAGGGCTATAGATTAATAGAAAAACTCTTAAACCAAGCAGAAAACAAAACTCTTCGTTCAAGAATGGAAGAAGTGCTTTCAAGAATTGGCAATGGGGAAAGGGATGTTTATTTCTAATCAAGCGACAGCAATGGTGGTATATAGAAAATGAAAAGTGTTGACTTTTTATACTCAGACACTTTGTACAAATCTCCTCTCTATAAAAAATACTATAAAATTATCGATTTTTACAGAAAAGCCTCTCTTGAAGAACTTTCAAAAAACGCCGACACGGTTTGTAGAGAAAATTATGGTAACAAAGTGTTCCTCCGCGGTTTAATAGAATTTTCAAACTACTGCTCCATGGATTGTCTCTACTGCGGAATACGAAAATCCAATACAAAAGTAGAAAGGTATCGTTTAACAGAAGAAGAAATACTTAGCACCGTTAAAATGGGGTTTAAGATTGGATTTAGAACCTTTGTCCTTCAGAGTGGAGAGGATAGTTTTTTTAGCACAAAGATAATGGCGGGAATAATAGAAAAAATAAAAAATATAACAGGAGGGGGAGCAGCAATAACCCTTTCCTGTGGTATTCGCCCAAAATCAGATTATAGAATATTTAAAAATGCAGGAGCTGATAGGTATTTGCTTCGTTTCGAGACTTCAGAGCCTGCATTACATCACTACCTGAGAAATGGTATCCCGTTGGAAAATAGACTTAAGGCTCTTTACGACCTTAAAGAACTCGGTTATGAAACCGGATCGGGATATATGCTCGGGCTTCCAGGAGAAACAGAAGAAATTAGAATAAAAAATGCTTTGCTATGTGTAGAGCTTGAACTGGATATGATTGGAATAGGCCCATTTATCCCGCATCCTGATACACCTCTTGCAAATGAAAAAAAAGAATCCCTGGAACTGACACTACGAGCAACATCTCTACTAAGACTTCTTCTGCCAAAGTCAAACATTCCTGCAACCACAGCAGCGGGAAGTATCAGCCCCAATGGAAGGGAAAGAATGCTTGCCGCCGGCGCAAATGTGCTTATGCCAAATCTTACACCTACTGCTTATAAGAAAAACTATCTGCTTTATCCTGGAAAAATTTGCATCGATGAGGACGGAGAGAAATGTATTTCCTGCTTAAGTTTCCGTCTGAATAGTATTGGAAAGGACATTTGCTTTGAGCGGGGTGACTCTATAAAATACAGGGAGGGTAAAAAGCTTGCTTAGAGAAGATAGAACATACTTTGGAAATGAAACAAAGAAGGCCATGCAAAATTTTGGAGAAGGACATTTACCCCGTGAAATTATAAGAGCCTACGGTGAAGTAAAGAAGGCCTGCCTCTTTGCAATCCAGGATTACGAAAATAGATGGGGAAAAGAGGTTTTTGAAAGTATACTGCAGGCAACCGACGAAGTTATAAACGGCTTTTTGGACTCTTCATTTCCCATTCCATTTGAGCAGGGTGGAGCAGGCACGAGTATAAACATGAATATGAATGAGGTAATAGCTTCCAGAGCCAGAGAAATTCTAAATGAAAAAGGATATGCACGCGAAGTAATAGATCCAATTGAGGATATAAACAGATACCAATCTACAAACGACACTTTTCCTACAGCAGTTACCGTGATGCTATACCGATGGTTACTGGAGATAGAAAGACTGGTGATAAACCTACAAGAAAGACTTATAAGGCTTGAAAACAAATATGGCAGTATACTTATTACTGGAAGAACAGAAATGCAGGATGCCCTACCAATGACATTAGGGCAAATCTTTGCTTCGTGGGCAGGAGCTGCTGAAAGGGATAGGTGGAGACTTCATAAACTTAAAGAACGCATCCGTACCATAGCCCTGGGAGGAACCGCCGTTGGAAGTTGCTTTTTTGCCCCACAGGAGTATATCTTCCTTGCAGAAAAATATCTTCGTCAGATAACAGGGTTACCACTATCAAGGAGCCAGAATCTTACAGATGAAATTTCCAACCAGGACAAATGGGCAGAACTCGCAAATGGATATAGTCTCTGTGCTCAAGATCTTTTTAAAATCACAGGAGATTTTCTTATTTATACCTCTTCATTTGTTGGTGAGATAAAACATCCCGAGCTCCAATATGGTTCAACAATAATGGCGGCAAAAACAAACCCTGTAATACTTGAGTTTGTCCATGGTATTAGCATAAGTATTATTCACGATGGCGAAAAGGTATGCGAATATTCTCGAAATGGACAGCTACAGTTAAACGCATTTTTACCATTTTTAGCACAGACAATGCTAAGGATATGTATGGATCTCAAAAAAGCCATTGAAGCATTCCTTGATAAATTTCTTGAAAGAATAGACATAGCCCATGAAAAAATTGAAGAGAATTTAATACATTCAAATGTACTGCTTAATACACTTGTTCCGGAATTAGGCTATAATAAGGTAAAAGAAATATATATGGCTATAAAAAATAAAAAACCAAAAAATCTTGAAGAATATAAAGAGTTAATAATAGAACACTCTGGCATAGGAAAAGAAAAACTTGATGCATATTTTGATCCGTTCTATTCTACAGGTTCTATGAAGAAATAAATTTTTAAATTACAAACCTCATCTCAGCAACCACAAAGTCTTTCTGCGATGCATTTGAAATTGAAAATTTTGCTTCAATTCCCTTTTGCTTAAATTCTTCTACAAGAAAATTCACCATAGGTAGCCCGATTCCTGCAGAAAGACTTCTCTCTGAATAACCATTGAAAAAATAACTTAGAGATTTATCCTGAACTTCAAGTCTTGTTAGATCCTGAATATTTCTCTGAGCCTCTTCACTGAGTTGGCCATGGTTGGTAACTGCAATCTTTACAACCATGAAAGAATTTCCACTATCATCTTTAGACTCTTCAATAAACCATCCACAGCGGATAAAAATGTTTTTCTGTTTCAACCTCTGGACAATATCCCTCAATATTCCCGGGTCAGAAAGCTTTCCAAGAATCTCTTCCTCCTTAATATGAGGGAACATTTCTCTTAAAACAATTTTTTCATTTTCTTTTTGCGCATTTTCGATTACCTCAAAAAGCGGAATACCCATACCTTCTATAATATCTGAAAGATAATAATACTTTGCCACAACATTGCTAACTGTAGAAATCCATTGCATATGATACTTTTCTTCCTGCATATAAATAATCTCAAATATTCGTTTGTCCATATGCGTAAATATTTGATTCACAAAACCCTGAACCCTTTTTTCCTTCTCGTTAAGTTCACGATCAGGAACATTCTGTATGGTAAGTGTAAACAATTCCGCAATAATTACCTGTTGTGTTATATTGTCTAAAAACTCGTTTTTCTTGATCTCAAAGGCTTTTTGATCTATTTCCCCATGGTGACTTTTAAATGTTTCATAATTATCAACACTCAGTAATGCTCTAAGTTGCTGGTTTACCTTAAGGTAAAGAGCATTGTACATTGCAAGCTTGTTTAAATTTATAACCTCCTGCCTTGCTCCGCTTTCAAGGAGATGATGACTCTCAAGGAAAAATCCCCGGATTGTACCATTAATAATTTCCTTCGCCAGGGCAAAATAAGTTCTATCAATCATCGGGGTAATCTTTTTATCCCTTATAAGGTAAACATTCTGAAGGATAGTTTGATTAATTTCATTTTCCATAATTTTATTTATATCTAAAACAAAATTTTTTGTGGCTTATGTTAATTTGAATTTAAATTCTTTTCAAGGTAATAAAGAAAAATTTTTTACCTTTCTTGCCTGTTATATTTTTCTATAAGCCTTCTGTAATACTCTGAAATTTTGTAGTTTTGTATTTTGTCTAACTCTACTTTTTCTACCTTCTCAGGAATAATGGTCTCGGGAGGTTTTACTTCATATGCTTTTGCTGTTTCTGCTTGCCGTTTATCGCTTATTCCCTTGCTCTGCAGAGATTTCTGAGATTGAAGCATTTTTTCTTCAAGCTTCTTGCTTTTTATTATAGTTTCCTCTTTTACAGAATAGTTTCTTAAGTCCTTAATAATATCTTCCATATCTTTTGCCATCTGACTTCCACCAGAAAAAGCCCCTTCCTGATTCTGTCCAAGCAGCTTCTGGAAATTTTTAAGTATCTCACTTTGAAGCCTTGCAAGATTTTCCATGTTCTCTTTCATCTCAGAGGTTAAAGTCCCTTCTTTTTGCATCTGCTGAAAAAGCTGCTGAAGAGAAAGGCTCATCATTGCCTGCATCTTCATTAAGTCACCAAGCCCAAGGGTAAACATCTCCCTGTTCTCCTGTCCCTGATTCATTCTTTCTGCAGAATTCTTAAAAGCTACTTCCAGTTTAAGCAGGTAATAAAAAAGAACAGAAAGCTCATTTTCAAGGTTAAACAACCCTATTTTTATTGCATCAAGCTGATAATCTCTCAGGAAAATTTGAGTCTGGTTTATAATAGTATTCAGGTTTTTGAAATTATTATTAATCAGCTCTGGCATTTTATTATTCTCTTTCCCCTGCTCCTTTGTATCATAGAAACTAATTCCTTCCAGAATTTTTATCATTTCGTTCTCCATCCACTTTATAGATTGATTAACCGAATTCACTTTTTCTACTATCGTATTTACATTCGTTATATCTGGATTTACTTCTGTTCCCAGCGGGATTTCCTTCACCTGATTCAAAAACAAGACATCCATAAAAATCTCTTCCAGCACAGTCTTGAGCTGTGAAATCTTTTTTTTCATTCTATCCTGAGCACTTGCAAAAATATTCTTTTTAACTTCACCCTCCAGTGCGGCCATAAGCTGGTCTGATTTCTTAAAAGAATCTTCTTTCCCCATGCTAAGATTTACTGATTCTTTTAATAAATCTTCTGTAATACCAGAAATTTTTTCATCCCCCATTTCACCCATTTTCTTAAGCTCCTGTCGATATCGATCAAGAAGTTTTTTAAAATCTTCTTTGTTTGTTTTCTTCTTAAGCGCTTCATAAATGGTTTTCAATAATTCATTTTGCGATAAAAGATCTATCTGTTTTTGATAATATTCAAGGTTCTTCAAAAGAGATTTCATCTCCTGAATCAGATTTTTTCCCTCAAGATTTTTCAATTCCCATTTTTTTGCATCAGAGGGATTTTCATTCAACACTTCTGTAATTTTCTTAATAGCTTCCGCATTCTGGCTTAACTTTTCCGTAATATTCTTCATAGATTCCATGGTTTGGGAAAGTTCCTGTATCTGATCTTGATGGAATAGTTTTTTCCCCTCCACTTCTATTAATTCATTTTTAAGCTTCTGTAAAGAATCTTTCAATTCCGTTGCTTCCTGGCCTGCTTTTGAAAAATCTTCTTTAAAAGCATCTTGAATAGCCCCTTCATACAGATTGGATATCTTTTCCACAATCTCCATGATTTTCTTTCTTTCCAGTTCTTGCTCCTTTTGCATTTCAAGAAAATCGGGAGAAATAACATTAAAATGAACCATTTCGGATTTTTTTCCAAAAACATCCCTGGCAAAAAATTCTACCGTAGCTGTCTCGCCAGGAAACAAGTCTATAAAATCATTATTAAGCTCAACGGTATGTTTAACAAAACGAATCTTTGGGATTGAGTATGTTTTGCTTTGTATTATGGGTTTAATTGGCAATACTCCGCTCCTGTTAGTAACTATAACTTTCATTTCTATCGACTGAATTCCCTGATCATCTTCGGCCTCAAGGAGAGAAGCTACCTTCCATGGATAATAACTTAAAACAACATCCTTCATTGGAAACAAAAGTCTTAAGCGAGGCGCATTATTCGGATTCACTTTTATAGTAAACTCAGGAAAGCTAAAAAGATCCCCTTCTACAGAAGTAACAGAGAGCTTATAAGCCTTTGTGGTTTCGGGTACCAAAACACATTCCAGATTCTTTCTTTGAAAATATACTTGAAAAGAAGAGTCCGGCAAAAGTTTAACTTCCTTTATTTCTCTTGTCATAATCGAATCTATTTTTATTCTTGCTCCCTTCCAGACTTCAACATCCTGAAGCACAGCAAACTCCTCTCTCTTCAACCCTGTATCATCGGGATATATTATGGAAAGAACTGTTTTTTCCGGAAAAAGACCTGCAAGGGAATAAACCGTTTTTCTGAGCAGTGTCCTATATAAGCCAAAATTCTTTGTCCGAATTTCTATTTCAAGAGAATCTCTTGATGTATAACTTTCTGGAATTACAAAAATTCCTGATTTGTCTTCAAGGAAAGAATCATCAAAAAAAAGCTCCACATTCTCATGCCCCTTAAGAATATTGGAGAAATCAAGTTTCCATGGCTTACCTTTTATATAATAATCTGGAATATTCAATTGTACTGGATTCGTGAAATATTCCAGGATGCTCTCCGCTTTTCTAAAGGAAAACTGGTATATAAAAATAGAAACACAAATTAAAAACGCAAAAAGAAAAAAATTCACAAAGGTCTTTTGTCTGAAGGCTTTATTTTCAGATTCAGTGTAAGCCTGAAATGATGGATTATTTTCTATTTCTCTTGAAAGTCTTTCCACCGCTTCTAAATACTTTCCATTCTTGTAAAAATCTTCTACTGAATCCAGAATAAGTCTCCTTTTCCCATAAAGCTTTTTTTCAATTTCTTGAAATGTTCTTTTGTTTTTTATTCTTAAACTTTTCCAACATCTTTTTATAAATAAAAATAAAAGAAAAGAAAACAACACAAAACCCACAAAATAAAGAGGAAGTGAATAAGTATAAAAAAAGAAAAGACTATTTAAAAGAAGAAAAGACAAAATGGCATTTACGATAATAAGCAAAAAAACAAGAGTCTGAAGATTTTTAAGATTTCTTATTTTATTATAGAGCATGAACAAACCTGTCTATTTAGTAGCGCTAGCCACATCATTCAAATCTTCCGGTCTAAGAGAAGGAAGTAAACCTTTTAGATAAACGGGTTCCTTTAACACCACAAAAGCCCCACTGAGTTCTCCCTCTCTCAAAAGGTAATTAAGAGCAGAAGCAAAATAGAAAGCCTTTCTAATTATTTCTATAACACTTTCTCTTCGGAAAAACTTCTTCCCTGCAAAGCGTGTATCAAAGGAGATTATCTCATCAGGATTCTGAATATATCTCTTCTCCCTTTCATAATCACCAATGATAATCTGCAGGTTTTTTTCAAAATCTTCAATTATTCCCTGTGTCTGGTTACGAATAGCCCTTGAAACCATATTCCTTTGAAGATCCAATTGTTGAAGCCTTGTAAATTGTTCTTTAGAATGCATAAAAGTGTCTTCTTTTATCTTCTTTATATCAGTCACTATACGAACATACTCATAAAGCCTTTTGTAAACCTCATCTATGTGAAAATACAAATCCTTTAATGCACCTTTAAGGTCACGCCGCTGTCCTCTATCAAAATATATATTAAACTGGACACTTGATGAAATGAAAAGAAAAGAAAATTGTTTGTCAAAAAACTCCAGAAGGATGCCTGCCAGAAAGGCTTTATCATGAATTGGCAGGAGGGTCTTTGGATCTCTCATCTCATTATAATATTGAAGTATTTCCCTGAAATTTACCTTTTCCTTTATAATTCTTATCCCCTCCGAAACAGCCTGAGGAAGGCTTTTTAATTCTTCTATTTCCTCTGGCTTAAGAACATGCTCTTCTTCTGTTTTTTCTTTTTCAAGAATCTTAGAGGCTTCCTTTGCCTGTCTCTCTTTTTTTTGCTTCTCCTTCTCATCTTCCTCCTTCCATAGATGCGTATAATAACCCAGACTATCTACTTCACTGATTCCCAGAAATTCTGAATAAGAAATTCTTCTTCCCATGTAGATCTCATCTTTGTAGTAAAAATCAACAAGGTTTAATATCTTTGGATAATACTTATAAAAAAGAAAATGATAACACCTGTACAACTTTCTAAGATTATAGTCCACAACATTACCACCAAGATTTCTGATGTTTTTTTCAAGTGCAAGCGCTTTTTCGAAGGCATTATATAAAGAAGGATGGTATCGGCTTAGAGAAAGGATTTTTTTAAAAAGCTTTATAAAAATAAACTTTCCACGGTCTATTGAATCTTCTCCCTTTCTTAGTTCGCTTATACTATTAAAAAGTTCCTCTTCGTATATCATAAAAAATCTATAAATAAGCTCATAATAAAAAGGATATCCCGTTTCTTCAAGAAGCTTTCTAATTTCTCTGGAAAAGGCTTTATCCTGATGAAGAATAGAAACAAGAATCTGTTGACACTCTATAAGGCTGTTTTTTAAATCAAAAAGAGTTAAGTCCAGAAAACCTCTTGAAAATCGTCCTCCACTAAAACTAAAGACTCCATAAAGTATGCACACAATCCTTGCTGCCAGACGACTGAAAAAATCCTGGGTTGGATTTGGTTCTTTAGGCTTTTTAGGCTTTTGAGGGCGAATTTCCTTCGGGAGAATTTGTCTTTTTACCTGGCCAGCAGTTCCTTCACTCAAAAGTCTCTGGAGTTTCTCCTGTTCAGCTATTGCCCTCTGGCGAGCTATTTCTTCATCGCGCTTTTTCTGTTCCTCTAGAAGTCTTTGCCTCTGTTCTTCTTCCTTCTTTTCTATCCACTTTTCTAACCTTTCATTAAGCTGTTCCTGCTCATCCTTTGTAAGCTCAACTATTCTTCCTCCTATCTCGACAAAATCATTAAACAGCTTTTTCTGTTCATTATAATTAAGCTCATTAATCCCAAGTTTTTCTTTCTTTTCCTTAATTATACCCATATTACACTCTATATGAATATTTAAAAGAGGGCTCCATAAATATGATAAAAAAGAAATTCTGAATATTCAAGTAAAAAACAGTTTTACGATGATTTTTATTTTTCATAATAAACCAATAATTCTATAATATCACAAGTAAGTTGCCAGACAAAAAGCCAGAATTTGAAATTTAATCTGCAAACATTTATAATATTATGCTTTTTAATGGGGATGTAGCTCAGCTGGGAGAGCACTACAATGGCATTGTAGGGGTCGTGGGTTCGACTCCCATCATCTCCAATAGCCCGAAGCTTTTGCTTTGGGCTTTTTCTTTATTTTTCTGCATGAAAAAGTTATAATAAAAGTTAATTTTAATCACTACAGCTTAATTTTTGGAGAAAGGTATGTTTAAAATTATAGAAAAATATGCCCTGGGGCCAAAGATTCAATATGCCCTGATAGAAGCTCCTCTAATAGCTAAAAAAGCAAAAGCTGGACAGTTTGTCATTGTAAGAGGATTTGAAAAAGGGGAGAGAATTCCTCTCACAATAGCAGATTATGACAGAGAAAAGGGAACTATAACCCTTGTCTTTCAGGAAGCTGGTAAAAGCACTACAAAACTTGGAAAAATGAAAGCTGGAGAGTATCTTCTTGACATGCTCGGACCACAGGGAAATCCAACAGAAATAGAAAAGTTTGGAAATGTAGTGGTAATAGGCGGCGGTATAGGAATTGCTCCTGTATATCCACTGGCAAGAGCCCTTACCGAGGCAGGGAATGAAGTTACTGCTATAATCGGCTATCGTGCTAAAGACTATGTTTTCTGGGAAGATAAAATGAAATCTGTATCGAGCCGCCTTGTAGTTGCCACCAACGATGGTTCTTATGGGAAAAAGGGATTCGTTACAGATATGCTTAAGGAGATTATTGAAAGCAAAGAAAAAATAGATCGTGTCTTTGCAATCGGACCAGCAATAATGATGAAGGCTGTTTCTGATATGACTCGTGAAGCTGGTATAAAAACAGTTGTTAGCCTTAATTCCATTATGGTCTGCGGAATGGGAATGTGCGGGGCATGCCGTGTAAGTGTTGGGGGGAAGACCCTCTTTACCTGTATGGATGGTCCCGACTTTGATGGGCATGCTGTGGATTTTCCGGAATTGATGAAAAGGCTTGAAACCTACAAAGGAGAGGAAAAGGCTTGCCTTGAAAAATATCATAAGGAGTGTGCTGATGGCAGTATCTAAAGAAGCAGTAAAAATGAGGGAGCAGGCCCCTGAAGTAAGAAAAAAGAACTTTAATGAGGTCCCTCTCGGATATTCTGAAGAAGAAGCGTTAAAAGAAGCTGAAAGATGTCTTCAGTGCAAAAACAAGCCCTGTGTAAGTGGTTGCCCGGTTTCGATTGAAATTCCTGCTTTTATAAAGGCAATAAGAGAGAAAGATTTTCAAAAAGCTATAGACATTATTCATGAAAGCGATGCCCTTCCTGCAGTAACAGGAAGGGTATGCCCACAGGAAGAACAGTGTCAGGTTAAATGTGTAGTTGGAAAAGTTGGTGAACCTGTATCCATTGGAAGACTGGAAAGATTTGTAGCTGACTGGGAATTAAGTAAGAGAAAAAATGAACTAAATACAAATTCTCAAAAGCCTGCTTCTAATGGGAGAAAAGTAGCCATAGTTGGTTCTGGCCCTGCGGGAGTAAGTTGTGCCGCGGATCTGGCCAAGATGGGCTATGAGGTTACTGTATTTGAAGGCTTCCATATGCTTGGAGGAGTTCTTGTTTATGGAATACCCGAGTTTCGTCTTCCAAAGACAATAGTAAAAACAGAGATAGATTCCCTTGAAAAGCTTGGTGTTCGGTTTGTAACCAATGTATTAATAGGACGGGCTCTGACGATTGAAGAACTTTTTGAACTCGGTTATCAGGCCATATTCATCGGAACAGGAGCAGGACTCCCGAAGTTTATGAATATTCCCGGAGAGAATCTTAACGGTGTTTATTCCGCTAACGAGTTTCTTACAAGGGTTAACCTTATGAAGGCTTATCTTCCGGATGAATACGATACTCCGGTAAAGCATGGAAGAAATGTTGCAGTAATAGGCGGCGGAAATGTTGCAATGGATGCGGCAAGAACAGCTATAAGACTAAAAGCCGAGCATGTCTACCTTATCTATCGAAGAACCGAAAAGGAAATGCCAGCAAGAATTGAAGAGGTGCATCATGCTAAAGAAGAAGGGATTGAATTTATGACCTTATGCAATCCAGTAAAATACATTGGTGATGAAAATGGATTTGTAAAAGAAGCTATTATTCAAAAAATGGAACTTGGTGAACCAGATGAATCTGGAAGAAGAAGCCCTGTTCCAATTCCCGGATCCGAATTTACCCTTACCGTTGATGAGGTCATTGTTGCTATAGGTACAACACCGAATCCGATTATTGCAAGAACAACAAAAGGGCTCAAGTTTAAAAAACATGGTGAAATCGATGCGGATGAAAACGGAAGAACCTCTATCCCCGGAGTTTTTGCCGGAGGGGATATTGTAACAGGTGCTGCTACCGTAGTTACAGCAATGGGAGCTGGAAGAAAAGCCGCAAAGGCTATTGATGAGTACCTAAAAACAAAATAAAGCTTTGCAAGTATGCCTTTGCGAGGCATACTTGCAAAAATGCTTTTTCTTCCGATAATTTTAATGTGATTTTTCCTTATCGGGAGGGAGAATCCTTATGAAGAAAATCTTTTTTATTTTCTTGCTTTTTGCTTTTACCACAGGTTATTCAGAATTTGAGAAAAAATACAGTAAAGAGGTTGAATACCTTCGTTTAACTCAAGAAGCAGATTACCTTATCAACTCCCCATGGATAATGAGTGATGGTATATATTTCTTTTTTAAAGACAAAGCCTCAAAGGTTCTTGTCGCGGGAGATTTTAACGACTGGAAACCAGAACTTCTGATGCGTGAAAAGAGCACCAACTTCTGGGAGTATGTTTTATCCGAAAGACTTCCGAAAGGTATATACAAGTATAAACTGGTAGTTGATGATGTATGGATTAGCGATCCATATAATACCAATTTTATAATAGATGAAAGTGGACAGCCCGTGTCCTACTTTGAGCTAAAAGAAGACTATATCCCAAACGCTATCTACCCATTGTGGATTGAAAAAGATATATATGAATTCCTCTATAAAGATAACAAAGCTAAAAATGTGTATCTTGTAGGAGATTTTAACAACTGGAACCCTTACAGCATAAAAATGACCAACATTGGTGGTGGAGAATTTAGTGTGAGAATCCGATTAAAGCCCGGGATTCATCCTTATTGTTTTGTGGTTGATGGAGAATGGGTGCCGGATCCAGATAATCTTAATCAGTACAGCGACAAAACGGGAAATGTTGTCAGTATTCTCTTTGCAAAAAAAAGAACAAGATGAGGAATGATCAGGTGTTAAAACATTTCTTGTACTCTCCAGGTCCAACTCCTGTGCCAGAAGAAGTACTTCTGGAAATGGCAAATCCTCTAATTCACCACAGAACTCCGCAATTCTTTAAAATAATTCAGGAAAATTTTGAACTTTTGCAGTATATCTTCCAGACAAAAAACCCCGTTATAACTATAACTTCTTCTGGAACCGGGGCAATGGAGGCTTCTGTAACAAACTTTCTATCTCCAAAAGATAAGGCTATAGTTCTATCGGCAGGCAAATTTGGCGAAAGGTTTGCGGAAATATGCAGGGCTTACAATATAAATGTAATTGAAATAAAAGCACCGTATGGGATGGATGTAAAAGCAGAAGAATTAGAAAAGGCCTTAAAGCAAAATCCAGATACAAAAGCTGTATTTACAGAATATAGCGAAACTTCAACAGGAGTGGCATTTGATATTAAATCCATAGCAAAGGTTGTAAAGAATACAGAGGCGATACTTGTTGTGGACGGAATTTCTGCAATAGGCGCCATGGAATTTAAAATGGACGAATGGGCTATAGATGTAGCATTAGCTGGTTCTCAAAAAGCCTTTATGATCCCGCCCGGGTTATCATTTATTTCCTTCTCAGAAAAGGCAAAGAAAATGATGGAAAAATCTACTCTCCCGAAATATTATTTTAACCTGACTAAAGAAAAAGAAAGCCTTGAGAAAAATACTACCGCATGGACGCCTGCTATCTCTTTATTTATAGCTCTTAATTCTGCTTTAAAATTGATGAAGAAAGAAGGTCTTGAATCCATAACAAAAAGGCATGCCCTTATAGCGGAGGCTTGTAGAAAAGCTGTTCAATCCATAGGGCTTTCAATACTTCCAGTCGTACCTGCGGTAAAACCATCTGATACACTTACAGCCGTCAAAGTACCAGCGGGGATTGACGGCCTAAAAATCCCATCTTTAATGCGAGATAAGTACGGTGTAACAATAGCCGGTGGACAGGAAAGTCTGAAGGGTAAAATATTCAGACTGGGCCACCTTGGATATTTTGGTATTTCAGATATTATAATAGAGCTTCAGGCAATGGAACTTGCATTGAAAGAACTGGGGTACAAATTTGATTACGGAAAGAGTGTTTTTACTGCTCAGAAGGTCATAGAAGAACACCTTTTATGAATATCTTGCATCATAAAATGCATATTTTTGACTCTTTTTTTATTCCTATCTATTATTTTTCTGTAACTCTACAGATAAAATAAGGGGTTTTTCTTGAAAGTCTATATAGAAACCGTGGGTTGCAAGCTTAATCAGTTTGAATCGCAGGCTCTGGCAGAAGCGTTAAAAAAAAAGTCTTTTGGCATAGCAGAAAATATAGAAAGCTCAGACTTTGTTCTGGTAAATACATGCTCTGTTACGCAAAATGCGGATAGAAAATCACGCCAGATAATGAAAAAAGCTAAAAAGCTCGGCAAGAAAGTCATAGCTACAGGATGTTATGTTACCACTGATTTTACAGAGTTTAAAAACGCAGAATTTGCCGACTTAATAGTAAAAAACGAATCAAAATTTTCTATCCCTGAGTTTTTGGAAAAGCACCTTTCACTGGAAGAAAAAATACCACAGCTTAAAAAATCAAGTGAATTTCCCATAGTTCACCAATTTGAGAGAACAAGGGCTTTTGTTAAAATTCAAGACGGCTGTGATAAGTTTTGTTCTTACTGCAAGGTTCCTCTTGCACGAGGAAGAAGCAGGAGCCTGGATCCAAATACTATTATCAATTTTATACAAAAACTTACAGAAAATGGATATAAAGAAATTGTACTGACGGGAGTTAATATAAGCAATTATTGTTACAGAGAAATAAATCTTTTCGATCTTGTAAAATCTATATTAGAATTGCCAGAGAACTTCAGATTAAGACTTTCATCTCTTCAACCCGATGAATTTGATCCTAGATTGATAGATCTCTTTAAAAATCCAAAGATGACCAATCATTTTCATTTGTCATTACAGAGTGGAAGTAAAGATGTTCTAAAGCGTATGAATCGCCATTACGAGCCATCTTTCTTTCTTTCTCTCATACAACAAATCAGGCAAGTAAGCCCTGATTGCGGAATCACAACTGATATAATAATAGGCTTTCCAGAAGAAACAGAAAAGGAATTTGAAGAGACTATGAATTTTCTTGAGGAAGCAGCTTTTACGAGAGTGCATGCCTTTTCCTATTCACCTCGTCCTCATACTAAAGCCTCCGGTATGAAAGATATCCCACAGGAAATAAAGAAAAGAAGACTTCACCGCCTTGAAGAAAAGGCCATTGAAATTGGTAGAACTTTTATTGAAAAAAATATACTTGGTAAAAGCTATTCGGTACTTATAGAAACCAGGGAAAGCGGAAAATATACAGGATATACTTCAAACTACCTGAAAATATACAGCCAGAAAGAACTAAGGGAAAACGAATTCTACAGTCTCATTCCTCGTTCTGTATTAAGGAACAAGAATGCTCTTGAATTAACTGAATAAGCCAGGATAATTTTTAATTTCCCTTGCGCTTTTGTTTTAGAACTCTTATAATAAATTAAACAGGAGAGAAATATGGAAACTATAGCTGTGGTGAATGGAGAACCCATAACTCTGCAAATGCTTGATACTGCAGTAACACGTTATATAATCCAGCTTGAAGAAGATGAAGATATTGATTTTGAACCCACAAAAGAAAATTTAAAATACATTAAAACAGAGGTTCTTAATTTCCTTATTGAAAGAATACTTCTTCTAAAAAGGGCTATCTCTGAAGGAACAGAAATCAGTAATGAAGAGGTTCTTTCAAATATCCAGAGTATAAAGTCAAGTTTTGGCTCACCGGAGGAATGGCAGAATAATCTGGCAGCCCTGCGTATAAAAGAAGAGGATCTTTTTGAAGAGATAAGAAATGATATGATAATCGAAAGATTTACGGATAATATCTTTCATAGGTCTATCAAATTTGGTGAGGAGGAACTTAAAGCCTACTATGATGAAAACGAATCGAAAATGAGAGAACCTGACCTTTTTACCTTTTATGAAACATACGCTGGAAATGCTTCAGAAGTAAAAGCTGCTTACAATATATTACAAAAAGATTCCTCCGATTCCAATCTATCAAAGGACTTTAAAGATACTGGAATGAAATTACAAAAGCATACAGATATACCATCATATCAGCTATCTGAGGAACTTTATAAAGTTTTTTCTGATACTGAACCCGGAAAGGTAGCATCTAAGGAAACAGATGGTAATGGAATGCTAATATATAAGCTAATAAAAAAAGACATAGGGAAGAGGCTCCCTTTTGATAAGATAAAAGAAAAACTAGCAGAATTCCTTATAAAATCTGCGCGCCAGGAAATCCTTTCAAGTATAATAGAGGAAGAAATGGAAAAGGCTGAAATCGAATATAAGGACACTTCGTATCTCGAAGGATAAAGAACCTATGAAAATCCTTGATATCTTTTTCATAATTGTAGTTTTTGTTATTGGCATTGGTGGAGTTCTGTATTCCTTAAAAGGCGAAAAAGGCACAGATGTAGTAATAAAAGCTCCCGATGGAGAATATCGCTATCCCCTTGGACAGAACAGAGAGTTTCATATAAATGGACTTTCTGGTGGAATGGATATAGAAATTAAACATGGAGAGATTAGAGTTAAAGAAAGCTCCTGTCCACATCAACTTTGTAAAAAAAGAGGCTGGATTCATAAAGTGGGAGAGAATATAATATGTATTCCCAATCAGATATTAATCAGAATAGACGGAGAAAAGAATACAATTGATGCAGTTACTGAATGATATAAAAAACTACAACAATCTATCAGAAAAAAGGAAAGTACTCCTTATTTCCTTTCTTACAGCCACCTCTTCCATCCTCTCTGTTCTTGATACAATGATACCAAAACCTATCCCTTTCATAAAGATTGGTCTTGCAAATATAATAATACTAATTCTCATAAAAGAAAAAAGGTTAAGTTTGGGATTTCATGTAACACTACTTCGCGTTTTAATATCTTCGTTAATGATAGGAACTTTTCTTTCTTACACTTTCTTACTCAGTTTCTCCGGAGCTATTGGTTCCCTTTTATTTATGGCTTTGTTTTTTAAATTATTCAAAAGTACAATTTCAGAAATAGGAATTTCTGTGGTAGGTGCTTTTTTTAATATTATATTCCAGGGAATTATTGTAATCCTTTTCTATGGTTGTGATAAAGGAACTTTATTTTTCCTTTCTATAATGATAATTCTTAGCCTTGTGAATGGAATAATAATAGGGGTTTTAGCAAAGCTCTTTTACAAAAAGGTAAGATTGAAAAAATGAAATTAAGTTACAAAAATAAAAACCTTTTAATTTTAATTGCCTTTGAAGGGCAAATTTCATCACAGCAATAACACCGAATGCATTTTTTATAATCTGCTTCTATATAATGATGATGTTTATCTCTACTAAAATCTAGAGCAGAAGCAGGACATATCTCAATACATTTTCCACACCCTGTGCATAAATTTTTCATAAAAAAAGGCTTCGGGAAAAAAATGTTCTGAACGAAATCTTTCAGCCACAAGGGAAATTTTCCATTTGAAATCCTGTCATTACTGATTATCTTTATTTTCTTAAAATCTTTTGGTTTTACAGTTTCCAGTTTCTCCCCCACAATTTCAATCTCGTCGGGACCATTTACAAAATCCTTTCGCCCGAAAGCCTCCATTATAAAAGGAATCTTTCTATAATCATATCCCATAAGTGAAACTCCAACATAATCCAGAGCAACAGGATCTGTAGAAGCAATTATTAAACCTACTTTCCTAGGATTGCCACTGCTAGGACCATTGCCTTCCATAGCAATAATGGCATCCATTATGGAAAGGCGGGGGTTCAATAAAACACACAAATCCACAAGCATGCTTGCAAAGTTAAATCTTTCTGGAAATTTAAAATGGAACTTGGCTTTTCTTATTCCCGGCAAGCATCCAAAAAGATTTTTAACTGCGCCTGTATAATACATTAAACTATGAGTCTTAAACTTTGGTATGGAAACAATGAAATCTGCCTCTACTGCAGCTTTTGCAACTGTAAAGCGCTTTACAATTTCCCCATAAGGATTCGAAACTTCCATGACTTCTTTAAAATCGTCAAAAATAATCCCATGCCTTTTAGCAATATCAAGAAGTCCGCTTTTTTTGGCTGCAGAAATAGTCCCCTCAAAACCGGGAGATTCACCCGCCATTACCTCAAAGCCTGCTTCCTTAAAAACACTAATAGCAGCTTCAAAAACAGAAGGATGAGTTGTAATTGCCTGGGATGGATTTGCCCCCCGTAAAATGTTTGGCTTTAATAATACCCTTTCCCCATATTTCTTAAATTGCTTTACTCCACCAATAAGCGAAATAGAAGTTTTTACAGCTTTATAAACCTCATCCGACTCATAGCTATTACAGCGAACAAGTGCGACTTTAACTCTTTTCATTATCCCATAATTATTTCGACATCATGGTTTTTCCCATCTCCAAACACAGGAACCACATTACCCTTTATCTCCTTACCATCAACTTTAATTGACAGGACTCCTCGGTTTACATGAGATGGATTTTTTACCTGAATATGATATATTGCGTTTCTAAATTCTCTGGATACTTTAAAGCCATCCCACTTTTTGGGTATGCATGGATCTATTTCCAGGCCATTATAAGTGGGTCTAATCCCAAGAATATATTTAGTTCCTGCCTGATACATCCAGGAGGCTGTGCCAGAAAGCCAGCTGTTCCTTGCAAGTCCGAATTGAGGATGCTCATCACCAAGGATATTCTGAGCATACACATAAGGCTCACATTCATATTCATCAATAAGATCATTCTTTGCTGCCGGATTAATCTGGTTGTAATATTCATAGGCTCTATCACCTCTACCAAGGATTGTTTCTGCTATAACAACCCATGGGTTTGTATGAAGGAAAATGCCTCCGTTTTCTTTTGCACCAGGTGGATAGCTTGTAATTCCTCCTTTTGCTCTATCATAACCATTAAATCCAGGCCAGCTTAGTTTGATACCCTTTGGGGTATTTAAAAGCCTGTTTAAGGAATCAAGAGCCTTTTCTGCTTTATCCCGTGGAGCCATACCGGAAATTACCGGCCAGGATTGTGCATTTATATAAATCTTTCCATACTCATTCGTATGGGACCCAAGTGGTGTTCCGTCTGCATCAAAGTAACGTACAAACCACTCCCCATCCCAGCATGTTTCATTAAAAGCCTTTTTTAGCATTTCATATTCTTCTCGATATTCCTTTACGAGGTTTTTTTCACCCAGGAAACAGCACAGTTCAATCATCTCAAGCAAATCTTTTCCATAAAGATGGGCATTAAAAAGGGATTCTGCCCCGGTGGGAAGATTAACAGTATCATTCCAATCAGCAAAACCAAGATGTGGTAGTCCATGAATTCCCAGGTCATTTTTTGTAAAATGCAAGGCCCTTCTTAAATGCTCAAAAACTGTTCCACTTTCAACAGGTTGTCCATCCTTATCTTTTTCATAATAAGGAATTTCCTCCTTTAGAAAATCAAAATCCCCAGTTTCCTTTAGGTAGGCAGTCACTGCAAGAACAATCCATAAGTGATCATCTCCGTAGTATTGTGGTCTATCTGGCCAATCCTTTGTTTCTCCACTAGAACCTTCCATTGTAAGAGGATTAAAACTATGCATGGCGCTTCCATTCCTCTTTTGTACCATCATAAGTTTCCTTAGAAGTTCTTTAGCTTCTTCTGGAATTCTATCGATAACCCCCATAACATCCTGAGAGCTATCCCGAAAGCCTATCCCTCTTGTACCTAATCCCAACTGATAGTAAGAAAGATATCGCGACCAGTTTTTTGTTATATAACATTGATGAGGGTTATGAATGTTAAGCATGCTATTAAGATTAGGATCTGGAGTTTCTACCTGCATTTTAGAGAGGAATGTATCCCAGAAAGATTTTAATTCATTGAAAGCCTTTTCCACATTCTGCTCGTCTCTGTACTTTTCTATTGAAGGCCTTGCCACCTCATAGCTTTGCTCCTGGCCAAGCTGGGTTATAAATGTTTTACTATCACCATTTTTCATTTTCCCTAGATGATGCATAAGAGCACCAATATTATCACCTCTATGAGCTTCATAATTCCCAAGTTCCTCATTCATTAGTGAAAGAGGTTTTGCCCATGTACCATATTCATTATCCCCAAGAAATCGCTTTCGATCAGTCTCAAATGATGAAATTGGATAATTCGAAGTAAAGTAATTAACATGAGTGTCTCTACGCATAAAAGCGTATTGAATGAGAGTTAACAGTCCATTTTTTTCCCGAATACAGCGTGACTGCATCGTTTGAGGAACCCAGTCTGCATTATTGAACTGTTTTACAGCATCAAAATGTGTGTACTCTACAACACTTATTGCATCAATTTCCATTTCCCTCCCAGATTTGTTTGTCACCTTAACAATTCGAATTTCTCTTGGCTCCTCAATAGGAACAAAGATAGTGCACTCTGTGCGGATACCATAAAACTCTGAAATAATTTTTGTATATCCAAGTCCTACATGGCATTCATAAAGATCGTATTTGTCAAGAGTCGGCACAAAAAAAGGGGAGAATATTTTATATTCATCTTTATCTTTAAAGCGAATATAAAGAGTTTCTCCTTTAAACTCCGAAGAAGGCATCTGTTGAATATATTTAACAATCCTATTTAGCGAAGGATCTCCTTTGCAAATAATAGCTCCTCCAGTATGATCTACAAAACCACCAAAGGAAAGAGTACCAATATAATTAATCCATTTAACAGGGGTTTTGGGATTTGTAATAACATACTCCCTGTTTCTATCATCAAAATAACCATATTTCATGAATTATTCCTCCTGCCTATAAAAGAAAAGATAAACATTTTATTTCAAAGTTTCTAATAAGTCAAAAGTTTAAACCCTCACTTTATTCTTGTCCATATAACCCCATCCTTGGTATCTCTGAGTTCTATTCCCTTCTCAAGCAAAATCTGCCGGATTTCATCGGCTTTTTTAAAATTCTTGTTTAATCTTGCCTGCCTGCGCTCTTCTATTAACTTTTTTTCTTCTTCGGTAAGCCCTTCTTTTTTTTCTACAAAAATGAAGCCTAAGACCCTATCCATATTTTCAATTAAGGACAATATTTTCCCGGCCACCTTTTCAGTAAGCTCTTCTTTCCTTTCATAAGAAATACGAATAAGCTCATATAAAGCCGACATAGCTTCGGAAATATTTAGATCATCATCCAGAGAATCCTCAAACTTTTTTTTGGTGGACTGAAAAATATTAGAGAAGCCTCCTTTCTTATTTTCATCTTCACCAACACTTCGAAGCATAAGGATAAAATCATCTATACGCTTCAAAGCAGATTCCGATTGATGTATCAAATCAAAAGTAAAGTTCAGAGGTTTACGATAGTGAGTTGTGAAAAGTGCATACCTTATAGCCCTTGAAGAAAAACCTTTGTTTATTAAATCCTGTAATGTATAAAAATTCCCTTTCGATTTAGACATCTTTTCCCCATCTACTATTAGATGAGTAGCATGGAGCCAGTAATTAACAAATTTCTTTCCCGTTGCCGCTTCACTCTGAGCAATTTCGTTTGTATGATGGGGAAAAATAAGGTCCACTCCTCCAGCATGAATATCCAGGGTTTCTCCAAGATACTTCATGCTCATTACAGAGCATTCAATATGCCAGCCAGGCCTGCCAGCTCCAAAGGGGGCATCCCATTTGACTTCTCCATCCGAAGGCGTCCATTTCTTCCATAATGCAAAATCTGAAATATTCTCCTTTGTATATTCATCAGCAGACAATCTTCCGCTTGCTCCAGCCTTAAGTTGATCTTTCTCAAGGTTAGCAAGCTGTCCATACCCTTTAAAAGATGATACTCTGAAATACACTCCATCCTCAGTTACATAGGCAAATCCCTTTTCTAGAAGCTTTTGAATAAGAGCAATCATATCTTTAATATGATCCGTTGCAGCAGGGTACATCTCGGCCGGTAGAATATTAAGTAGCTTCAAATCTTCAAAAAAAGCCTTTTTGTAAAATTCTGTATATTCACCAAGGCTTATTCCTTTTTGCATAGAGTTTCTAATTGTTTTATCATCAACATCGGTAAGGTTCATAATGTAATGAACCTTATATCCCTTATATAAAAGCCAGCGGTGCAAAAGATCCCCAAATAAATATGTGCGAAGATTTCCAATATGCGGGTAATTATAAACAGTAGGACCGCAGATATATAGCGAAACCTCCCCCTCTTTCAGAGGCACAAACTCCTGAACTGATCTTGTTAAAGTATTATAAAATCTTAAGGACATAAAAATTTCCTCTTTAAGGCACAAAAATCAAAATAGCATAAATTATAACATATTATAGCGGGTTATGTAAAAATAAGAATAGTTCATGTTCAGGTAAAATATGCCAGTTTAAACCTTAAGTATAAAATATATTAAGAAATAGAGGAAAAGATTTGTTTTTATCTAATAACCCCTTTATGATTAACTTAAGCAAAATGGTAGAATATGGAGGTAAAATATGGAGTTAGGAAACAATATCGGGTGGATTATTTCCTTTGCAATGTTCTTTCTAATACTATTTCTTTCTGGTATCAGAATTATAAGACCCACTCACAGAGGTCTTATAGAACGCCTTGGAAAATATGTGAGGTTTGCTCGCCCTGGATTTCACTGGATAATTCCGGGTATAGAAAAGCTATACAAAGTGAACATAACAGAACAAATGGTAGATGCAGAGCCCCAGGAAATTATTACCAATGATAATCTTAATGCACGGGTAGATGCGCAGGTTTACTTTAAAGTAAAAGAAGATGAAGAAAATGTTAAAAAATCTCAATACAATGTAAATAATTACGAATGGCAAATTGTAAACCTCGCAAGAACCACTCTGAGAAATATTATAGGTACTATGACTTTAAAATCTGCAAACAGTGAACGAAGCAAAATAAATACAGAGCTTTTGAAAACCCTTTCAACCGAAACTGCCCAGTGGGGGCTGGATATTGTAAGAACTGAATTAAAAGAAATAGATCCTCCAAAGGATGTTCAGGAAACCATGAACAAGGTTGTTAAAGCAGAAAATGAAAAAATTGCAGCCATTGATTTTGCTACTGCCACCGAAACAGCAGCAGATGGCCAAAAAAGAGCAGAAATAAAAAAAGCGGAAGGAATAAAACAGGCTAATATATTGAAGGCTGAAGGAGAAGCACAGGCAATAAAACTCATTAATGAGGCTGCAAATAATTTTTTTGTAGGAAATGCACAACTACTTAGAAGAATTCAGATGACCGAAGAAGCTCTGAAAAACAATGCCAAGATCGTTGTGCCCGTTGGTTCTGAGTTAGTTAATGTCCTGGGTGAATTAGCCGGTGTATTACCCATACATAAAAAAGAAGAAAAAAGTAAAAACGGAGTTTAATAAAACATCTATTCATTTGAGCTGTCTAAAAGATTATCTTCTGGACAGTCCGGACTAGATATGATTTTGCCGATATACCTTACTTCTGAAAGCTCACATTATCAATCCACAATTCCTGCCCACCAATTTTAAATTCGTTAATAGTTCCATTTAATCTAAGTACCCCCATTTTTCTACTAACATTTGTGGACAATATGGTTACTGCAACATTAACACCAGTAATGGAAATGCCATTAATATTAACAAAATTATTAAAATTAGTAAGATATCCATTAACGACAAGATTCTTACTCCCACCATAATCACCAAAGTAAAGCATCACATTTTTAATAGGGTATGGAAAAGCAAAATATAGATTTGCATTATTAAGATTAATGTCATTTCCCGTACCACCAGAGTAACTCCCCGCCATAACCTTTACAACTCCCTGGTCTGTCCATTTTCCGTTTCCCCAGTAATATTTTTCTACGGCCATTTTTATATAAGAGCTATAAAAAGAATCATTCACATGGTACTCTGTCCCTGAGGAAAGGTTATCAAAGGTAATGGTACATCCAGAAAAAGATAAAATCAAAATAATAGGGACAACAAAATATTTTATTGCAATTTGAGCTTTTTTCTTTATCATATACATCTCCTCCTCTTCTCTATATTATCAAATGCTAACACATTAATATTTTATGTCAAGGCAAAATTAGATAATACTAAATTTAACTTTTCTTGTCTTTTTATGTCTTTTAATATATTGTAATACAAATAAAATATATAAAATCAAAAATCCTTTTAGGATAACGGAGGAGAATATGCCAGAAGATGATGAAAAGCAAAAAGAGAAAAGCCGCACAGAGGAATTTACCGTGAGTGGTGAAATATTGTTATCCAAAATAAAAGAAATAATACATGAAGGCAATATACGCAGAATCACCATAAAGAATGAGGCGGGAGTAAGTCTTATAGAGATTCCACTTACACTTGGAGTAATTGGAGCTGTGCTTTTACCAGTCTTTGCGGCAATTGGTGCACTGGCAGCAATAGTTACAAAATGTAAAATCGTTGTAGAGAAAATGGAGGATTGATCTGTTTGCTTTTTGGGAAAAGAATGGTATAGTTCCGCTAAATATAAAAATCTATTGAAATATTTAAGGCAATCTATTAAAATTAACTAATAATGGTTTTTTAAAGGATTTTCAAGATTTGGCAAATTCGATCTGGAGTAGATAAAAAATTGGTTTTTATCATAGAAGGAGGAGGGTTTTATATGAAAGAAAGAAAACTATTACTGGCTTTACTGCTTTTACCATTCTATTTCATTGTTTCCTGCGCAAAGATGGATATGGTTTATTATCCGAAGTACATAATTGGAATGTATAAGGATAATAAGGCTTCAGAGACTTATGCAGCAACTCTGTTCTGGGGAGAGAAGTTAGAATTTATGAAAGAAACCAACATCTATACCAACACAGAAAATAAGGAAGTAATAATTTACAAAGTAAAAAGGCTCTCCGATGGCCTTGAAGGATACGTTAATAAAGCATATCTCATTCAAAATCCCATTGCTCCTGGTGTAATACTGCAAGATCAGGCTGTTATTTATGATACCCCTTCTGTCATAAGTCCAAAGAAGAATGTAGTATCGGCACCAGCTTTATGCTATGTGGTTGAAAAGAAAGAACCTGATTGGTTTAAAATAGAAATATTTAACCCACCGGATAATTATGCCTTTAAGGCTGGCTTTAATAAAATATATGGGCAAAAGTGGATACAAACCAACTATGTTTCGCTCAATAAAGCTGATGTTAATATCATAATTGCTTCCTTAATAGCTTTAAATAATTTCCGAACAGCAAAGGCAGCATATGATAAAAGTCCCAATTTAACTAATGAAACTAAATTAAATCAGGTCAGACAAGCAGAAGAGCAAAGTCTTAGGTCGCAAATGAATGCTTCTCTATCTAGTGAGGCAGTTTCCCTGGTTCAGCAAATACTGAACATTATTTCTCCTCAACCTGCTCAAGAAGAGAATGCGGAAGAAACTGAAGATACTACTGATAGTGAAGAGGATTTATAGTAGTATAATGCCCGGTTTTTTTTACAAAATCCGGGCATTTGTTTTTATTTTGCTTTCCTCTTCATTTTTGATAGCCCAGGAGAAATCACTAAACCTTGATAGCTTTATAGATGAGAAGGTAAAAGAGCAAAATATCACTAATGTTTTTTGCGTTTACCTGAAGGATATAAAAAGTGATAAGATTCTTTATGTATATGATAAAAACAATTTAGGAAATAGTGAGCTTTCCCTGGGTTCTATAATAAAAATATTTTCTATCATCGCAAAATTTAAAAACCATCCTGTTGATATAGCAGAAACCCATTTCTGTAATGGATATGATGAAAATACCCCTTATGTTGTCAAGTGCTGGCTAAGAGAAGGTCATAAAAAAATAAGTCTTATTCCAGCCATAGCGAATTCCTGTAATACTTATTTTTATTATTTTGTTCAGGACATAGACTTTAATCTTTTCATTGAAACACTAAAAGAATGGAAAATTTTAAAGGGTAGTGAAAATTGGGGTAAAAAGTTTATTTCAAGAGAAGAACAAATAATGGCAATGATAGGAAAGATGAACATATTAAAACTAAAACCTATTGACATAGTAGAGAGTTTTGCTAAAATATTTATGGATAAGAAAAGGCTACAGAGCGAAGTGCGAGATGTTTTGTTTGACGGGATGAGGCTTTGTTATCAGCAGGGAACAGCAAGTAAAGTAAGGAAAAAGCTTTTTCTTTCTACAGATTTCCCGGTAATATGCAAAACTGGCACAGGGATATTTGAAGAAAATGGGAAAATTGATATAAAAAAAACAAATGGAAGCTTCATAGGACTTCTAGAAAACAGATATCTGGTTTTTGTTTTTGTAGAAAATTCAACGGGGGCTGAAACACCAACAGAAATAGGCCTTAGTATTTTAAGAGAAGTTAATAGTATGGGAAAAGAAGATTGATGTCTTCTTTTTTTATAAAATAAATATCAAGAGATAAAGATAGATTCTGTCACATTAAAAAATGGAGGTTTCTAATGAAAAGTAAAAAGACCCGGGGTATTTTGTTGTTGCTTTTCTTATCTGTAAATTTTTCCTATTCAATGATGAATATTAAGTTTCCTGGTGGAACAAAATCCCTTCTTTATGTAAGGGATATAAAGAATCTGGAATCTAACTTACAAAAATCTGGTTTCCTTAAACTTCCTCCGGATTATAGAAGTTACATAATTGAATACCTTAAGGAAGAAAATCCGTCTTTACAGGCTTATCAAGAATTTAGGAATCTGGATGCGGGTAATTTTATAAAATCCGTCATTGGAGAAACTGCCTTATTGACTGTTAGAGGTGAAAATATTTTCATAATAAAGCTGGATCGTAAATCGCAATATTTTGTGACATTGTTAAATATATTTAAAGTTAAAGGTCAATTTAGTAGTCTTTATGTTGAATTTATAAACGATACAGTAGTACTTTCAAGAAATGCGTCCCTCATTGATCTTTATAGAAAGTCATCCTCTAAAATAGATGATGTGGTGCTTAAAAATCAAAACCTAAATGATTCCGATGTTATCTACTATACAACAGGAAATGTGGTTCTTCACCCTTTTTTAGATTCTCTGTTTGTAAAAGAATCTGGAGAAAAGAGTTTTTCAGTTGCTATTAATTTCCAGAAAAAAGATATTGTTTTATGTACAAGACCTTCTCTTTTTGAATATAATGGAATTCGATTATTAAATCCAGGCCAGATGGTACCATCTACAGCTTTAATTTATCTTGATACACTTAGAAACCCTCAAGAATTTTTTCTCAAGGTATTTGGTGATGAAAATATGAGGGAATACAAAAATGATTTCAAGAACTTATTTGAAAACCAGACAACAATCGCCATAACATCCCTTTCTCCAGAAATCAAACCATCCTTTCTTGTTGTAGTTAAACCAAAGGTAAATAAAATGGATGAAGCCGAAAAATTACTCTTTAAGTTTTTCAAACAAGTTATCGGTGAGAAAGAGTGGAATAAAAAACCAAAAGGAGCTTTTACAGTTAATGTTGCCAGAAATAGTCCCTACTGCTTTCTTTCCAGTGGAGGATATATAGCAATATCTGATGATGAAGCCTCTCTTGATAACTCCATTAAGGTCCTTTCAAAAAAGCTCCTTTCTATATGGGATGAAAAAGACAATCAGGAAATAAAAGCTTTATTATCAAAACCATTTGCTTTCTATATTAATTTTTCGAGCCTTGCAAACAACATTTATAAATCAATGTTGAAAAAAATGGACCTGGATTCTTCTCAAAAAGATGACATTAAGACCTACATGAAAGCTATGAAAGAGATGGGTTCGCTCTCAGGTTATGGGGAGATTAGAAAAGATTATAATTATTTCTATTTTACCTTGAAAGGAAAAAGTAAGGAGAAGTAACTATGAAAAAGTTTAAATTATTTATTTATATCTCTATTTTACTATCAGCATATACTCTAAATTATGCAACCTATTTTTATCTTTCCACTGAAAAAAGTTTCATGGAAAGTGAAAATGCGAGAATAAAAATAGAAAGTCATTCAACACCCTATGTGAATGCAAGACTTTATAAAATTCCAGATCCGGAAGCCTTTATTAAGACTAAAAAGAACATTAATAGGGTTTTCATTGAATCCGAATATATTAAAAAAAATCCAACAGAGCTATTATTCAGATACTTGAATATATTTAAATCCTCACTCCGAGAATACGCCCGCGAGAAAATTCTAGAAGATAAAACAAGAGAAAACGCAGCAGAAATTTACAGGGATATGCTTTCCCCACAGACGGTTAAAAGAAATATTGTTATCGGTAAAATAGAAAAATATGAACTTATTAAAGAATTTAAAAAGAATCTGGATTCTACTTCCTCCTGGTCCTATACTTACATTGATTTTGGTAATTTAAAGAGGGGGCTTTATCTATCTGAAGTTTTTTCTGAAGATTCTATAGCCTATACTATGATCCATGTTTCAGATATAGCCATAATTGTAAAAAAATCCGATACCACCCTTTTGATTCAATCACTTGACAAGCAAACAGGAATTGGGGTGAAAACAGAGATTAGTATCTATGACTTTGAAAGTGGAAAAATAATAGGCAATGGAAAAACAACCGAGGAAGGGATATTTCGGTTTAATCTACAGAAGAATAAGTATTCTGAATTGCTTGTTTATTCAAAATCAAAAGACGATTTTACCTTCTATAAAGTTTCTTTCTATCCAGTGGCAAAGGTGGAGAGGCTGGTTTATCTTTACACAGATAGCCCAATTTACAAATATGGAAACAAGGTTCATATAAAAGGTATAGTAAGGGACTTTAAAAACTCAGTTTACTCTACACCAGAAATTGGAAATGTAAAAATTTATATTGTAAATCCAAGAGGAGACCAGATAAATCTACCTGACACAAAATTAGGAGATTTTGGTACCTTTGAGACCGAGTACGAAATTGGAGAAAACTTTCCAACCGGGATATATAAAGTCGTAGCCACAATCGATGAAAAGTCTTATGTCGGGGAATTTAAAGTGGAAGACTATGTAAAACCCCAGTTCAAGGTTACAGTTGCTTCGGATCAAAAAGTAGTTGTTGGCAATCAAACTGTAAAGATTAAAATAAAAGCTGACTATTTTACAGGAAATGCTGTCAGCGGTGCGGATGTTACCTACTCAATCTTTAAAACCCCTTTAAGAGAGGATATTTTTGAAAGCGAAAGAGATATCTTTGAGGATCCATCCTATTCTTCAAAAATAGAATTTCTTGACTCAAAGAGTGGCACATTAGACAGCAAAGGAGAATTCGAATTTAGTTTTTCTCCCTCAAAATATAATGTTGACAGAGATTATGCATTTATAATAAAAGCACAGGTTTCTGATAAATCTATGTCAAGGGGGACAGGATCTACAAAGGTTAAAGTAGTAAGAGCAGAATTTTTCATGAGGGCAGAGGTGGCAAAATCTGTTTATATCCAGGGAGAAGAGATAAGAGCTTCTGTTAAATTGATCTATCCAGATGGAAGTCCCGTGGTTAAAAAAAGCGTTTCTTACCAGGCTATTCTTGAAGAAAACTCAAGAGTTATAAGTGAGGGAACTCTTCTGTCCGATGATAAGGGAAACGCTAATATTAGTTTTAAAGCTACTGGCAAGGGATTCCTGAGAATTAAAATAAGCACAAAAGATAGCTTCGGAAATACTGTTGAAGAAAATGTATATACATGGATTGGACAGGAGGGCGGAACATTTGTTTACACATCTGGAGACATCACAATTGTTTTTGATAAAGATGAGTACTATATTGGTGGAAAAGCAAAAGTCCTTATAGTATCTCCTGTTTCGCATGCTCAGGCGCTTATAACTACAGAGAGGGAAGACATTTTCACCTACTCCTTGAAAAAGTTCAAAGGAAATACCCTATTAATGGATCTGCCAATTACTAAAGAGTACACTCCAAACTTCTATTTTTCTGTTTTATTCGTATTTAACAATGAAGTTTATGAGAATTCAGTAAAGGTAAAGGTTCCACCTTTAGATAAGATTCTAAGCTTAAAAATTAAGCCAGATAAATCGGTGTATTCTCCTCGTGAGAAGGGCAAAATTGCAATAGAAGTTAAAGATAACAAGGGAAATCCAATTGAAGCAGAGCTTTCAGTAAGTGTTGTAAATGAAGCACTATACCAACTTTCACCGGAGATATTTCCAGATATCAGGCTTTATTTCTATGCCTATAGATGGAATTCAGTAACAACAATGAATTCTATAGCCCTTCGCTTTTATGGCTATTCAAGGATTATTAAGGAAAAATTCGCTTTAAATTATTACAAAAAGAAGATATGGGATTTTGAAGATTTTCTCAACACACAAAACACAGCTTATACAGGCATTAAAGAGGCTGAAGAAGAAAAACAGGAAGAAAGAATAATATTCAAGGATCAAATCCTATGGGAAGGTAAAATCAAAACAGATGAGAAAGGTGAGGCTATTGTTAATATTGATTTTCCTGATAATCTGACGGAATGGAGAATAGTTGCCGTTGCTATTACAAAAGACACAAGAGTTGGAAAGCAAGTGGCATCAGTAAGAACATTTAAAGATATGTTTGTTGACTTAAATCTACCAGAAAACATGGGACTTTTCGATAAAGTGAAGGGGTTCATAAAGATTTTTAATAACTCTAGAAAAGAAAGAACTATTAGCTTAAAAATGACTGCAGAAAATGGAAAACTTGATTTTGCGACACAGGAAATAACTATTCCAGCGAATAAGGAGAAAATTCTATCTTTTCCTTTCTTACCGACTTCCGTGGGTAAAGCAAGAATAAGAGCAGAGGCTGTTTCTAAGGAGAAAAAAGATGTTTTAGTTCAGGAGTTTAATATACTTCCGGTTTCTTTAGAAAAGATATATACTGATGTTAAAGTAATTCAAAGCCCCAACGATTTACTTAAGTTTAGAATACCAGAATCTGCCTTGCCAGGGAGTATAGATATTTCTATTGGGCTTGCAGAAATAGAAAACCCCTTTGGAATTTTAGTGGGAGGCTTAAGATACTTAAAGTCATATCCCTACGGTTGTGTTGAACAAACAACGAGCTCTTTTCTTCCAAATCTAATTGCTTTTGAAATATCTAAAAAATTAAAGATTAATCTTCCCTCCGAGTTTAATGATAAAGATATAATTATGGAAAAAGGCTTAAACGCCCTTTATAGTTATAAAAATAGCGATGGAGGATGGGGCTGGTGGAATGAGGGAAGCTCAGATATGTTTATGACTGCTTATGTTTTGTATGCAATGAGCTTTGTGAAAAAGAATTATCCGGAAAAGCTAAATAAAGAAATTTTTGAGGATGGAATAAGAGCTTTAGAGTCTATGGTTAAAACCAAGTATAAGGATGATAATTCCCAGATATATGCACTCTATGTTCTTTCGGAGTGTGGATCATACTTCAAAAGTATGATAGAAAAGCTTGCAGAAAAAGATAATAAATCGCCTTTCTTCCTCTCACTACTAGCTATGGCTGCGAAGAATTCTGGATTGAATAAAGTTGCACAGGATGTGGCTAATAAGATCGACAATATGTGTATTCCCCAGAATACTGGAGCTTACTGGAAATTTAGTGACCACTACTGGTATGGAGCGGAAATAATTGCTACAAGCGTGGCAATAAGGGCTTTAATAATAGCAAAACCAGATTCTAAAAACATAGACAAAGGCATTATTTATCTCATCACTAAAAGATATGGAAACAGATGGAGAAGTACTCGTGAAACAGCAGAGGCACTTTATGCAATTAGCGAATTTGTAAGCAGCAAAGCCTCTGCAAAAGTTAAGGCTGAAACCGTAGATGTTTATCTTGACTCTAAAAAGATTGATACCCTGAACTTCTCCGGGAATAGTTATAGAAATATTGTAAGACTTCCAGATGAAGCATTTACAAAAAATGTTGAACATAAGGTTTCTTTTGGTGTTAATAGTGGCTTTTATGTTGCAGATGTAAGGCTTAAATACAATACCGATGATAAAAATGTAGAGAAGGAAAGTCAGGGATTATCTATCAATAGAAAATACTATAAAGTAATTAATAGATCTAACCTATCAGAATTAGGTGGTAATCCCTCGGTAAATATTGGTGATGTTATTCTGGTTGAGTTGCAGGCAGATTCTAAAAATAATCTTGAATTTGTAGTGCTTGAAGATGGGCTGCCTGCAGGATTTTTACCGATAACCAAGGTAAATGAGTATAATCTCGGGATTGATTTCTACAAAAATACTGCTCACACAGAATTTGGACATGGAAAATACACCCTGTTTTTGAAAAGATTTATAAATGGAAAGTATTATTACCTTATGCAGGCAGCCTACCCCGGAAGCTTCTATGCCCTGCCTTCGGTGGGATATGAAATGTATCGCCCGGAGAACAGGGGAAATACCGAAAGTTCAATCATAGAGGTTAAGGAATGATAAAGGGATATTTTCTCTATTCTCTCATTGGAATTTTTGCCTTTATTGAAAGTTCCTGGGCAATTAAGATTCAGGTATACGGAGGATACACCCGGGAAAGAAATCTGCCCCTGGTAATTACAGAAACCTCTTCCAGGCTTTTAAGAACTGTTATAAATGGTCTGCCCATTATAATGAAATCCTACGATAGTTTTCGTATTATTTCATTAAGTAGAGGAATAAACACTATAGCTGTTTCAGAATATTTTCCTGATGGAACAAATAAAATTTACGGTGCGTCTGATTATGTTACAATTTTTGCAGATGTAACTCCAGTACCGCTAAAGATAATACACACCTGGGATACAGAAGATAATTATATTGATGTCTATATTAAGGAACCAACGGGGGAAGTGTGTTATTATGCACACCGTTATACCAAATTAGGCGGAATAATGGATATAGGCTCTGATACAGTTGGTTATGGGCCACAGATATATGTTATGCCTTTTCCAAATCCAGGAGTATATGAGATATATGTACAATACTGGGGAGGAAGCAGAAGCAAACTATCGGAAATTACAACTTATGTGATTTTATACGAAGGAACTGAAAAGGAAAAGAGATATATCTTCAATGCCACTTTAACCGCGCCCGGAGACAGAATCTTTATTGGAAAAGTCGAACTAAAATAAAAAGGAGATACAAATGAAATACTTTATTTTTATCCTTTTGTTTTCTACTTCTCTATCCTTTCCTATCGAAATTAGCACACCGGTGGGTGGTTTTATTCATGATAAGATTTTTACGCTTGATATAAAAGATGCCCCATATTTGATGAAGATAACTTTTAATGGTATCCCTGTCATTGCTAAGGCACAGGGGAGTTTTACAAGAGAGATGCTTGCTTCAAGAGGATATAACTCAATTGTTGTGGCGGATTATAAAAATTTACAGAGTTCAGATCATATCAGCTTTTATGCAGATGTTCCTCCAACATCGTTAAAGATTTTTCTCTTCTGGGATACGGATAATACTGACCTGGATCTTCATGTTAAAGAGCCTGATGGAACTGAATGTTATTATGGACATAAAGATACTCCTCTTGGTGGTAGACTTGATGTTGATGTAACAACAGGTTATGGTCCGGAGGTTTATACCATGGAATACCCAAACCCTGGAATATATGAAATATTGATTCACTATTACGGAGGACAGGAGTTAACAGAGGCAACTGTTGTTGCAGTTATGAACGAGGGAACTTCTAAAGAAAAAAGAACAACCTTTACCATGATGCTTACAAAACAGGATACTACAATTTATGTGGGAAAAGTTGAGTTAAAATAGTTGGAGTTATGAAAAAAAAGCTGTTCTTTTTTCTTTTATTTTTTCTTCTACATACACCTCTTTTCTCACAGCTTATAGTGGAAAAAGACAAAGATTTTATTGTCTCTTCTCCAAACATTCCTACATCTCTTGCGATTACAAGAAAGATAGGCCCTATAAAGATAAAAGAAAAAAATTTCCAGATTTATACGGAGAAAGGTATAGTGAAAACAATTATCAGGGAAAACATAGTTTATCTGTATAGTACCTCTATCACAAACGAAGGAGACATTTTTGTCATAATAAAAAAGGATAAAGAAGAAATTACAAATTTTTTCAGAATTATAATTTCAACTGAAGATAGCGATAAAGATGGTTTCCCCGATGTAGTGGAACTCGGCAATAATAAATCCTTCAGGGAATGGTTTTGCGTTATCGCAGAATCACAGTTTTATTATCCTTCGGATATCTGGTACGATATTCATAAAGATTGTGGAGGTCTTGTCGAATTTGCCTATAGAGAAGCCCTTAAAAGACATGATAAAAGATGGGCAAGCAAATATAAATTTTTGTCTGACTTTTCTATTCCAGATGAAAGAAATTATTATTATCCATCTGTTCCAATCATTGGAGAAAAAATCTTTCGTATAAAAGAAGGAGAATTTAAAAAAGAAAGTATAGACAGGGACTTTTCTGTTACAGCCAGTGGTTCCGTAATAAGAAATTATTGTATGGAGTTCGTAAGTAAAGATATAAAGAATCTTCAAAAAGGAGATATCCTTTTTTTCTTTAAGAGTGACAATCTAAAAATGCCATCCCATGCTATGATTTATATTGGCCCAGAAAATCCAGAAAAGGAAGAGGGTTTCTTAATATATCATACGGGACCTTCACAAAAAACAAAAGGTTTTATAAAGAAAGTGAAATTAAGAGATCTTTTAAAGCATCCAGATCCCTCCTGGCGCCCTGTTCCGGAAAATACAGATTTTCTGGGAATATATTGCTGGAAAATTCTAAGGTAAGCGGAATGAAGATAAATATTTTCTGCAATTTTAAAAGCCCTTTGTTCCTTATTTGTTTTTTGATGAGTATAAATTATGCCTATCCTATTTTTAGTTACAACATCGAAGAAGCAAGGATCTTTTCTGAAAATGAAATGCTTCCTTATGAACTTGACAGGGTAAACGGGCTTGTAAAAATTCAAAAAGAGCAAAACGAATTATTCTTCAATATAAAAATAAAAAAGAAGCCAGAAATATATTTTTGTGCTTCTGTAAAATCCTTTGAAGAAAAAACAGATCTTGACTGGCATTATGGAGGATTTTGCAAGAATGGAAAGATTTATCTTCAACCGTTAAAGGTTCTGGAAAGAAAAAATAATCTGGAACAGATTATATTCCACGAGTATACCCATTTTTTTATTGAACAGGTGATGCCAGGATTACCACATTTTATTAATGAAGGACTAACTGCTTTCCTTGCCGGAAACATTTGCATAGATAACCCTCCCATGTTATATGAGAATTTGATTAATCCGGATAATTTTTTAAATCCTATGGATTTTGAATATTTTCTTTCATCTTCAATGGGCTTCGTAAAACAGCTTATTTCTAAAATGGGGAAGGAAGGATTTTTAGAATTCTTGAAAAAAGCCTCCACAAATGAAATCAAAGATTTATATCAGCACTACTATAATGAAAGCTGTGATAAGGTTAGAGTGTGGATCAACCCGCGGGGAGAAAAAAGGTTTAATGTTATATTTAAAGAAAAATGTGAGGTTGTATCACAAGGAGGCAAAATAACAAATGTATTTAATGAAAATATTTTTCTGGAAGCAATCAACAATTCGCTTTATTTAAACAACATCACAGATTCTGAATTCACCCTGTATTTTCAAAATGGATTTACCACAGATAATGGAATAGATAAGTCAAAGTCTTATAGAGGTAACCTGAAAGTTTATCTTACCAATCAAACCCTTTATTTAATAAATATAATACCTGTAGAGGAGTATCTCTATAGTGTTGTCGCAAGCGAAATGCCTTCTACAAATATAGAGGCTCTAAAAGTTCAGGCAGTACTTTCCAGAAGCCTTGTACTATTCAAAAAAAAGCTTCGTAAAAGCGAACTATATGATGTTCTAAGCCTGACCAGTGATCAATCTTACCAGGGCAGGAATTGGGAAACTACCTTTTCAATAGAAGCTGTTCAGAAAACTGATAGAGAAGTCCTTTTTTACAATAATAACTTAATCTATCCATATTACTCTTCTACATGTGGTGGGCATACAGCTCTTTCTTTTGATGTCTGGAACAAAAAGCTACCTTACATTAAAAGTGTAGAGTGTATAATTTCAAACGAATTTCTATGCGAGAAGTCACCTCATTTCAAAGACTGGGAAAGGGTTATAACAGGTGAAGAACTCTCAGAGATTATGGGTTTTAGAATTTACAATTTTCAAATAGAAAATACCAATCAATATGGAAGAGTAAAATATATAAAAATAAATGATAGAATCTTTCTCTTTGACGAATTGAAGAGTATTTTATCGAAGAAAAAAGGATGGGCCTTTTTAAAGAGCAACCTGATTAAAGTCGAAAAGAGTAGCGATGGTCTTGCTTACATAATTAAAGGAAAGGGACTTGGACACGGAATTGGCCTCTGCCAATATGGAGCTATTCGCCTTGCGGAAAACAAAAACTATAAAAAGATCATTAGTTTTTATTTTAATAATGTAGAAATAAAAAAAATTGGGTATAAATATAATCTTTATCCTGACTATTAGATTATCAAATATTGAGTTCACTTATCAACTTCGGGCATAACCCTCTTTTTATTTTCCTTTTTTTAATATTTTTGTTAAAATATAAGACTTTTGGTGAGGTTTTTAGTATGATAAACCTTAATATAGGAAAGGGAAAGATCCCTTTTTCAGAAGGAAAAACAATACTTGATCTTATTTCCCATCTAAAGTCCAATATTGAAGAGGCTAAAAAGTTAGGAGTTGTAGCTATTTTGAGTGATACAATAGTTGCGGGATACAATGGAAGGCTTGTTGATTTATCAACTGTTTTAACAGAGGATGGTTCAATTGAATTCTTTACCGCAGACTCCGAACAGGGACTTGACACCTTAAGACACAGTGCTTCACATATAATGGCGCAGGCTGTTCTTCGGTTATATCCTGGATCTAAGCTTGGGATAGGTCCTACTATAAAGGATGGCTTTTACTACGATATTCTGCTTCCCGTAGCTATCAGTGATGAAGACCTTTTAAAGATAGAAGAAGAAATGAGAAAAATAATTTCTGAGAATATTCCCTTCCTTCGTGAGGAAATTTCAAAAGAAAAAGCTGAAAAATTCTTCAAAGAGATTGATCAACCCTTCAAAATAGAGCTAATTAGAGAAATCGACTCAGAAGTGGTCAGCCTGTACAAAAATGGAGAATTCACCGATCTCTGTCGTGGGCCTCATATTCCCTCAACAAAGTATTTGAAGGCGTTTAAGCTTCTTTCCATTTCTGGAGCTTATTGGAGAGGTAGTGAAAAAAATGCAATGCTTACACGTATCTATGGCACTGCTTTTCCCAACAAAAAGGAGCTTGATAATCACCTTAATATGCTCGAGGAGGCTAAAAAGAGAGACCATAGAAAACTCGGGAAAGAAATGAATCTATTTAGTTTCCATGAAGAAGGTCCGGGATTACCATTCTGGAAACCAAAAGGTCTAATTGTGAAAAATTTACTTATAGAGTTTATGCGGGAAAAACATAGAAAGAATGGTTACATCGAAATAGAAACACCAACAATATTAAGAGATATACTCTGGAAAACCTCTGGACACTGGGACAATTATCGTGATAATATGTTCTTTCTTGAAAAAGAAGAAGAAAGCTATGCGTTGAAGCCCATGAATTGCCCGGGTGGTTTACTTTTTTATAAAGAGGAAATTCATTCATACAAAGAAATGCCTCTTAAGGTTGCAGAGTTCGGGAAGGTTCATCGATATGAAAGATCGGGTGTCTTACAGGGACTTTTCAGGGTTAGAGGTTTTACCCAGGATGATGCACACATCTTCACTACGCCGGAGCTTTTGAAAAATAGTGTTCTGGAGGTAATAAATCTGGTAGATGAAGTATATAAAAGCTTCGGTTTTGAGTATACCGTGGAGCTATCAACACGGCCTGAAAAATCTATGGGTACAGAAGAACAGTGGAAAGTTGCCATTGATGGTCTTAAACAAGCCCTTGATGATTCGGGGCTGGAATACACAATAAATGAGGGCGAAGGGGCTTTTTATGGACCAAAAATTGATTACCACCTTAAAGATGCTATAGGTAGAACCCATCAGTGTGGTACCATACAGCTTGATATGAACCTTCCGGAACGTTTTGATCTGAATTATGTAGGTTCTGACGGTAAAGAGCATAGAGTTATTATGCTCCACCGTGCAATATTGGGTAGTCTTGAACGATTCATCGGCATACTGATTGAACACTACGGCGGGAAATTCCCTTTGTGGCTTTCACCAACACAGGTCACCTTATTAACTGTATCTGAAAAAGTTGATGGATATGCAACCAGGATAGAGAGCCTTCTAAAGGGTAACAACATAAGAACGGAGATAGATCTCTCAGGGGAAAAGCTTGGATACAAGATAAGAAAAGCCCAGCTTTCCAGGGTCCCCTACATGCTTGTAATTGGCGAAAAGGAAGTAGAGAGCGAAAATGTGTCTGTTCGACATAGGGAAAAGGGTGATCTTGGAAGTATTCTTTGGAAGAAATTTTTAAGTCAGATTCTTGAAGAAATTCATAATAGAGTATAAAATAAATGTAACAAAAAAAAGGAGGTTTTTTATAGCTACTAAATCTGAGGAACTACGGATTAATGAGCAGATAAAAGCTGCTAAAGTCCGTGTTATTGGTGAAAAGGGAGAGCAGGTTGGGGTCCTTTCGTTAGTGGAAGCCCGTGCAAAGGCGGAAGAACTTGGTGTAGATCTTGTGGAGGTTTCTCCCGAAGCAGACCCACCTGTATGCAGGTTAATAAATTATGGAAAGTTCCTTTATCAAAAAGAGAAAAAGGCGAAAGAGGCAAGAAAGAAGCAAAAGGTTATCGAAATTAAGGAAATGAAGTTTCGGCCTAAAATAGACAACCATGACTTTGAATACAGGATAAAACAGATTAAGGAATTTCTTGAGAAAGGAGATAAGGTTAAGATTACCATTCGTTTTCGCGGAAGAGAGCTTGTTCATTCTGAATTAGGTTTTGAACTGGCTAAGCGTATAGTAGAACAAACAAAGGATCTTGGAGCTCCTGAGAAAAGCCCGAGAATGGAAGGAAGGAATATTGTTTTTGTTATTTCCGCAATAAAAAAGCAGTAACGAAAAATAACATTCATATAACTACGGAGGAAGAGAATGCCAAAAATAAAAACAAAAAAATCTGCAGCAAAGCGCTTTTATAAAAGTGGGAAAGGCAAGATAATGAGGAATAAAGCCTATAGAAGACATATTCTGACTTATAAAAGCAGAAAGAGGAAAAGAAATCTTGGGAAAAAGGCTGTTGTTTTTTCGGGTGATGTTTTAAGAGTAAAAAGGATGCTGCCTTATTTGTAATAAGGTTATCCTATGAGTGTTAGTGGAGGTTTTTAATGAGAGCCAGATATACTGTTGCAAGCAGAAAAAGAAGAAAAAAAGTACTTAATAGAGCCAGGGGTTTTCATGGCGCAAGAAAGCTAAGAATAAAAGCTGCCAAAGAAGCTGTAATGCATGCTTTGCGCTATCAATACATAGATAGAAGAAACAAAAAAAGAGTATATAGAGCTTTATGGATTACAAGAATTAATGCATTCGTTAGAAGCCATGGCTTATCCTATAGTCGTTTCATTGAAGGGCTAACCAAGGCAAAGGTAAATGTTAACAGAAAGTTCCTATCAAATCTTTGTATTGAAGATCCTCAGGCTATGGAAAAATACATAGAAATAGCAAAGGAAAATGTCCATAATTAAATATACATTTCCTTTTCTTTTTTTTTTTAGCCTGTCTTATGCCAATAATGTACTGGTGCCTGCTAATCCGAACTATTTTCTAAAGGCAAATTCTGTTTATATAGCGCCTGAGTTTGAAAATATTGGAATAGGAAACGAAAGTATTAACTGTTACAATCTGAATCTGGATTATGGTATTAACGAAAACCTGTTGATCGGGGTTGATTTTTCATATCTTTCTCTTTCTCATTCCGATGATGGTGGTGTTTTCGGGGATGTAACCGCTAATCTGAAGTTCCTTATATATCAGTACTCCGGCTGGTTTTTTGGACGCATAGTTAGTGAAACTTTATTTCGCTTTCCTACAGGAGCAACACGCGAAGATTCTATTAGAAAAATAGATAGTAATACCTATAGTTACTTTCCATTTTCTACAGGAAATTTCTTGTTCTCCCCATCTCTTCAACTAAGTGCATTAATTGAGGATTTTGCAGTAAATCTATCTATATCCTATCAATCGGAAAATCCTCCTGGGGAAGGACTTTTATATTTCAATGTTCTGCATGATAGAATAGATTTTCAAATCTCTCTGGATTATCTTTTCAAAATTATTGTAGGAGAAAATGATTATCTTATTTTTCGACCTGTTATATATATAGACTATAAATATAATATATCCCCTATGCCGATAATACCTGATGGGTGCTATTTTGTAATAGAGAATAATATAAAATGGAACAATATATGGAAACTATCAATATATTATTCTATTCCTCTGGATTCAAACGGAATCTTTAATTATATATTTGGTTTTCAAATTGGAAGGTACTTATAGTATGAACAATCCGGGGCATCTTTTATAAGGATAAGGAGAAGGATATGCCTTTTAGTGAGTTAAAAGACGAAGAAATAGCTAAAAACATCAAGCAGTTAATGAAAAAAGGTGGCTTTCTTGATGTGATTCAGCAATATTATCGAGAGCTTTATACCAGATATTACTCTCAGTGCTATAATATTTCACGCTATTTTGGTTTGAATCGTCAGGACGCGGAAGATGCTGTTCAAGAAGCCTTTATCCGCCTTTATAAAAATATAAGATCATTCGATGATAAAAGGGCTTTTAAACCATGGCTATTTAAAATAGTTATCAATTGTGTAAAGGATAGGTATAGAGATTTAACAAAGCACAGCTATACAGATATAGAAAAGGCAGAAAACTACCCAAATCCAGCCCAGGAAAAATTTTTTGAAGAATTGCACATCAAAGACACTTTCCGTGGTATTATTATTAGACTTCCAGAGAAGTTGAAGTCAGCGGTTATTCTCAGGAACTATACAGATATGGATATGAAATCTATAGCTTCAATATTAGGTCTGGGGGTTAGACAGCTTCATAATCGCCTTGCGAGGGCATATAATTATATTAAAGAGGGGTTGGAAAATGAAAAATATTGATTTAGATGTTTTATTTAAGCAGTATGTTTATCAGGACAGTACACCTGATTTCGATAAGTTATGGCAAAAGATTGAAAGCTATTTTGTTAAGGAGGAGTATATGTCAGAGAAAAAAGGCGGTTTTAAAATATTCGCCTGGCTTACAACCTTTCTGGTAATTGCGGCATTAGGGTGGTTTGGCTTAACGAAACTGTCTTTAATTAAAAAGCAGGAAAAAGTAGAAAAAGGGGAGGCTATTGTAGTAACACTCGTGGTCGGAGAAGTAAAGGTGAAGAAAATGGGAGCTTCTGACTGGCGGGAGGTAAGTGTTGAAGACATCCTTCAAATGGGAGACGCAATCAAAACTGCTTCCGATTCTTACTGTGAATTGCAGATGGTAAAGAAGGGCGTTTTTCGAATAGAAAGTGGAACAGAGGTTTTCCTCTCCAGGCTTATAAGCAGGGATGATAAGATAGATTCAAGGATGAAGCTTTCTAAGGGAACTTTAGCACTTAAGCCAAAGCAACTAAAGCAGGGAGAAAGCTTTGAGGTAGAAACCTCAACAGCAGTGGCTGCAGTAAGAGGCACAAAATTTATTGTTAAAGTTGATGATAATGGAAATACGAAAGTAGCCGTAAATGAAGGAAGAGTGGCAGTTGTACCTGTTGTTAAATCTATTGATGAAGCAAAAGAAAAAGGGTTGGTCAGCGAAAAGGCATCTGAAATACTTCACAAAGAAGTAGTAAAACCTGTTGAGGTTAAGCAGGGAGAAGAAGCCACTCTGGAAAGCAAAAGGGTTGAAGAACTGGATAAAACCCTTGGTAAGGCTATAGAACAGGTTGCACAGAAGCAGCAGGATAAAGTTATTTCTGAAGAAACCCTTACAAAGGTAGCAGAAGTAAAAACATCCAGGGAAGGCAAAAAGGAAGAAATCAATGTTACTGAATCTATTGTATCTACAGTTCAAAAAGAAATGCGGCCAGTTTCCAAAGAGACAAAATCAAGAGTTGAAGAATCAGTAGTCTCGACTGTGGTAGAAAAGCAAACGATTTCTGAAGAATCCAGGAAAAAGATGGATGCATTAAGCGAAGAAAAAATCATCTCAAAGGCTTCAGATATGGTAAAGGTTAAATTCGATAGCGTTCCGTCTGGAGCGGAGGTTTATGTAGAAAATAACCTGATAGGATTAACCCCTCTTGAGGTAATACTGGAAAAGGGCAAAAAGCTCAATATTAAAATTACCAAACAGGATTATGTAGATTTCGCCAAAGAAGTGACCATTGATAGTGGTACCGTAATCAATGCAACCCTCAATCAGGTTCCAAAGGAAACCTCTGCTGAAGCAACCGAAAAAGTGGCAGAAACAAAAAAACTGCCTGGAGAGCTGGATTGGGAAAGACCTATAGCCTTTAAGCTGGATTCTGCTTACAAAGAACCTGTCGATCCGGTACTCTACAGAGGAAGAATAATCCTTACAAAGAGTAATCGACTTTACATAATCTCTACGGAAGGAAAGGTATTAAAGTCGATTGCTGTAGTGGAAGAAGGGGGAACACTCACAAGACCTGCAGTAAGCGATGGAGTCGTATATGTAGGTTCAGATATTGGTGGAATATACGCTTATTCTATAAGTGGTGAGAAATTATGGCAGAAAGACGCAGGAAGCGAAAAATATGGCGCAGCTCCTGCCGCAGGCTATGATATGGTAGCTGTTCCTTCCATTGAGAAGGGTATAATGATATACAGCAAGAAGGGTGAGCTGCTTGATAAAATATCAGCCGATTCTATTTATTCAGCGCCGCTTATTGTTAATAAAGGAAAAACCCTTGTGTATGCAACTGAAAGCGGAAGTATTGTATCATATGATATTGAAAAGAAAACTCAAAATTGGACAAAGAACTACAATGAAAGATTCCTGTATCCCCTTGTTGGAGACGAAACAATCGTAGCTCTTATAAGGGGAAGTGGTAAGGTACTTGCTATAAAGCCTTCCGATGGATCTATAGCATGGAGTGCAACCTTTGAAGAAATCAAGAAAACAAAGATTAACCCTAAATACTCTGATGGAAAAGTAATTCTTGCTAATAATGCAGAACAATCTCTTGTGATTGTATTGAATGCATTGAATGGTAATGTGCTGGCAAGAATTAGTCTCTCGGGTGAGGCTATCACCACACCTTTTGTTACAGAAAATTCCGTATACTTTGGAACCGACTCTGGGAAGATTTATTCCTACAGCCTGACTGCGAAGAAGAATGCCTGGACCTACAAATCTTCCGGTGGAGTTTCTATGGTGGTTGCAGATAAAGAAGGCATATTTGCAATATCCTCAAGTACCATGTACAAGTTAACCAAATAAAATAAAGCAAACTACAAAGAACGGACGCCCTGAAGGCGTCCGTTCTTTTATAATCTTTTCTTTTTTGCCAATTTGAGCGATTCTTTTTTTATTCCGACCCTAATGGTTTGACAGGCTCAGGACACCGCTTATACTAAGCCTGCCCCGAGCAAGGCCGAGGGGAAAATGCCGCCCTCTGCGGTTTTCTTTTATACTCATTCCTTATTCACTCCAAGTTGGTATTCTTTAGATTTTATACTAAAACCCTCTTCTTTGCACTTATGCCTTTCTCATGTCGCTCTCCATAGCTTTATTCGAAAGGCAACCGCAATCCATTGCGGTGTGTTACCTCTACCCTTTATCCCCTTCGCAGAATACCCCTTCTTGTTACTTTGCTTCCTCTGCTCTAACTCTAAAGGCTTTTAAGGGGAAAACCGCAGAGGGAGGAAAAACGATTGTATCTATAACCATGTCGCGGTGTCGGATTTTTCTTCTTTTTATTTTTTTACCCTCCACAGCGGGGTTTTTGATGGAAAATTGTAATTTGTCAAATTACAATTTGACAAATTACAGCTCTTAAAATATATTTATCCTTGATTTATATTCGGGAGGAAATCTCTATGTCAGAATTTTACCCATATGTGGAGACGATTTCAAAAAATGCTAAAGAGGCTTCCTACAAAATCTCGCAGCTCGGTACTAAAGAAAAGGATCTTGCACTTATTTCTATTGCAGAAGAAATATTGAAAAACAAGGACTATATAATAAAAGAGAATAGAAAGGATCTAGAATTTGCAGCTTCTATTGGTAAGTCAAAAGCAATACTGGATCGTCTTATGCTGGATAGCAAACGTATAGAAGCTATGGCAAAAGCAGTAAAAGATGTATCTCTCCTTCCAGATCCTGTTGGAAGTGGAAACTACATCACGCGTCGTCCCAATGGATTAAAAATACAAAAGATTCGCGTACCTATAGGCGTTATTGCAATGATCTATGAATCCCGGCCCAATGTGACAAGTGACGCTGCAAGCCTTACCCTTAAATCGGGCAATGCTGTGATTCTTAGAGGTGGCAAAGAGGCTATAAACTCTAATAAAGCTATTGCAAACCTTATAAAACAGGCTCTTGAGAAAACCAACCTCCCTCCGGATGCCGTCCAGCTAATAGATAGAACAGAACATGAGATAGTAGATGTATTGCTAAAAATGGATAAATATATTGATCTGGTAATACCCCGTGGTGGAGAAAGTATGATTAAATCGATTGTAGAAAAATCAACGATTCCCGTAATAAAACATGATAAAGGTCTTTGCCATATTTTTGTAGACGAATCTGCAAACCAGGAAAAGGCAGAAAAGATTGTAATAAATGCAAAGTGCCAGAAACCATCTGTATGTAATGCTGTAGAAACGCTATTGATTCATAAAAAATATTCCTATGCTAAAGAGCTTATCAAGAAACTGATAGATCGGAATGTAGAGATTGTTGGTGACCAGACGGTACTATCTCTATTCCCGGACTTAAAAGAAGCAACTGAAGAAGATTGGTTCACAGAGTACCTTGACTACAAGATTTCTATCAAAATGGTAAATGGAGTTGAAGAAGCCATCAATCATATTAATTATTATGGCTCTCATCTCTCAGATGCAATTATCAGCGAAAATTATGATAATATTCAATTATTCCTTGACAGAGTGGATAGTGCTGCTGTATATGCAAATGCCTCCACACGATTTACTGACGGTGGAGAGTTCGGACTTGGAACAGAGGTTGGTATCTCGACCCAGAAGCTTCACATAAGAGGGCCTATGGGCCTGGAGGGACTTACCACCGAGAAATGGATTATTTATGGCGATGGTCAGATAAGAGAATGAAAGTTGGGTTTTTAGGTGGTGCATTTAATCCTCCTCATAGGGCGCATGTTCTTCTTGGAGAAAAAGCCCTTTCTTATTATGCCCTTGATAGATTGGTTTACATCCCGACACATATTCCTCCTCATAAGAAAATCATGGATGGCTGGGATGATCAAATAAGATTACTTCTAATCAGCCTGGCTATTTTTGCCTGGAAAACTGAAAAAGTAGGTGGTTACATTAAGAGATTCTCTTTTCCCGAAGAAGAGACAGCACAATTTCTAAACCTCTATGATTCCCTATACTCAAAGTATCACAAAGATTTTATTGAAGTATCAGATTACGAAATTACATCCTCCGGGGTTTCCTACACCATTAACACTGTAAAATACTTTCTGGGCAAAAATCCCGACTGGAAAATTCACATAATTATAGGAATGGATCAGGCCGCTGTTTTAGATACATGGAAAGATTATGATGAACTTTCAAGAGTGGCAAAATTCTGTGTTGCCGAAAGAGATGGCTTTGATTCAGATATGATAAAAAACAAATTTCCATTTATTGACATATTTCCATTTCCTTCTATTAATATATCTTCTTCTCAAATAAGGAGACTATTACATGAAGGAAAAGATATTAGAGAAATGGTTCCTGACATAATAGTAGCATTCATAGATCTTCTTAAGAGTTATCAGAAAAATAATTAATGTAAAGAATAATCCTCTTTACTATCTTAAATAGACTTTTTCCAGCCCTTCGCATATTTCTTTGCAAAAGAAAAAGTCTGAACAAGTTGAATGGATTAATAGACTTAAGTTTAAACTTCAGTTCATTACCTTGTTTTAAAATGGAGATATCGGGAAATTTAAAATACACTGTATCGCTTATACTTCTTATAATGCAAAGTGGAATCTTATTCTCATTGCAAAACACCGCTATTGGACCACTTTCCATATCTACAGAGCATATCTCCAGCTTTTCACCCAGTAGCTTTAATTTTTCATCTCTATCCATAAGCGCCGTGGTATAGTAACAAGAACAGAAATTAAGTTCCTGTAAAACTTCAAGGAGAGTATCAGGCACTCTTACATTTAAAACTTTTCCTTCAGGCAAGACAACTGAATGTGCAAGTAAAAGTTCTCCTGCTTTAAGGGAAGGATTAATAGCCCCGGCATAGCCTATTGAAATCCATATAGAAGGTAACAAATTTCTACTCTTTATATAATTTATAAAACTATGAATATTTTTCTCGCCTACACCTGTAATAGAAAAATAAATGCAAATATTATCATTGTGAGTTTTAAATATTTTAATCTTTTTATTCTGATAAATCCGGCTGGGCTTAAAAAACCGAAGAACTAAATCAAGCTCTGATAATAAGGAAGCGGTTATAAGAAGATTCATTTTTATATTTCCTTTGTTTAACCTATAATAGTCACCACCACTTCTCTTTTCTCTCTCGGACCATCAAATTCGCATAAGAATATATTCTGCCATGTTGAAAGCCCCAATTTTCCTTCTATAATCGGAATGCTCTTTCCTGGACCTATAAGCCCGGATTTTAAATGTGCATCTCCATTATTATCCTGCATATCATGCTGCCATACCCCTGCTGGAATCAATTTTCGAAGAAGATTTATTACATCACTTTGAACACTATAATCCCAGTTTTCTTGAATCATTATAGCAGCAGTTGCTCCACGAACATAAACATTCACAATTCCAATTTTAACCCCGCTCTTTGACACTATCTTCCGAACCTCATCGGTAATATCATAAAGCCCTTCCCGTGCGGTCGTTTTAAAGTTTATAATCTCCTGCATATTTCCCTCATTTTAATCTATTGTTACTTCTATATCGTCAAAGTATAAGTTTTCCCATATATGTTCTGATTTACCTCCCCACTCTCTGACACTATTCTTTTTTCCCCATGAAAGCTGAAAGTAAATCCGTATAGTTATCTCCTATGTACACACTTCCTTTATAGACTCCTACCAGCTTAACTAATTGTGGAATACCAGTATCTTCAGATTCCAGAAGGATGGGTACTATATACAAAACATCATCATTCAACAATATAAATTTAATATTTCCTTTAAAAATCTTTGATCCCTTCTGTCCCCATAGCGTAAACAAACTCGACAGTCTATCATCCTGATTTATTCTGGCATTAATTTGCATGGGTCCATAGGCTATACTTCCGGGAGGGTAATAAATAGAAAGCTTTAGACCATCACTATAATATCCTGTAATCCACGCCGAAAGGTTTTCACGCCCTTTTGGTGCAAATGGTTCCACCACGGAGAAACGAAACGAACAGTTTGTTAATCTCCCTGTCTGATTCGTTTCAAAACAGGAAAGCATATAATAAGGTTCAAAATTGGTTATTTCATATCCATAAAATTGCTTCGGAATTTCCCATAAGTCATCTCCATTATAAAAACTATCCTCATCATCTACATGATATCGACATAGAACATAAGCCTGGACTTTTAGCAGATTATATGGATAGTGAAAATGGTTTTTAATAAATATAGGGACATCCTTTTCAAAAACACCAGGGAATAATGCATCATAAGCATTAACCAGAGGATCCTCTTTATCAACCAGATAAAATTTCACCTCTCCTGAATAAGCATCAACTGTAGCCTTAACAGAATTCCTTATATAATTAATCCTTCCCCAAGTAGTATCAAACCTCTCTGCTATTGGAAATCTATCAGATACAGTATATGCATCTACAATCCATAAAATTCTTCCCTGGTTTACCACAGGGTATATATCGCTGTCGTATTTCAAATAAGGGAAAATATGATTTAGCCTATCAAGAATATTGCGCCTGTAAATGATCCTGGAATCCTTTGTCAGATATCTACTTAGGAGAATATTTTTTTCTTTTAAAACAATACTGTACAGCGCCCTTAAGAGAAAATTTCCAAGCTTAACGCCCTTTTTTAGATCGTATTTGAATGTAACACGATTGGTGGAGGTTGTGTATTCGAATTCCTCTGCTTTTGTATGAGTAATAATATAATTACTCATGATTTCTCCAAAATATATCTGTGGAAAATCTAAATAAAAAGGAGAGTTTGTATTACCTTTATCAATTCCTTCCTTCCAGAAAACAGGTACTCCGTCTTTATCCACGAGGTGAGAAGGAGATACTACAACACCATACCCATGAGTATATCTTAAATGTAAATTATCCCAGTTTTGTGCATCTATTGGTAGTTTCATAGCATCAAGTTCACGAATTGCAATCATTACCTGTGTTAAATTAGTTTTTTCTCCTTCCTGAATGGGATACACATCAACATCAACATCGGAAAAGTTAAAGTAAGCTTTAAAGGTCTGCATCTGTTCTATTACTTTTTTATACGGTTCAATATCCCATATGCGAAGGGATCGGGTAACAACCTCAAAGCCACTCTCAACATTATCGTAAACAGGATAATAAATTGGAGTAAAATTAATTTCAAAAGCCTTTCTGGTTGCGTCTATCCTGTGTTTTATAAAGCTCTTTTGAAGCATAAGCTCGTTTGGCTTTAAAATATAATTCTCAAGAATAAGTGGATACAATCCATTTAAAACAAAATATAATACTGCTATAATCAACCCAGCCAGAAAAACACGACCAATTCTAATCCCCCTGATTGACAGAAAAATTAAAAAGAGCAAAGCAATAATAACAAGAGAAATCCATATTGCAGAAGCAAGAAGGTTTCCATAAAAAGCCACATAATCAATTCCGAGTTTTGCCCTTGGCTGTCTAACAAAAAGCTCAAGAGAATTCAGAATAAAAAGTGACCCATACAGAATCGAATTGATCACTATCAGAAAAATTTTAGAAAAATCAAAATAAATCTTTCCATCTCGGAAAAACCCTTTGTCGCCACCACTGTAAAAAACAAGTTCCACAACAAGAATAAAAGAAAAAATAATAGCAGTAATAAAAATAAGTAGTTTTAGAAAAGGCAAAAGAGCAATAAAAAAATAAGCATCTATTCCAAAAAAAGGGTCTCGATAAATCCCACTGGAAACGGAGGGATGAATCACCCAGATTTTCCATTTCAAAAGACTCAAAAATCCAGCCGCCATAGAAGTTAGAAAAATAAAAATATAAATAAATTTTCTTTTAACCCTGCGTATAATGGCAAACCAGAATAATAAACAGAAGAGAGAAAAAAGAAACGGGATCATAAAGCTTAAGAATTGAATAAATAACTGCCTTGTAAAAACTATGGAATACCCCGTTTCTTCCAGCCATAAGTAATCTGTAATAAATTGGAAAAGAAAGCTAAAACCAGCTAAAAAGAAAAGTACCAATATAATGAAAATGAATAATAAAAACTTCCAGATGAGTTTCATCTTTTTACCTTTCTAAGCTTATTAAAGAAAATAACTACTTCCATTGTAGTACCATAATCATTCCATATTGGATAGATTTCTATCAGGTCAGAACGATAAACCTCATCTCCCCTAATAGTACGAATATCTTTCTTAATGACTGTTTTTGTTTTATCAGCAATTGCAATATTAATCGCATTATCAAACTCTTTATCAATAAAGGAATAAATCAATTCACCCTCGCTCATTTTATTAAAAACATCCAGAACTCCCTTATAATTTTTTGTCGGTGGTTCCCCCACCTTCAAAGCAGCAAGATACAGATTCTTAATATCGTAATATTCTCCTTCTTCCTCCTTTCGTGCAAAAATCTTTTCAAAACTTTCGTTGTAATATTTAACTATTTTATCATCTTTTTCTATAGAAACCACCAGAATTGGAGTATCTATCATCCGGGACAAAAGCTCAAACTTCTGTTTTTCAATCTTTATCCTCTGTGTTTTAAGCTCATCAAAGCGTTGTATCTTGGAAATTATCTGGTTAAAATAAACTCCCACATTCCCAAATTCGTCTTCTTTAGGGAACTCTATAGACTTTAAATTAAAATCCTCCTGTTCGGTAATATTTGCTATTCTTCTGGCTAAATCCCTATAGCGATTAATTCCCCTTATAAAGCTCATTATAAAAATGTAAATACCAAAAACAACTGATACAAGACACATTACAATAAGGAAGATATATAACCTATTCAAAAAAGCAAGAGGGCTCGCTGTTAAAGCGGTAACTGACCTGAAAAGATTGCTGACATACATGTTAATGATAAAAATGGAAACAAGCGAGATTATATATACAATAATAGATGTAATAATATAAATCTTTATTTTGGTTTGTTGTGGTATCACCATATCCTCCTGGTACTATCTGGCTATGTTTAATATTTTCTTCTCTGAAATAACCGTGTTGAGTGGAAAATCTTCCTCTGTATGAGGAATTTTATCTACGATCTGAAAATCAAAGCAAATCCCCATTGTTTTAAGTATATTGGTCCTAAAAAGGAACATATCAAAATACCTTTTGCCATAACCAATTCTATGTCCATCTTTTCCAAAAACAATTCCAGGAATAAAAGCCACATCAATGCTGGAAAGAAAAGGACGAGTGTCAGGTTCAGGTATATTGTATGCCCCTGGTTTAAAATCAAAAAAAAGATCCTCAATAACATAAGGAACAATATCCCGGTAATTAATAAGGCGCGGAAAGAGGATTATTTTCCTCTTTAAAAAAAGATCCCTTGCAAGAGGCAAAAGATCAACCTCGTTATTAATTGGAACATAAAAAAGAAAGGTTCTTGCACCAATAGGAATAGTCTTTTTTATATTTTCAATCACTTTTAGTGACTTCCTTTCTACCTCATCCCTCGAAAGGGACTTTCTCATAGAGAGGTACCTCTTTCGCAGAGCCTTTTTTTCCTCATAGATCTTTTTAGAAATCTCCATTCCATTTTTCCTTTAAGTTTAATGAAAATTTTTTATTTCTGCAATTCTATCCCTTATTCTTGCAGCTTCCTCATAATTCTCTTCGCTTAATGCGTTTTCAAGATCAAGATTAAGTTTTCTCAATATATTATCTGTCTTTATTTGAATTGAATGATTAATTCCTGAATCCTCAGGAAATCTTTCCACACTCCTTTCATCCTCCACATAACCTTGTTGCTCTTCCAGAAAATTAGCAATAACCTTTTGCATATTTTGATCGGAAGCAATATTTTCCATTAAATCTCCTTGAATATAAAGAGGAGCGTTAGATCTAATCGCCAGAGCAATAGCATCAGATGGCCTTACATCATAAAAAGCTTGATACACGTCCCCTTTTCTCAAATACAATCTTGCGTAAAAAACACCATCTCTTAAGTCATTTATTACAGCCTTTTCCACCTTTACAGAATGATCCTTTAGAAAACTATAGAAGATCTCCCCAATAAAAGGTCTATCCATTTGAAATCCATCCTGTGCCATCAGCATACTGCTGGCCTCAAAGGAAGCTATTATCATTGGCACAAAACGCCCTGCCTCATACTTTTCTCTTAAAAGCAATAGATACTCATTGCTGCTTAAAAAGATACCTGAAAAAACAAGTTCAATCAATTCCATTCTTTGTGATTCCCCCTCTATATTCAGTTTGAACCTTTTTGCATTTTCCTTACAGCCTCGTCGATGTAATATCTAATTGCCTGAGGAACCTGATACTTCAACCCTATCAAAGTATTAATAACACTCTTTTCCCCACTGCTAACAAAAGCATCAACAAGGGCCTTTGCAACCCTCGCGTCGGTACTATTATCAACTGTTTGTGAAAACTTGGTAAGATGTTCTATTACAGCTTTTGATTTTGGAAGTTCCCTCAATGCCTGCAAAATACAGAGCTGGCTTAAAGCATTCTTTTGTTCTGGTAAATAAGCAACAATTATAGATGCTTCATTCGTACTACCAATCTTGCCAACGACAAGAACCCCCATATCAAAAACCCTTTTATATTCAGTAGCCTGTCTTACCTTTCCCTGATTTGCTATAGGACCTGCTTCACCAATGATTGATAGAACTCTCTGTTTTACATCCACAATCTTCAATTCCCCAGCTCTCCTTAAGGCTGAAAAAACAATATCTGTATCTTTGTCATATAAGGCATTACTAATAACCATTACATCGCTCATCTCTTGAAATATAGAATCATAGGGACTTTTATACGGATAATCTGAAAGATTGTATCCAAAAATTCCTCCATACACCAAAGACATTAACACAAGAACTAAACTATATCTCCTCATATTATTCCTCCATTTAAACACTATATATTAATATAAACAGGCTTTTCTATCAGCAGTCCATAAGCACTCAAATCCCCATCTGAAAGAAGAAAATGAGCAGCACTGCTAAAACAATAAGCATCTTCTACCACATCTAAAACCTTTTTCCCATCGCAATATCGTTCGCCATTCAGCTTTTTGTCAAATTCAAGAAGCTGGTCTGGGTTTCGAACAATCTTTCTGGCAGAACTATTATCAGTTAAAATATAAAGAAATTTTTCCGCGAATAGCTCAAAAAATTCCTTTGCTTCCCTACGAATAAGTCTAGAAATCTGTGTTCTCTGGATAGAATACTGATTTGAGCGGCTACTTCTTTCCTGTACAGAAAGATATGCATCGCTTTCCAGTTTTTTTATATCCTTAATTACTTTTAAGTACTCATTAACCTGTTCAAAAATAGTATTCAGTCTATAGTATATATCAGACATTTCCCTCTTTAAATCCACCCGTTTTCCCTCAATAAATCCTACATTAAAATCTACCTTGTTTGAGTTAAAAATAAAGGAAAATTCTTTGTCAAAAAACTCTATAAGAGCATAGGTTATAAATACCCTATCATTTATAGAAAAAAGCGCTCTTACATCTCTTTTCTCCGCATATTCATTCAGTATATCCTGGAATTTAACACTTTTGTCAATAATCTGTAATCCTTTCTTAATAGGATCGTTATCATCAAGCAGAACTATACCCTCCGGTTGTCCCTGCTTATCTGTACTTTCTCTATCCTTCAAAGCCATTTTTGCTTTCTCTGCTTCTTCCTTCTTTGCGGCAGCTGCCAGCTCTTCCTTCCATTTGCCCGTATAATAACCAATTGTATCTTCTTCTTTAAAAGAAAGGTAATCCTTAAAAGGTATAAGGCGATCTATTGTATCATTTTTGTAATACCAATCAACCAGATTAAAAAGACGTGGATAGAGCCTATTAAAAATAAAATCCACATTTGAAAACAATTTATGCATATTACTATAGGTAATGGGAGCTTCCATTCTTCTGAGATCCTTTTCCATAATCAAAGCCTTTTCGATTGCAGTCTTTAAGTATGCAGTATAAGGGTGTAGAATCATTATATCTTTAAATATATGTAAAAGGGTTGGTTTTATTTCCTGAACCATCTGAAGGGAATGCCGCAGTACAGAAAGCTTCTCGAAAATTTCGGAATTATACAGATTATCAAATCTGAATATAAGCTCAAAATTATATGGAAAAACTGTATCAAGAAAAAAGCGCTTCTTTATCTCATTTGCTATTAGCTTATCCTGATATAAAACAGAGGCAAGAATCATCCTCGAACTCAAAAGGATATTTTGATACTGATTAAGGATAAGATCCCTGAAAGAATTTCTGAAATGTGCCCCTTTTAAAGTAAGAACTCCGCTCAAAATGCATCCAAGTTTCGCAGAAAATCGTTCTATCCACTTGTTAAATGGATTATCCCTCGTATCAATAATACTGGAAAACGGTCTTGTGGCAGCTTTTGTTTTTCTTTTATTATCTTCAAGCTTTTTTATTTCCCTTTCAATCTGCTTTTTTGCCATCTCTTCCTTACGCAAATATTCTGTTTCCTTCCCCCGTTTGGCAGCCTTATCAAGAGAAACAACCTTTCCTCCCGCTTCAACAAACTTATTGAAAATCAGCTTTTTATCCTTCTCGTCAAGCTCATCAAGTCTCAATTTTTCTCTTATTTCATCAAGCTTGTCACCTGGCATTCCACTCTCCCAACCACTCCAATAAGGAGACCTCCGAATCTATAAAAAACTCCTGATAATTTGTTTTTTCAATTAAAAAATCATAGGCTTCATAAGCCAAAATGTCAAAAAAAATGGCTTCTTTTCCAGAATGTATTTTTACGCGTCGTGGCTTCCCATTCTCAAAAAACCTTTGAACATCTATCTCTACCTCATTATTCAAATATTCTACAATTATCTTCTGAATTCTCCTGTTATCCAAAATAAACTTTACCCCCCTTTTACCATAAAGAAGACTTACATCTTGCGACAATAACGCATAAAGGCAATGTGTCAGAAGAAATGAAAATTCTTTGTCTATCTTCACATAAACCACTTTTGAGTCGTGTACAACTATTTCATTTTTTCCCCCGCCATAGCTCTGAAAATCAAAAAATGGGTAACCAAGAAGGTTATCCATTACATGGAATTTCATAAGCTCATCTTTAATAATAACAGCCTCACCATTGCCACTAACTTTCTGCCCATCTGTCTCAATAAATATAAAAAAGCGGAATGAAAAAGAAGGATGCAATGGATTCAAAACCAGTGGTCGTCTTGCTCCACAAGAAGCAATAAGTAAAATTAAAAATAAAAAGAGCACTGTATGTTTTTTTTGTTGCATTTTTTAGCTCGCAACAGAAATTCTTTCGAAAAGAACATGGGGAGCATATAGAGAACCCTTTTTATGAAATCTATCTTCTACGGCTATTATAGAATTCAATATATTATAAACATTACCCGAAATCATGGCATCCTTTACTCTTCCCTTAACATTTCCATTCTCAATCAAGTATCCAAGCTCCACATTAACAGAAAAATCTCCTGCCAGAAGGTTACTCATCCCTCCACCGAGAAATTCATGAACCAATAACCCATAGGACACAGAGGAAATCATCTGGTCAAGAGAAACATCACCAGGGGGTACAATCAAATTTGAGAATGAGGGAGCAGGAAGAGACGATATATTCCTCGCTGCATGTCCTGTGCTTACCCTGTTCATACGTTTGGCTGTCGCTAAATCAAAGATAAAGTTCTTAAAAATCCCCTTCTCTATTACAGGAATTCTTCTTGGAATTATCCCTTCGCCATCAAAGGGATAGCTGGCTATTCCATTTTTCTTCAAGGGATCATCTATAAGAGAAAATTTTTCGTCAACTATCTTTTCATCTTGTTTATTTGCAAGAACCGAAATTCCTTTAAAAAGAGTCTTTCCATTGGCAGCTATCTCAATAGCATCAAGAAGTAAACCAAGCGCATCGGGTGTAAAAATAACAGGAAAATATCCCTTTTTCACCCCAACCTTTTTACGGGCATTTTTATATCTCCATTCTATATTTTTTAGTATTCTTTCTAACTCAATACCCGTATCTGATGAAATATCCCCATCACCAACAAAAAGGAGACCTCCTCCATCCTCCACAAGAATCATTGAGGCAGAAATACCAAAGGTGGTTTCTCTATATAATCCATAAAAACCAGAAGTATTAGCAAGAAGAGTCGTTGTGTGTGATTTTGAGATGTCAACACTCACTTTGGCTTCTCTGTCAATGCTTTTCAAACTTTTGACAATCTCTTCCCCCGTCTCTATAAGCTTCTCCTTGGGATAATTTACAACCTCTTCATAATATAAAGGTAAGTCCTGGTAAACACCTTTAGACGGCAAATCAAAGTCTATTTTATCACCAAGCTCGGTACTTGCCTTTGCATTTTTCAACAATTCCTCTTTATCATCTAGAGAATTAATGAAAGAATTTCCTACCTTTCCATTTTCAAAAAGTCTCAACCCAACTCCGAACCGACTTATACTCTCAACGGACTTAAGACTATCCATCTCAAAACTAACAGGAACAGATTCTGAAATAGTAGCAATTATATCTCCCTTATCCACCCTTCCGATAATATCCTTAATAAAGCTCTCTAAAAGTAATTTTTCCATAAATATAATCCTCTATTACTCTACAATATGACCTTTAGTATAATATCTATAAGTATCATTCGTCAAAAAATGTGACAGGAGAATAAATCGGATTTTCTTGCTCCATAAGATGATTCTCGGAAAAGGGGTCAATCTCTCATTCAATGACGCTGAAGTTATCAAATTTCCAAAAATGGGGAATTGAGGGTTTCACACATTTTCCCTTTACTTTTGCACTACTTATTTTACAGAGTAGAAACTTTACCGTATAATTTTATACTAATAATTAATTATGTAGATTTTCCCTTACATCGATTCATAGGAACCTTATTAATAAAGAGCCGACATAGGAGTAACAAATGCTTAAACTTGAATCAATATCCAAGTCTTACAAAGCAGGTGGATTAAAATTACAAGTGCTTAAAGATATTTCTCTTGAAATAAAGCGGGGGGAAATCATTTCAATAACAGGTAAATCCGGGGCAGGTAAAACAACCCTTTTAAACATTATCGCCGGGTTAACAAAACCGGATTCTGGAAGGATTTATTTTAACAACAAAAGGCTTTGCTATTTCCTTGATATTATACCATCAAGATTCAGAAACCAGAACTTAGGCTTTGTTTTTCAAACCTTCAGACTTTTACAGAATGAGAGTGTTTATTTTAATGTAATGCTTCCGTTAATCATATCAGGCTGGATTGGTAAAAAAAATAAAGATTTTGCAAAAAGTCTTTTAAAAAGACTTGAGCTCTGGGATTATCGAGACTCTAAGGTTTCCATACTTTCCGGTGGACAAAAGCAACGGGTTGCATTTGCAAGGGCTTTAATAAATAATCCAGAATTAATCCTTGCTGATGAACCTACAGCAAATCTTGATTCAGAAACTGCAAAAGAGGTTGGGAAGCTTTTAATAGAAATTTCTAAGGAGGATAGGGCTGTTTTTCTGGTGACCCACCAGGAATACTTGTTCAGACATTCCCACAAAGTATATGAGTTAAAAAACGGTGTTCTGGAAGGAAAAAGGCTATGCAGAAGGTAAGACTTATTATAAGAGAGATTTTTAGTGGAGGATTTATAACCATTGTAGTATTACTCTCCATCTCTTTTTCCACTATTCTACTTGGCGTTTTTCTAGTTATTAGAGATACCATCAACAAAAATGTTATAAGCCAAATGGAGAATTCAATTCCGCCAAATACTATTAAGGTAAGTCCCAAAAAAGGCAACGGGAGCCTTTTAAAGTTTATTTTTAAACATGCTCCCGGAGAAATACTTTCCGAAGAAACCCTAAAAGAATTCGGAAAGTTTCCCGGGGTTAAAAAAATATATCCCGTACAGGCATCTCATATTCCAATGCAGGCAGTTATATCAATTTTTGGACTTACTTACAGAACGGATCTTATATGCGTAGGAGTAGCTTATGATTTTCTCGATCAGGATATAAAAAAAAGAATACGCAAAAACATATGGGACAACTGGAAAAATTCTCAAGAACTCCCTGTGCTCATTCCTCTGTTTTTTCTTGAAGCATATAACAATAGTATGGCTGAGCCAAATGGACTCCCAACTATTACTCAGGATATGGCAATAAATAGAGAAGTACAGATTGTTTTTGGAAAGTCTTCAATAAAAACAATGGAGGGTGCAACTACAGAAAAAGCTAGAGTTATTGGATTTACCGATAAAATACGAAGTATGGCACTCGTTATTCCACTAAAAGCTGTAAAGTACTACAATGAAAAATTTAAAGGTAAAAGCTCCGGTGATGAATATATGAATTTTTTTATTGAGGTTAAAGATCATTCTGCTTTACTTTCCATTGTTAAAAAAATCTCAGGAAAAGGATTTATAGTAGAGACTGATAAATCGCTCTCTCGGGAAATAATTTTATTGAAAAACAGAGTACAGGCTATAATTTATGTATTGTCAATGATCGTTCTTTTGCTTGCTATTATTGCTGTTTCATTTTCTATACTCATTGCCTCTCTTCAAAAAATCGAGTATTATCGTATCCTGAGAATTCTTGGTGCTTCCCGTCTTTTTATTTCTTTTATAGTTTTTTTAAAATTCTCATTTATTGGATTTATCGGGGCGTTTGCAGGTGTAAAAGTTCTAGAATTCTTTTCACTAAATTTTACGCCTTCTCTGAAAATTGGTACATGGAACATTGGGATTGTTTTTGAGAATAAGAATTATTCTCTGTTTCTCTCAGGAAGCATATTTCTTTCAATAATTGCCACAATCCCATCCCTTGGGACCCTATTCACAAAGAGGATGGATACAGATTAATGAATATTGATTGATAAAAAGCGGTCAGTGCTGTGAACCATATTCCTTAAGGATTTTTTTGTAATTTATATCCGGTTGATAAAAACAGTATCTGTCCTTGCCAAGGCTTTTTGCCTGATAACAGGCATAGTCTGCTTCCTTCTGGACTTTGTGGTATTTTTTTATTATTTCTTTTGCTACCATTGGCACCGTGGTTTTGTAATTAAACTCAAGAATGGAAGCACCAATACTACCGGTTATCTTTATTTTTCTTCCATTCCCTACAGGAATTCTTATTTTTCTAATCCCCTGAAGTAATTTGTTCGCATAACTTTCAGCTCCTGCCCTGTCAGTTACCGGCAAAATAATATCAAACTCTTCTCCACCAAAACGAAAGATAAAATCCGTTGGCCGGGAAGTCCTTTTCATTACCTTTGCCACAGCTACAAGTACCCTATCCCCAATAGCATGTCCATATATATTGTTTACCTTATGGAAATCATCCAGATCCAGCCTTAGATAAGAGATTGGCAGTATATTACTTTCTCTTGAAGAATGCCAGTAACGTGAAATGGTTTTTACGATGTTAACAAGAAGACCTTCATTATATTTCAAAAGAGAAGTCTTGGTATCAATGTTTACTCTTTCCTCAAGAATTTCGTATTTTTTCAGAAGGGTATAGTGTTCCATCTGCATCTCTCTTAAAAGATCAATTGACTCATCATCAATTCTATCTTCTAATGCCATTTTGGAAAGTATCTTCAAGGATAACAAATCAAAGTTAGAAATTTCCGTAGGCTTTTTTGCTTCTATTTTCATTTCAATAACCCATTATTTTGATTTTCGGAATTCCATGCATTTATTTAACATTTGATTGATTTATTTTCTATAGCTTTTAAAAAGGCTTCTTTGTCCATACCTTCTATTTTGATTCTTTTATTCCGTGAGAAACTTCCACATTCAATAGAAATGTTCCTTTTTGGAATAGAAAAAAACTTAGAAATAAATTCTATTAACTGGCTATTAGCCTTTCCTTCCACAGGAGGGGATGTAAGCTTTATACGAAGAGTTTCTCCATCCCATTCCAGGAAGCATCTTGAACTATGTGGTATTACCCTCACATCTATCCTCAAGAATCCATCTTTTTCGGCAATCACAGAACTCTATCCTCTAATAATAATTTCAATAAGCCTTTGAATAACAAGCTGTATAAGATACAGAAAAGAAAATATATACAAAGGGGAGAAATCAAACATTCCTATTCTCAGAGGAGGTAATACTCTAAGGAAAAAGTTATAGACAGGAGCACAAAGGGCATTAACTATTTTAGCAAAGATATTATCCACTCCAAGATTGAAATAGGATAGAAATACATATACAACAAAGATGTAGCCGTAAATACTAATTGCATAGTATATTATTTGCAAAATATAAAAAATATAAACAATCATTATTTTAACCCCAATTCTTTTGCTCTTTTGACAGCCCCACGAACAGCCTTTATTACAAGGGCTCTAAAATTTCCTTCTTCGAGTATCATCAACCCTTCTGCTGTGGTGCCAGCGGGAGATGTAACCCTATCTTTTAATTCTTCTAAATGAATATTCTCTTTTAAAGATACTTCTGCAAGTGTTGCTGCACCTTTTACTGTTTGAATAGCAAGTCTTCTTGCAGTCTCCCTTGGCAAACCCTCCATTACTCCAGCATCAGATAGTGCATTCATAAAAACAAAAGCAAAAGCTGGTCCTGATCCTGAAAGACCTGTGACGGTATCCAGAAGATCTTCCTTTCTGATCTCTTCCGAAATACCACAGGAGTTGAAAATATCCATTATGCTTTTCTTCTGTTCCTCTGAAAAATTCCCATCAAAGTAAATGGCAGAAACACCTTCTCCCGCAAGAAAAGCAATGTTTGGCATTACACGAGCTATTAAAGATTTAGCAAAGTACTTCCTGAATAAGCTTACTCTTATACCTGCAGCAATGGAAACTATTATCTTATCTTCGCTGTCCTTTTCAGAAATCTTCTTTACCACAGATTCAATATCTGCAGGCTTTACAGCCAGTATCATAATATCACACTTCTCGGCTATTTCTTTTTCTCCATTTGCTTTTACAACATTACATCTTGCAACAAGCCCCTCAAGTTTTTTACTGTCTATATCATAGGCAAAAATTTCAATCTTTGATTTATATGTCTTCTTTATTCCCTCTACAAGAGCACTTCCCATATTTCCGCAACCTACAAGTCCTATTTTCATTGCTTCCTCCTTTTATGCTTCTTTTAGAATTGCGTAAAAGGTTTTACAAAACATATCCACCTCTTTTTTCCCGATTGTAAATGGTGGAAGAAGGCGTAATACATTATTTCCTGCACGTAATGTAAGAATTCCCCTATCCAGAAATTTGTTTATTATGCTCTTAACCTCTATTTTTTCATAAAGGTCAATTCCAATCATAAGTCCAAATATTCGTATTTCTTTAATAAGGGAGGGAAATTCATTTTTAATATGATTTAATTCTTCGTAAAAATACCCCGAGATTTTATTTATGTGTTCAAGAAGAGCGCTATTAAGCTCTTTCATCACGGCAATTCCTGCAGCGCATGAAATATAGTTTCCTCCAAATGTGGATGCATGCATTCCTGATGGCATAGCACTGGCTATTTTATCCTTTACCAGGACAGCACCAATCGGAATACCATTCCCGAGAGCCTTCGCAATCGTAATAATATCAGGCTCTATGTTAAAGTGCTGATATCCAAAGTATTTTCCAGTTCGACCAATTCCTGTCTGCACCTCATCAAATATGATGAGAGAATTGTACTTAAGGGAGAGCTCTTTTGCCACTTCAAGAAACGAAGTTTCAAGAGGATTGATTCCTCCTTCGCCCTGAATTGCCTCTAAAAATATTGCACATGTTTTTTCGCTAAATTTTTCCTTAAGTTCCTCAGTATTGTTTGCCTCAACAAATTCAATATTCTGCAGAAGTGGTTCAAACCCCTTGCGATACTTATCCTGCCCCGTTAAGGTTATGGTTGCAATTGTTCGGCCATGGAAAGAACCTCTTAGAGAGAGTATTTTGTTCTTTTCTGGATCTTGTTTGTTCCCATATATTCGGGCTATTTTAATCGCAGAATCATTTGCCTCCGCACCACTGTTACAAAAAAAGCACTTGCCTTTAAAAGCCTTTTTGCAGATTTCCTTCGCAAGCTCAACCTGCGGTGGTATATGGTACAAATTAGAGATATGCAAAATTTTATCCAGCTGGTTCTTAATTGCACGATTTATTACAGGATTGGCATGTCCAAAGCTTGTAACCCCTATACCGCAGGTCAGATCTAGATAGCACTTCCCTTTGCTATCATACACAAGGTGTTTTTTCCCTTTTACAATAACGATTGGAAAGCGCTCATAAAAAGGTACTAAATATTCAGAGGTTTCTTTAATCCAATCGGTCATATTTTCTCTCCCACGGTAATTTCAAATTAATAAATTATACATTATTTTTTGTGATTATTGAAATAATTTTGTAAAATTAAAACTTGAAGGGGTTTTATGAAATATCAGGCGGTTTTGTTCGATCTGGATGGGACCTTACTTGATACAATAGAAGATTTGACAGATTCTATGAATGCGGTTCTGGAAAGGCTTGGTTTTCCTTTGCACAATATAGAAGAGTATAAGCTTATTGTTGGTGAAGGGATTGATGTACTTATAAAACGTTCACTTCCTGATTCTGCAGATTTAGAAACTGTCAAAAAGGCGATTAATATGATGAAAGAAGAATATGGAAAACGATATAAATTAAAAACGAAGCCATATCCAGGCATTCCAGAGCTTCTTGATGGGCTTGTAGCAAGAAAGCTTTCTATGTCGATTTTTTCTAATAAGCCGGATGAATTCACCTCAAAACTGGTCTCAAAACTTTTTCCAGCATGGCATTTTGATGTGGTACTGGGAGAGGGTAGAGGAATTCCTAAAAAACCAAACCCTGAGGGGGCTCTAAAAATTGCCAATCAATTAAACATAAAGCCAGAAAAATTTCTATATCTCGGGGATACTGGAATAGATATGCAAACAGCAAAGAATGCAGGAATGATGGGAGTTGGGGTACTCTGGGGTTTTCGGAGTCAAAAAGAACTTATAGAAAATGGAGCTAAACACATTATTTTACATCCCTTAGAACTATTTAAAATTCTTGAATAGAATTTTGTATTGAAAAATAGATTATTTCCCTTTAACATAAGCTAATATGAAGAAGAGAAAGCAACCCCGACCTATCATTGGCTTTCTAATAGACTATCTTGTGGATGAATACCAAAAGAAAATCTGGGCAGGATGTGTTGATGCAGCAAAGGATAATGATTGTAGTTTTATTAGCATAAATGGCGGATCTGTAGGAGATACATTGCAGAGGACGGTAAGGAATGAAGTTTATTCCCTTATAGATAAAAGAAATGTGGATGGCATTATTATGATGGCAGGCAACATAGGCAACAATCTTAACGACGAAGAATTGTATTTCTTCGCCAGTAAGTTTAAAAACATAAAATTGATAACAATTGCTAGAGCTATTAAAGATTACCCATGTGTTATTTCAGATAATGAAACTGGCGCCAGGGGAGCAATGGAGCATTTAATCAAAGGCCATGGATTTACCAGAATAGGATATGTTGCAGGTCCAAAATATAGTGAAGAAGCAAATATAAGGCTTGCGACATATCAAAAAGTTCTCGAAGAATGCGGAATTCCCTTTAACCAGGATATGGTCTATCGGGCTTCTAGTTTTGATAGACTGGAAGGTCCTCGTGCAGTAGAGTTTTTTCTTGATAAAAAGCAACTGGATTTTCAGGCTATATTTTGTGCTAATGATTACATTGCATTATATACTGTAAAGGAATTAAGAAAGCGCAAAATCAGGGTGCCGGAGGATATTGCAGTTGTTGGGTTTGATGATATAAACGATTGTGTTACTTCCGTGCCTGCGCTTTCTTCAGTGCATCAACCCATGTATGAAATCGGTTATAAAGCAGTGAAAATAGTACTTTCATTATTAAGAGGAGAATCTGTTCCATCGAGAATAAAACTACCTACTCACTATGTAGCAAGGGAATCCTGTGGATGTTCTATGTTTGATTATACTTCCTTAAAAATGAAAAAAAATTCTGTCATAGAAAAGAATAAAAAAAATGAAAGATTTCTGGTAGAGAATGAAATAAAAAGGCTTTTCCCGACTCTTACAGGGAGCCTGGAACCTCCCGGCTGGATTGGAAAATTCTATACCACTGTTAAGAATTATATTAAAACAGGAAGAGGAAATGCATTTGAAACTTTCAAAGCAAAAGTAAAGGAGTTAGGCAACAAAGATGAGGCATTTGATTTCTGGTACAATGTACTTGTTATGGTATTTAAATTGATGCGAAACAAGTTTAATCCTTCTGGTAGAAAAAAAATAGTAGATGATTTATATGAGCAGATGCTTATTTTTCTTATAAAAACCTTTGAACATTTTTATAAAACCTTTTTACTCGAAAACATAGAGAACACAATGCTGGTTAGAAGAACAAGCGAATGGCTTATTCATATTCTCGATGAAGAAACTTTAAAAAATAATATTAAAGATCATCTTCCACATCTAGGAATAGGAAGCTTTTTTCTTTTTAAGTATGAAACGGGTCTGGAAAAAGAACTTCTGGCAAAGGTCTTTTGTTATTATGACCATGATAATCTTGTAATTTACAAAGAAAAAGATAAACTTTTCCGGGCGAAAGAACTAATACCCGGAAGTTTAAGAAGAATAAAAAAGCCCTTCTCTCTCTTCCTGATACCTGTGTTTTTCAAAAGCATTGGAATAGGATACACCATTTTCAGCTCCGGGATTGTGGACGCAAGTTTTTATGAGTTCATGGTTAATCTAATTTCACTTACGATGGAGAACACAAAACTTATAAATGAAGTTAAGGATTATGCTTCTAATCTAGAAAAGAGGGTAGAAGAAAGAACAGAAGAACTAAGAGAGGCTCAGCAAAAAATGATGGAACTTGCAAATCGGGCGGGAAGGGCAGATATTGCAATAGGTATAATGCACAATGTAGGAAACATATTGAATTCCGTTGGAGTGTCTATTGAACAAATGAAGAAAATAATAGCCGAGTCAAAAGTTGAAGGACTTTTAAAGGCAAACCAGATGTTAGTAGAGCATCGTGAAAACATAGATGAATTTTTAAAAAGCGATCCAAAAGGGCAGATGCTTATTGAATATTATCTTAAAGTTGGAGAGCGTCTTTCTAAAGAAGTAGAAAAAAATAGATTAGAGTTACAGACTCTTTCTGAAAAGGTAGAGCTTATCCACAATATTGTTCATGATTTAAAGGATTATTCAAGCAGGGATTATAGCATAGCTCTTAAGGAAGAAGTGCAGATTAATAATCTTGTGGATATGGCTTTACTTATGGAAGAGAGCAGGCTTAAAAAGAACAATGTAGAAGTTTATAAAGAATATTCGCTTGAAAGGCCTGTGGTTATAGAAAAAACAAAGCTTATTCACATACTTGTTAATCTTATAAAGAACGCTGTGGAGGCGATGCAGGGTAACAAAACAGACAATCGCCATATTACTGTTACCACAGGAATTAATAAAAAAAACAAACCTTTTATAAAGATTTCCGACAACGGAAGTGGAATAAAGCCAGATGATCTAAAGTCTATTTTTATGTATGGTTTTTCTACAAAACAAGATGGTCATGGATTTGGACTTCATTCAAGCGCAAATTATATGAAAGAAATGGGAGGAGTTCTCAAGGTAGAAAGCGAGGGACCTGGTAAAGGGGCTTCTTTTATTCTTGAATTACCACCCTGGACTAAATAGAAAATTTAAAAAAACATCAAGGAGAAGGTAATGTCCAGAATTTTATGAAACTTGTGCTGAGCTTGTCGAAGTAAAGAGGAAGGGAGTATAGAAGTAGCACTGGCGTCGCCAGTGCTACAATACAAAAACCCCGCTGTGGAGGGAGTATAGGTCATTGTCATCATCTTTCCGTCTTTCAGGTCTTGCTCAGAAGTAAGAGCACGGAAAATCTACCCTCGCACATTCGGCCTCCTGCCTCATGTGCTCGGGGCGAAATGCCTCCTGCATTTCTTGGCGTAATGGTGGGTAGGATTTTCCTGTGGGTGCAAGCGCAAGACATTCGACGGAAAGATGATGACAATGACCGGAAGGCATAGACCACAGCGGGTATTATGTAGGTAAAGGAAATAAAAAAAAAGAAAAAAACCGAC
>Ga0315298_1000598_pt1 | contig 69945 bp, 72 predicted proteins | sample WHS_1_MG_FD_203077 | JGI IMG/M metagenome (GOLD analysis project Ga0315298, IMG submission 203077) | Extremophilic microbial mat communities from Washburn Hot Springs, YNP, Wyoming, USA - WHS_1_MG | ecosystem: Environmental > Aquatic > Thermal springs > Hot (42-90C) | place: USA: Wyoming...
TGAAAGTGTAATTCTTGTCGAAGCTAACGATTTCGCCAGCCTTCTTCCAGCATTTAAACCCGTAAACGTAGGTGCTGTTAACATTAACCTTCTCGTCCAGAACCGTTAAGGTGTGCTGTCCCGTGCCAATTATGTTTGACCACGGGGCGAACAGAATCTGCGTTGGATAGTCAAGGGTGAAAGCCACGTAAGAAAGCCACGACGGCTCAACGTTCACGTTCAGCCTTGCCTCAACAATAGTAATCGCCTCTTCGCTATACCATGTGCCATGCGCAGGCTCGGGGCTGACATACTTGCGGATTTTAAACCCGCCAACCCACAGGTCACGTGGGCACGATCCGAAAGTGAAAAGGTAAATTCTGTCCGACGATTCAACGTTAGCCTCTGTCCAATTCATCTTACCCACAACTTGCACAAAAAAGTAGTTGGAACTGTTACGTTGAATGGTGAACTGCTCTGTATAAATGTTGTCTTTGTTGTAGGAGTAACTGTAGCCTGCGTCGCCGGTGCCGTGTCCAACGCCGATTTGAACAAAATGCTGCTGGGGATAAGAACCGCCGAAATTCGCATAGGCAACGCCGTAGTCTGAAGTTGAGATGTTTCCCGAAGCTATGGAGAAGCCTCCCCTCCACCATAAGGTGCTTGTGCCATACATATCGCCAGGCTTCGCTTTCATCGTAAACGAGGGCGAACTATACTGTTCGCCCATGAAAGACTCGACGACGTAGGAGCTTGGAAAGTTCACAGTGTTTGCGCTTTTCAGCATTAAATTGTTGCTACACGAGTGGAACAGTTTCTGCGAGGGGTCTATGTCGTAGCTTCCGCTTACAAGTTGCCATCGTGGCTGAAGGGTGCTGTTGCTCCAGTCTTCTGCGAAAATAAAGGTTTGGTCAACGTTTGACTCGTCATGTGCATCGGGGTTTCCGTAGTAAATGTAGATGTTTTGGTCCGCGCTGAGGTCTACGGAAGGCTTAATCCAGAACCACGCTTCGTCGGCTGTGCGGTATGTTACGGCGTAGGTGAAAACGTTTCCGTCAGCATCCGCAAAGCGGACATCGCTGAAGTCCTCCTTGCATTTCGTGCTCACGTAAACTATGTTGTCTGAATCCGTGCCGGAAGCCCTCCGCACCTTGAACATCATCTGGTAGCCTATTCCAGCGTTGGCTGCTCCCGTTATAGTGTGTTTTTTGCGGTAAGTGTAGCCTTGAAGCCATCCCGGCGGAACCTCACCGTCGGCTTTCGCTATAGGAGGCGGTGGAACCGTCCAGAAAATGGATAAAACTATCGAAGCAACCAGAATAATGGAGAGAAAGCGATGTTTCTGCATGGTTCCTCAATTGATAAATTAGCGTCTCCTTGAAGCTGCAACAACGGCTAACGTTAAAAGCAGCAGAAGAATCACAAGCGGGTCAGACAAGTAAGCCATAAACTGCTCGAAAAAGCCGGCCTGCGCCGCCGTTCCAACCGTAAACTTGACGTAGGAGTTAGCTGTCAAACTTGTGCCTTCAATCATGCCTGTAACTGAAAACGGGATGCTGTAGACTCCCTGGATGTTAGGGGGCACGGACAGAGAAGCCCTAATCGTGCTGTTTCCCTTAACCACGTCAAGGGGCAACTGATCCAGAACCTTAAACCACTCCGCCTTTGACGCAAACTCGACGTTAACTATCTTTGCCGTCTGGTTACAGTATAACGCGATCGTAAAGTTAACCGTGGAGCCAGGGGCTAAGCTTCCCAAGTCCACAACGTCCACGCCGAGGCTGAAAATGTTCACGTAGTATGGCTGCTCCTGCGGTTGTTCTGGCGGAGTCGGAGGCACAACCCATGAAACCACCACGTAGCTTGAAAGATTGTAGATTCTGAGCAGCGAGGCATCGTATGTCCAGTTGCCCCAAGTTTGGCGGTTAACCTCCACCTTCTGCGGAGAACCCAGCCCCGGAACGTAGGCGACAGCCGTTCCACTCATGCGGAAAGACAGTTTGCGGTTCGTCCAATCCCAGTAGAAGTCGCTTATGGCTGAGTTGCCCGCCAGCCAAAGCGTGTCAAAGCCTTGCTTGGCAAACTGCACACTTAGGCTCTGGCTACAGAAGGTTATGTTGTAGACGGGCTCTTCCGAAGCGTAGGCTCCAGACCCGTAGGCGACACTACTAATGTTCCACACGCTGAACGTTGCCCAACCAGAAGAGTTAGTGTAGCCCACGACACCGCCATAGCTGACTTTGGCGTTCGCCACAGACAGCCCATCATAAGCGTATTTGACGTGGACACAGACAACAAGACTCTCCAAATCTATATGTTGCTGGTCAACCGACAAGCCGTCCCAGATGACTGAAACCGCGTTGGACTCGAAAACCGTAAGCCCATAGAGGCTGTCGCTTACAGCGCTAATGGTGAAGCCATACTTTCCAGCGGTTGTCTTGCGGAAGTCCGTGTCGTTCACCCTCACATAGCCATGGAACGGCGTGTTGTCATAGGCGTAAACGCTGACGATGGTTATCTGGGCTGTGGAGCCTATGTTTATTCTGTCGTCTGCCACGGAAAGCGTGCACAAAACCTTGTCAAAAATAGTGGACAAAGTGCCCACATTCACGACATAAGCCGTTAAGCCGTAAACGTTATCCACAACACCCGTGACCACAAAATAAAGCTTCGCGACGGAAGAAGAATTAAAAGTTTTAGTCCATCTGACCGATTCCCAAGAGGCAAGCGAACCGTTAATGTAAACTGAACCCACAGAACCGTTGAAAGGAGCTTGGTCATACTCGTATCTCGCCTTAAACCAGACATAGACGAAGCTTCCAACGTCGACGCGACTTCCAGTAACGCCACCATCATAAAACTGTATTCTGTCCCAAACACAGCTTTTAAACCCAGCAGAATCCGTCCAGACGGTTATCCCGTAAAGGTTTCCGCTGACACCAGAAACGCCGTAACTCCAATTGCCAACAGAATCATGCATAACCGAAAGCTCCCATCTGCCAGCGGAAGCGTTGTAAGAGGCGCTGGACCCGTTAATCTGGACAACGCCGTCCGTGACGAGAGAGCCGTCAAACTCGTATTTAACGACGAAGTAAACCTTAACGGAAGAGCCAACATTAACTCGACTGCTTGAAGGCGTGATGCCGCCACTTTCCACTTTAACGCGGTCCCAGATTACCTGCGGATAAGAAGCCTGATGGTTTATGACGGTTATGCCGTAAAGGTTTCCGCTGACAGCCGAAACATAGTAGCATTTAGAGCACACGGTTGACTGTGAAACGTTAAGCTCCCAACGCATATTCAAAGCGGAATAGGTGGCAGCAGACCCGTTAACGAGAACCGAGCCATCCGACACAAGCGCCAAGTCATACTCATACTTGAGCACGAAATAAACCGTGTCAGAACCGCCCACGTTCACTCTGCCATCAACAGCCCCGCTGCTCTCCACGAGAACACTGTCCCAAATGACGCTTTGAACAGTTGAACCGCTTATGGCTGTCAAGCCGTAAGTGTTGTCCGTGAAGCTTGAAGGCGTAGAATAATCCACTTTGCCGACGCTTGACCGAGTTTCGTTAATATACCATCTGCTGTTGGTGGCATCCCAAGATGCGGAAACCCCGCCTATGCTCACGGAGCCCTTAGTGTTGTCGAAAACCACCGCGTCGTAGCTGTAGCGGAGCTTAACCCACACGGCAGAGTAGTCGCCCACGTTCAAGCGACTTTTGGAAACGCCGAAACCGTAAACCTCAAGCCTATCCCAAACAACTGTGGCGCTCTGCCCATTCATGTTCACGGTCGTCAAGCCATACACGCCTTCCGTCCCGCTCACGCTGTTATAAGTGAACGCCGTGACAGCCGACTTGCTGTCCGTCGCTGTCCATGTTGAACCAGACTGGTAGGACAAGGCTAAACCGTTAAGCGTGAAACTGCCCGAAGATATGCTTCCATTATCATACTCGTAGACAAGCTGAACCGTCAAAGTCACGGTAGTGCCAACGTCACGCCGAGAGTCATCAGCAAACAAAGCATACACCTTCACACGGTCAACAATAACCGTCCACGCGTTTGAATAGCCACTTTGAAGGTCTTGGCTATCCCAAACGCAAACATGCCAATAATAAAGCCCAACGGCAGAAGGCAAAGTCTGCAAGGTCCAAGTGGCTGTCGACTGCACCTTACCCGTGTCAACGTTAGGAGAAGAAAAATCCACACTATCGTCAAGCTGGAAGCGAAAGGCAGACTGATGTTCACTCTGGTTCGAATGGCTGAAAATCCACGTGAAGTTAACGCTGGCGGAAGGGTTGAAACGCGTCAAGTTTGCTGGACCCGTCAAAGTCGGCGGATAAGGTTGGTTAGGGGATGGAGCCGTTTCTTCGCTTCCCCAAACTCCATGCGACGGCTCTGGACTAACATACTTACGAACAACGACTGTATCGAATATTGCTGTTACAGCGTCATTTGTTGCTCTTGCTCTACCTTCCATTCTTATTTTTGCAGAACTCCAGCTATAGCTATCAGTTGATTTGAGTGTCCCATCCTCATACCATTTTGTTTGACCATTAAAGGCTGTGATTTCCCATGTTCGCTGTGTTCCAAGTTCTGATGAGGCGATGTTCTCTATCTTTGAATCTACACCGTTTATGTTCTTTCTTCTCCAATAATAACCGCTGTCATAGCCTATGTAGTAAGTGTTCAGCGAAGAATCGGAGCTATACAAAGCCTGTGTTATTTGCCGTCCTGTCCCAGAGCCACTAAGGGAAACCTTTATAACACGGAAAGCAAAGGGCGGAGTGAAAGAATCCACGGAGAGTAGATTAGCAACTGCAACCCAATATTGGTTTGTGGCAGTTCCAGAAAACTTAGCTTGCTGATTTGTCTCTGAATATGCTATTCCATTCTGTCCTAATGTAGTCCACTTGGAAGTATTCAAAGCATTATCGTCAAAATCATCAAATAATAAGAATGTAGCATCACCGTTACTTGTTGTTGTAGCATCACTTTTTCCATAGTAAACGTAAATCGTAACGGGATTTGTGCTTAAGTCGTCGGCAACTTCAACCCAGAAAACCGCATTATTGCTTGCAGTATAGCTTTCAATCCAATAGTCCAAAAGCGTAGTGCCGTCTGAGCGTGTAAAGCGCACATCGCCGAAATCTGTCCTACTGTGACTGTTGAGGTAAACATCTTGTCCGCTGTCTGTTCCAGTTCCATAATGCACTACGACTTTTACTTGATAGTTTGTTCCAGCGCCCGTAGCGCTGTTGACAACGTGGCTTTTACGGTAGCCCCACCCTGTAAGCCAGCCTTGGGCGTGTGCTGGCGGAACATTTGAGCCTATGAAGGCTACGAGCGGAAAGAGAATGATGGCTAACAGTAGCAGATGCTTCAGCTTAATCATAGGCTTTTCCAAAGGAAAAATTACTTTCTTCGCGTGATTATGGGAAGGATTATGAAGGCTATCCACATGGCTGCCAAGCCTATGAGTAGAACATCCTCGCTTGTTAGGGCTACGGGAAACCATGGCACGTCCATGGGCACGCTTGTCTGCGAGTAGCTGACGAGTATGGTTACGGTGTTGTATAAGCCGTGGGCGATTATGGGGGCGATTATGCTTTTCGTGTATTCCAAGAGCATGATGAGGATTACCCCGCAGATGAAGGCTGGAATGATGAAGTAAACGTTCTTGTAGGCTTGAAGCGCGTGGAATCCAGCCCAGAAGCCCACGCTTATGGCTACGGCTAAAACCGTGCTTTTGTAGCGGTCTTTAAGCTCCGCGTAGGCTACGAATTTGAGTAGCTCCTCGCCCGTGGCTACGGCTGTGAACTGGTAAACCATCTCGCCCAAGAGCGACGTGAAAACGCTGCTTGCGCCACCTACGGATTTCAAGGTCGCGAAAACCGTTGGGAAGTATAGGACGCTTGCGCCGACGATTCCGACGAAGAAGCTGCCGACGGCTATCATGCTGACGACTGCGCCCAACGTGAAGAACAGCCCGTAAAGGTTAAGGTTCTGGTAGTAGCCCTCTTCGCTGTGAGAGTATAGGGCTGCGAAAAGGCTGACTGAAGCCATTATTGTGAAGGCTAAGGTGGCGCTGAAAAGCATAGGGTCGTTGTAGGTTTTAAGGATGAAGTAGGTTATGCTGACTGCGAAAACGATTAGGAAAACGCTTATGTCCAAATATTCACGTTTCACCATGACAGCTTCACCTTTTCCGAAACAAGCAAACCGCCTATCAGTGCAAGGATTAGGGGCGTGGCAACGTAAGTCAGCAGTCTAAGTGTTTCAACGTTAGCCCATGGAACGGCGTTCTGCCAAAGAAACCATACTGCTCCATCTTCAGCTTGGAAAAGCACGGGGCTGACGTTTTCAACGCTTCTGCCCGTGACAAACTGCACGTAGGGGCTTTCCCAGTCAACGCAGACGAAGAAGGCGAAGGTTATCAGCAGCAAGCCAAGCGTCTGCAAGGGCTCCTTAATTTTGAAGCCGAAAACCACAAGGTCCAGGCGGCTTAGGACGTATAGGCAGACGTAGAGAATCAGGTAGTAGACGATTAAGCCCTGAAACGGGTTTAAACCATCCAAGAACAGAAGCCATTGGCGACTGCTGAAAACGAAGCCCAAAACCGCCAAAGCAACGGCAAGCGCAACTTCCTTCTCCGTCAACTGCATAAGGATCACTCGCCCAAAGGAAAAATACAGAAAAACGAAAGGGAAAGAAAAGGGGGGATTTAAGGCGTTTTAGCTCGAGGCATACTTCAACAGAACCGAGTCGGTTATGGTTGTCAAAGTGCCCGAGGTTGTCAAGCCGTAGATGCAGATGTCCATTTGTATGACATCGCCACTTGCCAGTAGACAGTCTATCTGCGTGGTGAAGTAGAACTTGTTAAGCACGTTCGAGCCGTATTTGATGAAGACGCAGTTGTAGAGGTTGCTTCCGAAGCTGTAGCTCCATGTTAAGCTACTTGTGCCCCTTAGGGGCGTTCCGAACATGTCACCCGTTACCGAGCCGATGCCTGGAACTGCTACGCTGTCAAGCTTCACTTTTGTCGTGTCAGTAGTGTTGACGGTGATTTCAACCTTGGTTATGGCGAAGCCTTTCTTGACGTTGGAGAAGTAGACATACCACTCGATGTATTTGGTTTGTAGCGTGGTTAAGCCCGTGAGGTCCGCAGGTGTGTTGATTGTAGGCTTCTCGTAGGCGAGCAGATACGGGTAGAAGTAAAGCGACGGGTTGCCAGTTGCAGGCTTCGGAATGTTGCCCATGTTTATTTTGAACAGTATCTGTTTGTAGCCGTCACCGTCGGGGTCCTCGAACGACACAGATTCAACGCGTGGGTTCTTCGCCTTGGTTTCAGCCCAGTCCACATAGTAGCTTTGTCCAGTATGTGGTTGCACAGAAGCGTAAACGTAGCCTCCGTCAACGTCTGTTAGCTCTATTGTCGCGTCGCCCTTGCCGAGCAGAATCCATCCGCCACGGTAGGCATACCAATGCAAATCGTAAGCCGAGTTCTCCGCCAAAACAGTTGAAATGTCAAGTGTGTCGTAGCCTTTAGTGTGGACATCGAACATTCCAACAGCGCCAGTAGGCACATAACCGCTTGGCTTCTGTATGAAGCTCCATTGTAGCGGGTTGAAGCTTCCGCCTATCAGCGAACCGACGAGCCATATCGCTATTATTATGAACAGTATTGTTTTCGCGTCTTTACTCATGTTTGTTCGCACACTCCATTAGAGAAATATCATGGCAGTAGCTGAAGCCCCGGCGCTGTTAGGGTTAACGCTGAAACTATTGTGAGTAAGCAACCTACTGCTTGTATAGGCGTTGACCAGCTTTTCTCCACAGGCTGGATTATGTAGCCGAAGCTCATCAGCAGAACTCCTAAGCCCCAAAGTGGAATCTGCGCCAAAGTTGCGCCAGCGCTTAAGCTTATCCAGAGTTTTCCGAGACCGAATAGGAAAACCAGCCAGATGGAAGCGTAAGTCCACGATTCGCTTCCGCCACCGGCAAACTTGAGCTTCTGCCCCGTGAAGAACGTGTAGACCAGATATAGCTGCACGATGAAGAGAAGCCATAGGCTGATGGCTGAAGCCACGTTGCCCCATATTAGAATGTTGTCCAACAGCCACACAGAAGCCATGAGGAAAACGTTGAATCCTTGCTCCGTGTGTCCACGCATAAACGCGTAGCCCATAGAAACGAATACGAACGCTTCAGAAAGGTAGGCTGGAACGACGACTTCCATAAAGTTGGCGCTCTGCGAAACCAGTAGCATGTTCAGGACAACCATCACTCCAGAAACGGCGAACCACGGCACTTTCTCCAAATCCTTTAATGACACTTGCATTTTTCCTCCATTTTCGGGCTTGTGCCCTTTCACCAAGAGAAAAATATAGAAAAAGAGAGAGGCTATGATGCTGCGGTTACCGTGAAGGCAAGGTAGCCCTCGTCAGAGTTTGCTGGAAAAGTCTTCTTGCCCCCTGGATAAGTGATTTCAAGCTCGTTGCCCGCCAGCCTTGCGACTTCAACGTTGTAGGTTTTGCCGTCGTCTCCTGGACCCCAAATCCACATGACAGCGTTAACGTCGTTGCCAGATTTGAAAACCCAGAAGCTATACTTGTAGGTTACAGTTTGAGGAGTAAACTGCATAGGCACAAGGCTCAGCATCTGACCCTGCCCCGACTCCACGAAAACCAACGTTTGAGTGCGCCCGTAAGTCTTATCGTAAACTATGACTTGTTTGGCTACGTATTCATGGTCTCCTCGCGGAAACTTAAGTTGCGGTGCAAAATAGAATCCGATAAGCGCCCCCAAAATCACCAAGACAACACACGCAATCGCTACCCTCTTCATTTTCCATCACGTAAGAAAAATACAGAAAATGAAGGCTAAAACGCGGAAAGCAAAGGCGTTATCAGCCCAGCCACGCTTGACAATAATAGGAAGATTAGGGCGAAAAGCACAATTTTGCTGATGGCGTTTCCAAACTTGTAAAGCAACAGAATCAGAAGGATTATTGTGCCGACGGTTATGGCTTGGTCTGGAACGTTCAGCCCTATCAAGCCGAGGACGTATTGAACGCCAGAAGTTATGGCTCTGTTCACAAGCGACAAGCCCTGGAACAACTGTTCAAGTATGGAAACAGCATTCTCTGACATACCAGACACAAGAGAAAAATACGGAACAGAAAAAGGAGCGTGGGGCTAACTTACGAAGCCATCAACTTTGTATTGGTCTCTAACCCAGTCGCGGTCAGCCGCGAAAACGCTTGCTGTCCTGGGGTCGTAGCGTTTGCGGAAAACATACTGCGCATTAAGCTTCTTGAAAACGCTTAACGCACCATACTCCCGTATGGCTTTGGCTAAAGCCCTACGCCTCGCATCAATGCTTTTCTTTGTGCTGTAGCCATGCTTAGTTAAGGCACCCTTCTCTTTGATGGTTATTAGCTTGGGTCCTTTGCCAGGCTTGCCAAGGTCTTTACGCCTATATATGTAGCCTTTACGCTTGACGGTTTTGCCCTTTCGCCGAAACGTCGTAGGCTTCACATGAACAAGTATTGTTCGATCGTAGCTTACCTGCCTCGTTCTCCCGTAGGATTTAGCCATAAAGCATCACTCTCCCGGTTTATCGTTGATAGTCTTGGATGTGTCCGTAGCCAGACTCCTTGCGTTTCTGCCCAACCTTACGCCTTGCGTCAGCCCTTATGCTTCTATGCACACCAGTCCACTTCTTGAAGCGCCCACGCCTATCACGTTCGACATAATGCCCGGGGGCACGCTTAACCTTATACCGCCTTCCCATGCACTTTCACCAATAGAGAAATACTCTTACTTGCCACCTGCGCGTGGATAGTAGTTAAAATCTCCGTGAGCTATGCATTTTGGGTTTGCAGAGAAGGAAGCGAAGTTGATTGAAAGAATTAAAATATACCCGAAATAAATAATGTTATAGGGGAAGGTGAGTGAATAAAAAATTTTTGATGGCTCTGGTTTTGGCATCTGTAGTTGCGGGTGGAATTTATGGAGCCTCTGTATTTTTGCAGAATAACGGCGTTTCCAACGTTGAAGCTCCCACCGAAACGCCAACGCAGACCCCCACTATCAATGAAACTGAGGCTGAACCTGAAAAGCCGTTACTCCATGTGTATGACTTGACGAGTTTTGACGAGGGAAAAGTGAAGTTCCACATACAAAACTTGGGAAACGTGTCTGCAACCAGCGTTGCAGTGTCGCTAAGCGTTTATTACCCAAACTATAATGTGGAAGAGGCGGAATTCCGAAACTTGAACACAAACGAAACCGTCATATTCCATCCAGGAAAAGGCATACGTTTATGGGTTAACGTCACAATTCCCTTATTACAAGCGAAGGAAGCTAATGCTTTTACTGCGGACCCTTGGGGCGACAATTACGCGGTTCAGTTTAACGGTCTTCCACCGGCTGTATGGAACGAGACAGAGTTTAAGTATTTAGCTTTCATAAACGGTGAGTGGCTTTATTTACACGGTTGGAGTGGAGGGGGCTTATATACAAGTGATTGGTATAAAATCGCAAATTCAGAAGTAATTGTTACTTGCGCAGAAAACGTGACTGAAACATTTCATTTCCATTAAACATTGAGAATCCCATATTATATTGCGTTTCAGCCACAGAATTGTTATATTGCATTCAGCGCCTAATACTGCAATATGACAAATTTTTCGTGTAAAACCAACGTTACGACCTGGGTCGTAACGTTAAAAAATAGGCCTGTTTTTAATAGCTGTGAAATTAAAGTTTCTTCTCTTTGCGCAACATTTCCGTCATTTCTGGGTCGAAGACAAGTTTGGTTCTGGGATGTTCTGGGCATTTGCCAGGCTTGAAATAGTAGGGGCAGCTTTTCTGTTCGTCAACGCATTTGGGACAATACCACACGCCCTTCCTGGGTTTTGTCCTCCGGTAAATCCGTGTCAGCTTTAGCTTTCGGTTTTGAGGGCTGTAAGTTTGGGTTCTGCCTTTGCGGTAGGTCGTGGGCTACACCAAAAGAAAAATCAGATGGGCATAACTATTCCGAAGGCTTCGCAATGTGGGTTTTCGCATACCATGAGTCCCCCCACTCTTGGCGGTGGTAGCTTGTAGATTCGCAGGGTTTCTTCTCCGCAGATTGCGCATCGTATAGTGTTTATGTATTTTGCGTCTTTCAAGTGCTTATACGCTTTTTTAGGCAAAGGCGCATGCTTAACAAACGTTGTTAAGGGAACGTAGGTTGGAGTTTTCTTTTGTGGGCGATAGTGCGACATGACGGCTTTCACCTGGGAGTTATCGTGTGCTCTTCTTTCACGGCTACGGCTATGCCTTTGGCGTTTGGATGAAAGCTTTTAACTACGTTCCGTGCTTTCAGTAGTGCTTCCTTTTCGGAGCGGGCTAAAACATAAAGGGCATCCGTGACTGTTTCTCCCTTCACGATGGCTTCGTAGTGGACGAGGAAGCGTTTTTGTTTGCTGCGCTTTTGCCTAAAAGCCCTTATAACCCACTTTTTGGCGGCTGGAGAATACGTCTTATGCGTTCGCTTACTGTAGCGCATAGCCTTAACACCTCGCTTGAAAAATACTTTCAGCCTTCAGCTTCAATAGCGGTGATCACGATTGCGAAGCTGAAGTTGGTGATGTTTTGGACGGATTGCGAAACGGAAAGCGCCAAGTCCACGATAACGGTTGTTTCAGGCTCCAGAACTTGTCCAGCATAATTCCATGATAAGAACAAGTATTGCTGTGCTTCTGGCGGTTGCCAATCCGTTGTCTCCAGCTTTAATGCAGCGTTGACATCTCCCGTCAAAGTGACGCGTATGGTGTGATGCTTCACTTCTCCTGGTGCGAGAAGCCCCCAGTCTATGAAGTCTGTGTCAACGGTGCAGCCTATGCTTTTGACTTTGCCGACATTAGATATTCTGCGATTGATAGACAAAGCGTAAGTCGCTGAGCAAACCAGTAAGCAAACAGCGAGAACGAGGAACATTTTAGGCTTGAAACTCATAAGCCCACTCTACCTTCTGGCTTCTTCGCTGATGGTTTCGGCTATAACTTGGGAAACTGTCTTTTTGCCGTAAAGCATCTGCCAATGTTTTGGGAAAATCTGGCGGAAAAGCTCCATATATTCGTGAAACTCTTTGTCAGTTAACGGGCGACGTAGGCTTAACTCGTATAGGCAGACAAACCTCTGTTGCGGAGCGTTCACAGCTTTTTTAAGGGCTTTTTCAAGCTCTGTCGTGTTTTTAGGCTTCTCCTTTGCCAAAACCTTTTTCACGTTCTCCAAATGCCCAGCCTCCAGAATCTTCCATGCGACTGTGTCCTCGGATAGGTCGCTACTCCAATCGCCTACATGCTTCAAAGACACAATCTTGTAAAACCTTCTCTGGATTGCGTTCTTGACACCTTTGGGATAAAATGTCTTCGGAGGCTTAAACTTGGGCTTACGTCTGTCATAACCCCGACTGGCTATATGCCGATACTTCATTTTTTCCGCCTCGAAAGAAAAATATGGGAAAGTTAGGACGAACCAGATAGCTTCATGGCTTCTGACACGCTTATGACGGTCGACGGATCTACGTCCATTGCTGGAGCAATTACAACAGCGTTTCCGTCTGGCTCCATAAAGAAGACGGGATGCTGTTTGCCTTTGCAGTATATGCGGACGGGCGTTTTGTATCCAAGAATCTTCAAAGCTCTCCTCACCAGGTTTATGTCCACAACCATGTCTGGACCGACCGCGAGATACCCGTAGTTACGCTTCGCGCTTCCCTTCGCCCGACGCAGCGCAGTAGCCAAATCGTTCGCCTTTGGGAAGCTTGCGAGTGGCAACTGCCCCGAACGGAACTCTTTAGCCATTCCCGCAAGCGAGTCCGATCCGTCTTTCAACGGTGCATCCTTACTGATAACCGCCATAACGCGGTGCGGCTCCAAAGCCAATCCCTCATTCTTGAAGCGCATAACCTCGTCAGGCACTCGGGAGTCATTATCTTCGTAGAACTCTTTGAGAAACCGTTGAAGATACTCTTCTGGGCTTGTTCCCTGCTTTGTTGGTGGCTGTGGTTGCGGTTCTGGCTGTGCCGGGGCAACCGGCTCTTTCGGTGGCTTGTAAACGAGGAACACGACTTTTTCTCCAGCCCATGTGGCGATTGGAATTGTTTGCGTTTCGTAGCCCGCTTCCTTGAGGCGACTGGCTATGCGTTCAGCTTGGCTTTCAGTTAAGGCTCCGCGTTGAAGCGCCTCTTCAACCAAGTAGCCTTCCCGTTTGAGGGACTGCACTTTTTGCACGGCTGGCTCAAAGTTTGCCTCCCACTCGCGTCGGAAGCTCACATGGTGCGCGGGGGAATAGATGCTCTGGCGCAATGCCCTACGGCGTGGAGCATAGGTTTGCCTTACAGCTCTTTTACTGTAAGCCATACTTTTTCATCCTCCCAATCGTCGCATACACGCATTTTCTGGGCGAGGGAAATGCTTATGGAAACTCTATGCTTCTTGCAGTAGCCGAAACAAGCTGTTTCTTCCCTAAATTTGGGACAGCGCAGACAGTTTGCAGGGTTTTTTCCAGTCATGTTTCACCCTCACGTCGCAGGAATGAAGAGTTTAACAAGTTTCGGTGGAAGCTCGCGGACGTTGTCGACAGCGACGCTGTCATGGTATCCCAGACCCTTCAGCTTTCTCGCTATGTCTCGAGCTTCAGCTTTCACGTCGCCTATGCCGAACGCAACCATTCTGGTGTGCTTCTTCAGCTTTTGAATCTCTTCTGACGCTTTGAACTCGTCGTCTGGCGAACCGTCGGTCATGGTCACCGTAATGTCCGGTTTGTGCTTCATCACGTATTTGGAGAGTCTCTCGTATGTAGTGTGTAGGGGCGTGCAGCCGAAGCTTGCTTCTACTGCTGCAAGCTTTGCGCTGTGCCTCTGCGTCCACCTTGGCTCTTCAAAGGTTTTGATTTTGAAGTAGATTTCGCCTTGTGCGGGGTCGCCTCCGAACCCGAAAAGCGCGATGTTGCTTCCGATTTTGTTAAGAACTTCGATGGCGCTGATTAAGGAACGCTTGTAGTCTTCGACGCGTCCACCCATGCTTCCAGAAAAGTCTGCTATGATAAGCATTTTCTTGCCTATTACCGAACGCTTCAGCCTCGTGGCGAAAGGCTCGTCCTGATGCCTAATGTAGTCTGGAATGCTTAGGCGTGAGCCCGTTTTGCCCACTATGGTTTCGTAGCCCGTCTGCCACTTTTTAAGATGTGTAGTCATGTCCGTGATGAACCTTTGGTCTCGGTAGTTGCTTGGAGTCATGTGGGAAACTATGGGAACCCAGTAGCCCAGCTCTGGATCAACTTGTTTCTTTTGCGTTGCCTGCTCATATTCGCTTTTGACTTCAGCACTTCCTTCCCTTGCAGCCTCAACATCTTGCTTCGTCACTTCCTTCGGATCTTTCTTGCAGTCTGACGGCGTGTCCGAGGCTTCCTTCTCTTTCTCTTTGAAAAACTCTTCCATTTCCTCCTCAACTTGTTCAGGATCACGTGCTGGGAATCGAGGAGAACGTGTCGCTTCCCATGGGCTTCTGAACCCGTAGTCTGGCAGAATCGCAGAATCGCCAGCCTTTGGGTCGCGGAGATCCAGCCTTCGGATGACTTCATCCGTTAGCGAACGCAGAGTCGCAACTTTCCTGAAATAGTCAGGTTCTTCGTTGGCTTCTGCGATTTTCCTCTCAGCGTATTGTGCTGTTTCCTCAACTAAGTCAGCTTCAGCCTTGTCAAGCTTCCCCTTTATTTTACCCGCAATCAAACGTTGCGTAAAGGCTTCCAAAAGTCTGGCACGCTTATCAAATAACGAGTTCACAGGAGGGCGTAAAGCGAGACCGTAGGCGTTGGCATAGAGACGCTCTGGAGCGTAGCCCTGCCAATACTCGACACCCAAGTCTTCTATGCGCCTGTCCTCGATGATGTTGAAGACTTGTCTTTGAAGGCTGTCACCCCAACCGAAAAGATCTTCGGGGGTGAAGCGGATATGCATAGCTTCATGCCAGATTCCGCTTCTGTAAACCCTATACTTGTCAAACCCGGCTTTGAGAGGTATGTCGTATTCGTCCCATGGCGGAACATAGACGCTCCAAACCATCTTGCCAGAAGGTGTCGCGTGTCTTGTCGCCCCAAAAAAGGTGCCAGTAGGATGTATGCTTACGTCTTGTTGTCCGCTGAGGTATGTCACGAGGAAATGGGTCATGTCGGCGATGTTTGCACCTATGCTTGAAGCCTTCTTTGCACGGTAGTAGCTGTAAGCAGCCCAAGAGCTTGGAGAACCTTTGGATTTTCTTGAAAGCGTCCGCTGAAGCTTTGTTGTCCGAGGTCTGTTGTATTGAAGGCTCGCGCTTTTGCCGTAGCTTCTCAACTTGGTCGCCCTCTAACTGCTTTTAGGGCTTCTTCCATGCGGTCGGCTTCTTCGCCGAAGTAGGCTGCCTTAACGTTGCGGTCGAAGGCTGTGAAGAAGTCGTCGCCTTCCCGTAGGTCTTGGATGAAGCTTTGGGTTTCACGTAGTGATGGCGTGTAGGAAAGGTCTGTTTGTTTGCGTAGGTTCTGAATTATCTTCATAAAGTCCATGAGGTCCCTTGCCAACGTGCCGCTTGCTGGCTGAGTTTTTGTTGGCAGTTTAAACTCTGCATCTGTCAGCCCAAGCTTGTCCTTCAAAACTTTAAGCTCAATTTCTGGGGGCGGATAGTCAAGCCAATACTTCTTTGTCAGTCGGCTCCAAATGTGTTCTGGAAGTTTCTTTAAGCCTTCGTATATGGGCGGGTTCATGCTGAAGATTATGAATAGGTCTGGATGCGCCTTGATGATTTCGCCGTTCAAGTCAGTCATGTTTAGCTGACGTTTGCTGTCCAGAAGCTCGTCAAGCCTTGAAAGGATAGCTGGCTCAATAACGTTAGCCTCGTCAATGTGTAGGATTCCACCTTGCCTAACAGCCCTCGGAATTATACCATCAACCCATCTGCTTGTTCCACCCGTAAGCTCCCAATGCCCAAGCAGCTCGTCAGCCCTTAAGCCCTCTTGCCCCATAACTTGCCAGTAGGGCAACCCTGTGTCTTCGGCAAACTTTTTGATAAGCTCACTTTTGCCTGTGCCCTTCGGACCCCAAATAAGGATGTTCACAGGAGCCCTATCCTGGTAACGCCTATTGCGCCTAAACATTTCCCGCAGTTCTTTAAGCATTCCTTGAGGGGCTTGCGGGTTCGGGTAATCTATGTAAACGACATCTCTAACTACGCAGTTTGCTGGGATTTGGTCCCAGTCTATGTAGGGCGTAGGAATTGTGCCTTTGTCTGGAACCGGGACAAGCATAGCCTTCCTTCGTTCGCTTTCAGGTAGGGCTGTGGAATATTTCGCGACAAGCTTGGATGGTGGCGGGGTCTTCACGGGTTTCGGTTGTGGCGTAGGCAGTGGCTCTGGTTTAGTTTCTGGAACGGGTTCGGGTTTAGGCTCTGGTTTTGGCTGTGGCGGTGGTGGGGGTGCTTCTCTAACGGCTGGTGCGGGTTTCGGTTTGGGTTTAGGTTTGGGCTTAATCCTAATTTTGGGTTTAGCCCTCGTCTTGACTTTCTTGATTTTTCTGGGCTTGTGGCTTTTCGCCTTCCTCGCATAAGTGTATGAAGGCTTGCGAGAGTAACGCTTAACCATATTTAGCTAACCCACCAATCGCCGTCTTTGATGTCTTGCTTCACGACAAGTTGGCGGACGGGAGTTTCATGCCCGTTTGGACAGCGGTAAACTACAAGTCGGTAAATGCCTTCCTTCCCAGCATACTTCTGGTCATGGACTTTCTTGAGCTCCATTCGCCCGCATTTGGGACAAGCTTCCAACTCCTTGAATGGAATGTGCTGAGGCATCTGCTTCGCCAACTGTGTTTCCCTCACGTGAAAAATACATTTGTTTGCGCATCTCCGTCAGCTCACGTTCCAGCGCCTTCTTCTTTTGCCCGATCTCAAGAAGGCTGACGAAAAGGTGCAGATGTTCGAGGTAGCCATCCCACTTCTGGAATAGCTGTGGCACAACTTCAGCCACGTTATGCAAGTCGTTCAGATCCAAGCCAAGCGAGTAAGCTAAACCCATAAGATCTTGGTAAACGCCTTCCTTCTTGAGGCGTTTGGTCAGAAGCCTGACATCCTCTGAAAGTTTAGCGTATTGACGCTTGGTGTTCTCGTATCTGGACGCTTCCTGGAAAGCGGTTTCATGCCCGTCAAACTCGCTAATAAGCTGCTTCAAATGCTCATTCAAGTAGTCACTTATGCATTTGCCAAACTTCTCCTGGATGAGTAATTTCGCCTTTTGCCACACGGGATCTTGGACGAAAATCGTGTGGTTCTTTGCGTCGGCATACTTTTTGCTTCTGCCCATTACGTTCCCGAATGAAAAATCGTGAAAAGTGAAGATTTCATTTTAAGACTCAAACATTATCTTCTTTAAAGGGGGTAGAAGATAGTTCTATAGCTTTGTTCTATACTATTACTCTCTGTGTGCCGCAATTTTTTAAAATAAGAAAATAAGGCAAATGAGAAAAAATTTCCAGCCCGTCCAGAGCATGGAAAAAATGTTCTGTTAAATACACTTAACAGAACACCATCACAGAATTAAACATGTGGAAAAAATTTTTTGAAAAGCTGAAAAAGGCGATATATAGAGGCATTTTTGGGCTGGTTCAAACCCCAACTGAGAAGCTGTTTGCGTCCAGACAAGCTTAGGGGGAGAAGCCGAAAAGCCTCTTCGCAATCAGAGGTGCGCAAATTGTGGAGGTGTCAGCCAAGGCTCGGCTAAAGTGCGATAGGTTTCACGCCAACCCTCACGGCTTTTGCTGACATAGACAATCTGCTGTTCTGGAACGCTGTGCCCCATCCAAAACTCGACGATTATGTGGTCTATTTGATGGTCGCTGAGGATTGTGCGAAAGGCAGCCCGTAGCGAGTGCGGAGTGTAAGGATTCCTTGGTTTTATTTTGCCTCCGAATTTTTTGGCACACCTTCTGAAGTAGCGGTGGACAGCACGATCACTAACATCATAGATTGGCGTTTTGTCGGTTAGACGTTTGCCATTCAGATGTTCTTTAAGTAGGCTTACGCCCCATTTCCCGATAAACGTCATAAAGGGAACACTTGTTTTCTTCCTTGTCCAGTCAAGGCACAAAGGCGTGATGCCCTTCTCAAACTCTTCTCGGATGTCGCCGTATTTCAGCTCCAATAGATCTGCAAGGCTAAGTCCGCTTTGCACGATGGTTGCAGCCATGCTCTTGTAAAGCGCGTGATCCATCTGGCTGATGAAGTTGCCAATTTCCTCAATAGTCCAGGGATGCTTCTTGTGGATTGTTGTGGAAGGTGGAAGGTTGATGTAGGACGCGCCTATCCTCAAGTCATAGTATTTGGCAAGCCCCTGAATAGCGCCAACATAAACCCTAATGGTTTTATTCGCTTTCTTTTTGCCTTCAAGCCACTTGACAAAATCGGCAAGCGTTGTTCGGGCAACATGAGTCTTGTTAAGCCCTTCCTTCTTCATATCTTCCTCAGCTCGCCTAAGAAAATCCAAAACCGACTCGCCACTAAACTCCTCGAACGCCAAGTAAGCAGCCGTGTAGGTTCGACGAGTGTTAGGCTTACACGACTTAAGGAACCTTTCAACTCCAGCTTCAAATGTGTGCAAGACAACACGCTCCACAAGAAAAATGTTCTGTTAAATCACGCGACAACACACATTTTTCAGTCGGGGGTTTGCATGCCCATCTGTCCCAAATGCAAAAGCGCCCACTTGGAACAGCAAAAAGACCAAGAAACCTTCAAGTGTGGCTCGTGCAACACCACCTTTAAACTTGTTAAGCTCGACGACGAGCTTGAAGACTTCTTAAAAAGGCACTCAGCGTTTTGTTAAACCTGTGGAGCACTTAATGCTTCGCTTTGCTCTCCATCCGTTGGCTTCTGACACACAAGCACATATTCATGCTGTAACCTTGGAACTTCAGGGTGCTTCTTGTAATAAAGGATACGCCAAAAGCTTTCTTGCTTCAAGCGAAGCTTATACAACTTGGCAAGTTGGAACCCTACACTTTGCATTAAAAGCCAAGTGTGCCAAGGCAAATCCACAACCTTCTTGTTGCGAATGAAGGGCTTAACCACAACAACAGCTTCTCCATTAGGCTTAAGAACTCTAAACATTTCAGAATAAACCTTCAACATTTCAGATAGGTAAGTTGGCTTTGACGGATTCAAGAACTGCCATAGCTGACTTGCTAATGCGAGGTATTTGGCATAAGGCTCTAAGTTTTGGGAACCCTCGTGAGTTGAGTTCATTCTCGACTGAACGATGGCACTTATTACATAGAACAACAAGGTTGTCTTCGGAATTTTTACCGCCTTCTGCAAGCGGGATAACATTGTGAATATGCGGGTGTTTAGTTTCAGCTCCGCATAATTCGCATTTAAAACCAACAAGGTCGAGGAGTCGAGTTCTTGCAGCATAGAAACCTTCTCCTCTCCATCCTGGATGCCCTCCCTTCCAAAAAGGCGAGTTAGAACCGCTAAGCTGGGGGAAAGATCGCCCTCTATTGGGAGAAGTCTTAAGTTTCCTCGTGGTTGCCCATGAGCGTTTGTTTGCCTCACTAATTTTTCTTCTTGCTTCTTCTGATAAATGTAGCCCCAAGCTTTTCCTCCATATACTATTACACCTTCTACATCTTTGGGCTGTGACTGAACATGGTCTTCCACAATCTTTGCAAGGGTGAGTTTTTCGATGGAGTCGCATCCACTCCCTTGTCTTAGCTCTGATTTCTTCCTTATGAAGCTCGTAGTAACGTTTGTATACCTTTTTATTGTGAACCATACGGAATAAACCTCTTTAACACTCTTGTAAGGTTTACCATCAATAATTTCCAGCAATCCAATCAAGTCATTTAGACAAGTCTCCGTTTTAAGGTTGCCAATGTTGTCTTTGATTGGCGAGTAGCCTACATGCACTCCAAAGCTCATAACCGTAGCGTAAGAGCCAGTCTGAGCAAGGGCTGGATCCCGCGAAGCTATCCCGCCCCGAGTATGCCGAGAAGTTCCCCCTTGAGTGATTATTTCAGCGTAAGGTGGGCTTGTGATTATTGTATCTATGTTTCCAAGCGGGAGCCTACTAATGTTTTCTGGGTTCTCAAACTTGTTAGGCATATAGCTTCGTTCGCCCACCAAATCAGTAGGCGAATCCTTACTGCTCTGGTAGCCTCTTTTCGCTATTCCAGAGCCTTCTTGAGCCTCACCATAAGGCGGGCTCGTGATTATTGTTGAAATTTCGCCAAGAGGAAGGTTGCCAATTTGCCCTTCAGACTGGCCATACTGCCAATCCATCTGTCCGCATCGGGCTTTTCCACCAACAATTTTTTTGGGGTTCAGCCCAGCTTGAAGCATACGTTGAGCCCGCCTTTCAGGGTCGTTTGGGGCATTAACACTTTCAACATAAGGAGGCGAAGTTATTATTGAATCCACTTGCCCAAACGGTAAATTGCTAATGTTCTGTTCGCTTTGGATTTCACCTTCTACCATTTTCTGAAAAACTTTCTTTCTTGCTTCCTCCGTCATATAATGCCCTTTAATTTCGCCCTTCTTCACTTTTTCACTTTGTTCTTTAGCTGTTTTCTCCATAAATTCCAAATCTTGAAAAGCCTTACTTTCTGCGTATGGTGGACTTGTTATTACCGTGTCCACATTCCCAAGGGGAAGATTCCCGATGTTTTCTGGTGAAAGCGGTTTCTCCTTTTCATCTATTGTTTTACGAGTTTGTGAGTCGGGATTCAGCCAAGCCTTTCGCCCTGTCTTTTCAGCAAGTATCTGCCAAAACTCTGGAGATTTCTCTCCATAATAAAATTCTGTGCTTGAGTATGGAGGGCTTGTTATGGCTACATCTGCCCTGCCCAGAAGCTCGCTTAGGCGTCGGGCATCTCCGCAAATGTTTTTAATCCAGCCTTTAGGCGTAAGTGCTGGATGTTTCTCAATATTTTCTCGGGCTTGCTCCATCCAATCATAAAACTTCTTTTCTAACTCAACTTGAACAGCGTTCCGCCCATGTAAAGCTGCTATGACACCTAAGCTTCCTGACCCAGCCATCGGATCCAAAACCGTTTCGTTTGGTTTTGTCCAGGTTTCGATGAGAAACTCTATTAGTTTAGTGTTCATTTTTGCTGGGTGGGCTGCAGCATGTTCAAGGAATGGTTTGTATTCGCCAAAGGCTGGCGTCGAAGGCAAGACCAATTCCTCAGCGGGCATTAATTCTTCAAGTTTGCTTTTGAATATTTGTGGCAGAGGTTAGAGCCCATAAGAAAAATGCGCCAAAGTAGGTGATGCCAGCGAACAACAGACAGAGTCGAGTTAAAGTGTTTTTTCTCATCCGGTGCTTTCCTTCATTTTTTCGCCCCATGGCAGGTAAGTTCTTAAGTGGGTTAAGTTTGGCTTTTCCGTTTGCTTGCCGTATTTAAGTTTGGGGGTTTTGCTGTAGTCTGGGTAGCGTATTGTGGAGAGTTCTTCAAACATGGACCGCGGGTTTTCCAGCAGGCTTTTGAACGTTTTAGGCACTATCGGCGGAATCCTAAATTTGACGTCTTTTTCGATTGCCATGTAGTCTGTGGCTATGTCCATGTGGAAGGGCGCAAAAACAGCTTGCTTCACCTCAATCGTGTCAGAGGGCGGGTCGTAGGCTGCTATGAAGTAGGCTTCAAACGTGCGTTTGTTAGAGAAGGGCTTGGGGATGTAGCTTCCTGGACGTGGTCGCCAAACCTTGAATTTGGTTGGAACATGCTTTTCCACAGTCCATTGGGCTTCTACTACGCCGTAGTCCTCGTATGCTTTCTTCATGGCTTCAGCCAAGCGCATCCGCATCTCATACCAGTCTGTCGGGAAATGGTCCATGGTGAGAACTGGGATTTTGGCTCCTCTGCGTCCTATGTGGGCGTAAAAGGTTACAAGTTGCATCTTGAAAGAAAAATTCGTATTTTTCTTTTAGGCGAGAAGAATGGTCAGCAAAAAGCAGAGCGGATTAATCCTAATAATTCTATTGTTGCTTGCTTTCTTCGTTGCCGCGAAGGGCGGACTTCTGCCACTTACGGAGATAGGCTACATAACGGGTGCACAAGGCCTCCAAGCGGAGTTCCACAGCGTATGGTTCAACAACACGTATTGCAGCACGACAGAGAAGCCCTCTTGGGCTTCGAAGGCTTCGAGCTGGAGCTTCGGCTATGAAATGGACTTTGACCCAGACGTTCGAGACGACGGATGGTGCGACTTGTGCGCGACACAGCAACCCATGACTGTGGACACGGACGTGGAGCCAAAACATTACAGTTGGAGTGTGGACCAGGGCACAGTAACTCTTTCCAACGGAACAAAAGTGGAGAAAGCATACCAGTTTGAGATGTGGCGTTATCGGCTCACATGGAGAATCAACATTTGGCTCAGCGGAACCGAAGGCGAGGCGTGCGACGAAACCATGCACTTCGTAACTTGGGAGCCAAACTACGGTGGCTCTGTCCTCTGGATAAGGCTTGTGCCAAAAAGCTTCGTTTACTTTAAAGACAACCCAGACGCTGTTTACTTTGCACCTGCATACATAGGCTTGAACAGCATAAGCTGGGCTTCAACAGACCAGAACGGACAGAAAATACAAGACGACGCGCAGATGATGTCAACTCAAGACTTGATTCCGAAAGCTTCAGGCGAAACGTTAGGCATATACTACACTCGCGGAGGCACACCAATCAATTTGGAGAGTGAACTGCTGAAATACCAGGGAATGTCGCTTGACACGTCAATTTTCAGAAACGAGTATTGGACAAGGATAATGTTCCAAACGTTCAAGCCGCTCAACGGGTTCAGCTACGGCATCTGGCATTGGTGGAAGTATCCAAGCGCCCATCTTGAGTTCACAGTTTACGTTTATGTCGTAGGCAGATGGACAGTTTACTTCGCAACGGGAGAAGTGCCACAGTTAGCCCCCCACATTCCAGTAAGCTGGACTCAAAACCCGATTGACGCGTTCTTTGCTGCTTTGGCGAGTGCGCTGACAAACCCGCTTACCCAGTTCTGGCTGATACTAATCGTCATAGTGATAGTTTTAATCTTTGCTGGACCCACAATTGTCGCGTTGATAGCCGCCTTAAGAAAGAAAGGGTAACGCCTCAACCCCTCATTTTTCTTCTGGTGAAGAAATGGTCAGCAAAAGCCAAAAAGTAGGAATCGCTGTTCTGGTTATAATCGTGATATTGGCTGTCGCTTCAATCTACGAAAGCAAACAAGTCCATTATGGTGGCGTAACGTTTCCAGGAGGTAGCAGTAGCACAAGCGGCGGGTCTGGCGGGAAGCTCGGCGTGGGATTAACCATCGAATTTGCGGACGGCACAACAAAGGATGTGGACCCAAGCCAAATTCAATACACGCTTTTCCCATTAACAGTTTACTTCCAGGGACAAGCCATCAAAAGCGTCACTTGGCACGCTTACGTTCAGCTTGACTGGGAAGGCACGATGACAAGCCTCGAGCTTAAAGGACCTATGGAAGTGAAGTCTAACACGGGCGTTCAACTGCGCAAAGAGAACATGCTGAAAACCTACTCTTCATCGAATCTTCCGCCGAAAGGCGGATGGTTTGAAATGTGGAAGTTTTCGCTGACGGCTGAAGATATTGAGTATAGCCTTCCACAGACGGGCGACTACACTTTAACGTGCACCATTAACGTCACGGCAACAGCCATGTTTTCCAGCGGACAGCAAAGCGTTAAAACCGCTTCTGCAAGCGGAAACATGCCCATACACATTGACGCTTCAGGCATAACCGCGATGCTCTGCGACGTGCAAGTTCAAATTTTCACTTGAACCCCTTTTTTATATCCGATAGTCCATTAGAGCGTAGCGTTTTCCCTGCGTCTTTGAAGCTGGCTTGAGACGCTTCACTTTATCCCAGCTTTCCAACAGTATCCTCTGCCCAGTCAGCCTCTCGTATCTCTGCAAGATTTCCATAGGAGTCTTTTTCGCGTCAGGGTCGAACGTGCAGAACGTCGGCGGATTGGGGCGTATAACGTCCACGCTGTAGCTTTCCCGGTTATACCAGAACCAGAAGTGCTTAGGCAAAACTCCACGGTTGTTCATGTCGCGGATTACGGGCTTCAGCATATCATCCTTCAACTGTATGCTGTCAAGCAGAAAGTCTATGGGGCTCCGCGTTTTGTCCTTGCTCATAGCAAGTTTTCGGAAAAATATGTTTGTAGCCTCGTTTCTGATTGCTGGCAAGATTTCGATTGGCACCTGTGTGGCTGCGTCCAAAGCAACCGCGTTCCGCCTCGACTCCTTAATGAAGTCGCCCACCGTGGCTCCAGCAAATAGCTTGTCCGTCGCATATTTCACAGCGTGGCTTGCAGCCATGTAGCTTATCTCGTCAATGACGACACGCATCGGAAAACCCATGTTGCCCTTGCGCCACTTGTCAAACTCGTTAAGAACGTTTGACGCTGCCTCAACGTCTATGTAGCGTTTTTCGTCGGAGCGCAGAAGGTTTCTGAAGGCAATTATGCCGACTGGTCTGCTGTAGCCGTAGCCCTCTGCAACGTCCTTAAGCTCACGGAAAAGCTCGTCGAAGTCAACTGCAAAGTTTACGGGGTTGTCAACTTCCAGAACCCTATCATAAATGGTCGGCGGATGCCTTTGAACGCTGTCGACAGCTTCGCCCTTCCGCAGAACAGACACGGTGATGCATGGCACACCCCTCGGCTCAACTTCCATAATCTCGAGCAAACGCATCATCTTCTGCGTGCCCTCCGAGTAGGGAAAGGCTGGGATGGATGCAAGGCTGTAGCTGTTGTTTCTGTCATTAAGCGGAATCAGAACCGCGTGGTTCTTGGCGAGTATGCTGTAGCAGATTATGCTCGAGAGCAGAACAGTCTTGCCCGACCCGACTGGTCCAAACACGGCTTGGATAGCGCCCAAGTCAGACTTCGGAAAGACGGGAAGGCGGAAAACGGGTTCAAGCACTATTTCGCTGGAAAGCTCCCCAGAAATCCAGCAGCTACGCGGAATAATCATACACGGTGCATAGTAGCCTGTCTGAAACTTCTTTATGCGGACACGCCGAGTTTTCTCCTCTTCAACCATCATGTTCAAAGCCAAGCGAATCTGCCTGTTCAGCTCATTATATAACGGGTTATACTTCTCAACGGCTAACTGATAGTGATACAAAGCGCCAGATGCATCCAGCACCTGGTAGAGGTAGCCATACTTGACAATTTGAATCGCGAGCCGAAGCAGTTGTTCAGCCTTTTCAAAGGGGATTCCAGCCAGGTTTCCACGAACAAGAAACTGCAACGCCTCTTTCTCTTCACGCGCAATCTTCTGCTCTCCAGCCATACGCCCGTAAAAGTAAGCTTCTATATATTCAAGCACCCGCCTATCAACACGGTAGTTTCTGAAGCCGAGAATTTTGCCTATTTCAGGCAGAACCATCCCCAAAGCCTTGTAGGCTGCAACGTAGGCTTCCGCAAGCATATCGTAGGCAACATACATAAGCATCCTTTCAGGCGACAACTCAATCCTTTCTTGAACAAGCTTTTCAACGGCAACCTCAATCATAGGCTTCAACGGCGTGCCACATTTTGGACATGAACCTTCAAAGTCGGACATCAACCAGAAAGTGGCGAACAACCCGCATTTCGGACACATGGAACCCATGAACTCCGTCAACTGGCGTTTCCGCATTTTAAGAGGTCTCTTAAGCATCTCCTTGCTACATTTGCTTATAGCAGCCTCAAAGAAAGTCGTTATAGGCTTGATGGTTTGACGTAGCTCCGTCAGCCCGTCAACCCAGTCCACCTGATCTATAAACTGAAGCACCGCTTCAAGCCCGCCCCTACCAGCAACGCCTTCAACAAGCCTTTTAGCTGCACCTTCCAAAACGAGACGCGGATAAGCAAACTGCTGGACAGCATCAGCCTTCAGCATCATTTGCCCCCACTATTCAAATCATCCATTAAACCGAGCTTTTTGAAAAGCAGTTCCAGAGTGCACAGCGAACCTATGTAGCCCGCAGCCGTAAGCTCAGGCGTAGGAACGGGAAAGTAGGTTAGCATTTTTTTCTGCAACTCGCCTTCAAACTCCTCGGCAAACTGGTTCGTAAGACTTTCCGACTTGAGAAACTCGACGATTTTGTCGCGGAGAAACTTCAACTGGTCAGGGTTAACTGTCAACCTTGCATCATCTCCATTCCCATAGAAGAACGCACCATAGCGTCCATAACCATCTGTTTCCGTTGCCAAATGCTACTGTCGCAAGCAACGATTATTCTGCCTATAATGTTCATAAACTCATGTGGCAAAGTTTCTTTGAAAAACTTTTCACGTTCGTAAAGGGCTTCATCCAAGCCCAACTCGGCGAACCTTGGAAGCGACTCTTTAATCTGCGTCTGAACCTTCATCAAGAAGCGAGCCGACATGTAGGTTAGACGCATCTTGCTGATGCTGTCAACAATCCAATCTTCAAGGTTTTCAGGCTTAATTTCTTCCTTCTTCTCCTCCTTCTTCATCAAAGACTCAACAAGCGACTTCAGTTGTGGGGCAAACGCAAGCGCCAAGCCCCCAGCCACAACGGCGAGAATCGCAATCGGAGGCAGAAGCCTCTGCTCGACACCTATGGAAACGCCGACTATGGATGCCAGCACGACAATAGCTTTTTCAAGCGTGAACGTTTCCGCAACTGCTGGAAGCGTAAGCTGTTGCCCTTGAGGTTTAGCTCCCTGTGGCTGTTCCTGTGCGCCAAGCAACTTCAGCAGTTGCCGAAGCTCCGGGGAAGTTGTGACTTGGACAAGCGTTATAATGCGGTCTTGAAACTCACACAGCACTTCTTCAAACTTGATGTAGTCAACAAGGAAGAGTGGCGAAAGTATAAATTTTCGCAGCGCCCTCTCGGCTTCGACTATTTCAACTCTCGACTTTCGGATTAGCTGAAGCTCGTCTCTGAATGTAACTGCTTCCATGCGACGGTCACTTCCTGAAAACTATGTATCCGCCAAGAAACATGCCTATGACGGTTCCAGCCAAAGGCGACGCGCCAGACGCTTCAGCGATTAGGTAGCCGAGGATTGTTGGAAAAGCCACGGTGACAAAGTCGCCTAAAGCAAACTTTTTGCCCTCAAGCCCTTCAGGCGTGAGCTTCGTTGTAAACCCTTGAATGGCGGTTAGCAAAGCATCAACTTTTGTGGCGTTGGCTGCACGTTCCTTACCAGCCTTCAACAGTTCACGGTCCTTCTCCTTAAGCTCCTCGTCCTTCGCCTTCAACACTTGTTTAAGCTCAACAGTAGCGGGTGCGTAAAGCGCAAGCTTCGCCAACCACTCTGGCGCAGACTTTTCATCATCTTCCTTCAGCGGGTCTGGCTTGAAAAGGTGCACATACACCTTGCCGATTTTGTAAAGCTGCCATGGTTGCGGAAGAGTTTGCATTTTGCCCGTTATGACACCTTGTGTTAGGAAGCCGAAGCCCAAGGTGAATTTGGCTTGCGGGTCGTAGGCTGCATAAGCGCTTAGGGGATTAGCGACGTAGCCGTATTGGATGATGACGTGCTTGGTGAAAAGCTTCTCTCGAGTTACGATTATCCGTAAATAGTCTGTCAGCCTAACATCCTCTTTGTCCAAAGTTTTGGACAGATTTGAAAGGTCAGAGTCGTTTGTCCGCGTCAAAATCTCGCTGATGTCCTCTTTCAATATTTGTAGGAAGGCGGATTCGATTTCTGGGCTTAAGAAGAGGCTTGTGGCATCAACAAGCGTTCCCTTGATGCGTTTGATAAGCTTCTGCCCCCCGTGTCTGCCCACAACCTCGTAGTAGCCCAAACTTATCCCGGGAGCAGCAGGCGCTATGCTACGCCAAATCATCCACACAGCCACAGCAATTATTAGCGCTAAACCGCCGATGGCAATCTGCGGAATCCACTCAAAAAAGTTAAGCCCATCCAATAATGTTACCCTCCCTTGCGATGCTCCGACTCGTGGCGTATGCCCCACTCGCTAAGCTCTGCAACGCGCCTATGCACGTAGAATACCGCGACAAGCACGGCGACGCTGACGACGAAGGCTACGACACCGAGAACACCTATTATAAGCATGGACTCGCCCATCTGGTTGATGGTGACGGTCATCTGCCCCGTGTATTCGGTTAGGTAGCTTTGAAGCCAGTTTGCCATAGCGTTGGCTATGTCCTCGGCTGTCGGGTATGTGGGCGCTTCAACCACGCTGACTTTCATTGAAATGAGTATGACTCTGGCTGAAGTGTCGAACTCTATGCCCTTCGTGGCTCTTCCACCCTCATATAAGCCTATGATGACGGTTTGGTTGACGGGAATGGAGTATTCGATTCTTATGTCCATAGTGTAAATGTCGAAGGCTTCAGCCTCAAATATCACTTGAACGGGCGTGGTTGTAATCTGGTAAAGGCTTGTCCCCAAAGTGTTGACGTTCGTCGTCACATTGTTTGTGTAGACGAAGCTGATGATTATTTTCGCTGGGGCGTAAAGCTCGTAGCTTGGAAGCCTAAAATTGGCTGTTTCGCCTTGAGCCTGAACAAGTGGCGCGGCTAACATAAGCAGAAAGAAAAAAATGGGAATTAAACCCTTTGTCCGCGTCAGTCAGGCTCCTCCGCATCTTCGTCTATTTCGTCCGTTACCTCTTCACACTCGTCCTTCACGGGGCAACCTTGACAGTCGTCAGTCATGCCGAAGCATCCGAAACAGTCTGGAAGCCTTTGTTTGCTCAGTCTCCAACCCTCCTAATCAAAGGCGGCTTTTCCTGTCCAGACGGCTTGACCCGCTTCTCTGTAGGCTTGGCTTGTTTATGCAAATCTTCCTCGACGAGCATTTCAAGAATGTCTTTGGAAATGTAGACGTAGCCCTCAGTTAAGGCTGGCAACCGCACAAAGTCCTTTCTGCCAGCCAGAAGCGACGGTTGCACCTCAGACTTCTCCTCCTTTTCAGCCTTTTCCACGGATTGTTCGCTTACGCGTTCCTTGCCTTCCCGAAGCGTCCCATGGAAAGCCAAGTAGATAAGCGCTGGCACTCCGCAGCCCACAGCCAAAGCTAACAGCACGATGGGAAGCACGTCGGTCAAGCCGCCTGGAAACATGCCTCAAATCCTTCCTTAAGCTGGCTGTATGACTATGTAGCCCCCAGCCACGTTGCCGACATTTTCTCCGGAAGCCCACGTTAACGGCACGGTTAGGCTGTTTGTTCCCGGATTGAACTGTTGTGTTAGCTGTCCGCTTGCGATTGTGGTTTGATTGCTGTTTTTAAGGTATACGTAGACTGTGGCTGTTAGCGGCGAAGCGCTGGAGCTTGAAACTTGCATGGCGCATGAAGTGTATTGGTTCTGGGCTGGGTCGTAGGTGAAGCTTAAGCTGGCGACCTCCAACGGGCAAGGCGCGGTGGTTATGGTTAGAGTGAAGGGCTTAAGCAAAGTGTAGCTTGTCAGAGCGTAGGCTGCAAAGCAAAGCATAGCCAAAGCGGATGCTGCGAGGCAGACGGCAACCCATTTAGGCATTTCCATGTTTTTCATTTTTTTCATTCCCCCTTTTCTCGAGGAAAGACTCTACAACGGCGATGGCTTCTTCCACGCCCTTCGTGTCCAAGCCCCGCTGAACCATCTTGTCCCGTGCGAACGTCAAGTGTAGCAGTATGCTGATGTCCTCGCTTACTCTTGTAGTAGTTTTTGCATCAACCTCACCCAGAAGGTAGATGCAGATTTTGTATAGGGCCTCCGTAGCCTTGTAGACTGGCACACCCAAATCTATGCACAGCTTCTTGAAGTTGCGGTAAACTTCTTCGTCTATCTTAAGCGGAGTGGACACGTGAGCCTTCCCTCTAAAAGAGAAATATAGGAAATTAGAAAGGCAGAAAAATAGGGGGTTTAGGGCGCTAACGCATACAGGGCTTTCTTGTAGGCTTTAACGTCAGCTTTCAACGATGAGCGCCATCGGTTTAAAACTTCGTTAAACTGCAAGAGAATGTTAAGCAAAGCTGGCTCAATTTTAAGCGCACCCTTCTCTGCAACAGATTCCCGTCGGTGGGTGCATAGGGTGAACCAGAAAATCGTTTCAACAAAGACCCTCTTTGGATATTTCACGTCAAGCATCCAGCATAGCCAGAACGCACGTCGAACGTTTCTGCCCAAGTCATGCTGGAAAATCTCGTCCAGACCATAGCGGCCAGCAAGCTCTTTAGCGCTTCTCAAGGCATTAGCCAAGGGTGGCACATCATTCGTTTCCGTCAGAACCCTTATCTGCGAAGCTCTTATGCCCAGGTCCGCAGCGCCATTTCCGCTTTTAGCCAAAACGCGCATAACAGCCTTCCCCGACAGGGTTCCGCCAAGACTTTTGCCATAAGCCAAGTCGGAAGCCAAAGCGTATGTAGTGTCGAAGGGCAAACTCTCATCATAGCTTTGGCTTTCCGGAAGCACATAGCCACAGTTAGCGCAAACCCGCTCATCCTTTTCAGGATCCACGTAAACCCTTGCGCTTAAACATTCTGGACAAACCATTTCAAGCCTTTCAGGAGTGATAACGTGAATCTTCTCCCGCAAAATCTCGTCAAGCACCGCCTCAAGCAGACGCAAAGTTTCCCGTTTAACTCCAAGCATTTCAGCCAGCATTTGCCTGTCTAAGATGCCCCCAATATATTTGAAACGGAAAAGTTTCCGCAAAACTTCAGGAGGGCGTTCCGCCATCTTTTACTTCTTCCACTTCAAAGCGTTTTGCCACATTTCCTCTAAAACCCGCGCTTCAGTTGAACAGATTAGAACATCAAGAAAACCTCTCGTGCGTTCCTTTGTCACTCCCATAGTGGCGTCGTAGCCAATTCGCTCCAAAACAAACTTAATCAGCGAGTCAGGATACCATTCCGCCAACGCCTTGATTAAGCTGGCTTCCTTCGACTTCTTAGCCTTCGCACGCTGTTCACGTTCCTTCTGCACCCTTTCCTGAGCCCTACGCATAAGCTCCTCTTCAGATAGCCCCTCAACGCTTGGAGGCGTAACAGCATCCACAACATCCTTCACTTCCCTCGCAGACAACTCATGCTTAACGGCAACTTCAACAATTTTAGGCTGAATGTCTGGCGGGGCTCTGCGCACTTCACGGACAACACCCTCAGGCAACGTTACGACACGTGTCGTAATGTTGGACGAAACCATAGATTTTAACTGGTCAACGGTTTCATAATGCAACTGTAGCCTGGAAACCAAGTCTTGCGAAATTCCAAACCTTTTGCCTAAGGCTTCTTGTGTCGGGTATTTGTCTGGATACCTTTTCATCAGAAGTTTGAGCCATCTGCCAACCTCGTAATCGGAAAGGTTTCGGCGTTCCATATTTTCGACCAATGTGGCTTCCATGGCATCGACATCGTCCATTTCCCTAACTATGCATGGAACAGCCTTTAAGCCAGCCTTCTGGGCAGCCCTCAAACGACGCACACCGCAGACAACCTCATATTTTCCCACTTCAGCCTTGGAAGGACGGACGACTAAAGGCTCTAAAACCCCGTCAACCATAATCGATTCTGCAAGCGTGTCAACAGCTTCTCCAGACTCAACCCTCATATTGAAAGGCATAGTCTTTATGGAATCAAGGGGTAATAGCGTGTAGGTTTTTTCGTTAAGAGGCTGCTCTTTTTCCATATTTTGGCTCGTCATTCTGAATCCCACCTTAATTGAAACCCTTAAAAACGAAATGTTCCATTAATTACAAATAATGCACGGGACCGTATACGGCCCGTAGAAGGGCCTTGCGTGGTGCGAAAAGCCTTCAAAGTTTATCTATCAAAGGAGCAGGAGCTTATACTGGAAAGAATCTGCCGCACCCTTGGCTTAAAAGAAAGCGAAGTTTTACGATATGCGTTCATGGAATACGCGGAGAAACTAAACTTAATATCAGAAAGGGTACATGGAAGATTTTATTCGCCGCTTCTTAAACTGATTTCTGAACGCTCTTGAAATGTTTTAAGCTTGTTATTCTGATAAGCTCTCTTGGTTCTGCGATAATATTTTTGCATTTCTGGCATCTTTCAACTTTAATTGGCTCATAAAAAGGAATTATAACTCTTACTTTTGGCTCTGAACTTGGCTGTTCGATAAATATCTTGTTTACTTGGATTCGGTTCCAATGTCCACATGAGGGGCATTTCATTCTTAGTGTCTTCTTCATTTTTCCACCTGTATGGTGGCGAATTGGTAGGCTGTAAATATTCTGTCGGTTGTTCCATAAAGGCTTTGAACACAGGCTTGTGCCTCTTCGACGCTTTCGGCAGTTGGAAGTATCTCTTTGAAAGCGAAATTTCGAAGCAGGAACATCAGCTCACCTCAGCCTCTTGATAATTCTACGCTTGATGACGCTTCTTCGGCATTGGAAAATGGCCCGTTCACCAGCTTTCGCCCTGCCTTTTCTTATTTCCACCGTCTTCAAGCCAGTTCTCATCCATTCGAATACTTCTTTCTTAACTATGAACAGAGGCATGATGTTCACGCAAGCTAATTTCCGCAAAGAAGCTTTAACGTTTTCACTGGGTATATGGCTTGAAATTCCAAGATTCTTTGTTTACATAGATTTGCCTGAGAAGCGTTGTAGCTTTTTCTTTGTCGAGGGTTAGTAGCAGCTTGCCCAAATGTTTGCACAGCTTCTTACTCGGCAACATTTTACTCCAGTCAGCGCAGTCATGCATTATAACGTGATTTTGAATGTCAATAACCACATGGTATTCTTTTACCATGGCGCGTATTTCGTTAGGCGTTTCTTGCTGTATGGTGACTTCGTCGTCTTTTATTTGCCGGGCTCTCTTGATTCTTTCAGGGTCCATGAAACAGTGCAACAGCGTCTCAAATTTTATTTCGGTTGGTGGAACGAAGGTTTCAAGCTTTGTTTCTGTTGTCTTAGCAGTTGTCTTAAAATAGTTTTCAACATTGGCTTTTGCTTCTTTCTGCTCTGGTGTAAGAACTCCTAACATTTCGAGGACCTGGAGACAGTTTTCGACTGCGTATCCGTGGTAGTGGTTGTTGAAGTATCCATACACCTTTTCAACTTTTTCAGCTGCTTCTTTTATTTTTGGAGCCCATCGTTCAAGCTCTTCTGGGCGGTAGCGGTAGTTATACCATGGTCTTGCTCCTCTTCCATGCCAACGGAAATATGCTATTTCGGAAGTGATGTGTACTTCTGGGGGGAGCAAAGGCTCGTCGACTATCGTATATGCCACATTGTATTTTTCAAGCAGCTTCCAAGTTTCTTCTCGCATCCATGATTGTTCTCTAAACTCTACTGCAAATTTAACGTGTGTGGGAAGTATCTTAAAGAATTCTTCCAGCCGGTCAGGCTTATAATCAAATTTTGGAGGAAGTTGAATAAGTATACAGCCGAGCTTTCCGCTCAAATACAAAGGTTCCAGAAGCTCTATGAATTTCTGAAGGTCGGTTTCTATGCCTTTGTTTAAGTCAAGCTTCTTTGTGTGTGTGATTAGTTTTGGAAGTTTCGCCGTGTATATGAAGCCTTCAGGTGAGTATTTGACCCATCCCATAACAGTGCCTTTAGATGGGTATCGATAGAAAGTGGAGTCAATTTCGACTGTTCTGAAGACCTTGCAGTAAGCCCTAAGCGGGCTTTTCTCTTTTTCCGTGTAAAAAGGTCCAATCCAATCTTTGTAGCTCCAACCGGAAGTTCCAAGAAAGACTCTGTCAATAGGCGTGGTCAATCGTTTTCACCGCATCATGGAACGTAGCGCCTCTATTACTTCGGTGATGCTGTTGTATGCTTTCTCTGGCAATTTTTCTAATAGTTCAGCAGCGCGGACTCTTTTATCTTGAGTTACGTCAAAGAGTTTCCATCCTTGATGCTGCACTAACGCCTTCTTTGTTGTTGGAAATTGAGCGTCTTCTCTAAGAACCTCTTCCAGCGATTCAAGACCTGTATGCCTCGTAACTTGTGGAAACTTTCCAGTCTCCTTGTATATTTTCAGTCTTGCAGCATCCTTGTACATCCTAACAAAATGGAAGCTTAGGATTATTTTTTGGAAATTTCCGCTTGTTGCTCTTCTGTCAATATCGACTAATTCCTCGTCTGTCGGCTGGTAAATGTTGTGCTGTCCCTTACCAAATAGCCTCGAGTAAAGTATTTTGGACTCATAGGCGGGTGTTTCGCCCTTTGAAAGGTCAACACAGTGTATAATGTCATTATCCTGCATTGTCTTCACAAGTTCCGTTGGTAGCTTGTTTGGTGCTGTTCCCCTGACTTCGAGGGCGAGTTTGAGCTTTCCGAGATTTAATGATGATAGAAAATGTTTGAGGTTTTGACCTGCGTCTTTTTGGAGGATGAATTTTGGTGGAGTCTGAAGGTGAAGTATTGGAGCGTTTAAAACAGTGCATATTTCCTTCATTTTTTCGAAGGCTTGGATGGCTTCTTCTGTTGGTTGAAGCTTATAGTCGTGTGTTATTGTTTTGTTGGCTCTTACTGTGAATTGGAAATCTTTGGGGACAAGTTTGCGCCATTTTTCCACCTCTTTTAGTGAAGGCATTTCGTAAAATGTGGAGTTGACTTCTACAAAGTTGAAGGCTTTAGAATATGCCGCTAATGGGTGAACTCTTGGGATTTGGAAGTATGCCCATCCGCCTGTTCCTATTAGGTATTCGGTCAAAACTTGCCCTCTTTAAATGGCGCATGTTTTCAGTTTAACTTTACTCTCTCCGAGTATTAAATGATGCTTTTCTGGTAAACATTTATCTGATTTTGCGTGCATTTTATATTTTGCAGTTTGGAGAGTTAGCCTTGCCTGTTTTGTCAACCGAAAGAGTTAGGCGTCTTTCCCTCGGTGTTCCAGCAGTAGATAACATTTTTCCGGGTTTTGAGGCTGGGGATTTTGCGGTTCTTTATGGTGACCAAGTTTCATTTATGGCTTTTGCTCTTTGTGTCCGCAGTATTTTGCCCACTGAAAAAGGCGGCCTGAATTCTTCTGTAGTTTTTGTTGATGGCGGAAACTCTTTTAATCCCTATCTTGCGGCAGATCTTGCCAGGATATATGATTTAGACCCACGGGCTGCCCTTGAGAAAGTCTACGTTTCAAGGGCTTTCACCGCCTACCAGCTATCCTCTTTAATTCTTGAAAAGCTTGAACCATTCCTTAATATTAAAAGGTCAAAGCTTCTGGTTGTTTCTGACATCGCCTCTTTATTCCTTGACAGAGATATACCCAAAACCGAGGCTAAAGATTTGTTCATGAAGGCTTGTGCCAAGCTTTCTGAGATCGCTGGGAAAAAGCAAACGCTTGTCTTAGCAACCTATTATCCTGAGCGAAGCTCCAGGCGAGGCTTGTTTTTTGAGGCTGTTTTGTTTGGGCGTTCTAATGTAATTGTGAAGTTTGAGAGGCGAGGCAGTGTTTTAAGGTTTGTTTTGCAGGATCACCCGCGTATTAAGCCTTTCAGCATTGATTTTCAGTCTGAAGATGTTCAACTAACGAATTTTATGGAGGTGTAACTTTTGGGAAGAACTGTTCCATCATTTAGGCAAGCCTTAGACTTGGAAATTGCTCGTTGGGAGGGTTTCAGAAAGGCTTTGAGGGGAAGGGACGTTGAAGCTTTTGACAAAATGATGAACGCTTGCAGGGCTTATGCTTCTGCTGGAGGAATGGCAACAAGAACTGTGCTTTCTGAAGCCATGTTCATGTGCATACTGCTCAGCCAACAAAAAGAACTTATGGAGATTAGGGAAAGCCTTGAGGAGCTACGAAAAGAACTTCAGAAGACTTAACGCTGTGAAGGGCTGGATTTTTGACGTTTATCCCTCTGGCCCGGATGAGGTGACCGTATGGATTATAGCTGAAAACGGAGAACGCGTCAAGCTTGTTGACAAGTATACGCATAGAATTTACGTTTCCGGAGCCATCCAAGACCTTAAGGGCTTAACGGAAAAAATTAAGGATAGCAAGTCTGTCGCAGGTTCCCGGTTTGTGGACAAATATGCTGATTTTATGGAAGCTGAAAAGAAGAAAGTTTTACAAATAGACATAAAGGATTATGGTCGAACCTCATTTTTTGCGAGGAAAGTTCTTCGCTTGGGCGGTTACGAGAAGTTTCAGCTGGACAATGTTGATGTCCCAATAGCACAAGCATATCTTTACGAGAAGGATGTTTTCCCATTAGCCCATGTTTTAGTCGCAGACTCTGGAAAAAGGCTGAGCTACGAGCTTCTCGACACCGTTAACAGTTGCGACTATGAGGTCCCACCATTACGATCAATGTGGCTTAACGTTAACATTAAGAAAACCAGCGCCTCCGCACAGTTTAGGGACCAAATTGAGAGCATCACATTAGAGCTTAATAACAAAACAATTATTATAGGCGAGGGCAACGAATCCGACAAGTTGCTTTCCCTTGTGAAGGCTGTCAAGGAAGAGGACCCAGACATAATTTTTACACGTGGCGGAGACTCTTTCCTCATTCCCTACTTGGCTTATAGAGCGTTCGTGAATGGGGTTTTAAACCAGTTTATCTTAAGCAGAGAAGACATTCCAGTTAAAGCCAAGAAAAGCCGTGGACGAAGCTTCTTCTCTTACGGCAGAGTTTACTATAAGGCTCCTTTAAGGAGGCTTTACGGGCGTGTGCACATAGACGTTAACAACACATTCATTTACACTGCTTGTGGATTAGAGGGGCTATTTGAAGTTTCCAGGACTTGCCGTGTTCCACTGCATAGAGCTGCAAGAGCATCAATTGGAAGCATAATGTCTTCACTCCAGCTTTACACCGCTTGGAAAGATGAAATCCTTATCCCATGGAAAAAACGTGAGCCTGAAAGCTTCAAAACAGGTTGGGAGCTCCTCGTTGCGGACAGGGGCGGATTCGTTTTTGAGCCTAAACTTGGCTTTCACACAGATGTTGTTGAAGTAGACTTTACTTCAATGTTCCCTATGCTTATGCTAACACGGAACATTTCAGCCGAAACTGTGCTTTGCAAGTGTTGCCCAAGCTCAAAGCTTAGAGTACCGGAACTCGGGTACAATATATGCGAGAAGAGGAAGGGCATAGTTCCCAAAACGCTTGAGCTACTGCTTAAAAAACGCTTTAAGTATAAGAGTTTAATGAAAGAAACCAGCGATGAAAAGCTAAGACATGCCTATGACATGCGCCAAGCAGCCCTCAAATGGATTCTGGTTACGTGTTTCGGGTATCTGGGGTATAGAAACGCAAGATTCGGCAAGGTGGATGCACATATTGCTGTCTGCGCATTCGCAAGGGACGCCCTATTAAGAACGGCTCGCTTAGCTGAAGACCGCGGTTTCGAAGTAATTCACGGAATCGTAGACTCACTTTGGATAAAAAAAGCAGGGCTAAGTCCTAAAGAAGTTGCAGGATTCTGCCGCGAAGCTTCAAGCCTTGTTGGCGTTCCATTGAACGTCGAAGGAAAATATCGTTGGATAGTTTTCCTTCCATCAAAAATTTTGCCTGAGGTTCCGGTATTAAACAGGTACTACGGGGTGTTTGAAGATGGAAGGATTAAAATGCGAGGCATCGAGGCAAGGCGGGGGGACACTCCGCCTTTCATTGAAAAGGCTCAGGTTGAAATGATCAAGGTTCTTGCGAAGTCTTCAGATTTTGAAGGCTTCTTGAGAAGGGTTCCAGAAGCATTAAGTGTGCTAAAGGAGTATGCAAGCAAACTTATAAGTGGGCAGATCAGCGTCGGCGACCTGCTCATCTCAAAACGACTATCGAAGCATCCTTCGGATTATATGCATGACGTTTTCCAAGCCATAGCAGCACGCCAACTTTTAACAGCAGGGTTCGATGTTTATCCTGGACAAACAGTTCAATACTTAATAGTCGACGCAGAAAATAGGAGCCCGAACAAAAGGGTTAAAGCAGCGCAACTCTTGAATGCAAAACAAAAATACGACATTGCCAAGTACTTAGAGATGCTTCTGGAGGCTGGCCAAACAATACTTGGCCCCTTCGGCTATGATTTAGACAAAATCCGCAGTGTAGCAATTTATGGCGAGAAACAAATAATTCTCAGCTAACGTTATTGGAAAAATGGCACAAATAAAAAAGGGAGTGCTAAGTAGCTTTGTAGTATGTCATCAGTAGGTTGAGCCACGTTGTTTCTGTTGCGAAGCATTGCACATATGTTTCGTATTTGCTGCTGTAGGCTTGTATGTTTGGCGGGAAGTTTATTGTAAGCCCAAACTGTTTGGCATCGAGGTTTCCTTGCGGTTTTGTATGTTCTTCTGCAAATACTATGGCGGCTATATTTTCCATCAGATTTGACGCCAGCGAATCAAGGATTTCATCTTCTGCTTTTTCTTGGATTACGTAGGCGAATTTGTAGAGGTCTATGTAGTAGTATGCGCCCATGGTGCCCATAATGAATTTTTGTTGGGCTGATCCCCTTGCGTCTGCAATTATTCCCTTGTATGTATCAATGTTTTGGCTTAGGTAGTTGGCGAAGGAGTTTAGGCTTTCAGCCATTTTTGGAACTGAAGTTTCGTCTATTGCTGAGAGTTGGACGAAGTACGTGGATTGCATGTTGGCGTAGTAGGTGACGTATTCGTTTACGATTTCTTTGCTTAGCGTATACGGGTCGACATTTGAGTTTGTTGAGAGATACTGCATTAAGCTCTCGTATGGCCAGCCATATCCTGGAATGAGCATTTCTGAGCCTATAACGATGTTCGTGACATCTTTTAGTTCGTAGCAGATCTCTATCATGCCCATTAGGCATGCGTCAAAGCCGACTATGTCAATTTTTGTTCGATATTTCTTTTCGCTTTCGGCGAGGGCTGTTTCTACATCATGCGGTGAGAGGTGGTTTCCGCTTGATTCGTCCCAGCAGATTCCGCGGTAGCCTCCACCATGATCCCAAAGGTCAAGGATGTAATGCTGCGCCGCGTAGTTTTTCAAGGTGTACTTTACAAACCATGCGAGGGTTTGTGGTGAGCCCATATCGACTTCTCCGAGAAAAAGAATAGTTTCAACATTGTTGTATGTAATCCTATAGAGGTATGCTGGCTGGTTCAACCTGTCCATTAAAACAATAACATTCAAATTTGCTCCCGGCGTTAGTCCGCTACTCATTTGTTGAATGTTGAGGGAACCGTAGGGGTCGAGGTTGTTGTCCGCGTCAAGGTAAACCATGAATGTCCATGAGGCGTTTGAAGGCTTAGCGGAAGCAGCAGTTGTAAATACACTAAAGATAAGTGATATTGTTGAAATCGCTAAAACGGTTTTGATGTTTTTCATATTCTTCTCCCTGATATGTAAAACCCTGCCATGCTTATATGAGTTGTTTCAAAACGCAAATGTTAATGGCCTATGACTGTAAATTCGAGATTCTGCTTAGTGAATGTTACTTTTTATGATTTCTTGTATTAGCCTCTTTGCATACTCTTGGTTTTTTAAGGCTTTTATTCTTTTTATTGTCGTATCATAAGCGTCTATGGTTTCTTCCTCTAATGTTTTTGGATAGTTTGCCTTTGGGTCTATTTCGTCAAGCATCTGGATTAGGGTTTGTCTTTCCTCTTTTGGCATTACTCTGTTGTCGGTCATGGCTGCTGCTCTTGCGTATATTCCATTGTCTAAAAGGTTTCTTAATGCTTTAAAAGGGAGCATGTAAAATTCTCCTCTTGCCCCTGTTCTTAGTGTGAAGCTTTCAGGCGTTGCGGCCTTTATTGAAACCCTGACGTAAAGTTTTTCTTTAAAGTCGGATAGCCTTTTTGCGTATTCTTTGTCGTTTCCTAAGATTATGCCGTTTGTTTCCAGAATGAACAGCGGATATTTGGATTGTTTAACGAATTCTAATAGGTTTAGTAGGTGTTCTTTGCCTATTGTTGGCTCACAACCGGATAGACGCAACTTGTTTATTTTTGGTATGAGTTTCCGCCAATAATCAGAGTAACGTATCCCTTCTTCTGCAGCCCTAAAAAGCATTTGGGCAGCCTGCCTCGGCGAGTAAAATTTGCCGAATCTTTCTGGGAAGTCTCTGGACCAATTAGACCAACAGTAAAAGCATCTTAAACAGCAACCAGCAGCATACCCTGTGGCAATTCCCCCATAAACTGGAACACAGTAGAAGTTTGTGTATTTTCGTTCTAAACCTTCTTCCCCCGATCTCGTTACGATTTTCTCCGTCTCTTCTGCAAGTTCCAACGGGTTAAAGGGCTTGAATTCTGGTGTTAGAAACCTCTGGTAATTGTTGACCAAATTCACGGTTTTAACTTTCCTCAATAATTCTTGTTAGTTTAGGCTCTACAATAATTTTCAGTTCACATTTGCTGTTCACTGTTGCCAGTCCTATGCCTGTGGCCTCGAAAACCTTCAGGTCGAGTTTTTCAGCTCTGCTTTGGGATGTTACAAGCAGTGCCATATCGTAGCCGTGAGCTAAAGCTTCCATTAGTTGGCCTAAACCTCGGAGTATATCGTCTTTGTCGCTTTTAAGCTCGACAGCCATCCTCCAAATGTTAAACTTGACCTCGCCATCTATGAGACAGTTCCCACAGTGTATGCCAACCTTCGGAAAATATGGCTTACTCCCTTCAGTTATGTAATATCGCTCCACAGCCCTACGCAGAAACGAAGCCCTCAACCTTACAACCAATAAAAACTAATTCAACAAACCTTAAAACTATTAAGTTTTTCACTGCATTATGACATGTAGCAGTAATTAATGCGCTGCTTTTTGCGCGCGGGAACGCGTATGCACAATATAACATTTTTTGCTTCCTTAAGAATATGCGAAAGACTTGGACAAAGCGAAACCCTACGCATAGCATTCCTACAACACGCAGAAAAACTAAGCCTCATAACAGAAAAAGTGCACAGCTAATATTCTGCTAAGATAAAAAGGGGATTTGAAGTTGATTTTGGACTATTTGACTGTTTCGAATTCAAAAGCTCCTATCAACATTCCATTTCTATATATTTCCACGACATACATTGTCGGAGTCTTTAATGTTTGGAAGTTTGTTATGTAAAGTTCGCTGATAGTGTTTATGCGGTAGTCTCGAGCTGTGTCGCCAAAAGTCGATATCTGCAGTATTGTGTTCGGATCGTTTTTGGAATATATTATGATTGTGAGATCCTCGTTGTAGACGAAGGGCTGATTAGGATCGACTGAAGCTGCGACTCGTAGGGCAAATTTGACTGGCATGGTTCTTCCGGCCTTATTGTTCTCTGAGGCGGGCAGAAGCTCTAATACAGCCCAGTTTCTAATACTGTATTGAACCGTGATATGGCATGTGTTTCCAAGGTTATCCTTAGCCTTAACAATAATTATGTAGTATCCGTCTGGAAGCTGAAGCGTATCGAAAAACAGGGTCCATTTACCCGTAGTGGAATCATAAATTGCTGGAAGATCCTCGAAGCCTACTGGTCTTCCTTCTCCACCATCAGCCTCACGAACAGAAATGCTCACAGACGACACTCCGCTCCTCGCGTCAGCGACATCCACTATAAAAGTCACGCCATCCTGTAACGCCCACCCAACTGGTGGATTAAGAAGAGTTATCAACGGTCCATTGTTGTCAAGGATAACCGTGACCGTGTTGGTTGGCTCAACGTTTCCGGCGTAGTCTGTGCTGTTGTAGTCTATTTGGTAGGTGCCATCGCTTAATCCGGTTAAATAAAAGGGTTCTTTGTAAGTTATCCAGCCGCTATCATACGTCGCATTATAGATTCTGTAGGTTGTTGAAGCAATGCCACTGCCGCCAGCATTATCCTCAGCAACTAACTCGATAGGAGTGGCTGAAGTTAGGTATGCGACGCCTTCAATAACATATTTGGGTTCTCCAACATCAAATATTGTTCTCGGAGGAATATTCAACATGGCAGAGCTAAAGAGGTAAGGCACTGATGGGATATCGCTGATAGGAACATTTTCGGCTAAAATTATGGTCGCATCTTCTCCTAAAACCTCAAGGGTGTATAAAGCTGTTGGATTTGCACCATATTCCGGCATCACTGTTATTGAGTAATCACCAATTTTTCGTTGCGAAATGATTATGTAATCTTCCAAAACCCCGTCCTCGTCAAGGTCCTCTTCTAAATATAGTGACCCAGGAATTTCGTTTAATTCTTTGCTAATGATGAAACCGTCGGGATCCGTGACTTTTAAATCTACAGGGCTATGCGCCGCTATAGAAAACGCCTGCGCTGTTTTTTGTAAGAAAACAGAATAATCAATTCTTCCATCGTAGTAAACCTGCACAACCCTTCCGATTGGCTTCTCAACAATCGCTTCGGTTTCTATTACCCGTAAAATTCCCTCATACCAAAGTTCATCTTTATTTTGGTGTGTATGTCCTGCAAATTCGCCCCAGACATTGTTAGCGTAGTTTCTCAGAAAACTGCGCATCCCATCTAACTCATCATGAGAGAATCCCATATATGAAACTATACCCTCATTAAATGGGTGATGGGCAAATAATATGATGTTTTCATCGCTATTTGGATGTTTTTGGACATACTCTCTCAAATGATTAGTAAACCAATTCCATGTGCCACCAGTAAAATTATGTAGATCTCCCTCAGCCATAACACCTTTGCCAGAGGGCGCATCGTCTCTCGCGTTAAAGTCCAAAAATATTAAATGGTAACCTTTGTAGTCGAAAGCAAAGTTTTGGAAATAACTGTAATGATTTGGATTGGTTTCAGGATTCCAAACAGGAACAGTTGCTTTTGTCCAGTTTTGAAACAGATTTGATAATTCTTGGTACTTAGATACAAATATATCGTTAAAATATCTGTCAGATTGCTCTTCAGGTGCCTTATTCTCTGCAGAAGTGTATGGCCACACATCATGATTTCCCATTATTGGAATCCATGGAACTTTCAATTTATTCAGTATTTCTACTGCTTTATTGAATTCCGATATTTCTCCACTATCTGTAAGGTCGCCGCCAACTACAACGAATGCTATATTATATTCTTCTATGTGAGAATTTATTTCTTGGACGATTTCTCCAAGATTTTGAGTTGCCACAGTCTCTTCTCCGACACCGTTATCGTTCCAGCCTGCAGAGTCATAATCCGTAGAATGATATCGCCATCCAAGATATTTGCCGTATAACCCGCCAATATGGAGATCCGTTATAAAGACGAAAGACCATTTTTCCCAAACTTTTAATGTCTTGCTTGTTGTAGCTGTTTGGTCTTCGTCGTCTTTTACGGTTAGTTTTATGAGATATTCGCCTTTTCCAAAAGAATACGATACAATGACTTTATCTGAGCCTTCTATTATATCCATGGGCGGCCAAATTATGGCTCCATCGCTGGTTATGCGGTATAATTCCCAATGATAATTGACAATCCTCCCTCCTTCTGGATCATAAGAAGAGGAAGCATCAAAAGTCACGCGTTCATTAACCATCGGATTGTGTGGGCTATAACTGAAACTTGCAACTGGTGGAGCGAGCGAAGGCATACCTGTCCACGGTTTCATTAGGGGGTAGCGGTCTCTATTATTCGCATCAATAAAATATGGCGTGTCGCCTATACCATCGCTTCCAGGCTGATCTTGATTTGGACCGCTTTTCTCATCAACGCCAGCGTAGTCTCCCCAGTAATTGCCGCCTGAAGGATAACCATCATCCCAAATGTTTATCGAATCGGATAAATAGACGTTTGGAATATTGTCCATGAAGTTATTGTGGTATATCTTGTTATCCATCGATGGTTCAGAGCTATAGGGAGGTGGCACATTTAATTTTTCAATACGAATACCGTTTATTGAAAAGCCAGAAACATTGTTCCGTGCAATGATGTTTTTTGAAGAAGATTGTAACCAAATGCCATACCACCCTCCGCTTCCTAACACTTCGTTGTCAGTAATGTTGTTGTACGACGTTGTCGATAGCTGAATGCCTCCGTATATAACACCTGAAATGGTATTTTCGCTGACTGTATTTTTCAAGTTGCCAGACACTGTGATCCCAAAGCTACCTATTATATTATTTTTAGCTATGACGGTGTTATCTGCACCCGAAAGAATACCTTGAAAATTGTTTAGGAGGTAGTTTCCGGTGACATTGTGGTTTGAACAATCTACATTTATTCCTCTCTGCCCTAAGCAGATGCCTGCGCCAGTGCCTGTGATGGTATTTCCAGTTATCTTGTTGTTTGTGGAGAAAACCACATAAATACCAAACCCTTCCCGCTGAGCGTTTTGGACAATGTTTTCAGCGATAATGTTGTTTGATGAATACTTTATGTAGACGCCCTCCTTGACATTTCCAAACTTATTACTCATAATTTTGTTGTTTGAAGAACACCAAAGACGAATGCCTTCATCAAAATTTTTGATGATAACGTTTTTGACGGTTACGTTATCTACATTTGACACCAGTATCCCTACTCCACTTCCAGTTCCCTGAACAGTATAACTTGCGCCATCCACTACTATATTACCCCTCTCTACAACGATCGATTCATAGATGTCAGCCGTAAACTTGTAGTAGACATTCCCTACATTCAAAATCGGTGCAGTTGAAGGATCAAGCGTCCCATCAGCCCTAATGTAAATGGTTCCGCTTGCCTTAACTGGTTGGATGTCGGATGCCAACGTTAATATACTTGTTAAGATTAGCGAAGTTAAAATTATTCCAGAAACTGCCTTCTTCATATTACCTTCTCCTTTCTAAGCGAACTAAAAATTACTCCTAAAGTTGGCTTAAAATTTACGGAAAACTCTTCTATAACGCTTGTCTACATCATCTCGCAGTTTGTGTGTGCGTGTGTGCGTGCACGCGCCGCGCCTACTAAATGTCTCTCTGTTTCTAAAGAGAATCAAGCTTTCTTCTTTATGATGAAACAATAGCCTCTCCGCTAACTTATCTCTATGTTATTTCATCCTCGTTTCCCGTTTATGTGAACGTGCTTAGCCTCTCTTCCTGCCTCCCTGCACACGCACACACTAAATTTTCTCAGCTTTCACCTCCTCTTCCTGTTTCAACCGCAAGTCAAGAAGTGTCAGTTGTCTCAGCTTCTCTTTCAAGTGTTCACTGACATACTGTTCAATTGTTGGGATGTCTATTCTGTAAATTATGATTCCTAATGGATTCTTTGTAGTAATCTCGAGAAATCCCAAGTCTTCTGTGAGCATTTTCACATACTTTTGAATTGTTCGTTTATCAGCTCCAACGTGAACCTTAATCAGCTTCTCAACATGCGTGGAAGGAATTTGCAGTCGATAGCCTTCTCTGAGAATTTCCTCAACAAGCTCAACGCATTTCCTAAAGGCTTTACTTACCATAGGCTCACTTCTCCTCTCTGATTTGAAATGCTGCTTATGAAGTGTTAATGGGCAAGTGTTTAAGGCAAAGCGCTAAATCAATTGGCGAAACGGATTTTTCTCCGTGTGAATGGATTATGACGATAAATTTTTGTTTCACGTGATTTCAACCTCTTTCAGCAAGCCTTTGCTTCGGGCTTCGGTTGATTTTATGGCTGCTTGGTATAGCCAACGGTCTGTTCTCCGCTTTCGCAGATAACCCCAACTGCACATCTCATCCAAAAAGCCGCTTAACCTTGGGTCTTTAGGCCAGCCTCGCCTCATCATCTCTTTCTGAATTGCGCTTATTGTTCGCTCTTCCTCGTCAAAAAAGCCCTCAGCATAAAGCAAAGCTAATCTTCCTTGAGCGTTGTCGGTGCTTAGAACAAGCGGTTTTCTGATGACTTGCACAGTTAAGGCTGGGACTTCACGCTGCACGTTAATCTCGGAAGGCATAGATGTTGCGGATTCAAATCCTTGTGGGCGGGCAGCTTCCACAATTCCAATTAACGCATTCTCAAAATTTCTAAATCTCTCAAGCTTATCGCAGGCTTCTCGGAGTTGCTCAACGGTGATATCATATGCCTTTTTGAGGTTTGCGTTGTCATTCTTCAACTTCTTAATTTCTTCTTCCAGCTTCCTCTCATGTTCTCTGGGCTTACCAACTTCAGCCAACATTTCCCTAATCTTACGCTCTGCCTCATCATATTTGCGAAGCAACTCCTCATACTTTTCCTTCCACATGGCGTCTTCCACCTCCATTTTGCGCCTAAGAAACTGGTCACGCACATACTCGGAAGTCAGCTCTCCAAGGGCGACTTTCCGCCCCACATCTTCAGGCACGCCAACAGGCAAAACATACACTTTCTTAACTTCATTCCCTATAACAGCGTAAAAGTGACCTAAAGGCAACGTTTGAATCTCTTCAGCCTTGACCTTCATGCCTAAAAGCTGTTTCAGAATTCGCTCAACCTCATGGGCTTCCTTCATTCTTCCCATAAGCCAGTTGTCGCACTGCCTCAATGGAGTCTTGTCTATTCCGCCTATATCTTGACTGTCAAGCCACAAGTAGTTGCCTATGGCAGCGCCTTTGCGAATAAACTGTTGAGCCACCCACTTGACAGGCGTCATCTTGCCCTGCGGAATGGTTTCCCAAGCTTCTGGGATAATAACAATAACATGGTCTAAATTAGCGAAAGCATGCTCAATCGTGCTGGCAATGACTAAATGTTGTGTCTCAAGGCGCATGCCAGACAAATCCATGACGTTTACACCTTCAGACAACTCCAGCCTGTCAGAGAAGCTCCAACGTTCAAGCTCAGGTACAACAATCTCCAAATAAGTGATAAGCTTCTCGAAAAGCTGCTCTTGAAAATCTCTTTTGGCTTTTTCAAGCATTTCTTCAGCTTTAGCCTTAACATCCCGAAGGTTTTTGGCTCCCTTGCTGACTTTGATTATTGCCCACCGCATGCCAGGTTCATACTTCACCTTCTCTCCGAGAGCAACATTCACTAACCCTTCAACAAACTGCCAATCAGCTCTGGGCTTATAATAAGGCGAAATCAAGTTAAACTTGGTGAAGCCAGCCTCGCCCCGTTTATTAATGAAAGCAATTGCTTTCAGCCCTGAACGACTAATTAAAGCTTCAAGCGTTGTGGTCTTGCCACTGAGTTGGGTCATGCCAAAAATCGCAAGGTGATGCAAAGGCAGATACACAGGCTCTCCTGAACCAACCTCGAAGCCAAGCAAAATTTTCCCGTTCATTCGCTTTCACCCTCAACTATCTCCAAAATCAACTGTTTTCCATATTCCCCTTTCAGACGCTTTCTAAAACGCTTCTTTACAACCCTATTTTTCCGGTAGTCATAGACGAGGGGCATTATTTCACCTGCATTTCAGGTTTAAGCGGTTTTCTCTTCCATTTTGGCTGGAAGCCTGTTGCAAAATCGTGTAGGGCTATGTTCGGTTTTGGTCCCGCTGTCCAGCCTACATCGCCACGCAGCCAACGTGTAAGCTCGTCGCTTAACTGTAGGGCATGAATTATTATGCCCAAATGTCCCTTCAAATTTTCAAACATGCCAATTTTTCTAAGGTTCTCGCCTATGTTATCCGCGTCCTCAATTAGCCAGAGATGGTAGCGGTTTCCACGTATAAGCTGCTGATTAAGCAGGTCCCTTGTCAAATCGGTTTCAACAAAGACGAGAATTACGGCGCATCCGCCGTCGCTTATTTCGCGTTTCCTCTTTACAAGCCCATATTTGAATGGTGGGGGCGGAAAACTGCTTGTGAATTTGCGGTATAAGATTAGCGGGAGAGGTTGGTCTTTGGGCCAATAATCCAATGTTGTGACGAGCTGTTTAAAATCGCCGTTATAGGCTATTTCTCCGCCTAAATTAAAATATCCGAAAGTGTGGAAATTCAGGTAAATCCATCCCAGAACCAAATTACTGCTCCACTTTCAGCCTTTTGGAAAATTCGTCATACTCTAAAACCTTTACCTTGAAGCCCGTGCCGCCTCTTATTATCCTTGCAAACTCTTCTGGCACTTGACCCTCGTAAATGCCTGTCCTACTGTTACTGAAATAGGCAATTTTGTATATTACGCCTTTTTCGTCTTCCATGTAAAACAATGTTCCACCATCATGTAAGATCTTCTTTAACAGCTCGAAATCCTTAACCTTGGCAAACAAACTCAAAGTAAGGCTTCCTCCCGTAGGACTTTGACGAGAGCCTTTTCTAACCTGTCGCGTATGCGTAGATAATGCTCCCTGCATAGATACATGTAACGGGGCAGCTTGGCAGCAACCATGTAATGGACTTCTCCCTCGTCTTGGCAGGCCTCGCATTGTCCAAGCCTTGTTGGAACCTCTGCAGCGCAAAACTTTTTGAGCAGCAGCCCTCTTACTCCTCTCTCCTTCATGATTGTCGTCTCTCCCTATGCGTTTCTTCCAAACCTTTGAGTTGCTCAAGCCTGAGGCGTATGGCCTCCGAAACAAACTCTGCGATGCTGCGGTAGCTTCCGCTTCCCTCAACGTATTGTCTAACTGCTTCAACAAGCTCTTCTTGGATGCTTATTTTTCGGAATCCCATATAACATGCTCCATTTTTGCGGTGATTTCAACTTTTTTAGGTTTTCGCATTATAAAAATTGCTGTAATAATGCTCTAAAATTGGAGACCTTCTTGCAATAAAAGTTTACATAAAAGTTTTATATTTTATGTGCTGTAATTTTACTGCAAGGGTAAACCATTTGAGCGAATATTCAAAAATAAGCCTCAAAAAAGAGTTCATGAACAAAATAGAACAGTTCATTAAGGAATATCCAGAACACGGCTACAGAAGCCTCGCCCAGTTCATAGAGGACGCCGTTAGACGCAGGGCAGACGAGCTCCGCATCTTCGAGCTTACACCCCGCTTCCGCCACTTCAACACAAACCAAAACCGCATAACAATAATGGATAAGAAAGTCGGCTGGGACGACAAGGAAGGAAAAAGACAACCCCGCATGATAGACATATACGTCAAACCAGTAGGAGAATACGAATACGAATTATGGTGTGAATACTGCAACAGCAACAAATGCGAACACGTCGCCTACGCACTCTCAATACCCCACATAACAATGGAACCCCTCAGAAAAAAGGGATGGAAATACCGAGGAGAAACACCAGAATAAATTAACAGAAAGGCGATAAACAATGAGCAGAACGCTCAGGAAAATCTTAATCGAATGCGTGCGCGCCCATAAGAAAAAGAGTAGTTGAGCTGGAACTGAGAGGATAGAGTAATGAAGACGCTTAGAATATCAGATGAAACCCATAGAAAGCTCACAGCAACGCTTGGAACACTAATGGCGCAGACGGGCAAACTGCAAACATATAGCGACGCCATAGAAGCCCTCTTAAACTGTTCCATAACACTTCAGCCGGAACTCCTCGCAGAAGTTGAAAAGTACATAAATGAAAATAAGCCACAGGGCTACATAACAAGGGAAGAATTTATAGCAGAAGCCGCACGCCACCATTTAAGGCTAAAGTACAAAGAATACAGATATATAGAAGTCCCAAGGGAAAAATACGAAAAACTAAACAAAGCTCTAAAAGAAATGGAAGCGCCATTCCACAATGTCGAAGACTACATTAATAAAAAAATCGACGAAGCCCTACAGGATTTAATGCAAGCTAAAGCCAAGCAAACCTAAGCGGGAATAATGAATAATGGAGTTTAATAGATATGGAATGGCCCATAAACCATCCATTCTCCCTTAAAAACGACTTATGGATAAACACCTCAAAATACAATGACATAAAAGACATGAAAGTCGAAGCAACATTAGCCATAACATTCGCCATTGCTGAGGGCAATTATTTAGCAGCAGAGGACATAGCCTTAGCATGGATTGACACAGACCGCTTCTACAACAAACTTGGAAAAGCCCATACGGTGGAACAATTCATCATCGAATACTTGAAATTCACGAAACAAGCAATAGACGGGATGATATTAAAAATGTTACAGAAAAGGGGAGATAAGCTATAAGCAGACAAGTCTTAACAGCAATACTCGCGGAAATGCAAGTCTGGCTAAACAACACAGAAAAGGAACTTCTCGCTTACTTCGGGCTTATAGGCGCAACAAACGAGTGCACAGCCTTAGAAGCAGCATGGAAAGACCCGCATAATAGGCGCGAAATAGAAGAATTCGTAAAAGCCTGGCTAAAAAGAAGGCTAAGAATAGAGGAAACAATAACGCGGGTTGTGTATAGCCATTAAAAGGCTAAGGTTTTTTAGCTCCGTTTTTTTATTTGTAATGGGGAATTAAAATGGTCGTGAGTGCTGAGCGCCCTATTTTTAGAAAAGAATTTAAGAGCAAGCGAACAAAAACCCAGAAATTCAGGTCCCATAAGGTAAGTTGTTTTGAATGCGAAACATGTAAGGCAAAATTTAACAGATTTGAAAGCCCAAAATCAGAATCCACCACACTCAAAAACCAAAAGTTACTCGTAAGGTGAAATCCTTTGGGCAAAGAGCAGGAACACATGAGGCATATTATCCGAAACTTTTTTGAAAAGCCAGATACTTCAGGAGATATAGAAGTAAAAACAGAATTGGGAAAGGTCGATTATGTGTTCACATGTCGTTATAGAGGAAATATTTGTGTAAATCTGGTGGAGGTGAAAACACCCTCAGAAGTTAGAGGCAAATCTACGATTGATCAGGCAATAAGGGAACTTCTTTATAATTCTGCAGCTATCCATTTTCACGATGATTACAAACATTGCAAGTATCACAGGGAATATGTTGCCCTCGACGAAGCATCCATTAAAGAAATTAGCATGAAGATGAAAAATTTACAAGAAAAGTTGAAACGATATCGATTTGGCCTATTAATAACCGATTTAAGAACTGGAAAAGCCACGGTGAAATTACCTGCAAAGTTCGAAAAATACATATAAAAAAATTGATTTTAGGACGAGTTGGCAAGCTGCATCATTACCTTTTTGGTTTTTTGGAAAAAAAGAGCGGCTTTGCCGTTTATGGTGTCAGCCTAATGAGACTAAGGAGCAGTTTCGTATGGATAGGAGTAGTGTTGATTCGATTGCTTTTTGGCTGAGGGTAAAAGGACTTCTTTTGATTATTGAGACTAACCCCGAAGTATAACCTTAATATTATTTCATTGACATATAGGGGAGGCGTAAACCCGTGTTTGATATTATTCAATAGTGAGGTCTATTGTCCTTATTTTTGAGGCTTAATACGTTCTTGCTTATAGGCCCAAAAGTTCTGAAACCAATTCATCCACTCTTTCAATTTCTCTGGCTACAATTTTTCTGGCCTCGCTTCTTGCCCCCGCTGCACTTTTGCTTCTAAATTGTTTAGACTTAAGTCTATTATGGCATTGTTTGCTTATCTGAGCCAATTCGACATGCTTACTATTAGTTTTGTCGAACTTGGGAATTGGAAACATAAAGGGTCTTCGCTGGATCTCTCTTTCTCCAAAGAGACCTCGAGGTTGTAGAGGTTTAATCGCCCCGTTTAACACTTTTGAATTTAAGATTGAACATATGAAATGGGCTTCGTTTTCATCACTTGTTTCATAGTAAAACGACTTTGAATCCGCGATATATCCACGAGGTTTAACCATAGTTTGTAGAATTTCAAACGAAGGTAATTGTTCTCTCTCTATGACGCAAGCAGCAATGTTTGTGCCGCTCGCATTGTATAAGAGGACATACTTTTTCCGTGGACTCTGTATCGACAACAAATTGTTGTAATTTAGTCGTTCAATAACTCTGGAAAAACGAGTTTCAGCTTTTTCTGTTCTTCTTTCTTCCCAAAGTTTTTGGGCGTTTTCAAGCCAATCTGCCATATAAATGTAGCCACGGTTTCTTAAGGCGTTAATATCAAGTAACCTATATCCAGTTGACGTTGGCTCAATCGGGAGAACGACAGACCTTAGTCTGGAAAAACCGAAAGAAACAATATCCCCACCGAGCAAGGTCGCGTATATGAAGTCAGCTTCCACGTTTCCTTTGACTTTTATTCCTCTCCAAGGTTCCTTTGCTCCGCCCAAGACGTCTTCTGAAGTTTTAACAAATGGTCTGGAAACATCTACTCCCAAAGCTTCATGCGTTTCGAAATCAACAAACCATAAGCTTCTGGGTACAAGGGTAGCTCCCTCTTTTACCCTATCATGATACCAGCTACGTCCGGTAGGAATTGAAGGCGGCTTATACATGCAATCGCTCACGCCAAGTTGCTTAATAGCACTGGAAAGGCGAAGGTTCTTTTCATCAAGCTTACCCGAGTACTTTCTTGCCAACACCGGATAAGAAGTAACCTCACCCTTAACCGCAATAAGAACACATGATGGAACATTGAAAAGGGGAGAGACCTCTTCAAGATCGAGTATCTTAAAGAGCTTACTAATAGGCTTCTTGAAAAGTTTGAACTTTACATGATGTAAAGCTCCTGTCAAGACGCTTCTGGGCATAACGAAAGCTATCAACCCCTTATCACGAAGATACAAATCAACGGAGCTGCAGAAGAACAGAGTTGCCATCTCCATATGAGTAAACAAATGAACCTGATCGCTGTCCAACAAGTCAAACGACAACACTTTCTCTTTAAGAAAATCTTGGTAGTTTCGGTTTTCAATATACCTCATTGCGATCCATGGCGGATTTCCAACTATCATATCAAATTTCGACTGAGATAACGTAATGGGCGCATAAATATTACTTAACATAAAAACCCATATAGCATCCAAGCCTATGTCCATAAGTGACAAAATCTGAGCTAAGGTTGTATTCAGGACTTCTTTTTCATTTTCAGAAAGTTGAGCCCTATGGCTCCTTTCAAAAACTTCGAGTGCTTCTTTTTTGTTTTTTCTCGCTCTATACGCATTAACAGCCGCCTTGTAACCTTCTATAACTTGACCAAAAACTGTCTTTTGCGAGGCTACACTTTTAGGAATTTGAATGTGATAAATTTTCCGTTTTCCTTTGCCATTTGGAGCCTGCACGCTAAACTCATATACACTCGCTCTACCCTTTGCTGTAAGAGTTTCAGTAACGCTGGGTATCCTCACAGAATCAGCCACGTAAATCGGAATTATTATGCGCTTTCCTAATTGTAAAAGCTCCCCTAATGCAACAATATAATTCGCCCTTGCAATAACAACAGCCAACGGATTAATATCGATACCGACAATATTATCCAAAATAAAATCCAAAATATCCTCAGACGTTTTTCCTTCTTTCAAAAGACGTTGCTTTACAACATGAACCGCATTGCAAATAAATGTCCCAGACCCGCAACCAGGATCTAATATTCTCGGCGTTCCTTGATGATTACTATCCCACAGTTCCATGCTTTCTTTAAGCGTTAACTCGACCAACCACTCAGGCGTATAATACTCGCCAATCCTATGCCTCTCACTTCGCTTAACAATTTCCTGATAAATCTCCTTGAAAAAATCCTCATCAATATGAGATAAATCATACCTAAGCAGCTCCTTCGTAACGTCACTTATAAGCTTCAAAGCCCTTCCCTTAATCTTCGGATGCAAAATCCAAGCAAAGAAGTCCTCCTCAATCAAATTTGCAATACCGTAAGAAGAAAAGTATTCACCCGTCAAAGCCCTAACAAGGTTATCTTCCCTAACAAGGTTATCGCCACTTAACCTAAGATAAACAATCAACTTAACCAGAGTCACAAGATAAGTATGATCAATAAAAGCCGAAGCCTCAGGCCTCCCACCATAAACAATCTCCATATTCTTAGCCCACAAATCCAACTTCAAAGCCACATCCTTCTCATCCTTAACCTCATCCCACAAAGCACAAAGCCCATCAATAGTAACACAATAAGTAGGGCTGTCAGGACCAAAACGCCACCGCAAATCCATAGCAGAAGGCCTAATCTTAGGCTTAGAAAACACAAAAGAATCCAACCATAAAACGCTTTCAGACACAGGAGCCTCAGCAATATTAATAGAACCAATCTTATTCAAACCAACAACCTTTCCACCCTTAATCACAGGCGTATAAGCAACAAACTCAATAACATCCGTCGCCACACCCACATGCTTCCTATTCGGCTCCTTTTCGTGCAAAACCTGAAAATACTTCATCAACTTCTGCTCAGCATCATCACCTTCAACCTTCAAATCAACCTTAATCTCAAAAACCACATCAGAAAAAATCAGGTCAGCACTACCCCTAAGCCCCCACAACTTACTGCCCAACTTAGTCTCAACGCCAGGAATCAACTCCTCAAGCCTGACATCAAAAAGCTCCCTAAGCAAATCCGACAAAACCAAGAGCTTGGCAGGATGCCTATTGACCGAACGACTCTTTGCCACATGATCCTTAATCACAATAGAAAACTCATCACCACTCAAAGCCAACCACCATCCAACAAATCGCTAATAACCTCAAAAGCTCGCCTCCCGGTCGTGTCCAAGCAGCTGGCTAAGCTGCGAGAGGAGCAGAGACGAATTCTATAACCTTGCTTTGACTCGTAACCTTGAATAGGTCCAGTGATGCAGACCTTCAATATTTCTTCCCTAATTTGTTTTAATCCAAGCCAGAATATTTAAAGTTTGAACGGCTTGAAGTAAAGATATATTTAGCTAAGCACTAATTACCCTTTCCAAACAGTTTTCAGTCAGACAAAAGTGTTCTCCCAATAAACTGTTGTATTTTAAGCTTAAAAATACGCGCAAACGAAAAAGAAGAAAAGCTTCGCTTTGCTATTCCAGACGCTCATCTAATGCAGACGTTGTGTTTATTGGAATAAATGATGTTTGTAAACAGTTTTCTGATCTGCAACTTTCATAAACAATGTGACATTGTTAGTATTGTCTTCGCCTCTAAGCTTGGCTAATTTGCGAAAATCCTTGACAGCATTTTCAAAATACTTTGATGCTTTATCCTTTTCTCTACATACGTAAATCCATATTTTATTGACAGCGTTTATATCCAGAAGCTTAACCCAATTCCCAGTAGGTTTCCACCAAGTATCAACTTCTATTGCCAATTCAACTTTTCCATGCCTCGAAAAAGTCCTCCCAACAAAATCAATCTGAAACGCTCGCTCTTCGAAAACAGGACTTCTACACTTATTCCATTCATCTTGGACAACTTCCAATATCCTTGCATGGATCTCTGATGAAGCACCTTTTCTTTTAAAATCACCCTCAGTGATTGCAATACTCTCCAAAATCTTTTCGATTCTTTCTTCCCAAGCAGGACCCCTTTCAACGACCTTCTGAACCAATGTTAACCTCTCCCTTTTAATTTCTGAATATAAAGCGTTAAAACTAATAAAATTATCCCGAAATCAGCCCAGCCTTCTGCCTCATCTCTGCAACGCGCGCGGTCGGCTTCCCGTTTAAGTCTCATGTAATGCTTTGCCCCTATGCTTCTTGGAACACGCCCCTGAATGAAGTCTGCAACGCCTTAAGGAATGTCAAGACTCTCACTTGTCATTATGTCATTAGCAAAACTTCTGCAGGTATCTGGGCTTTGTATATTTATGCAGTTGACGCGGCCTTTTCAGCATTATCTCCGAAACTTTCTCGTTCAGCTTATTTGATTATTTTTTGTTTTTCATTTGTTCGAATATTTGTTTTGCGTTTTTTGTGGATTTTCTTGGGTATTCTTCTACTCTGGTTTCGACTATTACTGGGAATTTGCATGGGAGGGCTGTTCCGCATATGAAGGCTTCGTGGTCGGCTAAGCCAGCTAAATACTGTTTTAGTGATCTGGATCCGTATTCAGTGTAGTTTATTATCGCGTCTTGGTCGTTTCCAGACATTAGCCTGAAACTTACGACGGAGTTGCATTGGCTGATTACGCTTTTTGAAACGTAGGCTGGTCTCTGCGTCATAATTACAAAGCCTAAATTGTATCCTCCGCCCTGAGATATCGCCTCAACTATCGCGTCATGGCTATCCTTCCAATTTTCCCCATACTTAACCATTTGAACCTCAGGGGCAAAATACTGCACTTCTTCAATGGCTACTATAGCGCCAAAGTCGGAGTTAGGTGCCATAGCTTCCTTTAACAAAGTCTTCACAATATCTCTGACCACAATTTGTTGCCGTGAAATATCAGTGTCCACGGAAAAGTCAACCAAGGAAATCTCATTTTCTCTGACAACTTTAACAGGATCCTCTGATTTTGTCGGAAGCTTCTCTATTTCGGCTGCGTATTTTTTCAGGTTGTCCTCAATAATTGACTTGTATCTTGACTTTTGTTGAGGAGCAGCCTTTGCTTCTATCTCTTTAAGAACGTACTCTTTAAGTTTGTCAATCGTGGGTTTTGTATGCCCATCGCTCTGCATGGCCTCTATGCCTGAAGCTGTAAGCTCCAAAAGTTTCCCGTCAACCTTAAGCATGGTCGCAACGTCTGTTGGGTCCATTTCCTTAAAGGGCTTCATAAACTCTGTATAACTAAGCCTCCTGCTGCCAGCTTTCTCAACCAATGGAATGTACTCGCCTCTACGGTCCAAGATCATCATGTGCATGGGCGGGTCCAGTTCCTTTTTGCCTATTGTCGCAATGGATAAAAGGAAAGTGCTTTTTCCGGACCTCGTCATTCCACAAACGAAACAGTGTCCTTTCACAAGCCCGTTCACGTCAAGCGAGATAGGAATCTTAAGGTTCCTTAGGTTTCCAATTTTAAGGTAATATCCTTCTTCATAGGGTTCAATAAACTTTTTCAGGTCAGCCTCGTCTGCTTCATAAACTGGTGTCCATGTTGATGGAGGAACCTCTAATGGTCTAAATTTGTTTCCGTCAAAATAGCCTAAAGGCTCAGCGACCGCCACCAAAATTTCTTGGTCAGATGAAGGCAGCTTCAAACCCTTTTTGGCATAGCGGGGACCATACCTCGTAAGGTCCATCTCGGGATTCTTGTAATTGACTTCCACAGCCCTTGTTAATACGTCAACCCCCTTTGAAGGATGCTTAACAATGTAGTAGTTGCCGAACTCGACCTGTTTTCCCTCAACTACAACGAAGGCGAAGCTGTCATGGGCAGAGTTATCTATAACCCAGCCAACAGGCTCCTTCACGTTTAAAGCCTCCATATCTCCAATCTTCTTAAATTCGCCAAATCCAAATCTTGTTCAGCCAGCTCTCCAGACTTTACTTTATCCATAACGTGGGAAATAAACCTTGTATAAGTCAAGTCAGTTGTGGGAATATTCACTCTCGTCAACGCGTCAGCCCTCAAAATGTGAAATGGAATACCTGTCAAAGGATCCGAAGTCGAATAGATTAACGATGCTATCTCATCTACCTTACTGCTAAGCCACTCTGGAATCTCTACACGAATAGGGCTCATCCTCGAGCTTTTAAGGAAAAACTGCTTAACCTTTTTATGCTCAGAGGGAAAAACCTCTTTAAGCATTCTACCCACAGCAGCATCTATCAATGGAGTTCTTTGTCCAGTCTTCAAAATGGGGTTAAGTATGGCGGAATCCCTCATAGGCTTTGACAAATTGAGAATTGCTGAATAACGGGTTGACCTAACCCTTTTAACCACACATGCCATCAACATGCCTCGCTTTTTATGCTCTTTCTTAACCAAATCCATCAAAGAGAAAAGAGCACCCATCATGTTTTCATAATCCTCCCTATAGGCTTCAGAGTCGTCTGAATGCGGAATATAACCAGCGTTAGGTATTAAGGGTCCATCTATGAGCAAAAGGTCAGGTTTCCTTTCAACCACAGCTTTCCTTGCAACATCATACATGAACTTATCACGAATAGCCGCAGCCCTTCGTCCCGGGTCAAACTCGTCATCCCAAAGCAAAGAGGTTCCAAACGAAATAGGCGTCTTATCTTCCTCCTCCAAACCTGTCGACGTATAAGCAATAGCACCAGCAATACCGAAATAGAAACCTTCCAACTCCTTACCATTGGCTCCCCCATCAGCACCAGTAATGCGCCGATCAGAAAGCTGTTCAGCAGTAAACTTCTTCACATTAATAGGCTCAATAACCTTAGAAACTTCCTCAAGTAATTTGCGCCTTTCTCTGATCATATCGAGGTAAGTTGCAACAGCCTTCGGAACATCATTAACAACCAACTGATAAATCTGCCTATGTAAAGTATCAATTTCCTCTTCTTCGGCTTCCATCAAAGCAGAGCCTCCAGTCTAAAAATATGAGAATCGCCTATGAATAGTTTTATCTTTCAAACGAAAACCGTTACCGGTGCCAACAAAAGAAAGGCTATTAACACAGAAGACAACGAAAAACTATATTATTTAAAGCCGAACTTCTGTAGTTTTGCAATTAGGGTGGGCAAGGTGCGGAATTTTTGGAAAGGGCAGGGCTGGGACGTTAATGTTATGTATTCGAAAGCGGGGGTTGCAACGCAGATTTTGATATCTTCGGCTGAAGGCGATGTCTTAGTGGATGCCGGAGATGGAACATTAAGAGACTTGTTAAAGTTGGATTATGATTTTGAAAGGTTAAAGGCTATTGCCATAACCCATGGACATTTTGACCATGTTGGAGGCTTATGGACGCTTCTTGGCTTTCTTAGGATGATAGGAAGAACAAACGACCTGTTTTTAATTGCTCCCGCTTCCTGTAGTGAAATTAAAAACCTTGTTAAAAGCTTTATAACAGTTTACAATGATACAATGCCTTTCAAAATAATTTTAAAGGAACTTTCAAACGAAGAAAAATTTAATGTAGGAAGAATAGAGGTTCAAGCCTTTTCTGTGGTGCATAGAGGTGCAATTAAGATCTTTGGCATCGGAAAGCGCATACCAGCATTGGGTTACTCAATTAGCTATAGAAACCAACGGATAGTCATAAGCGGTGATACCGGCGTATGCCACTCTCTAAAAAAGTTCACTAAAGGCGCTGACCTTGCAATACTGGAAGCAACCACAAATAAGAAGATTCCAAAAGACTCAGAAGTTCATCTATCCATAAAAGAAGCAACAGAAATCGGAAGTACAGCCAAGAAGTTCATTCTCATCCATAGTGCATCTTCATAATACGGATAAATAAAAGCCAAAAACAAAACGTCATTTCTAAAGATGCATATGTAAAGCAGATGGGGATTTTGTTACTGTTTCTGTCCGCACTCAGGGCAAAAGCGGGCAGAGACTGGAATCATGCTCTTACATTTTGGGCAGATCTTTAACAAGCGTTCTGGACGCAGCAGATTTCCGCAAAAACTACAATAGTTAGCATCAAAAGGAACATACCCACCACATCTTGGACAAATTGAGAATCGCCCATATGAAGGAATTGGAATAAGGACCCAAACTCCAAAGCCCAAGCAACACATCCAAATTAAATTAAGGAATCCTCTTTCATATTCCTTTTCCATTATGCCAATAAAATCAAAATATACGCCCGATTGAAACACTAATATTTTCGCCATATATTATACGGGCGCTGGTTCCAGCAGTACCTGCTGCCCTTGAAAACGCAGTTTTTGCATTCTGGCAAATCGAAGAGCCTCGGTTTCCTGCTAACACCAGAATCCTTCAGCGTCAGAAATACCCTTAATACATAACTGATTGCTCCCGCTTAAACCTTTAGGCAAAATGAACGGCTTTAACGCTGAATTAAAATTCATATCTGCAATTCATAATGGATAATTGAGTTTTCGGGCAAAGTTTAATTGATGCGTCTTGTCGGAAGCTGACGTGATAACAGTTAGGAAAAAGGCTGTCTGTCCACGCTGCGGCATGACAGTCGCCGAAGGCGCCGAGATGTTTCGAAGCCTAAAAATGCCAAGTAAATATGTATGCATAACGTGCGCCATAATGGAACGCGAAGAATTAAATAAAAGGCGAAAGGCGGCGAGGTCTGACCGCTAAGTGCATTAAATGCCATACTGGAACCACCAAAAAGTGTACGTGAACCCTGACGGTGGTTCATGCGAAAAATTCAAAAAGATTGAACGACCATTAAACAAAACACATGGTAACAACGTTTTTCCGTCAGCTGGAGTTGGTTGAGTGTAATGAAGAGGGTTTTAATCGTAGCCCATAGAGGCGCTTCCGCCTACGAGCCCGAAAACACCATTAGAAGTTTTGAGAAGGCTTCCAGCTTGGCGCAGACTTCGTGGAGTTAGATGTGAGGCTTTGCAGAGACGGTTCTTTGGTGGTCATCCATGATGAAGCTGTGAATAGAACAACAAACGGCTCTGGGCTTGTCCACGACCTAACCCTCAGTGAGCTTAAGCTATTGGATGCTGGCAAGGGCGAAAAAATACCAACATTAGGACAGGTTCTGGAACTCTTCAGCGAACCAAAGCACAAATTTTTCATCGAGGTCAAGGAGCCGGGGTTAGAAGAAAAACTGTTAGAAAACATCATAGGACGCGAGGCTGAAGAGAGGGTAGTGATAACCTCATTCTATCACACAGCGCTTAGAAAAATAAAGGAAAAACGAAAAAACATAAAATGTGGCGTCATATTCGCCTCCCAGCCAATTAACCCAGAAAACCTCGCCAAAGACGCAAAAGCAAGCATTCTACTCTCAAAGCTTCAATACGTAAACGCTGAAATGGTAAGACGAGCACACAAAAACAACCTATGCATAATCCCCTGGCCCGTTAATAGGAAACCAAAATTTACGCGTTTAAAAAACAGCTTCGGTTGGGATGCCTTAAAAAAAAGGAATGTAGAATTTAGTAACAGTATACTATCGTTACGGTTTCAGTCGCTCCATTAAGCCAATTTGAATTTCCGACTCTGATTTCTATGCTTGAAGAGGGCAAAAGCGGGAAAACTGCTGTTCCACTTGCTCCCACTGTTATTTGGTTGTCATAATTAACACCATGCGAACTATAAATCACTCGAACATAGGTGTTATCAGTTGTTGAGCTATGAACCTGAACTGAGACGTATCCTGCATAATTTGCTGAGAAAGTCCAATAAGTATAGGAGCTCGCTGGTTGACTTATAGTATGGTGGTCTATCCAAGTAGTTGATTTTGCAAGGTTAACTATATCATTTAGGTCATTATATTCTTCATCAGTATGATGATGGTTGGCTATATAGCTGTCATAAATTGCAACTGCTCCAACCAAAGCTATCAGGAGTATAACGCAGATTATCGCAATTCCAATAGCGACACTTCTACTAACAACTTTCTTTTCACTCATTTTGAACCCTAAGTCCTTTTTCTAAGACTATAAATTTATTGGTTTGGGTTTGCGTTCAGCGACAAAAATTTGTGCTTCCTTTTATTTTTCATTCTTAATGATGTATTGAAGCTAAAAAGAGGGAAAATACAATTATACTGAAACATTGGTGCGTCATTATGCACATTTTGACTTATCCACTCTTTAAAAGAATATCCAGAGGGTTTCAATGTGAAGTTGTCATATATTAAGCCAAAATCCGCGTTTTCTGCGGGGAAATAATTCTGCAGGCAAAAATATGCAAAATATTCAATCCTCAAATCTTTAATGGTGTTTAAAGTTTCAGTTATAAGTCTGGATTTTTGGGTTTCACCTTCACATTTTCCATACACAGTGCTTGTGGTTTGCCATCCCCACTCCGCCAGAAATAAATAGCCTGTGCTGTTCAAGAACTGTTTGATTTTGTCTTGATACAAGTTAGTCATATAGACAAGATTGGAATCAAGCTGGTTTTGTGTGCGTGTATAGTAAGTGAAACCATAACCGTCAATGTTAACTAAATCATAAGGGATGTATTGAATTAAGGATTGATTTTCCATTTCTATTCCATCTGAAACTAAAATAACGGGTTTGGGGTCGATTGATTTTATTGTGCTTACCGCTTGTTGCATATAGAGACAGTAATATGTTTGGTTGGAGAAATTTGCTTCGATGTATCCTGTCTTGTTCCACCACCTGAACGGCATGAATAAAAGATAAAATTCAACGTTAGGGTAATTTTTTGTTATTTCTGTTACATTTGTAATCCATTGTAGCCAAGTTTCAACTTTTGTTGTGTTGTCTGGAAAACCCGAAGGTTTCCAAAAGTCTTCTGGAAAAGGCTCTGTTCTCTCCAAACTAAAATCAACTGGAATGGTGAAATCTCTCCACATGAAATGTATGGATGCTTTTAAACCGTTTTCTTGTAAAAGTTGAAGATAATCACCCAAATAACCATCTAAATAATAGCATTCCAATTCTGCCACGCCGACATGCTTAACCCCTAAATCTTTAATTGCGTCAATATAATTTCTAAAACCTCTTGCGCGGTCTCATTTAATCTTATATTGCAACAATTCCCGTTACTTGAATACGCCATACTAATAACGTAGGGAATTGGCTTATATTCACTCGTTTTCGGAAAGATTATAAAGACAATTAGAAGGCACACTAAAAGAATCAAAGCTAAAGCCATGAACCAATTTAGTATCGTTCTCATTTTCAGCCTTATAAAAAAGCCGAAGGTAGTTGAATATCTATTTTACGGTTGTTCCCCTATCTCTTTAATGAAACTTAAATTGGGTGTCACGCACTGAAAAAATTGGAAGATTGAGAAAGTATAAGAGCAGCTAAAGGAAATTTTAAGTTTCCATTTTCTATATTTGATTTATGGGATTGAATTTAATGGAAACTTCTGTGAAAATAGTATTAATGATTTTCATATGTTTGCTTTTTCTCCTCTATGTGGTCTTGCTTTCTTTGGCAGCCTTTGTATTTGGATGTATATTCTGATTAAACTGAAAGATTTGAGCCGTGGAGAATTGATTTGCGTCATAATTTTTAATGCCTTTTTGACATACGTAGGATTAGGAACTTTATTTATAATGGCACCATAAAATTTTTGCGAGGGGAATTTGAACGTAGGTCGTCTGAGAGGCTGGTGTCCTAACTAAATCTTTCCAGTTTAATGAAAGTTTGTAGGTTCTTAATATGCGTGAACATCTATCTTTTCTAACAAAATTGAATGATATATTATTTTTAAATTTATAGTTCGATGAGTTTCTCCAATTTTTCAACGGCTGGAAGAACCACATTTCCACTGACCAAGCTTTTTACGGTGCGGATAGGCGTATGAGTAATTGTTATTGATGCGTTCAGCAGTTTCAGATTCCATTCCAAGGCTGCTAACTTCTTTTCATTCGGAAATACATGGTTCTTTTTTCCTACTTTTTCCAATATGTCCCACCAAGAGCATATTGTATATTGCTATATCAGATGGTTACTACAATCGAACGAATATATCAAAAAACGAAGCACAGAAACTAAAAATCCTAAAAGAAAAAGAAATACAAACAATAAAGGAAGCATTTATCAAAAACTGCCATCCACGATTCATGAAATACTTCTTCTGCCACATGCCACTCGGAAGAAAGGAAGCCTACGCAAAAGCAGTAATTGAAGCCAGCCTCGAAAGGCTAACGCGCCTAATCAAAGTATGCGGCTTCCTAATGCAAACAAAAGTTTACCTATTCTGGAAAACGCCACAATTGGAAAAGCAAAATGATAACCGAGCTTTTGGAAAACAGCTGATGTAGATTTCGATACGAAATCGCGCTGAAAACGTGCTTTATGGCGGGTTCTCCTTTGCCGAATTGCTGGCTTCTCCATATTTGAAGATTATTAGCCTGCATTTTCTGCAGCGAGTTGCTTCCACATTAGCTATAGGATAAGGATACCCCCTACTAACTACAATCTCTCCACTCCAAAGCCCTTTAAATGACCAGTTACTGATTTTCTTGTCACTCCAAGCAATCAATCGAGAAGCAATATACCCCATTTCCATCTTTGAACCACATATTGGACAAGCCTCTATAACCGTTTTTCCCTCCACTTTTCCAGCAGCTTTCAATTTCCTCTCCTCTTTTCTCTTGTTCCCCTTTCCGCCCCTCCAATCAAGGGCAAAAAATAATTGTGCACAACGAACAATTTAAAATTTAAGCCGCCTCAAACGTTCAATTAGTGTCTCCTAACAGAACATGATGGATTTCGCCGTAAAAAAGTGGACGCAATAGTCTTTGGGCAAAAGTGCAAGTCATGTTTTAAACCTTCAAACCCCCTCTTCTTATAGTTCTTTGCAGGAAACTCTGAACTTCCAGTTTTCAATAAGCTCTACCACTATGAGTAATGGCTTAAATCCGAGGAACTTTGCGTATGGAATGTTTTTCTGTATTTTTCCTTTCCCTTTCTTAAGGCCTTTAAGGTCGTGAGAAAATGCAGATCTTGTTTTAACTTCTATTAGGTAAAGGTCTGATATTCGGAATTTATGAAGAAGTTTTTCAAGCGTTTCTTCTTTGACTTTTATACCTTCTTCATCCTTTTCCCTACACGCTTTCCTTAATTCAAAAGCAGTCTGTTCTACTTTTCTTCTCCCATATCTGCTCTTATATCTATGTTTAAGGCCAATAAAGTCCCACGTTCTACTCTCGTACTTATGTATGTTCTTTAGGTAATCGGCTTGTTGACTGCTAAGCCATTTAAGATGTTCTGAGAAGAAATCCGATAAGTCAGCTTGATTTCTGTGTATTCCCGGATAAAATGTGGAGCCAAACCTATAGACGGAAATACCCTTACTGTTAAGATATTTCCAAGCAATAAGCTCGCCGAAAGCTCCAATTAATGTGGAATCACTAATACAACGTAAATCAAGCGTGATTTCGCCTTCGATATTAAGGCCTCCTACTTAGTAACAAATTATTACAAAAAATTCAACAGTTTGGTCTTCCTTATATTCGCTAATATCAATTGCGAACGTTGCTGTTTCGCCCATCCAAATGTCTGACACCGTAGCATAACGGTATGGAGAAAAATCCTTACTACCATCAGGATTTACAAGAATCGCATAAATATAAACCGTTTTAATCGGTTTGTTGCCTGTGTTAGTCACAGTTCCGTTAACGTAATACCATAGGGAAAGTTCCTTATAAATGCAAACATTGGATATATTGACATAATCTTGGGTCACGTAGTATGTAAAGCTATGTTGCTTTAACCAATTATATGTAGCGTTAAGATCATCAATTTGGCTTTGCAAATCCACTATTTGGGCATCCTTGCTCATTACTTGTGAATTTAGTGAAGCTATGACCTCATCTTTTTCCTTTAGTATCGACGTGTAATTTATGATTGCTCCGATTAAACCGACCGCGAGTATTATGCAGATTATTCCAAGTATGATAACAACTTTTTTACCAACAACTTTTCTTTCGCTCATATCATAACCTCTAATTTTTCATCTCAGAATTTGCCGATAATAAAATTTTGGTTAGTTTCTACATAACATTATCTGTTAAAAAAATTTCAGTTTCCTAACTTCACATAATTTCTATTTAACAAATGTCTGGATAGACGTTCTATTAGTCATCGCTAACAGAACACAAAGGAAATTATTAATTCAATCTGTGATCTTTTCGTCAGAAAAGATGCAGATAAACATAGATTCAAGGACTGGGAATTTGGGAGTTGTCTTAAACAAAACTATAAGCATGTTATGTCAAGTATGCAATCCAAGTTCTTCAGCTCGCTGTCTAAGCTCTCGCCACTCCCTTCTGAACGCTTCCGGCACGTTTCTAAAAGTATTTTCCAGTCGCTCTTTTTCTGAAGGATAAAGAGTTTGAATAATCTCATCTTCAAGAGGTGACCATTCACGATTTGCAAGTTTAATGCTGAATTTTTCTTGGATGTATTTCCTTTCTTCTGTAATGACCTTTGTGTTATCTCCGTTGAATAACCATTCAAATAATTCATGAAAGACTAATTCGTAAAATGCTTTAGTATTTTTGCATCTCGTCAAAAGTATGATGTCAATATTTGGGATATGAGTGCCCCAGCAATACCCTCTGTTAAATAAGAATACATTTTTCCAATCAGAAGTTAAAGGTTTAAAGACTCTAAACGTGCTTGGTATCGGTTTCATTGGATGATACTTTTGTTTGATATACTCTTTTACCTCTTCAATAATCTGATTTTCTTCCTTAGTCGGTTCCAAATCTTTTCTATTACGGTAATGTTCAAATATGCTTCCCATACTGGCTTTACCACAGGGTTTTTATACAAAATCACAAGTCAGTTAGCTTGGTTTTTCACGTTTAAACAATACATATGTCTGTGAATGCGTAGCGTCAAAGAATACGCCAACTGCTTCCCAACCTTGCTCTCCCAGAATATTTAGGTTGGTAAGACTAAATCGTCCTCCAAACCCCACTGCCATCTCTATTTTGTATTCCCATTTTTTCCCGACATATTCAGAAGTTTCAATGTTAGATGGGGTCTGCTCTGCAATCGGAGAGGCATCTTGCCGAACTGTGAGAGAGCCGGACTTCCTGAATCTATTCTTTTCCTCGATCAACTTTACACTATCTCTAAAACCAAAATTTCGTGCAAGAGCCCCGCACTCTGGACATTTCTCTCCTTCTTTTAATACTTTCGCATAACCGCACTGAGCATTTGGACAGTAAAACATCTTTTCAGCCCAATTTTTACATAGGTTTAACATATGATTTAAGTTTTTCAGATTATGCAAATTCCAAGAATCTGAACTGTGTCCAAACTTAACAACAAAAACTACTTGATTCAATCAGTCTAATTTTAGGAACTTTCATGAACATGTAACTATATTCCGTTAGTCGCTGTTAATTGAAGCTTCGTTTGGTTAAAAGTCTAATGTTATGGGGAATGTTTGTTGTGGTTTTATTTCCATTTTGTGTATGCCTGGCAAGATATACTTTAGTGGCCATATTTGCGCCACGTAGGGGATGCCATCTTGGTTTTTTCTGCATTCTCCTATGGCGAACCATTTGTCGCCCAGTTCTATGGCTACATTGCCCAAAATACAGTCTGGAGCCATAAAGTTCATTATTATTTTCCAGCCCCTATTGATGAGGCACATGAGAAACTCATGGAGAGGGTCTGGGTATGCTGGGTCGGCGTGCAAAATGTCCTCGAAGACTATGAGTTCAACGTCGGGTTTTGGAATGTATGGCTCATTCAAGTCTTCGCAGGCTTTCGTCCAAAAGGCGAAATGGTTTCTCCAGAAAACATCAACCATATCGTTGTAGAAGCGCTCCAGCTCCCGCTGATAAAAGCTTAAATCGGAAAGTTGAGTTTCGGTCTCCACGACAGGCACCAGACAAGATGCTTTAAGGAGTCTGATAAATCCGTTATCTACAACCAACATGGACCCAACAGCCTGAAAAAGGCTTCAATTTTGCTTAAAAATGTAAATTATGCACCCTTTCTACTTTTTCGCCAATTTTCGTTAAAATTTAAAGAGAAAACGAAGCAAATCGAAGCTGCTCATCTTTTAAATATCCCGTTTATGCCTATTTTTGATGAGGCAATGCTATGCTGGAGGAAGGCCGACAAAGCAAATTCAGAATTATCTTGAGAACCTACGGCTTAACTGTGGGCTTCATCGTTTTGGTTTTATGGATTACCCTTCTGGCTGTGTCCTTAATCCTCTACGTCCTCGGGTTTAAGGTTCCTCAGATGCTGATTTCATCGGAGGCGCAAATTTCAGCCTTGGGCTATTGTTGGTTCTTCAACGATTTTTATTATCCACGCAAAAAAGGAGAGAAGCATTACAGGTTACTTACAACTTTAGAATCGATTATTGGAATCATAGTAATCATAACAGGCGTCCACAACATTATTCTTACAAATTTAAACGTCTTCACATACTTATGCCTCATCATAGGAACAGCTCTCATTTTTATAAACGCCAAAAACTGGTGTACTCTGAGGAGACTTTGAAATGGAAGCCTTGCCTCTTCGGAAGGAGTCCATTTTTGAGGGTTATGTTGTCCCACATTACGAAGCTCTACTCTTAGAGAGGGAGCCGCCACTCTATCTTGACCCGGAATTTTTAGGTTACAGGCATATGAAGGGATGGTTTGAAGATTACATCAAAAGCCTGTTAGAGAGAACAGAAGATAAGGAGCCGCAGATAATATCGTTAGAAGACCTCATACCGGTCGAGGTTTACCGAAGGGTTCTGCAAAACCCAAAAACAAAATTTCGTTTTAGAATTGTTGTTGAAGCACAGGAAATAAAAACAGACATGCAGTGAAACTTATGGTTGAGGAGATGAATGCCCATCAATCAGAAACTGTGGAATATATTCGCGGGAACGTTTCATTAGAAAGGGTGCAGAAGGTTGATGGTCTTCTTTCCAAGTGGCGTATGCTCAATTTGAGGGAATACTTTGAACGCTGGCTTATGGATGGTGTTTACCGTGGGCATAGGCGAAACTTTAAGGTTGACTACAGCAAGGCGAGGGGGCTAAGCTTCCTCTGTTGTATACTCTACATCCTTTTCGAACAACCCGGATTAACTGAATCATGGCAGTCAAGCGGCAAGCTTAAGGAAGAGATGGAAAGGGTTTTAGAAAAGCATTTTCCAAAGGGGAGCCAATTCCTCGAGTATTCCTTAAAATACTTAGAAGCTAAAACTGGAGAGAAAAACGAGAGAACCGGATGGATAAACGTGAAACCCTACGTATACCCGACAATTGGAGGGGAAATATTCTTCTACTGCACACTAAAAGCACTTATAGAAATAAGTGAAAAAGCCATAAAAAACAAGGACTACAGCTTTCCACAATTCGTGAACCCAAAGGAAGGCATTGTAGACTGCTTAATCCGCGAAATCCTGGAAAATTGTAACAGTATTTAGCAGAGGTCAAGCTTTGTTGAGGAAAAAGTGACCATAAGAAGTCGAGGGCGATAAAATTTGCCAGAACCGACGAAGAATTGTTGAAAAAGATGAAGACACAATTCTTAAAGGAAAGTGGAGAAATGACGAAAGAGCTTAAAAAGGGCCTCGTTGGAAAAACCATCAAAAACGTCGAAGTTTTAAAGTATGGCGGCGACGTCTACATTAAACTCGCCACGGACAAAGGACCCATAGTTATAGGAGCTAATGACCTCTGAGTATGGATAGATAATCCAGAAAAATTCCGAAAATCAAAACGAGAAATGCTACAATTCTAAAGCGTAGAAAGTGACCTCGAAAGGCTTAGGGGCATAATAAAAGTCTGCGGCTTCCCTCTTGCAAAAAGTTATTTAAAGGAAATGAGTGATACACTTATGGGTGTTAATATGAGTAATTGGCTTGAAGAATTGGCAGAAAATTGGTTTAGAATGAGAGGATATTTAACACAGTTAAATATTCGTATTCCAAGCTTTGGAAAACATGAACTTGACTTGCTTGCGTTCAACGATAAGGAAATTTGGATTGTTGATTTGCAAACCTATCTTGGCGAAAGAGGAAGCATAAAAAACGAAGCTAAATCGCTGAAACAAAGATTTGATATTTACGAAAAAGGTCTTCGTGATACTCCACCATATAAAGGTCTGGTTAAAAACAGAGGTTTAAAACGTATGTTTATAGCAGGAGGTATTAACGACACATTTTTAAAAGAAGTTCAGAACGTCAATATTGAATGCATCGACATGGAGGATTTCTTAAAGAACATCCTTCGAGAAGTTAAGAAATATTCAGACAACCAAAAGTGGCCTTTTCCACGAGCTGACCTGAGTCGACTGCTCTACGAACTTTTGTCTTATGGTTTCGTAAATCTTTGACCATAAAGTCTCAAATCCAGTATCTGTTAATTGGGCCAGATTCTTTAGGATTTGTTGCGCCTACAAACAGAAGTTTACCTTTTCTAAAAAAGAAAAGGGGGGGGTTAGGGTAAGAGCTTGCTGAGTAAGGCGTTTACGGCGTTTAATGTTTTATCTCTTAGCTCTTTTAGTGAGGGGCTGAAATAGTGCCTCATAAATATGGACCGTCCAACTCGTCCTTGCAGGAGGTCAACTTCCTCCCTCAAAAGTCCATGGAAAACCATGAAGGTTGCGAAATGGTCTCTTAAATCTCTAAGCCTTCTTTTCAGCTTGTTTTTGGCTAATCTCCTCTTCAAGCCTGACTCGGAAACTGTCCTACACTTGCAGACTTTGCTGATAATGTTTTCAGGAACAAAGCTGATGAAAGTGTTCTTTTTAACTCTGATGAATTTTTCCGGAAACCTATAATGCTCAAGGCATTGCATCTCCCCATCATAGTACTCGTTTAGTCGACCTTCCCGTGAAAGCCTAACAACCAAGTTAAAGCTCTCTATAGCCTCACCCAACCGCAGCCCACTCAAATAAACAAACTTCACAAAAGTCGCATACGACCTGTCTAAACAGCCAACGCAATTCTTAACCCACTCCA
>Ga0315298_1000601_pt1 | contig 69701 bp, 68 predicted proteins | sample WHS_1_MG_FD_203077 | JGI IMG/M metagenome (GOLD analysis project Ga0315298, IMG submission 203077) | Extremophilic microbial mat communities from Washburn Hot Springs, YNP, Wyoming, USA - WHS_1_MG | ecosystem: Environmental > Aquatic > Thermal springs > Hot (42-90C) | place: USA: Wyoming...
AATAACCCAATTACTATTATCACTATTAGCCCTACCCAAAGAGATATCAATTTGATCCGCGTTCTAAGATTTTCGGAGACATCCTTCTCGGGACAATATATATTCCCACGCTTCAGTGAGGGATTACATAATATATACTTTTCCTCTTGACTATTTGGGTTTTTAAAAATAAAATTAAGAAAAACCATTGAAAGGAGGAACTATGAGCCAGAAGGTAATCGACCTATTGAATAAGGCGAGGACAAGAGAGTTATCCGCAATTGCTCAGTACATGGCCCATCACTATGAACTTGAGGATCAGGATTTCGGGAAATTGGCCGCTAAGTTGAAGGAGATTGCAATTCAAGAGATGAAGCATGCAGAAAAATTGGCTGAAAGGATTCTTTTCCTGAAAGGAGAACCCACCTCAAAACCAGATACGGTTGCAAAAAAAGGCCAGAAGATTCCGGACATGTTGACCACGGATATTGGCCTTGAAGCGCAGGCGGTTAAAATGTATAACGAGGCCTCCGTAGTCTGTTCAGCCGAAAAGGACCAGATTTCCAAAGAACTTTTCGAAGAACTTCTTAAGGACGAGGAAGAACACTTAAATACATTTGAAAACATCAAGGCCCATATTGACAAGTTGGGTGCTGCCTATTTGGCTACCCTTACGGGTTAAATAGATTTGGAGTAGGGTGTGATAAAAGGATGGAGGCTTCCTATTCCTAAGAGGGTAGGAAGCCTTTTTATTCCTTTTTCATCTCAATTTTCCAAAAGAGAAGGATCATAACCACCCAGAGGATAAGAATAATAATCCAGTGATTGATTCCCAGTAATTTTGGAATAGTGATCTTTCCCAAGTCGCCCCACTTGAGGAGGCTGTCCTTAATGAATGAAAAAAACTCAGCAAAGATTCCTGCGCCGACAAGCATGCCTAAAATCCCACCCCAGAAGGCATCCCATCTACCTTCCCCAGTGGCTCCAACGGCTGTCCCAGGGCAGTAGCCCAACATTGCCCATCCCAATCCAAAAATCAATCCACCCAAAATATTGGCTCCGAGGACAGTGGGTTTGATACTGAGTCTTCCCCATCCCATGTCTACGAAGAAATAGATTCCCACCATTCCTACTAGAATGGCAGAGACCATCAGTTTGAGAATGGTGAAGTCTTTTAACCGAAGCATTCCAATTTGTCTATCGTATCGCAGTGCTTGACCTTTTTGCAGAAAGAAACCAAAGAAGATACCTGTGAGAAGACCTAAAAGTAATGTTCCCATTCTACTCACCTCCCTTCCCGTAGAGGAGGCGAACCATGACCATTCCCCCGATAAAGAAGCAAATCAAGGATATCCAGCCACTTAGAGCTAATTGCAGCGAACCGCTGATTCCGTGACCACTCGGTCAGCCATCTGCCATTCGAGCCCCAAACATTAAGATGATTCCTCCAAAAAACGCAACAAACCATCGTTTAAATCGGTCTGTACCAAACCGTTTTTCCCACATGGGTGGAACAAATCTCCCTTTAAATTCTCCAGAAAGCCTCGCAGCAACGAAGGCTCCAATAAGGATCCCTAAGACTTCCATCCATTGCCAATCTATAATAGGTTTCTCCTTGATAAAATAGGGTAGGGTGGATACATGTTCGGGGGCAAAAAGAGACTCAATCATGCCAATGGTTCGAACAAAGGTGGTTGAGACACCAAGATATTTGCCAGCCGTAAGAACAGCGAACCAACTCACCACTCCTATCAAAGCACCTGAGGCATAGGGAGACCACTGAGGTTTTTTAAATCTATTCATAAATAGCCACCTCCTTTTGTATGGGATAATTTAAATTTTTTCACTCATCCCTAAATGGAGTTATCCTCTTCCCACTAAACCTCTTTCATTTATAAACCCTATTTAATCATAGAGGGGAAAAAACCTTAATAACTACTTTCCAAAATAATTTTTAGATACTATCCCAAGGCATACTCACTTCTTCGGAAGGTAAGGGTATAATAAAAACCGGCTTCCGAGTCCGATGGAGCACTGCTTTGGACACACTTCCTAAAAAGGTGTGGGCTAAGAATCCTTTCCCATGGGTTCCAAGAACGATTACATCACAACCTTCTTCATTGGCTGTATTTAAGATTTCTTCAGGCGGATACCCTCGGGGAATTAGAATCTTGGATACAAGTTCAAGGCAAGGAGAACCAATATGGTCTTCTGCCTTTTTACAAAAGGTTTGAATACTATTCTTCATCGATTCAATCAACTGTTCGTATTGCTTTTTCTTGAACTCCTCTGCCATCGCCTCATATAGCTCTGCATAACGAGGGATAGGTTCAATGGCATGAACAATTACAATTTTTGCATCATGTTTTTTGGCCATGTCAATCGCATATAGGAAGGCATAAGATGAGTTTTTACTTAGGTCTGTCGCATAAAGAATCTTTTTAATTTGTGGAATCATTGTTATTGTCCTCCTTTCTTTTTTAAATCTATCAACTCTTTCATATGCTGAAGAGTTTCACTCAGATTCCACCACCCATGTTTAAAGGTGGCATAATCCGGGGCTCCTGTCATCGCAGAGGCATACTTAATGGAATTCGCATAGAAGAGCCACTGCCTGACCCATATCTGCTCGATCGCCTCATCAAATGGATTTTTCCCTTGAGGGACCCCTTCGGCCAAACCCTGTTTCCAGGCTTCAAGGAGTAAAAGAGTTGAGGCGAGAACCATTTGGTCAACCTCTTTAATGGTGTTTTGGAGTTTTGAAAAGTGTTGATTTGTCCAGGAGGTTGAATGGCATTGGTGGCAGATCCCTGACATCATCTTCTTTCTTTTTTCTTGGTCTTTTTCATCGATCAGCCCCTCCTTTGCCACCTCTCCGTTGAAGGTGGCAGGAAGGGGGAGCCCTTCTTTATTCCTTAGCCTGGAGGTATCTCCATAAATCGGCTGGGGATGGGAATAGATGAGACCAAAAAGCCTCACCCATAGCCTTGAACCGAAGTCGTGGGTTCTTTCGACAACCACTTTCCCATCAGGCGTAGTGATAAGACTGTTATGGCAGGTCGCACAGGTTGGGGCTTGAAAATCCTTGCCCACCCTCCACGGAACAGCATTGAAATTCCATTTGGAATCATTTGAAGAAAAAATATTTCCATGTTTACTTTCTTTATACACATTCCATGAAGGGACATCGGGTTCAAGATGACATTGGGAACAGGTATAGGGTTTTCGAGCCACTTCAATTGAAAACTGATGCCTGGGATGGCAAGAAGAACAGGCACCCAAACTTCCATCGGGATTGATTCTCCCCACTCCCTGATTAGGCCAATTAATTAATTTGGGAATCTCCATGATTCCGATTTCTGTCTCGATGGATTGAACTCCAGAAACCCTTACCTCTGTTCCGTGGCAACCGAAACAGGTCTCCTGTCGAGTCGATTCAGAAACCTCTTTTTGGATCACTTTTCCCTTTTCAATGCTTTTCTTGCTTATGATGGTTTCAACCAGAGTATGATAGATTGAATTTTTGGTAAGATTTCCAACGGCATGGGCTTTCTTACTCCCTGAATACTGTTTTTCTTCAATAGGATGGCAGGTAGCACAATCTTTTGGAGTGACAATTATATTGACTTTAAATCCCTCATGCTCAAAATTATCCTTATGCTTATCGGGGTTCAATCCATGGCACTCGTAACACCCCACCACGACTCCAGCCAGAGGAGAAGGAATTCTATTTGCAGAAATCCTTCTACTCTTTTCAGGCTTCTTCATTGCTAAAGAAGGAATAGTTTTGGCGTGGAGGCTCCTTTGCCAGTCTTCCACAATTCCAGGAGTATAAACTCTGTGACATTCAAGACAAGCCTGAGTTTCTTGACTCATAGGGAGAGGTTTTACTTTTTTTGATGTTCCCTGAGCAAAGAGACCAACCGGAATTAAGATTATCATGAAGGCCAGAAATATTTTTTTCTTCATCATCTCCTCCTTCATCATCACTTTCCAATTCCAGAGATGGGAATGAAATGGATAATTTATGAGTAGGTTTCGATAATCCTTCTTAATTTTGAAAGATCAACCTTTTGCCCAACTAAAGGTCCCTTTTTTAAGGGTGCAAAATGCCTTTCGTAAGGGGGCCTATCATTTTTATAAATAATCCCCACTGGAATCTCCTCTCCCCATTGCTGAGCCATTTTCATTGCCTTCTCCCAATCGTATGGATCATAAGAGGAAGGAAGGGGTTTGCATCGGTCTCTATACCATTTGAAGGTATTGATTCGATTAAACGAGACGCAAGGTTGGAGGACATCGATGAGGGAGAACCCGGGATGGTCTATGGCTTGAACAATGAGATCTACAAGGTGATCTTCCATCCCAACGAATCCACGGGCCACAAATCCAGCATGCATGTCTACAGCAATGGCAATTGGGTTAAAAGAGGCTTCAAAGACCCCATCGGGCTGAGCCTTTGTGACGAAACCCTCCTCAGAGGTTGGACTTGCCTGACCTTTCGTTAATCCATAAACCTGGTTATTATGAACCAAAACCGTGAGATCAATGTTACGCCGAATGGCTCCAAGAAAATGGTTTCCTCCCTCCCCATAAATACATCCATCCCCACTTTCAGCAATCACAATAAGATTAGGGTTTGCCAGTTTGGCACCGGTTGCGACGGGAAGACTTCGACCATGAAGACCATTAAAGATATTGGCATTGAGATAATGAGGGGCCTTGGCAGCCTGACCTATTCCAGAAACGAAGAGAACTTGATGAGGCTCAAACCCTTTTTTGACCAGTGCGAGTTTTATTGCCTTTAAGAGTGGAAAGTTACCACATCCTGGACACCAGGCCGTTTTATATTCACCATAATCATTTAAGGTCACCATCTTTTTTCTCCTCTCCATTTAATCAAGGTTCCTAAGTATATATTGGGGAGTAATAGGTAATCCATCGTATCTCAAGATCTTATGGTCAATGGAAAACCCTGTTTCCCTTCGAATCAGTTGAGCCAATTGCCCTGAAGCATTGCTTTCCACACAGACCACCTTTTTAGCCCGGTTAAGATAAGGAAAGAATTGTTCAGGAACCATGGGCCAGACTTGTGAGAAATGGAGCATTGCAGCCTTTTTTCCTTCTAAAGAAAGTCTAAGGGTGGCCTCTTGGACTGAACCCTTGCTTGATCCCCAGCATACAAAGAGGATCTCTGGATCCTCATCTCCTAAGAAGGTTGGTGAAATCACTTCAGAGTAGATCCCTTGAGCCTTTCTTAGACGTTTGTCCACCATCTTGGGTCGAATCCTAAGATTCTCTGTCATATGACCATCTTCTGTGTGTTCATGGCTATCTGCTATGACAAGATGTTTGCTTATCCCAGGAAGTAAGCGAGGGGAAACACCGCTTTCCGTGATTCGATAACGAAGGTAAGGAGATTGGATCTCCATTGGGTCTGATCCGGATTTAATATAAGAGAGGCTTTCTACTTGAATCGGTTCAATATCGCTATAGGAATCCGCTAAAAAATGATCGGTTAAAAGAAACATAGGACCTTGGTATGTTTCTGCAAGTTCAAGGGCCTTTCGGGTAAGGTAGAAACATTCTTCGATCGTGCCTGGCGAGAAAATCGCCCTCGGGAATTCGCCATGGCCTGCGTGAAGCACAAACCAGAGTTCTCCTTGTTCGGTGCGTGTAGCCAATCCTGTTGCTGGACCTGGCCTTTGACCAATCACCACGACGATAGGAGTCTCACTGATGGCTGAAAGGCTTACGGCTTCAACCATCAAGGCAAATCCTCCTCCAGAGGTAGGCACCAGGCTTGGGGCTCCTGCATAAGAGGCCCCTATCGCCATATTGATCGCGGCAATTTCATCTTCTGCTTGAACCACCACTAAATCCATCTCCTTGGCCCAATCAATCAGTGTTTGGGCAATCGATGTGGAAGGGCTCATGGGATAAAAGGCACAAAATTTTAATCCCGAGGAGATGGCCCCCAGGGCTACTGCTTCATGGCCACTCATCACCAATCGGAATGAAGGGCTTGGGAGAAAAGGTAAAGGATCCATTTGGAGGGATTGATTTTTTAACCAGTTGTAGGTGGCCTCAAGAATTTGGATGTTTTCAGATGACTTTTCTTCCCCTAAGACATCCTTGATCGCCTTGGCCATCACTCCCAAATCCAAGCCTAATAGGAAAGCGGCTACTCCAATAGAGGCGGTATTCCAGTAGATTTCTTTCCCTAACTCTTTTAGGGGGACTCCAATCCAATTCTTCTCTTTTCGATTCCAATCCAAATGACCAATAATAGAGGCCTTTGGAGTAAGTTCTTCCTTGTGAATTTCAATACTCTCCTCATTGAGAGCAATCAAAACATCTATCTCCTCCTGTGGAGCCAAGGCCTTTTGATTTCCTAAGCGGATGGAGAAGGTATTGTGTCCTCCTCGGACTCGGGATTCATAGGTTTGGCTTCCATAGACGGAGTAGCCTTTGCGGACTAAAGCCTTCAAGAGGACCAATCCAATAGTTTGAAGTCCTTGTCCTGCCTCTCCTCCAATGAGGATGTGTTTAAATGATCCCTTCATTCATCCTCCTTCTCCCTTCCCTTTTATTTTAGATCTTCTGAGGCAACCCAGATGGGTTCGGTGGGACCATGATCTTCATGCCACACATAATAGATTCTATTTCCTTCAATTTGAAACTGGGGATCATATTTCCCATAAGGAGAGGTCGTCCTCTTTTGAGGTTTCCATCCTGACCCATCCAGATTGGCCACAGCGGTCCAAATTTGACGGTATTTTCCGTCCGACTCTTCCCATACATAATAGATTTGATTTCCGAAGACATAAAGTTGAGGGGTATATTTATCAAAGGGATTAAAGGTTCTCTGCTGAGCACGCCAACCCGATCCATCGAGATTCATCTCAGCGGTCCAGATTTGATACTTAGCCTTCCTCCAATCCTGCCCATCTGCTTCGTGCCAGGTGAAGTAGATCTTATTCCCATAAATCGTGAATTGGGGATTATGTTTGTCAAAAGGAGTATGGGTTCTTTTTTCGGCTTTCCAAGAGGTCCCGTCTCGATCCATTATAGCCGTCCAGATTTGAAAATGAGATCCATCCGATTCTCTCCAAACAAAATGGATTGTTTCTCCAACCAGTTGAAATTGAGGCTCAAATTTATCATAAGGAGTAGAGGTTCGTTTCGTTGCCTTCCAAGCCGATCCATCTACATTCATTTGGGCCGTCCAGATCTGTCGATATTTCCCATCTGATTCGTTCCAGGCATAGTAAATTTTGTCTCCCACCACCTGGAGTTGAGGAAACTGTTTGTCAAAAGGGGTGTTTGTCCTTTGAACTTCCTTCCACCCCGACCCGTCAAGATTCATCTCCATCGTCCAGATCTGGCGATTTTTTGTCTCATCCGGTTGCTGACGCACATAATAGATCTTATCTTTGGCGACCTGAATCTGTGGAAAGACCTTATCAAAACGTCCAAAGGTTCGTTGGGTGGCCTTCCATCCGGTTCCATCTATATTCATCTCAGCGGTAAAGATTTGACGAAAGGGCCCTTCATACTCATGCCAGACATAATAGATTTTCTTCCCAAACACATGAAGCTGAGGTTGATATCCTGTCGAGGGAGTTTTTTGAACGATGAGATTTTGTCCGAACGTAGGAGAGGAGGAGATTAAAAAAAGGCTAACCCAAAGAAGTAACCATTTTCTTACAGAGGAACCATATCGTTTCATGGAAAGACTCTCCTTTCTATCCGTTATAGCCAAGTGGTGAATTCATCGATGGGCCGGCGGAAGGCACGAGGTAAGAGCCTAATGGAACACCAATCGAATGGAAACATCAGACCTCCCTCTTGAGTTCCTCGTAGACTTTTTTGACCTCTTCTACGGAAGATTCGTCTTCCAGGGTGGTTAGGTCTCCTATGCTGGCGCTGGTGGCCACTGCTTTCAAGATTCTTCTCAGAATCTTCCCACTTCGGGTCTTTGGAAGTTTTGAGACAAAGTAGATTTCCTCAGGGGTTGCAACTGGACCGAGCGACTTACGGACAAATCCTTTCAGTTCTTCTTTTAACTCCACTGAAGGTGAAAACCCCTCTTTAAGAATAGCAAAGACAACAATTGCTTCGCCTTTAATCGGATCAGGAATACTTGCCACCCCTGCTTCAGCAACGGCAGGATGGGATACCACGGCATCCTCAATCTCTGCTGTTCCGATTCGGTGTCCAGCAATTTTGAGAACCTCATCAGCCCTCCCTAAAATCCAGAAATATCCATCTTTATCCCGAATGGCATAATCGCCTGTATTATAGACACCTGGAATTTTTGACCAGTAACTCTCCTCATACCTTTTGGGATTGCCGTAAACCCCTAATAACATCCCTGGCCAGGGGGCTTTAATTACCAGGAGGCCTTTTTCTTCAGGAGGCATGCTATTCCCATTTTCATCCACTACATCGGCTAATACCCCGGGGAGAGGAAAGGTTGCCGAACCTGGTTTAAGCGGAGGACATTCAATGGCTGGGGTAGGTGAAATCATAATACCTCCTGTCTCGGTCTGCCACCAGGTATCTACAATAGGACACTTTTCCTTTCCAATAGTTTTGTAATACCAGGTCCAAGCCTCAGGGTTGATGGGTTCACCTACACTTCCCAAAAGTTCAAGTGTGCTAAGGTCATGGTTTAAGATTTCTTTTTCCCCGTATCGCATCAACATCCGAATGGCCGTGGGGGAGGTATAGAAGATTGTGACCCCATATTTCTCAATAATATCCCACCAGCGATCAATCGCAGGATAGTCCGGAGCCCCTTCATAAAGAACAATAGCGGCTCCGTGCATCAAAGGAGCGTAGACAATGGAACTGTGTCCAGTCACCCATCCTACATCCGCGGTGCACCAGTAGACTGATTCCTCTTTAATATCAAAGACCCATTTATAGGCAGAGTGGTTGAAGGTGAGATATCCTCCTGTCCCATGGACGATGCCCTTGGGTTTTCCAGTCGTACCAGAAGTGTAGAGGATGTAGAGCGGGTGAAGAGAGTCCAATGGATCGGGGTCGACAAATGGTTTCACTTTATCGAGCAGATCATGGAGCCAAAGGTCCCTCCCCGGTTTCATTACAGTGGGTATATTTGCTCGTCTAACCACCAACATCTTTTCGACTGAAGGAGTCATTTCGATTGCTTCGTCAGCAATCCGTTTTAATGCAATGGGCTTCCCCCTCCGAAAACCTGCATCTGCAGTAATGAGAAGTTTTGCTCCTGTATCATTTACCCTGTCAGCCAATGCTTGGGCACTGAATCCAGAAAAGATAACGGTATGGGTTGCTCCAATTCTGGCACACGCCAGCATTGCCACAGGCAATTCGGGAATCATAGGGAGATAGAGGGCCACCCGATCCCCTTTTTGGATACCAAGGGTTTCAAGGACAGAGGCAAATCTGTTCACCTCACGATAAAGCGTTGAATAACTCAGGACGCGTGTATCTCCAGGTTCCCCTTCCCAATAAATAGCCACCTTGCTTCTTCGCCAGGTTTTGACATGACGATCTACACAGAGATAGGAGGCGTTGAGCTGTCCTCCCACGAACCACTTTGCATAAGGGGGTTGCCAATCCAGAACCTTATCCCAGGTCTTAAACCATTCCAATTTACGCGCCTCTTCTGCCCAAAACCCTTCAGGGTCTCTGATCGAGCGGTTATAAATTTCAAAATACTTTTTAAAAGGCCAATAGGTTTGACCCGTTGTTAAAGGAGTATAACCCATGTAACCCTCCTTCTTCGCTGTCTCCCTAACTGGCAAGAGGTATGGGTAAAAAAACTTATTGATCCCAACAGGGGTTGACAGGAATCAAATATAAAGATTAAATTTAATAATAACCTAACATTAAAAATTGCTCAATGTTATTTCTTAACCTATTGAGGGACTTTTTAGAGAGGAATTTTTTCATAAAAGGATGAGGACAAAGATCTCTTCCATACTTCTTGGAGCAGGGGAATCAAGACGAATGGGGGTAGATAAATTATCGCTTCCATGGGGAAAGGAGACAGTTTTTGAACATTGTTTTAAAACCCTCTTACACTCAAATATTGGAGAACTGGTAGTGGTCTTAAGTCACAAAAATAAAAAGCTGAACGATAGATTTCAAGGCAATAAAGTGAAGGTGGTTGTAAACCCCCATCCCGAGAAGGGTATGAGTGCTTCCATTCGAAAAGGTCTCCAGGCGATTGATCCAAAAAGCCAGGGCATTCTTATTGCCTTGGGAGATCAACCCCTTCTTAAGACACGAACGATCAATGCCCTGATCAATTCTTTTTCACCCAAGAAGGGGGATATTCTTCTCCCTTCTTATAATGGGATGAGAGGGAATCCAGTGCTCTTCGATCGATGTTATAGAAAAGAATTAGAGTCGCTTAAAGGGGATGTCGGGGGAAGACCTATTTTGGAAAGATACTCAAAGAACGTGAGGGTGTTTAGGACAAAATCGAAAGGGGTGGTGTTAGATATTGACACATGGAACGATTATAAGAACATTAAAAATGGATTTGAAAAGAGGGTAATGAGTTTAGAAAAGGGAGCTTAAGGAAAATGAAAAAAAGAATTGATGAATTGGTTATATTAATCAGAGGAGCAGGGGAGATGGCCAGTGGGGTGGCTCACCGGCTCTATCAATCGCACTTTAAACTTTGTATGTTGGAAATTCCTCAACCCCTTGCGGTTAGAAGGGAGGTCTCCTTTTGTGAGGCTGTCTATGATGGGGAAAAGGTGGTAGAAGGAGTTCGGGCAGAACGAATTTCATCTCCTGAACAGATCCCTTCCGTTTGGAACCGAGGGAATATTCCACTCCTCATCGATCCTGATGGTAAAAAAGTTAGGAATGTTTTACATCCCGATATCTTGATTGACGCCATTATGGCTAAAAAAAATTTGGGAACAAAGATCAATGATGCCCCTTTAGTCATTGGCCTGGGTCCAGGATTTACGGCAGGCAAAGACGTCCACATTGTCATTGAGACAAACCGTGGCCACCATTTAGGAAGGATGATATTAAATGGAGAGGCACAGCCCGATACAGGCATTCCAGGAGATATTGGAGGATATACTATTGAGAGGCTTCTTAGGACGATGAAAAAAGGTGTTTTCCATTCTGATAAAAGGATAGGGGACCGAGTCCATAAAGGCACGGTGGTGGCGGTGGTGGATGATTATCCTGTGATTGCCAAAATCAGTGGGGTTCTAAGAGGTCTTCTTCGTGACGGAGTCGAAGTAAGAAAAGGGATGAAGGTAGGGGATATTGATCCAAGAGGCAAAAGAGAAAACTGTTTTACCATATCGGATAAAGCCAGGGCGATTGGAGGTGGGGTGTTGGAGGCCATTTTATATTGGTTTAATAAATGATGAAATAAGGAATAATGAACAACCGACAATGGACAATGAACAAAAGGTAAATAATAAGGGAACTCTTTCTGGTGCATTGGGGCTCGGGGAAAAGGAGATGATCAGTCTGGTGGGTGCAGGGGGGAAGACCACATTGATGTTTCGGCTTGCAAGAGAATTAGCCCTTGGCGGAAGTAGGGTTTTAACAACGACTACAACAAAAATAATGGAGCCTTCTTCAGAAGAGACCCCATTTCTTTTTATCCATCCTGAAGAAACCAAGATAATAGAATCTGTCCATCAATTAATGAGTCAATACAACCTTATGACCATTGCAAGTGAGCGGATAGGACAGGGTAAATTAAAAGGGATTTCGTTAAATTGTGTGAAAGAACTCTGGGGTTTAAAGGAGATAGACTATCTTATCATTGAGGCGGATGGAGCTGCCGGGCGACCGATTAAAGCCCCAAGGGAGATAGAACCTGTAATCCCATCGGACACGACTATGGTAGTTGCCCTTTTGGGAGTGGATGGTCTTGGGGTGGAGTTAAGTGAGGAAAACGTGTTTCAGCCAGAGCGTGTTTCGAGATTAACAGGGCTTGTCATGGGAGATCGATTGACCGAAGATGCCCTGGCCATATTGACGACCCATCCTGAAGGTCTCTTTAAGGGGGCACCCCAATCGTCAAGATGGATTGTCTTCTTAAATAAAGTAGATATTTCGGATGGTTTGAAAAAGGCTCAAAAAATTTCAGAAAAGATTATTGAAAGAAGAAATCTCCAGATCGAAAGGATTGTCCTGGGGCAGGTGAAGAAAGAACCCCCCGTGGTTGAAATTATCAGAAATCTTTAGAAACCTATCGATGGGAGAAAGGAGAATTAAATTGATCAGGGAGAGACCAATAAGATTTCAACCATTTTTATTCAGTTGGGTTATTTTATTTTTCATTCTATCTCCTACGGTTAAAGCAGAGGAATACTCCCTTCAATATTTTATGAAGAAGATCTCCTCTAAGGAGGAAAGACTCTCAAAAAAGGAAGGGGGAGAGTTGTTAAACCAGTTAGACGGTTTGATGAGCAAGGCACAGGAGATTCGCTTAAGGCTCATTCAGGCCATCCAGACAGGGGAAATGGAGTTACGATATCAGGAAGGAAAGTTCTGGCTTTCTAAACTCGAAGAGGATCAGAAATTCATCGAACTGGGAACCCAGCAACTCAAGTTACTTAAAGGAAAGCCAACCCATCTTGGCGCTTCGATTATACTCTTTAAGTCATTGAAGGACCTCTCCTCTCATTTCAATGCCTATAATAATGTTCCTTGCTTTTCTGCATGGGTGGGAGATCTTGCTCCAGAGATGGAACTATGGGCCGATCCAATCTTTTACCAACTTTTTCTCTTACCTCTTGCCCATTCTAAAGAGAAGAGGACAGAGATTTCTCCAAAGGAAAGGAGGGTTACCCCAAAACCCAAAAACCCTTAGGTCTATCATTTTTTACTTGGAGCGTTTTCATTTCCGGGTGAGGATAAGAGGGGATTTACAAGATTAAATGGGGTCATTAAAATATAAAGAAAGTAAAAAGGGGTAGGTGGTCTTTATGGATCGCATCTATTTTGAAATTGTTCAGGGTCTTCAGAGAAATGAGAAATTGGCCCTGGCCACCTTGATCCACCGCATGGGTTCTGCGCCAAGGGCAGTAGGTGCAAAATATTTGATTAGGGAAGATGGGAGTACAATTGGATCGATTGGAGGGGGATGTGTTGAGGCAGAGGTTTGGCAAGGGGCCCAAGAGGTAATTACAGATGAGAAAGGGAGGGTCTTTCGTTTTCACCTTACTTCTGAACAATTGGCCGAAGGGGGGCTCATCTGCGGTGGGAACATCGATATCTTTTTAGAACCTTTAAAAGAAGAGTTCTTAAATATTTATCAGGAAATTATGAGGATCAAACAAAAAGGTGGCTCTGCCATTTTAGCAACCCTGATCTCCTCTGAAAAAGATTTTCCAAGAAAAGATGGGAGGAAATTATTGATAAAGACCTCTGGGGAAAGGTTAGGCTCACTATTGGGGGGAGAGGGATTGGAAAAAGAGATTCTAAAGCAGAGCAAGGTCCTTCTCAGCGAAAAGAAGCCAAGAGTAATAGTTTTTCCTTTAGAGGATAATCAGATAGAAGTTCTTTTAGAACCCATTGTATCTGAGCCAACCGTCTTTATTTTTGGGGCTGGGCATATCTCCCAGCAATTGGCTCCCCTTGCAAAAAAGGTAGATTTTAAGGTGGTCGTACTTGATGATAGGGAGATGTTCGCAAATCGCCAGCGGTTTCCAGAGGCTGATGAAATCATTGTAACAGAATTTGAAAAAAGTTTTGATCGCCTCTCCATCGATGATGCCTCTTATATTGTCATCGTCACAAGGGGCCACCTATACGATGGTCTGGTTCTGGAGCAGGCCATTAAGACCAATGCTCGCTATATCGGGATGATAGGTTCCAAAAAGAAGATTAAGACCTTATTTGACCATTTAATGGAGAAAGGAATCTCCCAAGAGGATTTAAATCGTGTCCATGCACCCATTGGTATTGAGATTAACTCTGAAACACCTGAAGAGATCGCTGTGAGTATCGTAGCGGAATTGATTAAGGTTAGGGGTGAAAAGATCAAAGTGAATAAATCCATAAAATCCTCCTAATGGTATTTTGATTATATCAACCTGCCATAGACAGGACTGACATTAAAATAGCCAAAAATTGTTCTTTTTCTAAATATTACTTTGAAGGGTGAATGAATGGGTAGTGGAAAAATTATTTAACTTATTAATTTTATTAATTTTTTTAAATCTATCCAACCAATGGCAGTAATCCATCTTTAGGCACAAATATTGCTTATTTTAAGAGGAAACCTTTGAATCGGGAGGCGAATAGATACCGGAAATAACCATTTGTAGGCTGAGGGTTTATTTAAAAAATGATTGACAAAGGGTTTTGATTTTGATATCAAAGGGTTCAATAATTTTTTGATTCCTTTTGAAAGGGGAAATCAATGCTAAAGAGCCAGAAGGGATTCACTCTTATTGAACTGATTGTGATCATTGTGATCATTGGCATTTTGGCGGCAGTTGCCATACCAAAGTATTTGGATTTGACTCGAAATGCTGCAGATGGAACAGCGAAGGGGGTACTGGGTGCCCTAAGAAGTGCAAATGCCCTTATATTTGGTCAGCGAATAATCGCTAATAACACAGCTACCTATACCATGGGTATCATCGCTGGGACAACAGGGATGGCTGAGTTGAGGGGGTTTTCTTATACCTATGGAGCCACCACATTTGTAATGACCGCAGGAGGATACGTCTATACCTTTACCCTTACACCAACCCCTCAGCCTCCAACAACCTTTGGCTCAATCACCGCTGGGGCAGGTACATTTACTACATGGTAATTCCTTGCGAAGAGAGGAGGGAGAGATGATCAGGAGTCAGAAGGGTTTTACCTTGATTGAGTTGATTGTGATTATTGTGATCATCGGCATTTTGGCAGCAGTTGCCATCCCGAGGTATATTGATCTTACAAGGGATGCGGCAGACGGAACAGCAAGGGGTATTTTAGGCAGTCTCAGGAGTGCCAACTCATTGATCTTTGCTGAACGTTTAATAAGGGGAACTCCAGGCACCTTTACAATGGGCGATATTGTGGGAAGTGCGGTCATACAAGGGGTCTCTTATACTTATGGAGCGACTACCTTTATTATGACCGCGGGTGGGGTTTCCTATACATTTACCCTTACCCCAACCCCCGATGTTCCGACAACTTATGGAACCATTATTGCCGCTACGGCCACCTGGTAATAAAAAGGGGACAGGCTACTTTTTAAAATAATTTACTATGATTCAAATTATTTATAAGGGCGTTAGATCCCTTAAAAAAAGTAGCCTGTCCCCTTTTTTAATTGTTGTTCTTATATTCTTCTATGATCTATTCGAAGATCGATTCATCTTAACAGAAAGAGACCTTGCTCCCTATTTCATCCCTCCACGGTTTTTCTGGGTTGAAAGTATCAGGAGAGGCGATTTCCCTCTTTGGAATCCCTATCAATTCTCAGGCCACCCATTCTTTGCCAATCCCCAACATGCTATCCTTTATCCTATAAATGGTCTCTTTTTTCTTCTTCCCTTTGATATTGCCTTTAATGCTATCATTCTCATTCATTTCCTCTTAGGGGGATTTTTCACCTACCTTTTCCTCAGGGATTTAAAGGCAACTCCCTCAGGCGCATTGATCTCAGGCCTGATATTTATGTTAAGTGGATACCTCCTTTCTGTCCATAGCCTTCTTCCATGCCTTCTTTCAGTAGTTTGGACTCCCCTTATTCTACTGTTTTTTAGAAGGGCAATTTCCAACCCCAATATAAAAAATGAGATATTCACTGCCATTTTTATAACCCTCTCTTTTTTGGGTGGCGGGATTGAGATTGTCTATGGCCAGTTCTTTATATTACTTTTTATGGTGATTTTTTCTCAATCATCGGTTTTTATTAAAAGAACAAAAAGCCTCTTGGTCGTTATCCTCATATTTTTATCTCTCTCTGCCATTCAGTTAATTCCTTTTTTGGAATTATATTGCCACTCCCTCCGCGCTAAAGGGCTTTCCTTTCAGGAGGCCACCATCTGGAGTTTTGCACCAAAGGACGTCCTCCTCTTCTTCCTTCCCGATGCCTACGGATATTTTCTTGATATGAAAAAGTACTGGGTCTCCCAATGCTGGCTAAAAACCCTTTATACAGGAGGATTACCATTTATTTTGAGCATGGTTTATTTCATTAGGGGGAGGAAGCGGAGGCTCTTTTTAATCCTGATGGCCTTTTCAATCTTTTTATCCTTAGGTCATTACAACCCACTTTACCCTTTTGTATTTAAGCATGTCCCCTTCTTTAATGGGATTCGATATCCTGTGAAGTTTCTTTATATCTTTATTTTTGTGATGGCAACAACAGCAGGCCTTGGATTGGATAGGCTTAAGGCATTGACCGATGAAGGAAAAGGAAATATCTTAAAGCATCTCTTCATTATCTTTTCCTTGCTTTTTGGATTTCTTCTTCTCTTTTTCATCTTAGGGGATCAAGAGATTTCCCATTTCCTTAAAGAGAGGGGGATGGATTTCCCAGACTATAATCATATTTCTACAAACCTTTACAATATCAAACGGTTTTTGTTTTACCTCACACTCTTTTTCCTCTTATTAAGAATCGGTTATGAGGTGAAATGGAGAGTTTGGATTAAACTCCTCCTCATCTTCTTCCTTACAGCAGACCTTTTTGGAAATATGGGCTTCTACGGAAAAGAAAAGACCTCCGAGTATTTTAAGAAGACAAAAATCTTAGAATCAATTTCCTCTGACCGAGATGAATTCAGAGTATTTTCTACCCCAAAGACCATCTCTATGGATACACCCATTCTCATTTCAGAACCCTCCCCCTTAAAGGTATTGAAGGAAAAGCATCTCCCCCCACTCAACCTCCTTCATTCATTGCGGGATATATGGGGGATCGATGTGATTCGGTTAAAGAGGACTGAAGCTCTCTATAGGGCATTGACAGAAGCCGCCTCAATTTCTTCAACTCCCCTTATGGAACTCTATGGGGTAAAATATGTAATCTCTGTAACTTTAATTAAAGATCCCTCTCTTGAGTTGATTGAGTCGATGACCCAAGGGCTTCCGGGCCAGAAGGAAGACCTTCTTAAAGAAAATACCATAAAGTTCTATAAAAATCTGAATCCTTCGCAAAGGGGATGGCTGGTTAAAGGATTTAGGGTAATGGATCCAGAAGCCATCCTTTCAACGATTAAAAGCAACGGGGTTCATATAAAAGAAGAGGTCCTTTTAGAGGAGGAGCCTAACGCTTACCCCTTAAAAAATATTGAAAGCAGGCAAAAATCTGTGGCTCAATTGGAGAAGGTGAAATGGGTTTCAGAAAGTAATAATCGGTTATCCCTTTTGGTTAATGCAGAAGAGGACTCCATCCTATTTTTAAATGATACCTACTTCATTGGCTGGAAGGCCTTTGTCGATGGGGAAAGGAGAAGAATCTTAAGGGCGAACTACAACTTTAGGGCCGTTCCTCTTCCTGCTGGAAGCCATCAGGTGGAGTTTGTCTATGACCCACTTAGTTTTAAACTTGGGGCATGGATCACCTCATTAGGGGTTGCGGGTTGTTTAGGTATGGGAGTGTTTAGAAGAATGAGGCGAGGAAAGGCATAAGTAGGTATGAAAAATTATGAAAAGGCCAATACCATTACCCTTTCCCTCATGGAAAGGGCAATGACCTATCATCAATGGATTTATGAAAAGATCAGCCCCTTTTTAGGAGGGGATATTTTGGAGGTGGGCTGTGGGATTGGTAATTTAACAGGGTTCCTTCTTGACCATGGAAAGGTTTTGATATCCGATGTGAATGAAAAGTATCTTCAAGTGGCAGGCGAAAAGTTTAGAGGTCATCCAAATTTGAAGGGAAGTTTTCGATGGGATATTCGGGAGAAACTGGCTGAAAATTTTTCCAATTCATTTGACACCATTGTCTGCTTAAATGTATTGGAACATCTGGAGGATGACGAGGGGGTATTAAATAATTTTTTCGATTCTCTTCCAAAAGGTGGAAGGCTTATTCTACTGGTTCCTGCCCTAAAAGGTCTTTATAACCGACTTGATCGAGAGATTGGCCACTTTCGGCGATATTCTAAAAAAGAACTTACAAGAAAGATTACCCTTAGTGGGTTTAGGATTCTTTTCTTAACCTACTTTAATTTATTTGGGATCGTAGGATGGTTTTTAAATGGAACCCTTTTAAGAAGGTCTCTTTTGCCTGAAAGACAGGTTAGAATCTTTAATCGGATGACCCCCTTTTTTATCAAATTGGAAAAGGCGATCCCCATCCAATTGGGCCAATCCCTGATGGTCGTAGGAGAGAAGGAAAGGAAGATTGGAGATGAAACTTTCTATAATCATCCCGGTCTATAATGAGGTAGGGACAATCCTTGAAGTGATTAGAAGGGTCAAGGAGACTCCCTTCGATAAAGAGATCATCGTGGTGGATGATGGTTCAACCGATGGGACAAGCGAATGCCTAAAAATGTGTGAGGGAGAAGTTAAAATACTTTCCCATCCAACGAATCAAGGGAAGGGGGCGGCCATACGGACAGCCATTCCACATATTCAAGGGGACATCGTCATCATTCAGGATGCGGACCTTGAATATCATCCTTCGGAATACCCTCATTTGATCAAACCCATCCTCGATGGAAAGGCAGATGTCGTCTATGGTTCGAGGTTCCTGGGTGGAACCCACCGGGTCCTTTTCTTCTGGCATGCAGTGGGAAACAAAATCATTACCACTCTATCCAATATGCTGACTGATTTAAATCTATCCGATATGGAGACCGGTTATAAGGTATTTTGTGCAGAGGCATTGAGGAGGATTAAGATAGAGAGCAATCGGTTTGGTTTTGAGCCTGAGGTCACAGCCAAGATCGCTAAAATGGGTCTTCGCATTTATGAAGTGCCTATCTCCTATTGGGGGAGGGATTATACAGAAGGAAAAAAGATTAACTGGAAGGATGGGTTGGCAGCGATTTACTGGATATTAAAATATAACCTCTTCAGATGATCCAAGAAATTCAAGAAAGGGATTTGAGGCCTTTAAGGTTTTTCATTTACTGAAAGGCCACTCGGTTGACCTCATCCAGTGTGGTGATTCCTTCCAAAACTTTTTTCAGGCCATCTTCCCTTAACGAGACCATTCCGTAACTCTTTTTTGCGGTCTCCCTAATCTCCTGAGTTGATGCCTTTTCAGAGATAAGTTGTTTGATTCTTTCGTTGATGACGAGGAGTTCAAAGATTCCTGTTCTTCCCAGATATCCTGATTGTTTGCAGTTTTTACAACCTTTCCCACGATAGAGGGTGATGGGGTTTTTTAATTTTTTGGCCTCCTCCCCAAGATGGTTTAAGTTTTTAGGTTCAAATTCATAGGAGGTTTTACAATCAGGACAGATCTTTCGGACAAGCCTTTGTCCGAGCACACCGATTAAAGAAGAAGAGATCAAATAAGGTTCCACCCCGATATCAAGAAGCCGGGTGATTGCCTCGGGAGCGTCATTCGTATGGAGGGTGCTCAGAACAAGGTGGCCTGTCAGTGCAGCCTGATGGGCAATTTCAGAGGTCTCCAAATCGCGAACCTCACCGATCATGATCACATCCGGATCCTGCCTTAAGATTGACCTTAACCCCGTAGCAAAGGTGATCCCTGCCTTGAGATTGACCTGGGTCTGCCGAATGAATGGAAGCCGATATTCCACAGGGTCTTCAATGGTGATGATATTCTTATCCGTTGAATTAATCATGTTTAGAATGGCATAGAGGGTGGTCGTCTTACCACTTCCTGTTGGGCCAGTGACAAAGATGATTCCATTTGGCCTGCGGATGAGTTGTTTAAACTGGTTAAGCATCTCCGAAGAGAAACCCAAATCTTCAAGTTTGAGAAGGGGGCTGGTCTGGTCAAGAATTCTGAGAACAGCATTTTCTCCATAGATCGTTGGAAAGGTCGATACCCGGATCTCGAAACTTCGATTTTCAAGTTTGATATTGAAGTTTCCATCCTGGGGAAGCCGGGTTTCAGCAATATCCATCTCTGCAAGAATCTTAATCCTTGAGTTTATGGAGGGATGAACCTGTTTAGGAAGGGTAAAGGATTCGTATAAGAAACCATCGATCCTGAAGCGGACCCTTAGAGACTTTTCATCCGGCTCAAAATGGATGTCACTCGCCCGATCTCTGATGGCCTGAATCATTACTAAATCAAGCATCCTCGCCGAAGGGGCATCTTCTATAGGACCCGAAGGGATATCTTTCATTGTAAGTTCATAACTTTTTCTATAATCCGTTTCCGAAGTGGCGACCCCTATGTTTCCTTTTAAGAATTGTTTGACAGTTGTCTCGACCATCCCGGGTGTCACCCCATAATGTTGATCAATCGCCTTTTTAATCTTCTTTTCCGTGCTGATGGCTATCTCCACATCGGTCTTTACCTTATTTCTGACTTCATCTAAGGCAAGAAGATTCAGGGGATTGGATATGGCAATGGTTAGGGTATCCCCAATCTTAAAGAGGGGGATGAGGGTATGACGACGGGCGATCTCTTCGGGAATGAGTTGAAACACCTTCTCATCAATAAGATAGGTATCGAGATCGACAAAAGGAAGGTTGAAATAATCGGCAAGGCATTGCAGAACCAATTCTTCTTTGGCATACCCTAAACGGACAATGGTCTGCTCAAGCCTCTCTCCCCCGCGTCTCTGTTCCTGAATCGCCTTCTTTAATTGTTCGGAGGTAATCACTCCGATGCTGACCAAATAGTCCCCAAAACTTTTCTTCTCTTCGACCATGATGAAACTCCTTTATGTGATTCACGAATTGCCCCTCTCCCCGGCGGTGGGGAGACATTTCAAATATTTTTGGTGAGTTATTTATTCCTTCTCGATTCAAGGCTAACTAAATGCCTTTGCACCTGTCCTGCCAGTTCCGGATGAGTATTCGAAGCCAGTTCGACAAATCTTTGGTAATGCTCAATAGCTAACTCTAAATTCTCTATCTGTTCATAGAGAAGACCCATATTGTAATGGGTTTCCTTATGAAGAGGGTTAAGGGAAAGGGCCTTTTGATAAACCTCAACGGCCTTAGCCCATTGGCCCTGTTTTTTGAAAATGACTCCAAGGTTGATATAACTTTCGATGTTATCAGGATTAATGGCAATCGCCTTTTGGAAGGCCTCAAGAGCCTCTTCATATCGACCCTTTTTATAGTATAGGACCCCAAGGTTATTATAGGCCTTCTCATATCGGGGATTGACCTTTATTAGTTTTTGATAAATTTCAAATGCACCATTCTCCTCTCCAATTTCCTGATAGAGGATTCCTAAATTGTTATAGGCCTCGATATAGGTGGAATCCAATTCAACCGCCTTCTTGTAGGACTCAATGGCTTTTGAATAATTTTTTTGATTTTGGTAAGAGACTCCCAAATTGAAATGGTGGATCACCTCCAAAGAAATGGGGGATTTCTTTTTTCCTTCCCTTTCGATACTTAAAGACTTGGGTGAAACTTCCTCATTCAAAGAGGCAAGGGGCATGGAAGATGGTTTTCCCTCAAAATCTTTCTTTTTTGGACTGGCTAAGCTATGGGCCTTCTCCTTTAAACGTGATGGGGGAGTAAGTGATTGCTCTCTCTTCTCTTTGACCTCTGATTCTGTCAAAATAGAATTGCCTTCTTTTTTGGGGGGATCAACTACATACTGGGCGCCTTCGGAGGAATCTTGATTTAAAGGTTTTTCTGCCATTTCTTTATTGGTCATAGCCTCTTTTAAAGAAGGATTCTTTTTGATGGAGGAAATAACCTGAGGCTCTAATGGATGCGGAGATGGAGAGAGAGACTTCCAAATCAAAAATAAGAGGATAAGGCATCCCAATAAACCTAAACCCATAAGGCTCCATCTCCTTCCTGAACTCATAGGCCTTTTCTTACCCTTTGGATAGGAATTCTTCAAAAGGGAGGCTCCTTGAGACTCTTTGGATCTTAGTTCCTGGGCCTTCTTGAGTGCATCAATGATGAGACTCATTTTTTCCCCTCCGAGGAGGCCATTTCTGATTCATTTTTCTGACCCTTTTGAACCTTCTCCTGATGGACTGGATGAGTTAAGTTGAGAGGATTGATATTCGCAGAAATTTGACCATAGGCCTCATCCACCTTTGCCCATATCGTATTCCCAAAAGAAGTGAGGTCATGATACCTTGTCATCATAAAGAGAATCAAAACAAAACATAAGACCGTTAACAAAGTGGCTCTTAATGGGGTTAACCAATTTGGGAAATAGGAAGATGAGACCTTATCTTTCTCCTCTCCAGTAAGGCTCCCCATTGCTTTTTTTACATGCTCTTTTTCAATCCGAAAGGCCTCCTCTATAAATCCAGCCAGAAGGGTTCGGTCGCAGAGAAGATTGATCAACCTTGGAATCCCTTTCGAAAATTTAAAGATCTCCTCATGAGCAGATTTTGAAAAGGTGATATTCCCCTGAGCACCTGCCACCATAAGACGCTGGTAGATATAGGCCTCCGTCTCCTTCCGAGTGAGGGGGAGGAGGTGATGACGGATGGAAATCCGTTGATTCAATTGTCTTAGTTCAGGGGATTGGAGTTTTTGATCTAACTCCAATTGACCGAAAAGAATGATCTGAAGAAGTTTTTCCTTTTCCGTCTCTAAGTTGGAAAGCATTCGGATCTGCTCTAAAACAGGGACGGAAAGATTCTGAGCTTCATCAATAATGAGCACAGCATTTTTACCCTGTGACAATAGATGGATCAGAAGTTTATTTAATGCATCAATCCTTTCCTTCTTTGTCCGGCCCTTTGAAGGGAATCCAAACTCTAAGAGAATCGATTCCAGAAGTTCTTCTTCGCTGAGAAAGGAGTTGAAGATGACCGCTGTTTTTACCTGAGGCCCCAATTTATTGAGAAGGGCACGGCAGATGGTCGTCTTTCCTGTACCGATATCCCCCGTGATGACGATGAACCCTTCTTTCTGTTCAATCCCATAGAGGAGGGACTCCATGGCTATCCGATGGCTTTCGCTCAGATAGAGGAATTGGGGGTCGGGGGTGAGTGAAAACGGTTTCTCCTTTAGGTTATAAAATTCTTGATACATGGTTTTCCTCCCCTCTCACCTTATTCCTCTCCCCCGCTGGGGAGAGGGGAAGGGTGAGGAGAATTCTATTTTTTCGTAAAGTCCTCCACTTTCTTGCCTACCTGAAGGGTTGGGGTAATCATAATTACTAATTCCGAGTTCCTTTTGTTTTCTGTTTTCTGTCGAAATAGTCCACCCAGAATGGGGATAGACTGTAGGACCGGAACACCAGTATAGGTTTCTTCGCTCTTTTCCTGCATCAGACCAGCAATGATAATCGTCTGACCATCTTTTACTCTTACCGTTGTATCGGTCTCCCTGACACTCAGGAGCGGAAAAGTGGTCTTTCCATCCGGAGTGGCCTTTTCTCCAGTCTTCTCCGTAATACTGGGATGGATGTTCATCAAAATCGTTCCGTCTTCAGCGATTTGAGGGGTAACATCTAAGATAATCCCAATATCGATCGTCACAGGTTGAATGATCTGGGTCACTGTGGTCTGGGTTGCCACTGCACCGGTCACAAAGTAGACATCCTGATTGCCAACACGGATAATCGCCTTCTGATTATTGAGGGTTGAAATGGTGGGGCTGGAGAGAATCTTCACATCACCCTGTTCAGAGATCGCCTGCATGATATCCGAAAGAGCCACCTCTGAACCTGCCTGGCCAAGGGCAAAGATCCCTCCATAGGGGCTGATCTTGAAGGTTCCAGGAACTGGGATGGTGGTCCCTCCAGTGGTATCTGAGATGATAAACCCGCTACTCGATCCAGGGTAACCCGTCGTTTTTGTCTTGTTGGTAAGTCCCCAGGCCAAATTGATCGAGCGGGGGAGCCCTTCAATCACCTTCCAATTGATTCCCTCCTTATGCTCGTCCGAGAGAATGACCTCCATAATCTTTGCCTGGATGGTAACCTGTCGCTGGGAACTTCCTTCAACCGATTCAAGATACGAAGCGATCTTATTTAATTGATGAGGATAATCGGTCACAAGGATGATGCCGGTGGATCTATTTATGACTAACTTCTTTCCCTTTCCATCCACTCTTGTCCAGGTTGTCTTCTCTTTTTCCGATGAGGACTCTTTGGGTTTATCTTCCACTGTCCCAAAGACGATAGCCTCTAATCCCTTCTGAATTTCGCTCCAGATATCCATTTCATCCACACTGACTAAGTCACTGTACCCTGTTCTTGCTCCCGTAGAGGTGATGGCCGTTTGCCCCCCAAGTGGGACACCAGACTGAAGGCTTCCTCCTGTGCTGGCATAGATTTCCCTCTTTCCCCCTCTCTTGGTTGCAATATAGTTCAGAGTGAAGAGCCTCGTCTCCATCTGGGGTCTCATCACTTTTATAAATTTCCCCTCAATCCGATAGGTCCATCCAAGGGGAGTGAGAATGGCGTCGAGCGCCTCCTTTAAGGTTACCCTTTTTAGATCAATGGTTACTTTTCCGGTCAATTCAGGATCGATGACAATGTTATATTCGTCCTCCCTCGAGAAGGCGAGAAGGATGTCCTGAATGTTTGAATCCCTGGCATAAAAGGAGTAGAGTCTTTCCGGGATCTTTTTTGCTTCCTCTTTCTGAGGAATCACAAGTTCTTTTAGTTTTTCTTCTTGGGGAGGTTGGGGTTGAGGAGCCTCAACCTTTGAAGGGGGAAGTTTTGCACGCTCCTTTTTGGGTGCGGTCGCACAACCCACCCCAAGTAAAAGAATTAGAAAAGTGATCCATAAGGTTTTTCTTTTCATCGTTTCCTCCTCATCTCTCCTCCACGGTGATACGGATTGGACTTTGAGTTAGATAAAGTGTTCTTTTCTTATCTCCCTTTCCCAAAACCACCCGGTCTGCTTCAATCTCCAAAACCTTTTCATCAAGAATTTTATCTCCCACGGTGACAATATGTCGGTCAATCGAAGCCAGACGAATCTTATCACTGATTAGAATGGCCTTGACCAGAAGCGGGGGAAGATCAGGGGACGTAGGTTTCTCTTTCGCTCCAACCATTGGCTCTCCCTTAGAAAGAAGACGAATCCCTGGGGGGAGTTGAAAGGGATCTCTCCCCATCTCAAGGGATGAATTCTTCTTTATTTTGAGTTGACCATAAGCCTCATTCAAATTGGTTAAGAAGAGTCCTGTCAGAAAAAGAATGACGAGTGTGACCCAAGTTAAAATCCATTTCATAAATCCACTCACCTTTTCCCTCCGTATGAATTCCCTGTTAAATTGAAAGGATATACATGCTTAACTCCATTGTGACCTTTAAAGGAGGTAGAATCTCCTCATTCTTTTCAATATGGAGATTGTCCACCTGGATAAGAAAGGGGAGTTCTTCAATCTCCTTTAAATAAGCCCCCAGTTTGGGATAGGTGGAGTAAAGGACCATCTGAACATTCACCTTTCGGTACGGGGGCCTATGGGTTCCTGGTTTATCTTCAGGAGGAGATATTTTCTCTTCTTGTGGGGTCAAAGAGATAATCTTCATCTGATTGGGATCACTTTCCTTAGCCAGATGCCTTAGAAAGGCCCTAAATTCTTTGCCCCGAAGTGTCCGCTCACTTAATCCCTTTAACTCGTTTTCCAATCGGGCAACCTCTGCCTCTATTGTCTCCACCCCTTTTGCCATCAAGAGGAACTCATTGAGTTTAAGATCCACCGCTTTCATCTCTGCCTTAAGGGCTGAGAGTTTGCGAGTTTTGGGAGAGTAAAAGGATCGGTCAAAAACCAAAATGGCAATTGCAATGCAAGCAAAGAGGATGAATAATTTCTCTCTCCTTTTTAATCTCATAGGGATGGCCTCTCCAATCTTTTTTCTTTGATTAGAACGATATCGGATAGAATCCCAAACTCCGAAGAGGGCCGATTATAAGATTTATTCTCATCTGCAGAGATCAATCTCACATTTTTAAAGTGGGGGGAATTCTCAAGTCGCTCAATGAATTGGGCTAAGGCATTAAGGCAATTTAAGTCTGTCCCGAAGACAAGGCCCGATAAATAGATTTCTTTTTCATCGGTTTGAGATCCCTCGGGTTTAAGAGCCTTGGTTTCTTTTTGAATGGGTTTACCCTTTTGATGGATCTCGAGGTGAGTTAGGGTCATATTTTCAGGTAGAATCTGATGGATCACTCTTAATATCTCTCGATAAGGGACAGGAGTGGAGAGGGAAGAGGGATACAAAGAGAGTTCCTGTTTGATCTTCTCTTCCTTCTCCTTCAGAAGTTTGAGCCTTGACTTCAATGCCTCGATATTTGCGACCTTCGCCTTCTTAAGGTCCAATTCCTTCTGAAGGGATACCAATTTCCCATTCATATCCCATACAATCCAGAAAAAGATTGAGAGGGTGATGAGAGGGGCTATGATCGGAATCCATTTGGTAATCTGAATCCTTGTGAATATGGGTTCTCTTGCTGGGAGAAGTTCAATTCGTTTAGGTTCTGGAATGGCTATCCCAAAGGCTATTGCTAATGATGAGCCTTCTTCGTCTAAAACTTGGGGATCGATCTTCTTCGGATCAAAAAGAATCCCTTTTAAGGGGTTAAACAACTGCACAGGACAATTTAGTTCATGGGTAAGGTAAGAGGAGAGATTCTTTAAATTAGCACCCCCTCCTGTCAAAAGGACTCTATCCACTCGTTCCATATTGAATTGATTTCTAAAATAGTCCATGGAGCGTCTCATCTCCCCTGTCATTTTCTCGAGCAAGGGTCTTAGCAAAAACGAGATCTTAGAAAGATGGACCGATTCCTTTGACATCTTCTTGGGTTGAGTTTCAGAAGGAATTCCTACTTCTTGTTTAATCCTCTCAGCCTCTTCATAAAGGGTCTGAGGCGTTTCTTTGGAGGAAATCTCTTCCATAATCGCCTGAGTGATATCCGCCCCTGCAGGGGTGACCTCTCGGCTGAATTGGAGAATCCCATCCTTAAATATATGGATGCCTGTTTTTTCGGCTCCAAGATCGATCAGGGCAATCGCCTCTTCCTTTTTGAGCCAATCCCATGAACTTAGAGCATTCCAGAGTGCAAAGGGGGCAGCGTCGAGATGTGTCATCTGCAATCCAGCCCCTTCTGCAATAGAAAGGGTTCGCTCAATGAGATCCTCGGGAGAGGCAACCACGATCAGGTCGAGTTTCTTAACCCCATCTTCAACGAATTCATCAAGGATATGGAAATCGATTCTGGCCTTTTCAATGGGGAAGGGGAGATGGGCCTTGATTTCCCAACGGATGGCCTCTTTCATTTCGGATTTTGGCATCGAAGGAATAATGATCCTTCGGATGATCGATCCAGAACCTGAAAGGCTCATTCTCACCCTTTTTGTCTTGATGCCAGATTGCCTCAGCATCTGCTTCAAGATTTCAGATAGTTCCTTTATCTCCACTACTCCATAAGGAATCTTTCTAATTCCCAGATGGGTGAGGAAAGGACCTTTGGAGGTCATTTTAAGGGCTACCAGTTTGATGGCATGAGATCCAATGTCTAAACCAATGGTTTCTGGCATCATACGCTCCTACATTCATCGAGTAAACTTTAAATCAGCAGGGTGGCAACCCATCTCCTTCTGGATCAAGATTAAAATTGTAACTATCTCCAGTTGTACTATAAAGAGTAACAACCATACTTCGAAGGTGGTTAACGAGTCGGGTAAACCAGACTGAGACAAAGACCGATTGGCCAGGATTAATTGTAAAAGTTAATGGTGGAACATTAAAAGATTGTGGTGCGCTCCCATTGGGATAGTTCCCATTAAATTTGAGAGTTCCCCCTAAATATAGGCGGCTAATTTGCCTCGTAGGAGGGTCCTGCGTCCAGGTTGCCTGAAATGCATTCAATGTGATGCTGGATGAACTATTATTTAGGATGTAAAAATTAACCACATTTACAGTTTGGTTACCAATGATATCTGTGGTCAGGCAGGGCACTGGACGAGACGGGTCAATGATTAATGCTCCCGAACTAACAAATAAGGTTAAATTCGACACGACTATTTGCCTCTGGCCAATATTTTGGACGTTTCCCATGGAGGTAAGCTTGTCGGTTAAACTGTCATAGAGGAGAGTAAAGCTTCCGTTTCCGAGATTTCTTGTAACGCCATTCAGATTATTGAGTTGAGCAGGGGTTGTCCAACCATGGTCTGAAGCGTAACGAATGGCAAATTCCACACCAGATTGAGCAATGAACAAGGCTTGATTGGAATGGATAGGAAAGATGACTGACTTCTGTTTTGTTGGAATGAGATAAGAAAGAACATAACCCAGAGCCACCATCAAAAGCATGGCCACTACCAAAAAGAGAACAGAGATGCCTCTGGAGTTGTTTAAAAGATTCAGAGGGTTTAAAAGATGAAGAGGATTCAAATGATGCAGAAGACTCCAAAGATGTATGAAAGGATTATGGATCCCTTTAATCCTATGGGTGTGCTGTCCCTTTTGAATGCTTTGCATCTTTATTCTCAACTGCTTAACTCCTCTCGCCAATTACCAAAGAAGTTCTTATAGGTTGAACTCTCCGGCAGATTCTTTGGATAGACCTTTGTCTCCATAGTGACTTGTTCCCCGCTGGGTCGTTGAAGTACTAATCTCAGTAGCATTTCACTTCCAGAGTCTCTTGTTACATTGAATTGGAAGATATTTTCAGCCATTGCATAGGTGTTTGATGCCTTCACTTTGACTAAGGTTGATCCACTAAGCGTGAAGGTAATGGTTTCATCTGCCGAGTCCTGAGCAGTAGCATTCGTTCTTATAAAAGTAAGGGTATTCCCTGAACCATTAGGCGCAGGGGTTGTAATGGTTTTGGCATCGCGGATATCCCTGCACATCCTCTCCAGTGCCAATCTCCCTTCATCAAAAAGGGTCTTTTGATTAACAGTCATTGTGTATACCTTTAGACTATTTACCAAAAAATAGATTGTAATTGCTGAAACTATCGATAGGATGACGATTACCATGATAATTTCAATCAAGGTAAACCCCCTTGAGGTGGGGCCAGGGATTCGAGCCTTCTGGGGGTCAAATAATTTCATTAAAGATTGAATCAAAGGTTGTTGGGTTAATTTTTGCCTAACTTTTAACTGTTTATAATGTTTGAGCATTTCGCTTGACTCCTTGTCCTCTGGCACCCTTAAACCCTTTTAATTATGGGAACCTTGTAACCACTGAATAGATTTCATAGGTATCATTCTGAGGATCCTTCACCCTAACAAGAACCCTTTTATATCCGACATCTGAACCAGATGAATTAAAATCCCTATCCACTAATACAATCTCCCATTGCCATTGGTAGTTGGGTATTGGACTATCTGCATAGGGAGTAAGGGCAATGGGATTCAGAGCAGGATTGCTATAGTCAAATTTCATAAACTCTTCCATTTTATAATGAGCAAGATAAATGGCGGTGGTTGCCATTTCGGGCTTTGTGCTCCCCCTAATGCCTGTTGCAAATGGGACGATAATAGCAGGCAGTAGAACCCCTGCCATGACAATCAGAATGATTATCTCAATCAGTGTGAAACCTTTTATTCCAATGGCGGATTGCGGATTGCGCCTGCCCGCAGAACCCGAAGCGTAGATAGAGAATACGGAATGGGAAAGTCGAAAAGGACCCCATTTTTGGAATTTAGTTTTTTTACCCCGCAATCCGAATTTAGAAATCCGCATTTATAAAATACTCACTTTTCCCGTGTAATTCACGACACTAATAGTTTTCGTTTGACCGCCTCCGGAAATGGTCACGGACCCCCCGCCACCTGTAGTAGGTTCACCTAAAGAATTAAAGGTGATCGTGAAATTGTTACTGATTGTTACTCCTGAAGGAAGCTGGCCTGATGGATCAAAAATGCTGGTGGGATTAAATGAATAGACTGACGAGCCTGAGTTGAAAATAACGCTTTTTGAGACCCTATTGGCCATAGCAAATTCCTGGGCATATCGAATGTCAGAGGCAATCATATGGGCTGCCCCCTCAAGCGATGCTCTAAAAGGAGTCCCTCCGAAATCAATTCTGGGTAATAACACTGCCGCCAGAATTCCAATGATCGATACCACCACGATGAATTCAATGAGAGTCATTCCTTTAGCGTTCGGAGTTTTAATTCCCCAACCTGCAATCCGTAATCCGCAATTCATAAGTTTATGATTCATAGGTTATCGTCCATTGTTCACCGTGAATTACCTAAACAAAGAGGCCATATTCCACCAGGGAAGGAATACTGCCAGGGCTAAGAACAAAACGACCAGTCCTAAAAATAGAGTCAACAGGGGTTCGATGGAGGAAGATAATTTTTTGATTGCATTTTCCAGTTGGAGGTCATAGTATTCTGTCACCCTCATCATCATCTCGTCCAATGCCCCTGAAGATTCCCCCACGGAAACCATCTGGATAATGAGGGGAGTAAACTTTCCGGTTTCTCTCATCGCATCGGCCAGGCTTGCTCCCTCTCTAACCCTTTGGATCATTTTTTCAATGGATTCTGAGAGGGTCAGGTTCTCAGTGGTTTTAGAAGTGACCTCAAGGGCCTGAAGGATTGGAATCCCGCTTCGGTTAAGCATAACAAGGGTATGGGCAAACCGGGAAAGTGCGCCTGCAAGAAATAGAGAACTAAAAATAGGAAGCCTCATCTTTATCTTCTCCCAAACGGCCCTTCCGGTTTCTGTCCGGAGATACTTTTTTAAAAGTAACGGGAGGATGAACAGGACTATTAGAAAAATATACCAGTAGGATTGAAAGGCATGATTGATACCCATCATCATACGGGTCGGCAATGGAAGGGGGGTGTTAAACCTTGCAAAGACCTGTGAGAATCTTGGGAAGACAAAAGAGATTAAGACGATAAAGGCCACGACTACAGAGAGTATGACAATCTTAGGATATCGTGTTGCATCCTTAATCTTTTGACGGGTTCTTAGTTCACGGTCTGCCAGGGCTACAAAACGGTCAAGGGATTCACCGAGCCTTCCAGAGAGCTCTCCGGCACGAATCATATTGACATAGACTGAAGAGAATACGTCGGGATATTGGGACATAGAGGCAAAGAGGGTGCTTCCTCCTTCAATCTGTCTGCAGATTCCTGTGACAATCTCTTTTAATTTCTTATTTTCCATCTGTTCTTTGAGACTCACCAACCCTGTAAGAAGGGGAAGCCCTGCTTTATAGAGGGTCGAGAGTTGCTGGGTGAAGAAAATGAGTTCTTCTAAGTTCACCTTTTGAAATCGTTTCCAAAGTTCGGAGAGATTGAGGGAAAACGATTTCTCCTCTTCCTCAATCGAAATTGGAAAGTAGCCAAGATGGTAGAGTTGATCCCCTGCACCCTGAAGGTCTGGGGCATCAATACTTCCGTTCAGCGGTTTACCCATCCTGTCTCTTGCTCGATATCTAAAAGTAGGCATGTGTTCATCCTTATTATGTTCACCGTTGGGTTTTCAATTTTTATTCTCCAAACGCCGAATCCAGATTACGCATTATTTCAAATAGTTCTTTACCTTTTCCAGGAGTTCGTTGATCTCAAAGGGTTTGGTGATGTATTCGTCCGCCCCTGTTTCCTTCCCGAGAAGTTTATCCTTTTCTTGAGTCTTTGCTGTCAGCATCAGGATTGGAATATGTCTATACCTTTCATCAAACTTCAAAAGCCTGCATACCTTATAGCCATCCAGTTTTGGCAGCATAATGTCAAGAATGATCAGGTCAGGGTTTTCCTTTCTTGCCTGATTCAGGGCATCCTCACCATTGTAAGAGACCAGGACTTGGTATCCTTCCATCTCAAGAGGGAAACGGACAGTTTCCACCAGATCCACCTCATCGTCAACCATTAAAATCTTCTTTGGTTTCATCTCTACCCCCTTAAATTTTCCTTTGCCTTTCCGAAGAGTTCCCTTTTGGAAAGGGCCTCATCAGGATAGGTGGCCCTCCCAATCCTTATGAGAATGGGCCGGGTTAACCCCTTCGAAAGATATTTTCTAACCTCCTCCTCAATACGCTCCTGAATCACCTGCGCACCCCTGAGGTCTGTTTGACATAGGGCAGTGAGGATTTTCTCCTTCTTATGCTTCAATAAGATATCAGACATCCGACAGAGACACTTTCTTACCACCCCTTCCAGTTCATCTAATACACCATCCTCTATCCTATCTCCTTGCTCAGAGACCTCGATGAGAAAGAGGGTAAGGTGTGAAAAGCCCTCCTGGGCACGCCGAAACTCACTATCAAGAATATATCGAAATGAAGGCTCCCTTCGTTCTCCCTCTGAGAGGGGGAGTGTAAAGGTGAAGGTGCTTCCCTTTCCTAATTCGCTTTCTACCCAGATTCTCCCTTGGTGGGCCTCTACCAACCCTTTTGTAATGGCAAGGCCCAATCCTGTTCCTCCTGTTGAGCGATGAAGAGAACCCTCCACCTGATGGAACTTATCGAATATTTCATTTAGATGTTCCTTAGGGATCCCAATGCCATTGTCCTTGACAGAGATAGAAACCATCTTTCTGTATCTCTTTCCCTCATCTTGAAAGGGCTTCGCAGTGATGAGGATTTCTCCACCGTCGGGAGTAAATTTGATTGAATTACCAATGAGATTTGTTAAAATCTGTTCCACCTTCTCACGGTCCCCATAGACCTTTGGAATCTCTTCTGGTATTTCGGAGTGGAGTGTTATGGATTTGCTATTCGCCTGAAGTTTTAAAGAATGGGTGACAAATTCGATTACCTCTCTTAAATCCAGTTCCTGAAAATTCATTTCCATCTTCCCCGACTCAATTCTCGAAAGACTGAGGAGGTCGTTTAAAATATTGGTCAGGCGGTTGATGTTCCTTTCAGCCATGGAAAGAAATTTTGCCTGCGTCTCGCTGATTTCCCCTGTCTTACCACTGAGGACCAATTGAACAGCGTTCTTAATAGCAGCCAGGGGGGTCCTCAATTCATGAGAGGCCACGGAGACAAATTCGGATTTCATTGCATCGAGTCTTCTTAGTTCCAGGTTGGCCTTTTCCAACTGGGTGGCAAAGTCCTTGAGCCTGACAAAACGTTGCCTCTCCTCAATGACCTTCTGGAGGCGAACAATGATTTCCTCTAAGTTAAGAGGCTTCATCAGATAGTCGCTTGCCCCCTTCTTCATGGCCTCGAGGGCTGAATCAATGGTCCCGTGACCGGTCATCATGACGGTCAGAACATCTGGATTTGATTTCGAAATCTCTGAAAGGAGTTGAAGGCCATCCTTTCCAGGCATTTTCAGGTCTGTTAGAACAAGGTCAAACTTCTCCCTTTCCAACTTCTGAAGGGCTTCCTCAGCATTTTGGGCCACATCTACATGAAACCCAGCGAGACGGGTAAGGGCTTTGGAGAGGATATCCCTGATCTCTTTTTCATCATCGACTACCAGAATTTTGTTTTCCATCTCGATTTATCCTTTTTCTTTTAAAGAAGGATTTTCTCTACCTGAAAGCCATTCGTCCAGGGCATCCTTTCTAAACCTCCAACTGCCACCTACCTTACGGCCAGGAATCTCTCCATTTTTAACCAGCCGATAGAGGGTTCGGACATGGACGCTAAGATATTCTGCTGCCTCACGGGGTGTCATAATCTCTTTCATGGCTCTTCTCCAACTCTATGATTTATAAATTTTTTCCTTTAAAAATATTTCGAGAATCGTTGGGTCAAATTGTTTTCCCTTCAACCTCTCCATTTCCATTAGAATCTCTTCAAGGGGGGAGGCCCTCCGATGTGGCCTCGTGCTGTTCATTGCATCGAAGGCATCCGGAACAGCAATGATTCTTGCCTCGATCGGGATTGCCTCTCCAATCAGACCATCCGGATACCCATTTCCGTCATATCGTTCATGATGATTGCGAATGATAGGAATCTTGTCCTTAAAAAAATCGACTCCCTCTACAATCTTTACACCGATCAGGGGATGTTCCCGGATGGTCTGGTATTCCTGGGGGTTCAGGGGCCCCTGTTTTTGAAGGACATCATCCTTGATCCCGATCTTTCCAATGTCATGAAGTAAAGCCCCATATTCAAGGGTCTCCAGCCGTTCTTTTGAAAAACCCAATGCCATGGCAATCTGAAGGCTCATTCGTCTCACCCGATCCGAGTGGCCTCGGGTATAAGGGTCTTTTGCCTCGATGGCTTCTGTCAATACCTTCACCGAATCAAGATGTGCCTTTTTAAGAATGCGGTAAGATTCACTGAGCTTTTCGGTTCTTTCCTCTACCAATCGTTCCAGATTCATATGATAGGCCTCCACCTCCATCTCAAGTTTCCTCTTCTCCAGTGCCTTTTTAACGCTGAAAACCATAAGGTCTAAATCAACCGGTTTGATTAGAAAATCATAAGCCCCCAGACGCATAGCCTCAACCGCCATATCAATTTCAGGATAGGCAGTCACCATGATCATCATCATTGCTGGATGAATGGCCTTGACCTGCTTGAGAAATTCCATTCCATCCATTTCAGGCATTTTGATATCAGATATGATTAGGGAGAACCTATTTTTATAAAATTGACTTAATGCCTCCCTTCCGTTGTGAGCAGTTACGCAGGAGTATCCTTCTTTGATAAGTCTTCGGGTAATAATGTTGGTAAGGGTTACTTCGTCATCTACAATCAAAATTCGGTCTTCCATAATTCCTTTTCTTAAATAACCATATACTTAATGTTGAGAAAAAAAAGCAAATTTTGTTCCAAAATGTTCCAAATTTTCATAAAAACTGATTTTTCAATCCTATTTTATTGATTTTTAAGGTCTTTTAATTTTTTGGAAGATAAACTGGAGGGACTAAAATTTTTAATCTAAGGATTAAAAAGTGACCAATTCATGAAAAAATTGCACTTTTAATGACATTTTTGCACTTTTCATTTCATTTTTTCCTTCAAGGCAGTCAGGATTTTTTCTGGGGTAATAGGAAGGTCTTTTATCCTCACCCCAACTGCATCATAGATGGCATTGGCAATGGCAGGAGCAGTCGGGACCAAACCTGGCTCACCAATTCCTTTTGCGCCAAATGGTCCAAAAGGATCTTCTGTCTCTACAACAATTGCTTCAATTTTTGGGACATCCTTGGCTGTCAGGATTTTATAATCGAGAAAGTTTGGGTTCATCACCTTTCCATTCTCCAGGATAAGCCTTTCGGTTAGGGCATAGCCAATCCCCATGGTTGCACCTCCATAGACCTGGCCTTCAAGGAGCATTGGGTTGATCGCCTTTCCAACATCATGCGCGGCCACATATCTTAGTATTTTCACTTGGCCGGTCTCTCTATCTACCTCAACCTCAACTCCGTGTGTTCCATAAGCATAGGTCACGGAAAGGTTCCCCTTAAATTCTCTATCCAAATTTTCATTATGGGGATCGTAGAAATGTTCTGCCATCACCATCTTCCCCCCTGTTGTATAATGTGCTGACCTTAAAATCTTTCCAAGAGGGGACTTCTTTTCAGGGTCTTTTTTTGAAAAGATCATGCGATCCCTTATATCCAAATTTTCTGGAGATTCTCCAAGGGTTTGACCGGCCACCTCGAGAAGCATCTCTTTAACCTTTTTGGCAGCCCCAAGGGCCGAATTTCCAGCAACAAAGGTGGTTCGACTGGCATGGGCTCCTACGTCCCAGGGACAGACATCTGTATCCGTATGGATGACTACCACATCTTCAATTCTCACACCGAGTTCTTCTGCCACAATCTGGGCGATCACGGTATCTGAGCCCTGTCCCATATCCGTGGCTCCCGTGATTACGTTCACCGTCCCAAAATCGTCTATTTTAATAATTGTTCCGCATCCATCTGATTTATAAACCCTCGCACCTCCTCCTACATGGATCATCGATGCCATCCCAATGCCTCTTCCATCCCTTCTTCCCCGGTTTTGACGCCAATCCAATTTTTGAGCAACCGCATCAATACATTCCCTCAATCCACACGTTGTAATCTTAAAATTTTGAGGAGTGATCTCGCCCGGAGTATTGGCATTCCTAAGCCTAAAGTCAAGGGGATCAATCCCTGCCATCTCTGCAAGGATATCCATCTGAGAATCGATTGCAAAAGTGGCCTGTGGGTTTCCATACCCTCTCATTGCCTGACAGTAGGTATTATTCGTATAGACACATTTGGCGATATATCGAATATTGGGAACTTTATAGAGGGAGGAAACCGGCATCATCATGACAGAAGGGGTGGTTGCTCCCCAGGAGGTATAGGCTCCGTTGTCCAGGATCATTTTTATATCGCGAAAGGTAAGCGTTCCCTCTTTGGTGCATCCCTGGGCAATGTCAATGATAGCGGGTTGCCGGGGTGAGGTAGCGAAGAACTCTTCTTCACGAGTAAAGAGTATCTTGACAGGTTTTCTTGTCTTATAGGCTAAAAGGATAGCAATGTATTCAAATGCATAGGTATCGAGTTTGCTTCCAAACCCACCTCCAATCGTTGTTTTAATCACTCGAACCTTTTTGTCTTTTAACCCCATGGCAGAAAGGGCATCGGTGAAGTCTCTCTGGGCGAGCGAAGGAATTTGTGTGATGCTGTAAATGGTGAGATTATTTCTAAGATCGAAGAGGGCGATGCACCCACTCGTTCCCATACAGCAATGAGTAACCCAGGTCACCTTAAATCGGTCTTCTGCAACATAGGCAGAATTTTTTCTTGCTTCTTCTACATCCCCCGCGACAAGTCTCCATGGGAGATTCAGAACATTGGTGGGTTTTTTCTCCTTTCCTCCTACGTGTTCTTCATGGATCAGGGGGGCCCCTTCTTTCATCGCCTCTTCAGGGTCAAAGACAGCAGGAAGGATTTCGTATTCAACCTTAATGAGATCAATAGCCTCTTCAGCAATGTCAGGGTCTATGGCAGCAACCGCAGCGACCTCATCTCGGCAGGAACGAACTTTATTTGCCTTCAGGGGCGTATTGTCTTTGTAGAATCCAAATTTAATGGAGGGAGTATTATAGCCTGTTAACACAGCCTTGACTCCAGGAAGCCTCTCCGCTTTGGACGTATCAATGCTTTTTATGATGGCGTGGGGATGGGGACTGTAAAGAATCTTTCCATAGAGCATTCCTGGTAGTTTAAGGTCATGGATATAGACAGCTTTTCCTGTCACCTTTTCTTCAGCATCTAATTTTGGAATCCTTTTTCCAACAGTGATAAAGTCTTGCATCTTAACCTCCGTTTTTAATCACCAATAATCAATAATCAAACACCAAATAATAACCAATAACCAAACACCAAATAATAACCAATAACCAAACATCAATAACCAAACCCCAAAGTTAAGAAGGTTTGTCAGCAATTGATGAAAATATCTTCTTTAACTCCAGAGCCTCATTTAATAAGATCGCAATTTCTTCTTTAAATTCAGGGTTTGTTTCTAATAGAAGTTCAAGCCAGTAATGGGTCTCTTTCGACTCTTTTCGAGTAATTTTGATTCGATGCCTAAAGTCCTTTTTGCTCAAGGCATCGTTGGCCTCACGATAATTTGCGCCGATTGAACCACTTGAATCTATCAGTTGTCCAATCAATTCGTTATTGATCACATTTTTAGGCAACTTTTTACAGAGTCTTATAACTTTTTTAGCAAATTCTAAAGTCCGTTTTTCAAGATCAAAGCAGTGTTTGATTATTGGTGATTCAGTCATTGGTTATTATTTGGTCATTGGAATTTGGTTATTGGTTATTCTCTTGTCAATAGTTACTGGATTCTTTAATCGCTTTAATGATCTGAAGATAACCTGTACAGCGACATAGATTTCCTGCTATGGCATTTCTAATCTCTTCTTCTGTGGGTTTGGGGTTTTCATCAAGAAGAGCCTTGGCCGAGAGGACCATCCCTGGGGTACAAAAACCACACTGGATAGCCCCATATTCGATAAAGGCCTTTTGAATAGAGTGAAGATTTCCCTGCACGTCGGTTAATCCCTCAATGGTGGTTACGCTTTTTCCCTCAACCTCGAGGGCGGGGAAGATACAAGAGTTGACCGCCTTCCCATCGATGAGAACCGTACAGGCCCCACATTCTCCCATCCCACATCCTTCTTTTGTCCCTGTCATTTCAAGTCGATCCCTCAATAGTTGCAAAAGGGTGAGATGGGGTTCGATTTCGACCTCTACTGTCTCTCCATTCAGATTAAAAGAGATGGTCTGTTTCATCCTTCATTCTCCTTTATTTAAAAATAACGTGAGTCGTGATTCGTGAATCGCGGTCCATTGATAACATTTTAATCCGAATCACCTCCGAAATGTTTACCACAACCTCACTGGGAAAATCGTTTCTTCAGGCCTTAGAACTCTTTCAATACCTCTCATGACCATTCGCCTTACAAGAACCCGAATCATATCCCTTCGATACCAGGCTTCACCCCGGATTGTGTCTCTCGGCTGAGCCTCTTTGGCAGCGGTTTCAGCCACCTCCTCCAAGAGTTCGTCACTCATCCTCTTGCCCCTTAAGAGATTTTCAGCTTTGGTAGCCCTCATGGGTGTTGGAGCAGCAACACTCAGAGCAATTCGGACCTCTTTGCAAACCACTTCATCCCCTTCGAGAGAGTGGAGGATCGTTGAGATCGGAGAGGCAGTACAGAGGAGGTCTGAACAAGTGACCGTAGACCTATCGAGAGAAAGAAGAACTGCCACTCCAAGGATGGGGAGATCAAGGGCTTGACGCCTCTGGTGTTTCCAATAGGCAGAACTCGTATGGGGAAGAGGCTTCGGAATGAATATTTCTGTTAAAATTTCACCCTTCTCTAAGACAGTTTCACCAGGCCCTGTAAAGAATTGTTCAAGAGGTAATGTTCTCTCTCCCTTTAAACTCTTCAACCGAACTTGAGCCCCTAAGGCCAAAAGAGGAGAGGCTGTATCTGCCGAAGGAGCGGCAGTGCAGATGTTGCCCCCAATTGTCCCTACATTCCGGATCTGGACCGATCCAAGGACATCCACTGCATCCGAAAGGGCAGAAAAGTGCTTTCGGATCGTTTCCGATTTTTCTATGGCTCGGTGTGTGACCATTGGGCCAATCTTCAAGAATCCATTGTATTCCATACGATCCAGTCCTGGGATTTCCCGGAGCGAGATAAGTACCTCCGGAGCCATCTTCTTTTGCTTGATCATGACAATGACATCCGTCCCCCCGGCAATAAGCTTTGCCTTATCTCCATATTGATTTAATAGAGTAAGGGCTTCTTCAAGAGTCTTTGGCTTAAAATAATCAAACTTCTTCATAGAAGCCTCCCCAGGTTATCATTTAAATTAACTAACTTTATAAGGCATTATAAATCATCTCACCAGAGCGGGTAAGAAAAGCGAAATTTTTGGAAAAATGATCATGATTGCCATAGTCACACAATAGGCAGGGATAAACCAAAGGACACCTTTGAAGACAGTAGAGAGAGGAATGTCTTCTGCCATTCCAGCGACCACATAGGCACAGATTCCCACAGGAGGAGTGACCGCCCCCATTGTCGTGACTACGGTAAGGATACAGCCAAACCAGATTGGGTCGTATCCCAATTTCATTGCAATTGGGAAAAAGATGGGGATGGAGATTAGTAAAAACCCTAAGGCATCCATCACCATTCCTGCAATCGAATAGATAATCAAAATGGCCACCATCACCATATAAGGTTCAATTTGAAGATTGGAGACAAGATCGACCGCCTGGAATGGAAGTCTGCTAATGGTCAAAAAACGACCGAAGATCACTGCTCCCCAGACAATCACAATCACCATGCATGTGACCTTTAGGGCATCGATGACAGCAGACATAAACCCTTTCCAGGAAAGCCTTCTTCTGAAGGCGACAGCAATTAAAAGGGCAAAAAAGGTCCCTGCTGCTCCTGCCTCTGTTGGGGTATAGGCTCCCGTATAGAGACCTCCCATCACGAGGCCAAAAAGGATGACCATCTCTGCCATTCCAGGAAGGGCTTTGATTTTATCAATCCATCTCACGCGTGGGCCCCCAGGTCCCCAATCCGGGTGTCTCCTGCAAAGAAGATAAACCGTAAGAATAAAGAGCAAGGCCATTAAAATTCCTGGTAGGGTAGAACCCCAGAAAAGTTTCCCAATCGATTGCCCGGTTTGAATCCCATAGACGATCAACACAACACTGGGAGGGATCACTACTCCCAAGGTTGAACCACAGGCAATGGAACCAGCGGAGAGGGCTTTGTTATAATTATATTTTTTCATCTCCGGGAGGGCTACGGTGCTCATGGTGGCTGCTGTTGCAGTATTGGAACCACAGATGGCTGCAAATCCAGCACAGGCCATGATGGTCGCCATGGCAATCCCTCCCCGAGTTCTGCCAAACCATTTATAAGCAGTCTCATAAAGACTTTTATTCACTCCTGAGTAGAAACAGATCGTTCCCATAAATATAAAGAGAGGGATGACGGTTAAACTATACGAGGAGAAATTTGCCCATGTGTCCGTCCCAATCATAGAAAGGGCTGAATTTAATCCTGTCACATACCATAAACCACAGAAACCCACCAATGCCATTGAAAATCCTACAGGCATCTGAATAACAATCATAACAATTAGAAGAATGAGAATACCAATGAGCCCAATCATTTTTATTTTTCTTTAACCTGTCTAAGGGAGTTCAGAAAATCGATCAGCAGTATGAAAGCCAATAAAAAACAACAGACGGCGACGATATAGACAAAGGGATGATAGATAATTCTTAAAGTTTCAGAGGTCTCTCCTCTTCGCCAGATGAGGGTGGCATATTTAGCAGTCTGCCATCCCACCAGAATAAAAAAGATGAAACACAGGAAAGAAGTGATGACGTTCATGATTTGAGAGGTCCTTTTCGAGTATCGGGTGGCTAAGATATCGACAGCAATATGACTCCGAGTCACCTGTGAAAAAGCTAATGGTAAGGCAACGGAAAAGGCCCCAAAAAATCCTACGAGTTCATAGGCTCCTGTGAGCGGTGTTCCAAGGGGTCTCATCACCATATTCGCACACGCAATTCCTGTTAAGGCGAGAAGGGCAATCCCCCCAATCCAGGTGAACCATTTACTTAAACGTTGACTTAATCTTTCAAGAAAAGAAACCATCTTTTTTAATGCCTCTTAGGGTTCGAAAAAGAAGGGGGATGGAAATTCCCCCTTCTTTCTTAATTGGATTTTATCAATCAGGATATTGTTTTGAATATTTTTCTTTTAGCTTCATCACATCATCCAAGATGGCCTTAGCCGGCAAACCTTTGGCTTCCACATCCTTGATATATTTTTCGGTCATGGGTTTGAGGACTGAATACCACCTTGAAATCTCCTTGGGTGAAAGTTCGTAGACCTGGACATTGTAGGTCTTTTTAGACCACGCCATCGACTCCTTCACATGGTTGTCCACGTATCGCCCTGTCCAGATGGCCTGGTCCCGACTGAGATCGTCAATCACCTTTTTTACATCGGCTGGCAGGGATTCCCACTTCGCCTTATTCATTACCACTGCAAAGGAAACGACAAAGAGGTTCACATTGGCTGTGACATGACGGCAGTATTCAGCGTATTTAAAATCTTTCATCACCTCCAGGGAAGAAACGTTTCCTTTGATCACTCCTTTCTGGAGTGCCTCGGGCACGTCAGATTGGGGCATTCCTACGGCTGCTGCGCCTAAGAGGCCAAGAATCTTTGCCCCTGTTCCTGAGGCCCTCAATTCATAGCCCTTGAGATCTTCCAGACTGAGAATGGGTTTCATGGACATGATATTGGCGGGTGGGCAGGTAAACATGGTGATGACTTTAAATCTCTCAAGTTCTTTGGGTTTATATTTGTTGACGATGTCCAGCAGTGAGATGCTTGCCACGGTTGCACTTGGCCATCCCACTGGTAAATCTACCGCTTCTACCACAGGGAACATCCCAGGAAAGTAGGAAGGGCAAGTGCACCCAATATCTGCAGTTCCAGCCGCAACTCCATCAAACATATTCTTTGCATGAAGGAGTGTCCCTCCTGGATAGGTCTCCACTTTTACCTTTCCTGCTGTCCTCTTTTCTACTTCTGTTTTCCATCTTTCCATCTGCACGCAGGGGAAAGTGGGAGCGGGTGGGAAGTTTGCATAACTTAGCTTAATCTGGGCCTTAGCCGGGACGGGCAAAAAGGTGATGCCCCAAAGAAAGGCAATCATCAATCCAATCAACATAATTGAAACTCCCTTCTTTTTCATCTTTCTGTTCCTCCTTTCTCATTAGGATTCAATTTTAGTTAGCGTATCTATTTTTACAAAAATTGTCAAGACGCTCTATCACCTCCTTCTGTAGTTTTTAAAACTCTCGATGATCAAAGACCCGTTTACTCTTTCGTTCGGATCGGGGTAACGTCCCATAGTCCACGATCTCAACCTTTCCGCTTACGAGAATCTGTTTTTTAATCTCCTCTTCAATTTTTTCAGCGAGGATAGGATCCTGGACAAGATCACCTCCCTCTGCCCTTTCAACTTTAATGGTCATATAATCCTTACCATCCTCTTTTCGCTCAAGGTGGATTTGATACTCACTCCCAATACCCTTTGTATTTGAGAGAATGTGATCGATCTGACCTGGATAGATATTGACCGCCCTGAAGATAAACATATCATCTGAACGGCCTAACAGTCGATCATGCATGGGTAGAATAGAACCACATGAGCAACGTTTGGGAATAAGTTTGGTCAAATCTCGAGTACGGTATCGAATGAGAGGGGAAGCTTCTTTTCGAAGGGTAGTCACTACCATCTCACCAATCTCTCCAGGAGGGACAGGCTCAAGGGTTTCAGGGTGAAGGAGTTCGAGAATGTAATAGTCTGCCCAGTAGTGGATGCCCTCATGGTAGAGGCAATCGAGCCCTGTACCAGGGCCATAGAGTTCTGTTAGCCCTGGAATGTCAAAGACATGCTCTACGCCTAAGAGTTCTTTCATTTTTATTCTCATGGCATCGCTTGAACGCTCTGATCCCATGATTACTTTTTTTAATGCAATACGATCTCGAAGCCCTCTTTTTTGAACTTCTTCTCCCAATAGGAGGGCCATGGAGGCTGTGGCACAAAGGACAGTCGATTGAAAATCCTCCAAGAATTGGCACTGCATATCAATGTTACCAGGTCCAATGGGGATGGCAAGGGCACCAAATCTCTCACACCCCAATTGGAATCCGACCCCTGCAGTCCAAACACCGTATCCTACTGCAATCTGAACTCTATCTTTCGTTGTTAGTCCAGCCATCTCATAACATCGGGCAAACATATTGGCCCAATCATGAATATCCTTTTGGGTGTAACAGAGGACTTTTCTCTTTCCAGTCGTCCCGGAAGAGGCATGAATGCGAACAATCTTTTCAAAAGGAACAGATCTAAGTGGAAATGGGTAGCCCTCCTGAAGATCTTGGGCTGTTGTGAAAGGGAGTTTGGATAAGTCTTTAAGGGATTTGATATGTTTGGGTTTGACCCCTGCTTCATCAAAGCGTTTTCGATAGAAATCTGAATTTTTGTAGACATGGTTGACGGTCCACTGGAGTCCTTCCAATTGAAGCCGTTTTAATTCCCTCTCCGTTCGAACCTTTGGCATAAAACTTCTTCCCATCTTCAATCCCCCTTGAATCATTTGGCTAAATTTTCTCTCAATCTTTTTGTCGCCTCCAATTCTACCCTTAGAGTCTTGGGATCAACAATCACCCCATAATCCTCTTTTGCCTTTTCAATACTGACATATCCTTCGAGCACGTCCCTTTCGACCATCTCGATATCCCGCTCCAGTGGATTTCCGTATCCTCCTCCTCCTGCGGCGTCGATGATCACCACATCCCCAGGTTTGAGTTGAGTTAAACCAAAGGGATTTCCAGGCAGTCCGTTAATTAAAAACTGTGCCCTGGCCCCCGGCTTACCGCCAAAAAGCCCCTCCGGGGGAAGCAGGTGCCTCCCTGCCTGAATTCCTAAATGGACAGGTGGGAGAGGGGCATACTCATCGTCAGGAACTTTAAAGACTTCTCTCTGACCAAGACCTCCTTTCATTCTTCCAGGGCCACCAGAGTCTGGGATCAGTTCCCTCCTTTCAACAAGGAGAGGCGTATCACTTTCAAAGATCTCGATTGGGGTATTCGCGCCATTTGCAGGAAAGATGTAAACATAGTTGCCATCACTAAGGGCACTGGCTCCCATTCCCCCACCCCTTATGATTACAGAGTGCCAGGGGGTTCCATCCTTTCTCTTTCCGTAGAAGACATTCATCTGGGCCGGCGTCCCACCACTTCCAGCGATGACCTTATCGGGGACTACTTCTGAAAGAGCGCGATAGATAATTTCAGTAATGAAATGACCAATGACCAGCCGTGCCGCTACCGCAGCAGGAAACTTGCAGTTGACCACACTTCCTTCGGGAGCCTTGAGCCTAATAGGTCTTGCACAACCATCGTTATTGGGGATGTCGGGGCCAAACATGCTTTTCATTGCCATGAACACATAGGCATAGGTGAAATTATAAACGACATTCCCTCCCCAATTGACCTGAGGAGATGAACCATCCAGGTCAACAATGATGTCACTTCCTCTCACCTCTACTTTTGTCCTAATGATGACCTCCTGCTCTCCCTTCATCTGTTCGATCTTCCCCTCAGCGCAATAGATTCCATCCGGAATCTTCTCAATCTCCTCCCTCATACTCTTCTCTGTGCGGGTGATAATTTGATCTGCAAGATCATCTAAGTCATCCAGATCGTTCTCTCTGAGCATTTGACAGATCTTTTCTGAACAGACATGGTTGGCTGCAATCTGGGAACGAATATCTCCTACCACCTCATCCGGTGTTCGAACATTCCAACGAATCATATCCATGAGGGACTGATTGAGCACCCCTCCATCGTAAAGCTTCACCAAAGGGATGAAGAGACCCTCTTCAAAGACATCATGGTTGTCAGAGGAGACGCGGCCTCCGATGTCTGAATGGTGGAAGACACAGGCGGTAAAAGCGACCAAACGATCTTTGTAGAAGATGGGGCTCAAAACACAGACATCATTCAGATGCCCTGCCAGAGTCCAGGGGTCGTTGGTGATGAAGACATCTCCGGGCTTATAAGTGTCAGCAGGAAGTTTGTTGACCAGGTTTTTGATACCCAAGGCCATGGCTCCTGATTGACCAGGTGTGGCGAAGGTCCCTTGGGCAAGTTCCCGGCCTTTCTGGTCTGTAAACATACAAGTATAGTCGTGTGCATCTCTGAGCAAACTGGAGAAGGCTGTCCGAGCCACGGTGCTATCAGATTCATCGACGATAGAAATCAATCTCCGCCAGAGGATTTCTAATGTGATTGGGTCAAAGGTTCGTCCCATGTTGATGACTCCCTATCAATCCATTTGAATTTAAATCCCGAATGCTGGAATCCAAAACCTACCATTCATTTAAAAAGATCGACCCATAAGAAACCATAATCGTCCACTGAAACGCGTGCATCTTCTCCCACGATAAGCGTTGATTCCCTTTCTTCGATAATGGCAGGCCCTAAAACCTTTGCATTTGGAAATAATCGATATCGATCGTAAACCGTATAGAGGATAAAATCCTTGGCAATGGGAGAATAGGCCTTCCTTTTTCCTTTGATCGCCTCTTCCAAAGACTTCCCCTTCCCATCCAATTTTGGAAATTGAATTAACCGCTCTGGAAGACTGGCCCTTACTTTGAAATTGATAAACTCCACCTCCGATTCAGGATAGGTTCGACCGTAGAGCCGCTGATAGACTTCATCAAAAAGGCGACGCACCTCCTCCCTTTTCATTGTTGTAAAATCTCTCTGGGAGAGGGGAACATGGGTTTCAGATCCCTGTCCTACAAAACGCATATCAAGGGAGCGTTCAAACAGAATCTCTCTTTCCTGAGATTCTTTCTTGAGGATGGTCGTTGCCTCAGCCTCCAAGTTTTGGAAAATCTTTTCGATTTCATAAAAGTCTGCTGAACTTAGAGAGACCTTATGGCTTCTCAGAAGGTCAAAGGCTCGAGGAGCTGTAAAGAACCCAAGGGCTGACCCAACCCCTGCATTGGGTGGGACAAGAATACGGGGAGCTCCCAATTTCTTAGCCAGGCCATAGGCATGGACTGGTCCGGCTCCTCCAAAGGCAACGATCGTTACGATTTTTGGATTTCCTCCTTTCTCAGCAATGTGGGTTTTAGCCGCAGCCGCCATCGTTTCGTTAATCAGGTCATGAATTCCCCAAACTGCCTGGATAAAAGAGACACCCAAGGGTTTGGCTATTTTTTCTTCGACTCCCTTTCTGGCTGCCTCCTTATTGAGTTTCATCTCTCCACCGAGAAAATAGTTTTCATCAAGATATCCTAATAGGAGATCCGCATCGGTCACACAGGGATTTTCCCCTCCGAGACCGTAACAGATGGGACCTGGATCCGCTCCAGAACTTTCTGGACCCACTTGAAGAGTCCCCATTCGGCTAACTTTGGCAATACTCCCACCGCCTGCACCAATCTCCATCAAATCGACCACTGGAACCTGGATGGTGAGACCACTTCCCTTCATAAACCTCTGAACACGCCCCACCTCAAAGGTGGGAACAACTCCTGCCACTCCTTTTTGAATCAGGCAGGACTTGGCCGTAGTTCCTCCCATATCAAAACAGAACATTTCTGAAATATTAAAGAGCCTCCCAAAGTATTGGCCTGCGATGACCGCTGCAGTCGGACCGGATTCAATCACCCTGACAGGAAACTGAGCCGCTGTTTCAACGGAGGTTACTCCTCCACTTGAGAGCATGATGAAGAGTTTTCCATGGAATCCAATGGCCTGAAGTCTTCCTGCAAGTTTAGAGAGATACCTTCCTGTAAGGGGCTTTACATAGGCATTGGTGACAGTGGTGCTCGTCCTTTCAAACTCTTTGATTTGAGGTAAAACTTGATAGGAAATCGAAATGGAGATCTCAGGTGCCTCCTCTTCGATCATCTTTTTAAGCATCAACTCATGGACGGGATTCTCAAAAGAATTGATCAGACAGACTGCAATCGATTCGACCCCCAGTTTAATCATGGTTCGGACGACCTGTCTGGCTTCCTCTGGATCGAGAGGTGTTAGAATGGTTCCATCACTCCGTACCCTTTCATTGACCTCAAAGCGGAGATGCCTTGGGATCAAAGGTTTTGGAAATTCAGCAAATATATCATAGGGGGCATAACGAAGGCCTCTTCCAATTTCCAGAACATCGCGAAACCCCTTGGTTGTAATGAGACCTGTCTTCGCTCCCTTTCTCTCGATAATGGAGTTAATGACCAATGTCGTTCCATGAATCACCTCATCCAGTTTTTCTACAAACCCTGGCGTCATCTTCTCCATCTCTCTGATGCCATATTCGACTGCATCCGAGGGGTCCTTGGGAGTGGTGAGACATTTATAGATCTTTATTTCTCCTGTTTGATCATTGAGCAGAACAAAATCAGTAAATGTTCCACCAATGTCACAGCCCAATCGATAATACTTTTCAGCCATCTTCAACCCTTCTCTTCATAAAGGATTCAGGGATTCGAGGGCTCATGAGTTCGGGGACCCTGCCCCCTTGAATCCATGACCCCTTTGACCTTATTTCGATGCCATTTCTTTAAAATATATTTCTGAAGCTTTCCACTTGCGGTCTTAGGGAGGGTTTCAGCAAATTCTACCTGTTTGGGAATCTTATATCGTGCTAACTTATCCTGTAGGAATTGGAGGACTTCTTCCTGGTTCATCCTTTCCCCAGGTTTTAGAACGATAAAGGCCTTTCCAACCTCACCCCATTTTTCATCCGGAACACCCACCACCCCCGCTTCAAAAATTTTAGGATGGGTGAGAAGGACCTTCTCAATTTCAGCCGGGTAGATATTCTCTCCCCCGCTGATGTACATATCCCTTTTGCGATCCACAATATAAAAGTAACCGTCCTGATCCTTCCTTGCCAGATCACCCGTATAAAGCCACCCCTCCCGAATCGTGTTGGCCGTCTCTTCCAAACGGTTCCAGTACCCACTCATCAGGATGGGACCTTTTACAACGATCTCTCCTACCTCTCCCACTGGGACATCCTTTCCCTCTTGATCTACAACCCTCACCTCACCATGGAAGACGGGAAGACCTGCTGACCCCATTTTTTGAATGGAATCTTCATAAGGAAGCCAGGTAATGGTCGAGGTTTCTGTCTGCCCGAAGATCTGAGAAATAAGGATGCCTTTTTCCGCATATTCTTTTAATAGTGAAATCGGGATGCGTTCACCTCCCGTAAAGAAACATCGGACGGAACTGAGATCATATTGCCTTACATCACATTCCTGGAGGATAAGTTTGTAATGGGTTCCTGCCATTTCCACGACTGTAATTCTATACTTCTGGATGGTTTCTAAAATTTCTTTTGGCCGAAACCGTTTTTTTAAAACGAGAGTTCCCCCTTTATAAAGGAGTGGAACTGCATTGACAAGCAGTCCTCCCGAATGAAACAGGGGCCTCACAATGATCGTGACATCCATAGGGGTGAGGTGATAATAGAGATCTGCATTGAGGACGTTAAAAAACGTCTTTCGATGGGAGAGAAGAGCCCCTTTGGGGAGGCCTGATGTGCCTGAGGTATACATTAGAATATGAGGGTCTTCATCCCCTACGGACCAGCGGACGGAAGGGGAGTGCATTGGATGATTTAATAAAATCTTTTCGTAATCCACTGTCCATTCAGGGGAGGAATCTCCTACGCACAGATAACCCCGTTGGGTTAGATTTAATTCAGGACGAATCGAAAGAATCACCTCTTCAAATTCAGGCTCAAAGATGAGCATTCGGGAACCACTATCCTGGATGATAAATTTGAGTTCAGGTCCTGCAAGTCTCCAGTTTAAAGGAACCAAGATGGCGCCAATCTTAGAGAGGGCGAAAAAGATTTCAAGAAATTGGTGACTATTGTGGAGAAGAACGGAAATACGATCTCCTTTCTGAATCCCTTCTCGGAGAAGGAAATGGGAAAATTGATGGACCCGCTGGCTCAATTCCTTGTAAGTAAAAAATTGATCCTCACAAACCAACGCCCTTTTTTGGGGGTGAAGAAGACTCCATTTATCAATCCAGTCACCAATGTTGATCAAACTCATTCCCTTGACTTGAAAATGTTCTCTTCAAAAGATGGAAGGTTCCTTAAACTCTCCATAAACCTCTTTAAAGACTTTGGTCATCTCACCCAAAGTCGCATAGGCCTGACAACACTCAAGAAGGTAAGGCATCACATTCTTTTCAGTCCTTGCAGCCACCTCAAGGTCTTTTAATAACTGGAGGACCTTTCGGTTATCCCTTTCTCGCTTCACCTCCTGAAGACGTTTAATCTGTTCTTCAGCCGATTCCTGGCGATATTCGTGAAGTTCTACCTCCATCTCTTCTCCTTCGGTATATTTATTGACCCCAACCTTAATCAATTCTCCCTTCTGGACACCTTTTTCAAACTCGTAGGCCTGTTTGGCTACTTCTCGTTGGACATAACCTGTCTCTACAGCCTTGATCATGCCTCCCATCTCATCGATCCGTCCCATTTCTTCAATAATCTTTTCTTCCATCTGTTTCGTCAAGGTCTCAATGAAGTAAGAGCCAGCAAGAGGGTCTACCGTATCTCTGAGCCCCACCTCTTCCATGAGAATCTGAAAGGTTCTAAGGGAAAGCAAGGCTGCCCTCGGGGTAGGGATGGTATAGGCTTCATCAAAAGAACAGAGGGCAGTCGTTTGGGCTCCGCCCAAGGCGGCAGCCAGGGCATAGTAAGCTCCTCGAATGATGTTGTTTTCAGGCTGGGCTTTTGTCAATCCATAACCTCCTCCCCCGAAAATCCCTCGGAGAAGAAGAGACCGCTTATCCTTAGCACCATAACGCTCTTTTAAATTCTTCGCCCAGAGTTTCCTTGCGGCTCGAAACTTGGCTACCTGCTCCCAGAGGTTTCCAAAAACATTGAGGTTGAAGGTGAAGCCTCTTACAAAATCATCGATTTGGTATCCCCGATGGAGGACTTCTTCGATATAGGTATTGGCGATCTGAAAGGCATAAGCAATTTCTTGAACAGGGGAACACCCAGATTCGCGAATATGATAACCACAAACACTGACCGGATTGGTTCGAGGAAGTTCCTTCATCGCATATTCGATGGTGTCCCCGATGAGCCGTACGGCAGGTTTTACTGGAAAGATCCAGGCTCCCCTACCAATCATCTCTTTAAGGATGTCATTCTGAGGGGTTGCGCTGATACGGTCTTTGGGGTATCCAAATTTTTCTGCAGTGGCTTGAAACAGGGCCAGCATGATACTGGCTACCGCATTGATCGTTAACCCAACCCCGATTCGATCGAGAGGAATTCCTTGGAAGGCTACTTCAAAATCGCGGAGGGAATCAACTGCCATCCCAACTCTCCCCACCTCACCTTCTGCCAAGGGGTCATCCGAATCGAGGCCCATCTGGGTGGGAAGATCGAAGGCTACGTTTAGACCGGTCTGACCGTGGGAGATCATCCATTTAAAACGCTCATTGGTCTCCATGGGGGTTCCGAACCCTGTATACTGACGGGTCGTCCACTCACGGCTCCGATAACCCAGAGGATGGATTCCACGAGTGAAAGGATACTCTCCTGGAAGAGCGAGGTCTTTTTCAGGGTCGAACCCAACCTCTTTTAAATCTTTTTCTGTATAAATCGGCTTGATATGAATGCCCGACTGGAGGATGACATCGAGGACTTCATCCTTCTCATTTTTGATATATCGTGCCACACCCATAAATAGCTCCCCATTTTTCGTGAATCGTGAGCCGTGATCCTTAACATTTAAAACCCATTTCACGAATCACCATCACAACTCACGATTTTGGTTTGACATTTTCTTTAATCCAACGGATCGATTCGTCAAAAGGGGTTCCTCCTGGAAAGATTCCTTTTACCCCAATCTCTTTTAGTTTGGGGATATCCCTCTTGGGAATAACTCCCCCGACCACCACCAGGATATCCTCTATTTTTTTCTCCTTCATCTTCTTCATCAATTTCTCACAGATGGGGAGATGAGCTCCCGACATGATGGATAGACCGATCACATCGACATCTTCTTGGATGGCCGTATAGATAATTTGATCAATGGTCTGATGAAGACCTGTGTAAATCACCTCCATCCCTGCATCACGAAGAGCCTGGGCCACGACCTTGGCTCCTCGGTCATGGCCGTCCAGTCCAGGTTTGGCGACTAAGATGCGAATCCTTTTCTCCACCTTTCTCTCCCGTTAGGGAATCATCCTTCCATGATGGATCTCTTTTAAAATAATTTCTTTCCCTCTATTCAGGTGTTTTCGAACTAACCTTTCCACCAGTCTTGGATTTTTTTTCTTCATCGCCTCCAACATCTGGATATGATCTTGAATGGAGATTTTCATCCCACCTTCGGTATGGAGAAGGGCATAACGATATCGGTAAAAATAGTCACGAAAATTATTGATCATTCCAATTAATCGTTTACTTTTGCAGGCATTATAAAGAAGGTCATGAAATTCGGTGTGAACCTCCACGGCTTTATCCTCGTTGCCTCTCTTTAACGCCTTTTCTGATTCTTTAATCTTCTTTTCTAATGCGGAGATCTCATCAGGGGTGATGTGAAGGGTAGCAAGATAAGCCGCATAGCTTTCGAGAGCGGTCCGAATTCCAAAAATTTCCTCCACATCCTCTTTTGTAAATTCTCGGACGACAAATCCTCCTTTAGGCCGGCGTTTGACTAAATCATCTCGCTCTAATTTGTGGAAGGCTTCCCTAACAGGGGTACGACTAATCCCAACCTGATGGGCTAATTGTTCCTCAATCAGGCGTTGCCCTCCCTTCAACTTTCCATGAAGGATTGACCGTTTAAGTGATTCATAGATTTCTTCACAAAAGGACTTTCGTTTGGTCACTCGAATTCCTGTTTTGATCTTCTTCACAAAATCCTCCTCCCCTTTGGATAGGGAATTCAAAAGGTAAATTGTATACTGTATCCAAAAATTTATCTTTTTTATACGTCAATTTGATTTAGAATGTCAAGGATTTTTTGGGAGATCGAAGGAGACGAATGGGGGCGATAAAAACCGTAACGAAAAGGAAGAATAAGGAGGTCAGGATGAAACTCCATTCATTGGATCCTGTGATATCCCTGACTTTCCCAACCGTATAGGGTGCGACAAACAGACCAATGCTTGAGCAGGTAGAAAGGAGACCAAATCCCAATCCAACATTTCTTGGTTTCAATATCTCAGGGGGGAGGGAATAGATGGGAGAGGGGATGAGAGCAGAAAAGATTCCCATTCCAATCACGAGAAATAGAAAAGAAGAACTAAAAATGAAAAGGAGGGTGAATAGGGAGAGAATGAATCCTCCGATTCCGATGAGCCATTCTTGATGTCTTAGTCGGTCGACTAAATATCCTGTCAGAGGGCTGAGAAAGAGAGATCCCAGAAGAGGAATTCCTATGAGATAACCACTCTGTTCAATGGAATACCCCTTTTGGATAAAGAAAGGAGGGGCGAAAGTGGCAAAAGAGACAAACCCTGCATTAAACCAGAGCCAGGAGAAGGAAATCCACCAGATGGAAGCCCCCATCTCTTTTAAAGAAGGAAAGAACCCCAATGGTTTGGGGTTCTCCATAATGGGTTGAGAAGGAAGTCGGTAAAATCTTAAAAAAAGTATCGAGATGAGGAGGAGATAGATCCCTACCAACTGGACTGGAAGACGCCACCCCCAAAGATGGCCCATTTTTCCAAAGAGCCCAAAGCAGACCACTGAACCAAGAGGGACACCTGTATTATAGATCCCCATTGCAAAACCTAATTCTTTCCCTTTGAACCATTGAGAGAGGAGTTTTGGAAGGAGGACAGAGAGAGAGAATGCCCCTGCTCCAGCAAGAATCCTTCCTGTTCCTAAAATCAACAACCCTTCTCCAAACCCAACCAGCAGTGTCCCGATAACCATGAATAAGAAACAGATGCCCCCAAGAAATCTCATCTCATAACGATCAGAGAGGAAGCCTCCTAATGGGGATAGGAGGAGTCCTGGAAGAGCAAAGAGGCTCATCAGGAGACCGGATTGTGCATAGGTGAGGCTAAGCTCATGGGTGATCAGCGGAAGAATAGGGGGGATGGACTGAAAGGTGAGGGCAAAGGCGAGAATGGATAGATAGACAATCATTAAGATCGCCCAGCGGTTTTTTTCATCCCCTTCCAAGGTATCCTCTCTTTCTCCTCAAGACCACAAGGGACTTCATAAGATTTTCTCTTCTTAAGATTTCACCTGCCAGGTCAAAAACTTTTTTGGACTGATCGATGATAGCGGTATCACTTGAAGCAACGATCCCCTGAAACCCGATGAGTATCTTCTCTGGAACTTTGAGGGCCATTGCATTCCCTTGAAGACCCTCTTCATTCAATCGATTTCTGACTTCCATTGCCAATGCGCCACTCTTACTGATGGGGGCATCAAAGAGGAAGACTGTTTTTTTAGGTTTTATTTTTCTTAAAATGTTAAAGATGAGGTCCAGAGCCTTTTGGGTGGTTTCGGTCTTCTTAAAACTTCCTGAGACACCTGAGATATCTCTGAAAAACCCATCATCTGCAAGGATAAGGGGCCGGCCTGTTAGTCCAGCCTCAAGAGTGATTAAAACATTAAACCCATCAATCGCAAGGTTTTTAGTTCGCACCTCGTTGGCCGAAACGATCTTTCTCTTTCGGGATGTTGAGTCTTGAAGTGAAAAGACTCCACGGTGGAGGAGGTGACGTGCGTCCGAGGTGAGTTGATAACGATTTCCAATCAATTCAAGGGAAGGTCTCCTCGGATACCCCCTGTCGAGAAGATAGCGAAAATCCTCTGCGGCCTTATTTAAGTGAACGATAGGTTCCAATTATTGAACTTTATATAAAATATTCTTACCTAAGTGTCTAACAAAAGTTTTGAATTTTCAAATTATTTACCAGGGAGAGACCTGTTTAGGGAAAAAGAAAGTTAGAATTTACAAAAGAGTTAGAAAAAGGTATATTACCTCTAAGGATTCCCTGGAGAGAGAATGAAGAACCTTAAATGATCACCTCTAAAGAAGAATCTTACATTTCATCTCAAGCCTATCTCCCTGAACATGTGGTTTCGTTAATGGTCCTTTTGTCCCGAGGCGAACCCTTCCTCATAGAGGATTATTTAGTCTTCTCTAAGGATGACGGGTTAATCTTCATTGGATATCCTTTAAATCGAGATTTTAGTTTAAACCATTGTGAAGGGATATTAAGAGAGGTGATTGAAACATTTCATCCTGAATCGCTTCGTTTTATAGGCCCCCAAATCCCCTCCCTTCTCTTAAAATTCTGTATCGAGAGGCAGACGGATCAATATTATCGATTAGATCTCACTCAGGTAAAAATAAAAGAATCCCTTTTTAGAAAATTAGAGAGAGTGTCTCACGAAGTCTCAGTGGAGAGGACCAGGAGTTTTTCAAAAGAGCACGAAGCACTTGTTGAGGAGTTTTTAGAGAGGAAAAATTTGACGTTTCGAGTTCAGGAACTTTATAAGGCCATGCCCTATTATATCAGTCATTCAGAAAGTGCTTGTATCCTTAATGCAAGAGATAGAAAGGGAAGGCTCTGCGCTTTTTATGTTTTAGAACTGGAGGCAAGAAATTTTAACATTTACCTTTTAGGAGTCCATTCCAAAACGCACTATGTGGCTCATTCCTCGGATCTCCTCTTTCAGGAAATGATCGAGTTGACTCGCGATTTGGGGAAAAATGAAATCCAATTAGGGTTAGGTGTGAATGAAGGGGTTAGAAGGTTCAAAGAGAAATGGGGAGGAACTCCTTTTCTCCAATATGAATCCTGTGAATGTGCCTATGGAAAGTCAAGGACACTCTCCATGATCCAGGCCCTGGAAGGCAGACTCTGAGAGGAAGGGAATGAAATCTCGAGATGACACTCTACCTTGCCTTTAGACTTGGATGATAGGATATGGATCTCTTTTGGTGGAAGAAAAAATTACGGACCATTTGGAGGGTCGAGAAAGAAAATAAAAATTTTTTTCTGGTGGGAACGGCCCATTTCTCTCCTTATTCTTTTAAAGCCTCCCTGACGAAAATCATTAAAGCCGCCCAGGTGATTCTCTTTGAAGGTCCTCTTGACTCTGAAACCATGGCCAAGGTGATAGAATATGGGCGAAAAGGGAAGGGGCTTCCTTCTCTTTACGAGGCCCTTGACCCAAAGGCCATCGAAGAGATAGAACGGCAAATTCAATCAAGAATCAACAGAACTTCAACCTCCAGAGAATTTTATATTGATGTGTTCCATCGAAATCCTTCTAATTTACTCAGGCCTCTTTTAGAAGGAGTTCGACCCTAGTTTGGATTCTTCTCGATTTGGTCTCTCCTTCTTAATTGGCGCTATTCAATGGATATGGAGGCTTATCATATTGCCCAAAAATTTAAAAAGAGAATCGAGTATTTTGAAACGATTGAAGACCAACTCCAGGCCTTGGATGGGATTCCATTTGAACGAATCGTGTCCTTTCTCAATCATATTCGTAAGTGGAAAGAATATCAGACCCTGTTTCTTCGGACTTTTCTTTCAGAAGATCTTCAATCCTTTGCTTCTTTAACAGGCGAATTTCCTACCCGATGTGAATCGATTGTTAATCGAAAGGATCTAATATTCTTTAAGAAAATTAAGGCATTCTTGGAGAAGGAAACAGGGGTCGGTTTCATTGGCGTGATCCATCTTCCTGGAATAATTAAGATGTTCCATGAAGAAGGCTTTGAAATGGTTCAGGAAGAAAGATGATTCATCAAAACCAAATAGAACAGATTAAACAACACGCTTACATTCCTGAACACCTCCCTTCCTATGTAACGGCCATTTCTCAAGTCGAGCCTTTCCTATTAGGAGACTTTTTAGTTTATATTAAGAATGATCTGTTAATCTTTGTCGGTTATCCCCTGAAGGGTTCTCTCGACGAAAAACGAATGAACATGGTTTTAGAGGAGTCTATCCATCGTTTTCATCCTAAAACAGTTTCCCTAATAGCCTCTTCTATTCTTTTTTCCCACAAGGGTTGCCTGCGTTATTCCACGGACTACTATTACCAATTAGATCTCACCCACTTCACTCTCTCTCAAAAGAACCGAAATATGATCCAACGGGCAAGCCGAAATCTTTTCGTAGAAAAAAAAAGAAATTATGGTGCCGAACATGAAAGCATCGTAGAAGGCTTTATGAAGGTTCACTCCCTCGAAGAAGAGAGCAAGTGGATATTTAAACGACTGAAAGCCTATCTTTCATCCTCCATGGAATCTTGGATTTTTGAGGCCAGAGATGATAAAGGAAATTTAGTCGCCTTCGATGTAGCGGAATTTGGTGCAAACGAATACAGTTTTTACATGTTTCATTTTCGATCTCTTTCCCCATATGTCCCTGGAGCATCCGATCTTCTCCTTTATGAAATCATCAAGATGGCAAAGTCTAAAAATAAAAGGTTTATCAATTTAGGATTAGGGATCAACTCAGGTGTCACCTTCTTTAAAAAGAAGTGGGGTGGGGTTCCATTTCTTCCGTATGTCTATTGCTTATATACTCCTTCGAATGCAAAGGGAGAAATGATAAAGGCGTTGTTTCAAAAACTCTAGACGAATTCTTTATGGCGATGGATACCTTTTTAAAAAGGTTTCTGAGAAAAAAGGAAGAAAAACCCTTTTTTACTTGGCAGATCGAACTCACCACAAGATGTCCCCTCCGGTGCAAGATGTGTATTCGTGCTTCGAGCGAGGGTTGGCAACATCAAGATATGCCCTTGGAGGATTTTAAAAAAATCCTTCCTTATTTGAAAGCGGTGGAGCACGTGGTTCTGGAGGGGTGGGGGGAATCATTACTCCATAAAGATCTCTTAGAATGTATTCGACTCGTGAAAAAAGAAGGTCCTCAAGTTGGGTTTGTCACAAGTGGGAAAGGGCTCACGGAAGACTATGTTTCTGAACTCCTCGAGGCGGGGTTAGATTTCATAGGGTTTTCTATTGCGGGCATCACCCCTGAAACTCATGCCATGATCCGAGTCCATTCCAATCTCTCAGAGATTCTTCATGCCATTCGATTGTTTCAGAAAAAAAGGGACATTTACAGCCTTTCTCGACCTAAGATGCACTTGGTATTTCTGATGTTAAGAGAGAATATCCACGAGGTCCCAGGACTACCCGCTTATGCAGAAAAACTGGGGATCAAAGATATCTTTCTTACCCACATTATTCATATGATTACTCCATCTCAGGAGAATCAAAAAATCTTTTCTTATGGGGAGGGAGAGAATCGGTTTGGTCCGTTTCTTCGAGAAGCAGAAGTGAATGCAAAACGATTTGGTGTTATGCTCAAACGTCCTGCTCTTTTTCCTATCGATGTTCCAGTTTGTGAAGAGAATCCACTGAGAAATCTATATATCTCCTCAAGCGGGGAAGTCTCACCATGCGTTTATCTATACCCCCCTCTCTGCTCCCCGTTTAAAAGGGTTTTTAAAGGACAGGAGTATTGGATAGAAAAGGTGAGTTTCGGTAATATCTTTAATACATCTTTTTCAGAGATCTGGGAGCGTGAGGAATACCTTCGTTTTAGGGACTGCTTTATTGAGAGGGAGAAAAAAATTAAGGACCTCTCTTTTTCCCTTTTGGGTGGAGAGATAGCAAAGAATTTAAAAGATTTTGCCTTTCCCGAACCTCCCGAGCCCTGCAGGACATGCCATAAAATGCTCGGTTTTTGAAACTATTTTCATTTTCCAATCCTCAGGGGCGAAGGCCCCAAATCGTTAAGAAGGGTTCAGGGTCTTCACCCCTTCAAAATGAAAATTCTTATTCTTATCCTGGAAAGAATGTATAGCTGATGAAAATCAGTATTCCCAGCAAAACAATGCCAAGGCCAATGCTCCATCCAATAAGTTTTTTCTCTATAGGAAGCAAGGGCTCGAATTCAATCTTTTTCATCTCTTCCGCTACTTTTGGTTGTTCAGGCATAATGACCTCCTCCCTTAAATATTCAAAATCCTAAATTACAATTTATATTTCACTATGAGGCTTTGATATCATTCCCTTCTACCCTATCAGAGGTGGTTTTATCCCATGGAAAAATATCCATGAAATAAATAACCCTATCCAGATGATAAACCCAAAGAGGCATAACAAATAAACGGCTGCTAATTTACCTATGCCTTCTTCCCAGAGCTTCTTGAAATTAGAAACAACACCAATGGTGAAAAAAGTGAGAGTAAAGAATATCCCTCTAAAAACATTCCCTTCACCCATCGCCGCCTTAGCCTTAGGTATCAAATTAGGAGAACCCAGGCAAATAAACAAAATCACGAGGAATGTGATCACATAGCCGATAACGAATTTGGGGAATCTCTCCCAGATCACACTACCACCGACTTTCTCCCCAGGTCTTGCCTCAATCTTGGAAGCCCATATCCATGCAAGAACAAATGCCCAGATACCGATAAAGATGTCAATGAAGACCTTTACCGTTGTGGCAGCTCCCATCATCCAGCCTTCCTTGTAATTTACACCAGTGTTCGCCAGCGTCGTTGCTCTTATAAGAGAATCAGTAATAGCGCCGCTTGCAACAGCAGCGCCATCTGTTTTAACTGCGAGCCCCATCCACGCACCTGCCACCATCGGCTCTTTCCAGAGGAAGGTGTTCGCGATAAAAGGAAGTATTAAAAGCTCTACCACTGCGAAGATAACAACCAGCGAAGATACCATGATGGGGACTACAGGCCTTGCCTTTATTGCTCCTCCAGTTGCTATTGCCGCCGATACCCCACAGATGGATATGCCCGATGCGAGAGGCGCGGACCATTCCCTGCTAAATTTAAAATATTTTCTAGCAACGAGGTATACCAGCGCCCAATAAATTAGGTAGGCTTCGATAATTGCACATATTCCCCTGAACATTACCGCCGTTGCGAGCCCTAACTTTTCAGCAGCAATTACACCCAAAAATCCACCCAAGATAACAATAGCGGTTTTGATATACAATTCAGGTCTTACAGCCTCCTTCATTGTCTCTGTAAATTTAGGGAAAAAATTACCAACGAGGAGACCAACAACCAGCGCAACAATGAACCCCCCCTCTGCTGTCAGTTTTAAAGACCATGAGATGCCAAATTTCTTCATATCCCCAGGAGTGGTTACTGCAATATGCGCCCAACTGCCTATAATCCAACAAATATAGCTTATCCAAAATACCAATGTGAAGCCCAAAGCAAACTTCTTAACATTGGCCTTTAACATTGCCGCACCGATTGTCATGACAACAAGCAAGAAAATATAGGTCACAATTAAAGATCCTATCCCTCCAAGGCCGGCATAGACTTTTGATATGGGATTCAGTGCCTTTGATAAGTCAGTATATATTCCCGTTGTTACTCCAAATCCAAGAATATCTGCCCCTACGAAAACTCCAAGGGATAGAACAAAGATGAAGAGACCAATCCATAGCGATAGCCAGTCTTCAGTTAGCGATTTTTTCTTCACTTCCATAATCACACCCCCTTTTTATATTTACCTGAATAGAAAATTTAATTTACTTTTTTCATTCATTATGAAAAAATAAATCACCTCCTTCAGATTGGTTTTTAGAGAGTCTTTAATGACCTTTTCTATCTAATCACCTTTTTTATTTCTTGTCAATAAAAGTGTTGTTATGGCAGCAATTCTTGGTGAGTTCACAAGCTATTGAAATTCTTCCCCTTCCTTTCGTTCAGGGTCAGAATGACAACTGGGGAATTTCGTAATGTCATTCTGAAGGAGCCCTATCGACTGAAGAATCTCGCTGGATTTTCACTGAGAATTGCTGTTGTTTTGGTTCTACTGCCTTGACCTGTTATATAATCACACCATCGCTCTCTCATCAGGCTATCATGTTTTAGGGTGCTGTGAAGGTGCTCTAAAATGGCATCCACCACAATCCATCATGCCGCGTGTATTTTCAAGGGTGCTTCCTTCGTCGTGACAACTCCTGCAGGATTCCACATCTTTTGAAAGTTTGTGAATGGCCTTGAAGTTTCCTTCGGCATTTGCATTCAACAGTTCCACAGTGTATTTTGCTACAGATGCTGTAAGCCAGCCACACCTTTCTGATCGCTCCTTCGAAAACGCCTTCAATTTTGCTGTCTTACACCAATTCGAGACTGAAACATGGCAAAGGGTAGAATGAGAAATAGATTTTATGATCTCATACTTGGGCTTTTGGGGTCTGTAAGTTGGCAGTGCAGTCTGTTCATACCAGTTAAAGAGTTCCCTGATGATAGAGAAAGCCACCTTTCTTTTTTCTTTTTCAATGTTACCTGTGATAAGGAATATCGCTGCCGAAGCGCCATTGAGCGCACCACAGGTGGATGAAATACCAGCTATTCCCCCCTCTCCGAAGATCATCATCGATGTGGGGATCATTGTATAGGGAGCTCCTATCTCTTTCCGCAACTCTTCAATGATACTATTGAAAGCGCCATAGCAACATGCTCCTTTGTAGTATCCGTGATAAGCATTCTCCGCCACAGCTTCTGGATTCAATTTTTTATATGGCCACGGAACCTCTATCATCTCCTGCTTTCCAGCGCTTGCCTGAACCGAATTTCTTGGCAGTGAAAGAGTCAGACCCCCTACCGTGGCTCCCACTAAGAATAAACCTCCGTCCCTTAAAAGACCTCTTCTGGATATCTTCATGCCTTTCCTCCTCGTATAATATATTTTAAAAAAGTCTGGCGAGTCATTATTGATGGATCTGTAAAAAGCCGAAAATCATAGAAAATGTCCTGAACTCTGTGCTGAACTTGGTTCAGTGTAACAAATTGGGACCTTTTACGAGTATAACATTATTTATATTTACAAAATATTTGCCTTTTACCTGCATTTTCTACAAAGAATATAGCAATAGCCGTGCCATTATAAAAAGTCGCAAAACTCTTCGAAAATAAAGAAATTTTTGATTAGCGACTTAGGAGGTTGGATAAACCAAAGTGCAAAAAGTTTCTTACAGTGCTATATTTTATTTGCATTCCTTCTGAATTTATCAGAACTTATGCCATATTTTCTTATTAAATGCTGAAGGGACTGTCTTTCTAAACCTGCCTTTTTGGCTGCGAGGGAAACATTTCCACTACATTCTTTCAACAATTCAGAAATATATTTTATATTGAATCTTTCAAGGATGTTCTTCCTTGCTTCTTTATAGGAAATCTTCGAAAGATTCTGTATCATATCATCGGATGAGGGTAGATATTTGGGCTCATATTTGAAGTCTCCAGGAGTGATCATTTCACCTTTTGAAAAGATAACGGCCCATTTGATTTCATTCTGAAGTTCCCTTACATTCCCCTCCCATCTTTTTGAGATGAGCATTTTTAAAGTATTTTCTGAAAATTTCTTTGGGGGGATATTAAATTCCTTGCAGTAGAGAAGGAGATAATAATTTGCAATCAGGGGAATATCCTCAGGAATTTCACTTAAGGAGGGTGTAGTAATCGAAACCACATTCAACCTGTGATAGAGATCAGGTCTGAATTGATAGGAAGCAATTTTTTCCTTAAGGTTCTGATTGGTTGTAGCAATAATCCTTACATCAATTTTATAAGATTTTGTATCTCCGAGTGGCCTTATCTCTTTTTCTTCAAGAGCCATCAATAGTTTTGCCTGAAGCATCGTGGGAAGATCTCCAATCTCATCGAGCAAGAGTGTCCCGCCATTGGCGACTTCAAAGAGCCCTTTTTTATCTTGCATTGCTCCTGTAAATGCGCCCTTCTTATAGCCGAAGAGTTCGCTCTCTAAGATATTTTCTGGAATAGAAGGACAGTTTATAGTGATAAAAGGTTTATCCGCTCTCAGGCTCAGGTTATGAATCATCCTTGCAGCAAGGTCTTTGCCTGTTCCTGTCTCACCTGTGATGAGGACAGTTAAATCTGTTTTTGCAACAGCCCTTATAGTCTCTAAGAGTCTGATCATTACAGGAGATTTACCCACAAAGCCCTCGATGGCCTCCCTCTCCTTGACCCTTTTCTCAAGGTCAATATTTCTTTTGATAAGATTATGATGTTCAAGAGCCTTTTTGAGAGTGTGGAGTAATCTCTCTTCATCGAAGGGCTTTGTGATATAATCATAAGCGCCAAGTTTAAGACTTCTGACAGCATCTTCGATGGTTCCATATGCGGTCATCATGATCACTAAGGTAGAATTCCCTTTCCCTTTAATCTTTTTTAGAAGATCTAAACCATTCATCCCAGGCATCCTGATATCTGCCAGAACAATGCTGAAGGGTTCCTTTGAAATCATCTCAATCGCCTTTTCCCCACTCTCTGCTATCGATACCCCAACATGAAGTTCCTCTCTTATTAATCTTTCGAGGAATTTAAGCATATCAGACATATCATCAACGATAAGAATAGATTCCTTCATCCTCTTTCTCCTAAAATTTCACCCCTCCTTCTTACGCATTTGGGAAAGAAGAAAAGTAGGGAAAATTTTCAAATATTCTTATTAGCCCCTCCTGTTTATTGGAAGCCATATTTTAAAGGTTGTCCCTCTGCCTTCCTCACTTTCAAACGAGATTTCTCCCTGATGTTCTTTAATTATTCCATAACTTACGGCAAGCCCGAGACCTGTTCCCTTTCCAGGTCCTTTCGTAGTAAAAAAAGGTTCAAAAATCTTGGGCTGAATATTTCTCGGAATCCCACATCCATTATCTGAAAAGACTATTAAAGCCCCTTCCTTTAACTTATCATACCTTGTGCCTATATGGATCTTACCACCCGAGTCCATGGATTGAGAGGCGTTCATAAGGAGATTCATGTAAACCTGCTTCATCTTGTCAATATCCAAAGTCATAGGGGGGATGGAAGGGTCATAATCCCTTACAATAAATATCCCATTTTGGCTAAACTGGTTTTCAAGGACTGAGATTACGGATTCTAAGGAGTTGTTGATATCCGCTTCAATAAACTGTGGCTTTTTATATCTTGAGAAACTCAGAAGATCTTCAACTACCTTTTTACACATCTGGGCATTGCGGTGAATGACCTCAAGGTCTTCCTTCACCCCGTCATAGAGGTCTTTTTTCTTTAATAATAATCTTACATATCCCAGGATGATGGTTAAAGGATTGTTGATTTCATGAGCAATACCTGCTGCCAATTGTCCAACGGAAGCAAGTTTATCAGCTTCCCTAATTCTCTCCTCCATTCTCTTTCTTTCAGTCATATCCTTAATAATGCATTCATAACCGCAAATATGATTGTCGCTATCCTTTCTTAAATTTGCAGTGATCATTGCATTTATCTCGCTCCCATCCTTCCTTTTTAATAGGGTTTCATAGTCTTTCACAAACCCATTCTCTTCAATATTTATGAGAAACCCATCCAGATCCTCCTTTTTTATGAAAAGGTTATTTAATGACATTTCTTTGATGAATTCCTCTTTGCTTTCATAACCCCATAACTCAATCCCTGAATGATTGATATCTTTTATAGAACCTTCACAATTGATAAGGATAATAGCATCTTTAGATCCTTCAAATATGTGACGGTATTTCATTTCTGAGGAGATTAATTCATCCTGTGATTTTTTAAGATGAGAGATCATCTGATTAAATGATCTAACCACCTCTGAGAGCTCATCCTCCCCTCTTAAATCAAATTTTGTATCAAGCCCCTTTTCACCACTCACGATAGACTTAAAAAAAGAACTGACTCTTTTTAAGGGTTTCACAAGAACCACATAATGGAAGTAGTTGAGGATCAAGAAGGTGGCCCCCATTCCACAAAGACCGATAAAGAATATTGAAAATGCCAATTGTGTAATCTCTTGGAATGCTTCATCCACAGGTATGGCAACCGATTCAACCCCTACCACATTACCAATCTTTCTGTAAAACCCGTGATCCTTTCCATAAATTTTGATGAGGGATTTAGGTGCATAAGAGGGATTTCCATGACAAACAATACACTGGGCTTCCATGATGACAGGCTTTTGATGAACAAAATATCTCTTTCCGTCTTTCTTGACCAACCCTTTCCATTCATTGGCCTCTTTGGGATTTTTTGAGAATCTATTTATAAATTCCTTTTCCATCTCGTTTGCAAGATTTAGTGGATTTCTTGGATCGATAGCGACCCTTCTGTATTGATATTCAGGGAATCTCTCTATAAACCTTTTTGTAATCCCTTTTGTGACAAAGGTTGTTGACATTGCTTCTTGAATAAATTCATCCTTTGGTAAGACATGGAACATCTTTGGTCTCAATTCATCCTTGACATATTCAATGGTTGCATCAATATAAGAGAAAATAATCTCTGTCCTTCGGTAAGTTTCTTTTAGATAAAGGTGTTTCAAATAGTAATAGAAAAGTAAGGATATCGCAGTGAAGGTAATGAAAAGGATAATCCCAATCCCGAGCATAAGTTTCTTTGTCAATTTAATATTTCTTACTTTATCCATATAGACCCTATTTAAACTGCAAATAAAATATAGCACTGTAAGATAATTTTTGCATTTGAATTTGCGTTCATATAAAAAATTTTATAAAAAATTATCTTAATTTTCAATAAAAATTTCCATCAGGTTTTTGTGGCACAATTATTGCTTTTTAAAAGTCTTATAAAAAATGGGAGGAGGTAAATAGCATGAAGGAAGGGACTCCATTAGTAGATGAATTGGAAAAGGGACCCTGGCCGAGCTATATAAAAGAGATCAAGAGGGCAGCAAAAAAGAATAAGGCAGCAGAGGATTTGCTCGGAGTTCAGGAACTTTCTTTTAAAGACAAGATAACTCATTGGAAACACGGTGGAATTGTTGGAGTTACAGGATATGGTGGAGGGGTCATCGGAAGGTACTCAGATGTTCCTGATAGGTTTCCAAATGTTGAATCCTTCCATACCCTACGTGTTAATCATCCAGCGGGCTGGTTTTATACAACCAAGGCCTTAAGAAACATTTGTGATGTTTGGGAAAGGTATGGCAGTGGTTTAACCAATTTCCATGGTTCAACAGGAGATATAATCCTTTTAGGGACAACCACTGCAAATTTGCAACCGTGTTTTGATGCACTTACTGAAGTTGGTTTTGACTTAGGAGGGTCAGGGTCTGCCCTGAGGACCCCCACAGCCTGTATCGGGCCTGCGCGTTGTGAGTGGACCAATATTGATACACTGGATCTTGTTTACAACCTTACAATGGAATTTCAGGATGAGATCCATCGGCCCAGGTGGCCCTATAAATTTAAGATTAAGATTTCTGGATGTCCAAACGATTGTGTGGCAGCCATCGCAAGGGCAGACTTAACTATTATTGGCACTTGGAGGGATAGCCTGAAGATCGATCAAAAAGCAGTTAAGGAATATGTCAAAGATGGTTTTGATGTGAAGGGGCTTGTGGTGGATAAATGTCCGACCAATGCCCTGAAATGGGATGAGAAGACGAAGAATCTCAAAATCGTACCCCAGGATTGTGTCCGATGCATGCATTGCATAAATAAAATGACAAAGGCCATTAGGCCAGGAGTTGATAAAGGGGCTACCATTTTAATTGGTGGGAAGGCGCCTATTCTTAAAGGGGCAATGTTATCCTCTGTGCTTGTTCCTTTTATGAAGATCGAACCTCCCTATACGGAACTGAAGGATTTGATTCGAAAGATCTGGGATTGGTGGGATGAAAATGGGAGAACGAGAGAGAGAGTAGGGGAATTGATTGAGAGGTTAGGGATGAGAAACTTCCTTAAGGCCATTGGGTTAAAGCCTACTCCCCAAATGATCAAGGCACCCAGAGCGAATCCTTATGTCTTCTTTTAAGCGTATAGCCCATAGCGTTTGGCGCGAAGCAAAAAGATGAGAGGAGGTTATCATGCCGAAAACAGATATTGGTCCACCGAATTTTCAGGAGATGTTGCCAGAGGTTATTAAGAAAAATTATGGAAAATGGAAATTCCATGAGATTTTAAAACCAGGAATTTTAAGGCATGTCTCTGAGTCAGGAGATGAGGTCTTTACAGTAAGGGTAGGGTCCCCTCGACTGGTCAGTGTTGATTTTATCAGGGATATCTGTGAGATTGCTGATAAATATTGTGATGGTCACCTTCGATTTACCAGTCGATATAATATTGAATTCATGACTCCTCAAAAAAAGAACGTTAAGGCTATTGTTGATGCAGTAAAAAAACTTGGACTTCCAGTGGGGGGAACAGGAAATTGCATTTCTAACATTGTTCACACACAGGGATGGGCTCATTGCCATAGTGCAGCCACAGATAGTTCATCAATTGTCAAGTCACTGATGGATGAACTCTATGGCTATTTCACAAGTATGAAGCTTCCAGCCTATCTCCGGATCTCCCTTGCCTGCTGTATCAATATGTGTGGGGCAATTCACTGTTCGGATTTAGCCATTGTAGGGGTTCATACCAAGGTTCCAAAGATCGATCATGAGAAGGTGGGGGCAATTTGTGAGATCCCCACTACCCTTGCCTCCTGTCCAACGGGAGCCATTCGTCGCCATCCTGACAAAGAGGTTAAAAGTGTGGTCATTCGGGAAGACCTCTGTATGTACTGCGGAAACTGCTTTACGGTATGTCCAGCTATGCCTCTGGCCGATGCTAAAGGTGATGGTGTGGCTATTTATGCAGGAGGGAAGGTATCCAATGCAAGAAAACCCCCGATGTTTTCCCGATTGGTCGTTCCCTACCTTCCCAATAATCCTCCCCGATGGCCTGAAGTCGTAAGCACTATCAAAAAGATTGTTGAGGTCTATGCCAAAAAGGCTAACCAATATGAGAGAATGGGGGAATGGATTGAGAGGATCGGTTGGGAAAAGTTTTTTGAATTAACTGGAATACCATTTGTCGAACAGCACATTGATGATTTTACCTATGCAAAAGAGACATGGAGAACCACCACCCAATTTAAGTGGTGAGGGAGAAGTCCAACCATGAGCGAAGAATTAAAAGAAAGTATTCTCAAATATCTGGCAACAGTAAGCCAGGCAAAGAATAAGGATGTCGCAAGGGCAGTAGGTCAGGATAAGGGCCTTGTGGATAAGGCAATTGCAGAACTTGCAAAAGAAGGGAAAATTGAATATCGGAGCTTTGGTGGCATAACTTATGTGGCTCTTCCTGGCAAACATGAGACCTGATAGAAATGGCAAGAGGGGATCGTTTATTTCATAGTGGTCGAACCTTTGGCAGCCTCCTTATTTCATCACCCCAGGGTCATTCGGGTAAAACCATTGTTACGGTTGGATTATGTAAATTGCTTTCAGAGCAAGGGCTTTTGATCCAGCCTTTTAAGAAAGGCCCAGACTACATCGACCCATCATGGCTCACGATTGCGGCAGGAAGAGATTGCCGTAATTTAGATCTTTTTTTAATTCCAGAAGATAGATTAATTCATAATTTTGAACTCGCATGCGATGAGGCGGATCTGGCTATTGTCGAAGGAGCAATGGGACTTTATGATGGTTTGGATGATGTGGGGACCTCTGCTGAGATTTCCCGTCTATTTAATATCCCAATTCTTTTTGTGGTCAATACCACTCGGATGACTGGGAGTATAGCCCCAATGGTGAGGGGGTTCCAAGAGTTTAAACCCGATATCCATATTGCCGGAGTAATTCTTAACAATACTTCAGGCCCAAGGCATGAGAAGAAATTGATCGAAGCGGTTGAGAAGCATTGTCAAATTCCTGTGGTTGGGAGCATTCCTCGAGATATTAACCTAAAAATTCCGGAGCGCCATCTCGGTCTAATCCCTTCATCGGAAACCGATGAAGCAGAATCCGTAGTCGAACTTATCAGTAGAAGGCTTGGGCCCTATCTCGATTTGCATCGTATTTTAGCGATTGCACGGGAATTTGGTCCCCCTCACCTCAACCCTCTCCCCAGAGGGGCGAGGGAAAATAATGAATTCCCTCTCCTCCCAGGGGAGAGGGAAAAAGGGGAATATACCCTTCCCCAAGGGGAGAGGTCACTTTTTTTAACCCCTCGCCCCTCTGGGGAGAGGGTTGAGGTGAGGGGAAATGTAACCCCCAAAATCAAGATTGGTGTCCTTCGTGATCACGTCTTCAATTTTTATTATCCAGAAAATCTCGAGGCATTGAAGGAAGCAGGTACTGACCTTGTCTTCATCAATTCGCAAAGAGATCGGTTACCCGAGGTTGATGGGCTTTATATCGGAGGTGGATTCCCTGAATTCTTTCTTGAAGACCTGGAGGCCAACCGGTCGTTACGACAAGATATCGCTGAGGCGGTTGAATATGGTTTACCAGTCTATGCGGAATGTGCAGGGCTCATGTACCTATGCCGAAGGATTCACTGGCAAGGTCGGTCCCATGAAATGGTTGGAACCATTCCCGCTGAAGTCGAGATCTCTCAAAGACCTGAGGGGCATGGCTATGTCCTTGCCGAAGTCACTGAAGAAAACCCCTTCCTCCCGATAGGGTTAACTATTCGAGGCCATGAATTCCATCATTCCAGACTCTCCGTAAAGAATAGGATCAGGTTCGCCTATAAAATCAAGCGAGGTCATGGGGTCGATGGCAAGCATGATGGGATCTTCTATAAGAATTTATTTGCGAGCTATATGCATTTACACGCCTTGGGGACACCTCTTTGGGCAGAGGCTTTTGTTTCCCTCGCACGAAGGCAGAGGAAGACAAGTTTAAAGGAGGTCAAATATGAGTGAAGAACGTATGGAAGTGAAATGCCCTGTATGTGGCAGGGAGATGGAGATAAGCAAAGTGGGTGCCCTTTACGGGGCTGTGGCAGGTAAGCCGAGGGCAACAAGCACTTATAAAGAGAGGACCTATTATTTTGATAGTAAAGCCTGCAAGAAGCAGTTTGATGAATCACCAGAAAGATTTATTAAAGAATAAGGAGGTTAGAGATGGCTAAGGCAATGCTTGGTGGAATTGAGATTGAGATCGATGAGGATGGGTTCATCCAAGAGCCCGAAAAATGGAATAAAGAGGTAGCAGAGGATCTTGCCAAAACCGAGAATGTCTCCTCTATGAATGAGGATCATTGGAAGGTAGTCAATTATCTCAGGGATTATTATTTGAAATTCGGGATTGCTCCTCCGATCCGAATGTTATGTAAACAGACAGGGTTCGACCTAAAGGGGATTTATCAACTCTTCCCAAGTGGTCCAGCAAAAGGAGCCTGTAAGGTAGCGGGTTTACCAAAACCAACAGGTTGTGTATAACGCCAGTCATATTTCCCCCTCCCTATCCTCTCCCTCGAGGGGGAGTGAGAGGGTGGGGGAAAAATAAGAAGTTAGCGGTATGATCCTATTTATCTTTTATGGGAGTATACTTTTTTTTATTATCGCTACTGCGATTAGGGTGAAGAGGTATATGAATGCCCCCGTCCATTTACACTGGGAACTCTATAAGGAGAGTTCAATTTATGAACAAAAAGAGTGGTGGGGAAAAACTCACAATACCTTTAGTAAAAAGCTCTGGTCCATGATTCTGGATATTATTTCATTAAGAGAGTTTTATCATAGGAACAGAAGATTCTGGTATTTTCTCTATCCTTTTCATCTTGGGGTTTATTTGCTCATTCTCTGGCATGCCTTTTTTCTTTTTAATACTCTGGTAATACAAATTGTTGAATCTGTTTTCATTTGGGGAGTATTATGGGGACACATTACGACCGGCCTAACCTTTTTTGGAATT